>Ga0209225_1000849_pt1 | contig 32447 bp, 33 predicted proteins | sample WasSprMetagenome_FD_184732 | JGI IMG/M metagenome (GOLD analysis project Ga0209225, IMG submission 184732) | Sulfidic aquatic microbial communities from Washburn Spring, Yellowstone National Park, USA - WS (SPAdes) (version 3) | ecosystem: Environmental > Aquatic > Thermal springs > Hot (42-90C)... | reverse complement strand
AGGGGCGTCACCGCTAGCTCGGTCAAGAGGTGGATCAAGGCAAAGGAGGCCAAGAGAGCGGAGTTGAAGGAGCTGGTGGAAGAGGAGGAGATGGTCAGGAGAGCGGAGGAGGTCTTCTAGCGATAAAGCCTCTTGACTATGGCCTCCGACTGATCGAGGCTCTTCCACACGATCACGAGCCCATGCTTCTTCAGGATCCTTTGAGCTTCGTGTACGTCCTGTACGCCGAAGCCCTTCAGAACCTCGAGGACCCTCCTCAAGGGCTCCTCCTCTATCTTCGAGAGGTACGCGCGGAGCTCCTCTTCACTAGCCAACCTCGGCGGGCTTTCTTCGTGCACTGCGACGGCTCTGCGTCTCTCGAGCTCTCGCAGCACTGGCAACACGTCCGAGAGCTTCAACTTGTCCTCGAAGGCCACTAGCTTGATGTTCGGCAACTCCTTGAGCGATAGGCTCACCTCCTTAGCGCAGGAGAGCTTTCTGTCCACCGCCACTATCATCACGTCCTTGACGTTGCTGAGCTTCTTGAGCTTCTTCTCTATGTAGCTCGGGGTCCAGAAGCCCACTATCTCCAAGTAGATCTTCATATCGTCCTTGCTCAAGGCGAAGTCTGGTATGAAGACCGCTCCATCGACCACGAGGGGCTCGGGCTCCCTGACGATGTCCCAGCCCATGCTGAAGGCCCTGAACTTTAACATGAACTCCTCTTCGACGAGGCTGTCGAACTCCTCCTCTATCGGGGGCTTGCTAGGCAACAGATTGCCGTAGCGCTCATCGATCTCTAGAGTGTAGCGTTTGCCCATGTGGATTATCTCGGCCCTTACTCTCCAAGTCTTTAAGTGGAGGACTGCTGGCAAGACCTTGGCCATCCTAGTGCCGTACCTCCTGGTCTGGGTCAGGATCGAGGCCGGCCCGTCGACGTGTATCTTCAAGGGGCCCCCTTCCTTGTCGGCCATGTACATGAGGCCGAACCGCTTGATCGTCCTGAGCAAGCTCTTCGCCTCCGCCCCGGTCATGTTGGCTATTATCGTCATGGACGTTGCCTTGAACATCAGGGTCTGGAGAAGGGACAAGTTGTATTGCTTCAAGAGCTCGACGGGTTCTGGGGCCTTGAAGTCGACTATCACTTCCGAGCCCTCGTAGCTCGCCTCGAAGGCCTTGACCAAGTCCTCGACTGATACCCCGAGCCTGCAAGCTGCCTCACTAAGAATTTCGAACCTGTCCCGGTCGGTGATGGCGAACCCCCTCTCAGACGACACGGAGAACACAGTCCTTCTGGCCACGTCGGGCGGTACCTTTGTCGCTGGCCTTTCCGTCACTATAGCCCTGTTAAGGAGCTCTATGAGCCCCCTGACGAACTTCGGGTGGTAGTCCAAGTCCTCGAGCTGGTCCTCAATCTCTTTAACCGATTCCTCTAACTCCCTCAGGGTCTTGCCGACGTGCTCGCTGTACACGTCGATGAGGAGCGACGAAGCATACTCGTTCTCGTAGTCGAGGCTGGCGAAGCTGGGCATTATCTTGTTGCCCTTCTTCTTGACCCTCAGGAGCTCGGAGGGCAACATCAGCTTCCTACCAGCCCTTTGCGCCTCCTCTTCGATATCGCCACCTCAGGGGTGTCCTTGACCACGACCTCGTACAAAACAGCCTTCTTCCCGGGCGCAGGTCTTAGTATCCTCCCCAGCCTCTGAACGAACGACCTCCTGCTCGCGGTCCCGCTTAGGACTATTGCAACGTTCGCGTCGGGGACGTCCACGCCCTCCTCGAGAACCCTGCTTGTCACGACCGCCCTGTAGATCCCTTTCTTGAAGAGCTCCATAACCGACGCCCTCTCCTTGGAGCTTGTCTTGTAGGTTATCTCCGGGATCAAGAACGTCCTAGATATCTTCCGTACGGTCTCGTTGAGCTCTGTGAAGATCAGTATCCTGTCGTCTTGGTGCTTCCTCAGCAAGTCCCTCAGTATGTCAAGCTTAGAGACGGAGTTAAGGATGAGGAGCCTGGCGTCTCGCCAGGCCATCAAAGCCCTCCGAGCCTCCCTGCTGAGCCCGCTAGCCATAATCAGCTTCCTGAAGTCCTGGAGGGACCTGAGCCTCCAGTTCCTCCTCTCTAAGAAGTCCCTGTACATCGAGTACAACTTCTCGAACTCCCCCCTCTCGTCGTCCGTGAGCTCGACGTAGACCCTGACCAACTCGAAGTCCGCTAGGTGCTTGCTCTTCATCTCGTAGACGCTCTTCCTGTACACCACGTCGCCGACCAAGTCCAAGAGGTCCACGTGCTTGCCGTCCTCTCTCTCCAGGGTCGCCGTCAGGCCGAGCCTGTAGGGGGCCGCGCTCATGAGGGCTATTTGCCTGAAGCTCTCGCTGGGTAAGTGATGCACCTCGTCGAAGACCAAGAGCTTGAACTTGTCCCCCATCTCCTCTGCGTGCAGGTACGCGGAGCTGTACGTCGACACGGTCACGAAGGAGAGCTCCCTAGAGCCTCCCCCCACGACACCCACGTTTACGTTGAGGGCCTTCGAGAGCTCTAGCCTCCACTGCTCGAGGAGCTCCAGCGTAGGCACGACGACTAGGGTGGGCTCGTTGACCTGCGCTATTATCTTGATTGCTATTATCGTCTTGCCAGTCCCCGTCGGCAACACTACTATCCCCCTCTTGCCTGCTCTGAGCCATGCCTCCACGGCCTCCTCTTGATAGTCCCTCAAGGGCTTAAGCGAGACCGTCCCGATCGAGCCTTTAATCGGCGAGAGCACGCGGTCCTCGAACTCCATGCCCAGCAGCTCGAGAGCCCTCTTGACCTCGAGGTACTTGTAGGCCAGCGCCCGCAGGCACTTGGCCCTTGGATCCCACTTCAGCGGCGGGATCTCCTGCGTCAGCCCTTTGACAACTATCGTACCACGGTCGTACTCCAGCCTTACGTGCTCAGGGCCCGAGTTCCCTCGGCTTTCCGAGCTCACTCACGTCCTCCTTTATCTTATAGCTCAAAGCTTGCTCTAATAGTTTGCACCCCGACGTCGTGTCTCAGCTACAGGGCTCTTCTCACGTGCTCCACGAGCTTCGCTAAGTCTCTCGGGCTCGCCTCCTTGCCGTCAGGCCTCCTAAAGACCTCCAAGACGGCGAAACGCAATTTCAAGCCCCTCTCCCTAAACCTTGAGAGGGACCTTATCGACGAAGAGTCGAGCGACGGGACCACGTGCTCCTGAATCCTCCCCTCCTTGACTAAGCAGTCGTGCGCGTGCACGGCTTGGATTTTACTTCCAAGCTCTTTGATCCACTTGTCCACCACATCTTCGATCCTCGCTTTCTTCTCCTCATCAGACTTCAGCGTTTGGAGCCAGGCATGCCCGATATCGAGGCAAACACCCGCCTCGCTTACGCTCGAAATCAGCTTCCTCACGTGCTCCACTGAGGAGCAGAACGACGACGGGACGTTCTCGAAAAACAATGTCATCCCGAGCTTGGAGGCTAGGCCCATCAACTCTCGGGCCGATCGCATGGCTGCCTCAGCGACCAGCGGCTCAAGGTCCTTCACCTCGTTCACCGCTTGGTCCGTGGAGACGTGAAGTACGACGTATTTAGGCTCAAGTCTCTGAGCTACTTGAAAAGTCCTTGAGACATAGCTTAGAGAGGCTTCCCTGACTTCGCTGACTGGCGACGCCAATCTCACATCCCTCCAGCTCCCATGGATCGCCACATCCAGGCCTGCGTCGCGTGCGCAACTTGCTATCTTCCTCGGCGTCTCCTCGTCGGGTATGGGCCAAGGGTAGTCAAAGCTCAGTTCGATGTAGTCGAAGCCCGCTTCGTGCGCCTCGCTGACCTTGGACACGAACTTATCCTTATCGCCAAGCCAAAGCGGGAAGCCTATCCACGCCATGGGCCACCGCCGAGGAGGCCTTACTTACACCTCGTTCAACCGATGGGCAAGATGAATAGCTTGGTTGCACGTTCGTTGCGGCACTTGAGCGCTACGCTCCGTGGAAGACGGATTCCCTGTTGAGATCCATGAAGACCTCTCTCGACGGGCCCAACTCTACGACGACCTTCTTGTCACTGGTGGTCTCGCCCACGACGGAAGCCGCATAGCCGTGCTCCCTGAGCGTCTGGACACACTCTTGAGGACTGTCCGTTGCGAGTATGAAGCCGAACGATGGGTAGCTCTTGAGCCAAAGCTCTAGATCAGCGTCTCGAGGCATTGGTATCGAGTCCAGGCGAACTGCGGCCCCGACACCACTCGATTCGCATAGCATCGCCAGAGAGCCCAGCACGCCGGGAGCGCTTACGTCCCTAGAGGCGGAGGCTAGACCCCTCTCAGCTATCGATACCATGGCATCTATCAACCTTTTGACCTGCTCAGGCGACTTGCCATGAGCAGAGTCGAAGCAGTAGACCCACCCCTTAGAGCGTCTAGAGCCGTTTAGGTCTACCGCGAGAACTATCTTCTGGCCGGGCCTCGCCGCACTACTCGGGATGACCCTCTTAGCAACGCCGACGGCGCAACCGTCAACAGCGTCGTACGTAGTGTCGGGGTGGGTGTGCATCTTGAGCAACGCCAAGCCGTAAAGCCTCAAGGCCTCTCTCAAGCCCTTGACCACCTCTACTCTGACGGAGTGAGCGCTCGATGCTATCGTGCCAGCGTAGCCTATCGGCCTAGCGCCTTTGGCCACCACGTCGTTCACGCTAACTAAGACTGAGTAGAAGCCAGCGAGGAAGGGGTCCTCCCTTACGAGGTCCTCTGCTATTCCATCGCACGAGACGACCACGTATTCCTCTCCGACCTTAAACCAGCCCGCATCGTCGTACTTGCAGTCCACGCTGAAGAGCTTGGCAAGCGCTCCTATGCAGGACTTCCTCGTGAGGCCCTTATATGATCTGAGACGACTTACCAAGGTGCTGAGCTCCAAGCCCTTACACCTCATGTAATGGCGGCAATAAGCCCTCTTCGCTTCTTATCTTTCCCTCAGGATTTTAAAAAGTGAATTCTCCTAGCTTCATCAGAGCTAAGACCAGCGATGTCGTGGGCATGAGCTTAAGCTTGCCCTCTAGCTTAAGATCTAGGGCCTCTTCGGGCCTCATGTACACTATCTCCAGCGCCGCCTCTGTCTGCCTAGGGGGCTCTAACAACCTGCAGGGTATGTAGATGTACTTCTTGCCCGTAGTGCGCGTGTGGACGTCGACGGACGCGAGGTCTCGGATCTCGTACCTGTGAAGGCCGAACTTCCCATTTGAGGGCGGCCAGTACCTCTCCAAGTAATCGTCTGGCAAAGCCGCATTGCTTGGCCCCTCTAACACCAAGACCTTGGAGTTCAGCGGTTCGATTGCGCTGTCTATTTCCTCCTTGCACTCTCTAGCTAGGCCTGCTAGGGGTGACTCGCCACTTTTAAGATGGCCCTCAGGGAAGGAGTAGTAGCCCCTTCGAGGCCTTTCGCCTCTCTTAATGAAGAGGAGCCTTCCGTCGTTGGATATTACGGCTGAGACTACCACCTCGATGTCGTCAGATGCCTTACCCTCGACAATTAAAGGCCACCCTCTCCTGTCCGCGATTCCCCGGCTTCTTAAAGCTTTTCCCAGTTTCATGCTGATGATCTAAGCTTCGTGAGCACCATTTAGCTTAAATCTCGTCTTCCTAAGCACTAAATCTGTCTGAGCGAACGCAAGCTAAGGGGCTGGGCTTTTGGTGCTCGTCTCCGCTCCGGGCAAAGTGACCCTGTTCGGCGAGCACGCAGTCGTCTACGGCGAGCCAGCGATAGCGGTCGCCATAGACAGGAGGGTGAGGGTGAGGGCGGAGAGGAGGGACGATGGCGCCGTAAGAGTCGAGGCGAGGGATCTAGTGCTCGCCGGGTTTAAGGCCTTGTTCACGCCCAACGGCTCAGTAGCGCTGGAGGGGGAATCCAGCAAGGTCCTCTCCGCCTTGAGTTACGTGAAGAGGGCCGTCGAGGTCGTCCGCGACAGATTCGGTGTCAACGTCGGCGCCCACATGACCATAACTTCGGAGATGCCAGTTGGCGCTGGGCTGGGCACCTCGGCTGCCGTCGCGGTCTCGGTAGTTAGGGCGTACTCGTTGCTAGCGGGGCTGGACCTCAGCAAGGACGAGTGCGCCGAGCTGGGGTACCAAGTTGAGCTGAGTGTCCAAGGCAGGGCGAGCAGGATGGACACGACGACGAGCGCCGTAGGCGGCGCGCTGTACATAGACCCGAGGAGGGAGAAGATCTACGAGGCGTTGAAGGGGGTAGAGGGGCTGAGGGGCCTAGTCGTGGGCTATGTGAACAGGGAGGCCAGCACGGGCGAAATGGTGGATAGAGTGAAGAAGTTGAAAGACGCTTACCCGGAGGTGCTGGACCACGTTATGAGGGCCGTGGGGGAGGTAAGTAGGAGGGCTAGGGGGGCCATAGAATCCGGTAACGTCGAGGAGGTCGGGCGCCTAATGAACATAAACCACGGCCTCTTAGAGGCAATGGGGGTCTCGACTAGCAAGTTGTCCCAGATGGTCTACGCCGCCAGAGCCGCAGGGGCCTTGGGGTCGAAGATAACGGGCGCCGGCGGTGGCGGGTGCGTAGTGGCGCTGGCTCCTCAGCGAGAGGAGGAGGTCATAGCCGCCCTGAAGGCCGTAGGCGCCACGGCCTTCAAGATCTCGCCCACGAGCGATGGTGTGAGGGTTGAGGAGTAGGCTAGTCATAGGACATAGAGGGGCGCCCTCAATTAATGTTGAGAACAGCTTAGAGGGCGTGGTCGAGGCGCTGAGGCTCGGGGTGGACGGAGTAGAGGTCGACGTAAGGACTACGAAGGATGGGTCCCTCGTGGCCTTTCACGACAAATCGCTGTGGAGAGTGCTAGGGGTCGACAAGTTAGTGAGCGAGGTGGAGCTCGACGAGCTAAGGGGTCTGGGCCGTGCGAAGGGCTTCACGGTGCCGACGATAGAGGAGGTCGTGGAGGTCGTGGCTGGCAAGGCCATCATCGTCCTGGACGTGAAGGAATTGAGGGCCGTTAGGGGCTTAGTGGAGTTGTTGAGTAAAACGGGGGAGGGAGAGGTTGTGGTCTCCTCCTTCGACCACAGGATCCCGCTAATGATCAAGAGAGAGGCCTCCTTTGTTGAGGCCGGGATAATCTTATCTGCGAGGCCGCTGAGCCTCTCGGGGCTCCTTCGCGAGGAGATCGGCCACTTGTTCCTGAAGAGGGACTACGTGGACCCTGAGCTACTAGAGGAGGCCCGAGATCTGGGGGTCTCCGTCCACGCTTGGGTCGTCAACGATGAAGGGGAGGCCGAACGCTTTTGGTCCATGGGCGTCCGTGGAGTAGTGACCGACTTCCCGCAACTCCTCGTAAGCAGGAGGCGAGGCCATGGACTCGGTGCTTAGCGACGTGGTGCTCAAGGGCCTCCTGGTCTTCTTGGCCAGCTTCTTGTCGTCGTTCCTCGTAATGCCTAAGGTCATGGACTTCTCGAGGAGGAGAGGGTTCGTCGGGAGGGACGTGCACAAGGACGGCCAGCCGACGGTCCCGGAGATGGGTGGTCTGGGGATACTCTTCGGAGTCCTGATGGGCTTCTTGGCGTACTGCCTCGCATCCTTCGAGGTCGACGTCTGCCTAGTGGTCTTTATGGGTTGCACATTGGTCGCAGGGGCCATAGGGGTGTGGGATTACCTGAGGACTTTGAAGGGGACCGTGAAGACCCTCTTGACCGTGATGGCGTGTGCGCCCATAGTCGTGGGGTGGCTCCTCTTCCCCTCAGAGGTTGCGATCGGGAGGCCCGAGCTACCCTTCGTGGGCAGGCTGAGGCTCACGATAGTCTACTGGGCACTGCTACCGTTCGCGATAGCCGTGCCAGCGAACGCCGTCAACATGATGGATACCTTCAACGGGGTCATGCCGATCACGTCGATTTTCAGCTTGCTCGCGCTCCTAATTTCATCCATCATCTTAGGGAGGTGGGAGGCCATGTTCATGTGCCTGCTGTTGCTCGGGGCCCTCATGGGCTTCCTGCCGTACAACCTCTACCCCTCTAGGGTATTCGCGAGCGACGTGGGTAGCCTAGCCGTGGGGGCCGGGATAGGCGCCATCGCCGTCTTGGGGAGGCTGGAGGTCGTGGGAGTAGTCGCGCTCATGCCCCAGATAATGAACGCCTTCTACATACTGGCCTCGGTTAGGGGGCTGTTGGAGAGGAGGCAGATAGCCGAGAGGCCCACGGTCGTCTTAGGCGGCAACGTCATAGCGGCCAACAGGAGCGAGGGGGCCCCCATGACCCTGGCGAACCTAATACTCTCGAGGGGGCCACTTCGCGAGCCGGACCTAGTCAAGGCTCACGCTGTGCTCTCGTTCTTCTCCTTCATCCTGGCCTTGGCGACCGCGTGCTTCATGCTGACGACTCTCCGCCCTTAAAGGTGAGGCCCTCGAGGCGGTGATAAGATGAAGGCGCTAAAGAACACGATTGACATAGTCAGCGTAATGGTACTGGTCTGGGGCCTCATGCTCTTGCTACTGATAATCATAAACGCCGTCGTCGTGAATCTGAAGCTACCCGCGGAGGGCCCCACGGGCTCGCTCGTGAACAACGCGCTTCAGCTGGCGATCGGTGGTGCGCTCTTCTTAGCTTGGCTCTTCGTGTGGTACAAGGCGACCGTCTACTGCCGTAAGAGAAGGCTCAAGGTTTGGGGCCAAGGCTCTCGATGACCTCAACTATCTTGGGCAACGGGTCTTCCATCAAACTCCAGAGCCTCTCACTCAACTCTCTTTGCCTAGCCCTCAGCTCGTCTATCTCGGAGAGAGCTGAAGCTGCCACTTCTGGAATCTCCTCGCCTTTGACCCTCTTTAAGAGGCCGAATTCTATAAGGAAGCGCTCCACGTGTATGGGCTCCTTAGGGTAGAAGGAGAAGGCCGGGACCCCAAGTAAGGCCGCCTCACAGGTCATGGTCCCTCCAGACCCTATGAAGAGGGTCGTCCTCCTTAATAGCGAGGGGCCGTGCACCGGCCTCGTAGCGACGACAACGTTTCCCAAGCCCTTGAACCTCTCCTTCAGGTACCTCATCTGCCAAGCGTATCTGGGTAGCACGAACAGGAGGGCGTCGCGAGCTCTTTCAGCAAGCTCAGCGATGGAGTCCTCGACCATGGTCGGCCTGTCGATCATCATATAGGAGGCCTGAACCTCCTCGATCCTCACGACCACGAGGTGCTTGAACCTCCTGAGCCCTCGTATTACGAGCCTTTCTTGTAGTGATAGGTGCTTTAGCCACATGACGGGGTCTAGGGCTTTGTAGTGAATGACGTTTTCAGCGGCTATGCCGTACTTCACCCACTCCTCCTTCGGTACGATCCAAGGAGTCACGAGCTTCGAGCTCAGCGGGACCGTCAGCCTCGCAACGGCGGTCGAGTGTGGAGAGTCGTTGGCCAAGACATGCGACACGCCGAGACCAAAGGCTACTCTCGCGGCGTCTGGCGAGGTGGACAGTGCGACGTCGGGCTTGAACCTCTCGACGAGCGGCACCAGCTTCCTCATCCTGTTTATGCCGCTCACGAGCTTACCGTATAGGTCTCCTCCGCCGTACTTGCCAACGACCTGTGTCTCGACCCTCAATTTCTTAGCCAAGAAGTCCGTCTCCCTATACCTGCGAGTGGTCACTAATACGCTCCAGCCCCTCCTCCTCGCCTCTTCGATCACCGGCAAGTAGAACATGAGTTGCTTCGGGGTCAGATACTCCACCCAGAGCCTCATAGGTCTCGGGCCTCCAAGTCGCGAGAGCTCGACCACAGATAATTGAAGGCGTCCCTCAGCATCCTCACGACTGCGACGTTCTCGGAGTAATACGGTAGCGAGAGCAGGGGCCTCTCTGGCGTGACAGTCATGTATGGCATGAAGAGGGCGCGCCTGTCGTCAACGATGGTCCCCCTTATCGGATAGGGCTCTCCGGCGTAAACCCTGACCTCAACCCCCACGGACTTGGCCTCGTGAACCTTCCTCGATGCGGTTCGGCTCAGCTCGTGCGCCAAGACCTTGACCTCGACTCCGCGCCTTAGGGCCTCCGACAGCTCCTCCCTAACCGCGTCGAACCATGTGAAGAGATAGGTCAAGATGCGCACCTCGCGCTCGGCCGTCGATATCATGAGCTTCGTGTAGCTCTCCATCTCGCCTAAGCTCGCCAGCTGTCTCAGGACCTCGGCGGTGCTGGGGCCCAGCCTCTTGCTCCAGTAGATCGACTCCAAGACCGTGGACAGCTCTCGGGCCCTCTCCTCGAGCCTGCGCAACTCCCCCTCCATAATCGACCTCATGTGGGCGACGTAACCCTTCATTGCGATCCTCGGTTGCAGGGCCTCGAACTTCTTAGGCCTACCAGCCACTTCGACCACCATGTTCTTGGCCTGCAGGCTCTCGAGCACGCTGTAGACCCTCGTGAGGGGGACGCCCGACGCCTTGCTTACCTCCTCCGCCGTCAAGGCCCCTCCTTCGACTAGAGCGCAGTATACCCTAGACTCGTACTCAGTCAGCTTGAGCTCCCTCAACTTTTGCACGACGCTTGACATGGAAATCTTAATATATTCTTTTTAACAGAAACTCAGTTAAAATTTACTGGTGATTGTATGGCCGTGCTGAACCTGTCGCCGAGCGAGGTCGTCGAGAAGGCAAAGTCCGGAGAGCTCAGGGCGTGCGTCGTAGGCCTCGGGAGGATGGGCCTGCCTTTTGCGTGCGTGCTCGCTGAGGTCGGCTTTGAGGTCGTGGGAGTCGACGTCGACGAAGGCGTCGTGGAGTTAGTAAACGCTGGCAAGGGGTTCGACGACGAGCCCGGCCTCTCGAGCGAGGTGGAGAGGTGGGTCAAGTTCGGCAGGTTGAGGGCCTCCACGAGCTTTAGCGAGGTCGGGGCAAGCGACGTGATATTCATAGTCGTCCCTACGAGGGCCTTCAACGCTAGGCCTGACTATGGTGCCCTGTACAGCGCCTCGATCAGCGTGGGCAGGCACATGAAGAGGGAGACCCTCGTGATCTTGTGTAGCACCGTGGGCCCACTGGTCACGGAGGGGCTGGTCAGGGAAGCGCTCGAAGGGGCTTCGGGCCTGAGGGCTGAAGTCGACTTCGGATTGGCCTATAGCCCGATAAGGGCCTCGGCTGGCAGGGTCATTAGAGACTTGAAGAGCTATCCGAGGGTCGTGGCGGGCTTCGGCGCTAAGAGCCTTGAGCTGGCCTCAGCGATAATAGGCTTGACCACGAAGGGTGGGGTGATAAAGGTCTCCTCGCTCAGGGTGGCCGAAGTGGTCAAGCTGGCCGAGAACGTATATAGGGACGTGAACATAGCCCTCGCCAATGAACTGGCCCTTATATGTGAGAAGCTCGGCATCGACTACGACGAGGTCGCGAGGGCGGCCAACACCCAGCCGTTCTGTCACCTCCACGTGCCGGGGCTGGGCGTTGGAGGACACTGCATACCCCACAACCCCTACTTCTTGATAGACTACGCCCTCTCGGTGGACTTGAGGCCGAGCCTCATAATCACCGCAAGGCTCGTCAACGACTTCATGCCCAAGCACACGCTCAAGCTCATAGTCGAGGGGCTGGAGGAGTGCGGGAAGAGGGTTCGCGGGTCGGTGGTCGCTGTACTGGGCGCGGCGTTCAAGGCCGACTCGGCCGACCCCCGCTACTCGCCCGTGGAGGTGCTCTGCGACGACCTCGAGGCCCTCGGGGCCGAGGTCAGGGTCTACGACCCTCTGGTCCCGATAAGGCTCTTGAAGGACTTGGGCTACGAGGCAAAAGAGAGCTTGGAGGAGGCCGTGGAAAACGCGGACTGCGTCGTCGTGGCGATCCCGCACACTCTGTTCAAAGAGGAGTTGCCTAAGCTACTCCGCGACATCCACGACAGCATGAGGAGGCCAGCGCTGATTGTGGATCCCTGGAGGGTCCTCGACCCAAGAGATGCCGCCTCAATTGGGTTCAAGTACAAGGCGGTGGGTAGGGGCCTTGGAGCCCGTTAAAATCTCGGTGATAGGGGTAGGCTTCTGGGGGAGGAACCACGTCAGGGTACTGAGCGGGCTCGAAGGCGTCGTGGTCGAGGCAGTCTACGACGTGAACCTCGAGGCCGCGAAGTCTATAGCCGAGAGGTACGGCTGTAAGGTTGCCAGCAGCTTAGGTGAGGCTATTGAGAGGAGCGATGCTGTCACCGTGTGCACCCCGACGTTGACCCATTTCGAGATTGCGCTCAAAGCCCTGGAGATGGGGAGGCACGTCCTCGTGGAGAAGCCCATAACCTCTAAGAGCTCCGAGGCCCTCGCGCTTGTCAGGAGGGCAGACGAGAGGGGCTTGTTGCTGATGGTCGGGCACATCGAGAGGTACAACCCGGGGTTCAGGAGGCTCCACGATTTTGTCAGAAGCGGCGGGCTCGGCGAGCTGATGTCCATTAGGGCTAAGAGGGTCTCAGGCGGCGCCTCGAGGGTCTCGGACGTTGGGGTCGCGCTCGACTTAGCGATCCACGACGTGGATCTCGCGATGCTCTTGGCCGGCTCCGCTCCTTCGAGGGTGTACTCGATGGCCGGTTCAAGGATCTCGAGCCACGAGGACTTCATCTACATAATGATGGAGATGGAGAACGGCGTCCAGGGATACGTGGAAGCCTCGTGGCTCACGAAGCGTAAGGTCAGGACCATGGAGGTGACGGGGACTGAGGGAGTGGCAGAGCTGGACTACTTGAGCCAAGAGGTTTCAGTGAAGCTTAGCGACAGAGAATTCAAGCTATGTGGTCCGTGGGTCGAGCCCTTAAAGCTGGAGCTGGAAAACTTCATCAAATCCATCAGGGGTACGGAGAGGCCCGTCGTCAGCGGGGTCGACGGCTACAGGGCCCTCAAGTGTGTCGAATTGGCCTTAGAGGCCTCGAAGATGGGGAGGCCTGTCCGAGTTGAGTTCGAGGTTTAAGGTGGATCCCAAGGTCGTGGACCTCACCAGCTTGCTAATCCGCTTAGCGATAGAGCTCGACGAATACTGGAGGAGGAGCTCCCCCTCTCACGAGGTGGACGAAAAGGAGCTGGCCGAGGTTTTGAGGCTCCTGGACGAGATGAGCAGGCTACTGGCGAGGATGAGGGAAATGCTGTCCTCTAAGCCATGGGCCTGACCTCTATGTGCATGTCGAAGCGCTTGCCTATCCTGTCGAGCTTCTTGCGGCACTTCTTCATGACTAGGGGCAAGTAGTGGCGGGGCACGTAGATGAAGGCCACGCCCTCTTCCGGCATCTCCAGCTCGAACTCCGGCGCGACCCTGCCGATAACGTGCTCGAGCACCTTCGTGACCATCGAGCTCGGCGCCTTGGCCCCCCGCTTCACGGGGACGACGAACGTCCTCTCGCCGAAGACGTACAGCTCGTACTCGGGCTCGTCAGTTAAGAAGTCCTTGACTACGACGACGGGCCTGGCCAGGTCCTCCTCCTTGAGGCCATGCGGTATCTTGATCGTGGTCTCGATGGAGTACACCTTCTTCACGTTTCCCTCGCTTATGAATATCACCGTGTCGACGATCGAGGGTATCATGCCGAGCTCCACCCTGCCGACGAACCTCTGGATGGCGTCTATCGGCGTCGTCGCATGCACGACGCCCACCATTCCCACGCCAGCCAGCCTCAAGTCCGCGTAGAGCTTGAAGTCCTCGGTGTCCCTCATCTCGTCAAATATCGTGTAGTCAGGCCTACTGAGCAATAGGACGTCGTGCAACTCCTCCGAAGATGCAACACTTTTGGAGTACTGCGTGATGTCCTGCGGCAACTGCAGGTCCCTCGGAGCCTCTATTGTCTTGACGACCTTGTTCTTCCTCCTGTAGTACTCGGCTAGGGCTTGAGCGAACGTGCTCTTGCCCATACCGGGCGCCCCAGCTACTAGTATGCCCTCGGCGTGTGAGTCCAGCCTCTCCATTAGCTTCGGGGGCAGGTTGTAGTCCTCCAGCCTCAGCTTGGCTATCGGCCTAACGGCCGTCACCTCGAGCCCGTCCGAAAACGGAGGCCTCGTTATGACTATCCTGTAGCTACCCAGCTGTACTATGGTCGAGGACTCCCTATCGACCTCTACGAAGCCCTCCGGCGAGCTCCTAGCCATCTCCATGACCTCGGCGATGATTGTCTGCAACTCCTCGCGGGTCATCGGGTGCTCTCTTATGGGCTCAAAGACCCACTTGCCCGGCTGGCCCTTCTTAGCATAGGGCACCACGCCCTCCTTCAAGTGGACTGACATGGTCCTGCTGTCGAAGAACTCCTCCAGCTTCATCTTGCCCTCCGGCTTCACGTAGAGCACGTTTATCCCCATTGCCTCAGCGACCTTAGCCATGACGACGTCGCACGTTATGAGCACACCCCTCAGGTCGAGGGCCAGCTCCCTTATCATCTCATTGAGGGCCTCGGGGGAGGGCCTCTTGCCGCCATTGGCCTCGCCGACAAATACTATCTTGACCGCCCTGTCCTCGCAAGCCCTCCTGAGCTTCGAGAGCTCTTCTAAGCCCGCGAAGTCGTTGAACTTCGCCTTCCTCTCGAGCTCGCTTATTATAGCTCGATGTATTACGAGCCTATCCCTCACTACTCCGCTTTCAACGAGCCTCCTAGCTACCCCAACCTCTATTGCCAATACGTCTGGCACGTAGGCTTCGCGGTCTGCCATGACCTTAAGCCCACACCTCTTTACGAAGTCAACCCTAGCTTACCTGAGAGTATTTTATAAAGTTATTTTTGGTATAAGGCTGAAGGCGTCTCGCGCGGTGATGAAGTTGAGGTTGAGGAGTAAGTTGTACTACTACCCTGAGACGGGGTTCACGTCGAACTCCTACATCATCGAGGACGGGGTGAGGGTCTTGGTAGACCCCGGGCACCATGACCACCTCCGGAACCTCGTCGAGCTCATGAGCGAGGACGGCTACGAGCTGAGGGACGTGGACTGGATAATAGTCACTCACGCACACGTGGACCACTGCGGCTCCGTCCACGAGATCCAGAAGAAGTACGGCGTGAAGGTGGCGATGCACGAAGATGAGAGGCAGTACATGCAGGCGCAAGCCAGGTTCGTCCCCCGACTGCTGGGGCTGAGCTTCGCACCCTTCACGGTCGATCACTGGTTCAGAGGCGACGAGAGCTCATTCCCCGGAGACCTCAACTTGAAGATTCTTCACACGCCGGGGCACACCCCAGGGAGTATATCGATATACTCCCCCGACCAGAGGTACCTCATGACCGGCGACTTGGTCTTCGAGGGAGGGGTGGGGAGGACAGACTTGGGCGGCGACTCGAGCCTATTGGTCAAGTCCATAGAGCTGGTCTCTCGGCTCGATGTGGAGATGCTGTTGCCCGGCCACGGCCCAGTGATCGTGGGCGCGGACAACGTAGCAAGGAACTTCAGGTTCGTAAAGGAGTTCGTCAGGTTCCTCGTCTAGCAAAAGCGTTAAGCTTCAGCAAAAGGAAGATAGGGAGAATAAAAACGTGCGCGGGAGGTGCGTCGCTGTGAGCCAAGTAGGCCAAGTAAACCTCGTTTACGTCGACAAAAGAAGTGGCGAAATTAAGAGGTTGAGCGTTAAGGAGGAGGTCTATGAGTGGATCATCAGCACGAGGGCCAGGTGGGAGCCAGTCGTAGCAATGGAGAGGGCGTCCCTGAGGGCGAATAACGTGTACCAGATAAGCATAAGGGAGATAAGGCTGGCGCCCAATGAGCTGGTGATCCCCTGTCCAGTAACTTGGAACAGCTTGGGCCAGTTGCTGAGCGTGGGCCGAAGGGGCAGGCCTCAAAGAGTCGAAAAGGCGAGGACCTTCGATTACGCCAACTTCCTTGCCTTTAAGAACGGCGAGGTCTTAGAGGGGGACTTGCTGGGCGTATTAAACGTCTTCCCTCAAGCGACGATAACTCCCATATTGAGGTCGTGGATAGGCCGAGAGGCACCGCCGCCTTACAGGAGCTAGGCCCCAGCTATATGAGGCCCATCTTCTTTACCATCTCCCTTACTGCCATTAGCGCCGGGCTGTCGCTCGGGAGGCTTAGCAACGACGTTCCCTCGAGGTTGTAGCGGAAGACGTTCTCGTCGTAGGGGACGACGCCTAAGGGCTCCACTCCTATCTCCTCTGCGTACTTGTACAGCAACTCCTCTTGCCGAGGAAAGAACTTGTTGCCCACCAAGAATATCCTCTTGAACTGTATGTGGACCTCGCCCGCCAACTTCTTTATCCTCGAGGCGGTTTGGAACCCCATCTTGCTAGGGTCCGTGACTATTATTAGGTAGTCGACGTCTCTATCGGTCCTCCTGCTCAAGTGCTCGAGCCCTGCCTCCATGTCCATCAACGTGATGGCGTAGTTCTTCGATAGGGTATCCACGACCTCCGTCAACACGTCGTTCACCATGCAGTAGCAGCCTTCGCCCTCGGTCCTGCCCATGACCAGCAGGTCGAAGGTCGGGAGCTCCTTCAAGACCTTGAAAACCTTGTACTCCAGCAGATCCTTCTTCGAGAGGGTGGGCGGGAGCTCGCCTTTGTCGATGGCCCTCTTGAGCTCGTTGGTCACATCGCCGACGGTCTTCTCGACCTTGACGCCGAGCACGTCGGGCAGGTTGGAGTCAGGGTCCGCGTCAACAACCAGTATCGATTTCACACCTGCATCTATGAGGGCTCTAAGTATCAGGGCGGCTATCGTGGTCTTGCCCGTCCCGCCCTTGCCAGCAACTGCTATTACTAGCTTCTCACTTCTACTCAAAAAGGCACACCGGTTTGGTATCAAGACTCAAAGAGGTTTAAAGGTTTAGAGTAAAAAGATAAAGATTGTGCTGAGGTTAGGCAGACTCCATCTCCCTCTTGAGCACCTTCTCGACGTACGCCGGAATGTCCGAGGAGTCCCTCGGTCCCACCAATACCTTCCACCCGGGCAGTAGCTCCTCGAGCTCGCCGCTGAACTTGGCCGCCCTGCCAGGTATCACGAGAACCTTCTTCTTCAGCTTCCGGTCCAAGCCGCTAGTCTTTATGGCCTCGGCGAACTTCTCGGCCGTGAGCCTTTTGCCCGCTACTGAGGACTCGACGCTTATCCCCTCGCTATCCGTGACCACTAGGTAGGCGTCTATCTTGGAGTTCTCGAGGTCGCCCTTGACCAAGAAGTACGTCAGCGCGAAGTTGCCGGTTATGAACACTGGCGACACGTCCGTCGGCTTGCCTATCTCGTAGACGCCCGGCTTGACTGAAGGCGGTACCCTCGGGTCTGTGTAAATGTTCTGCCTCCACACCAAGACGGGCATCAAGGTCCAGAAGTCGAGGCTGTGCATCACCATTAAGTCCGCGAACCTAGTCATCAGTATCGACGCGATGTAGGACTCCTTCATCTTCTTCTCTACCTCATCACCCTCCTCCATCCAGACCACGGCTGGCACTGCCATCAGCGGGAAACCGACTGCCTTGTCCTCCTTCTCTATCGCCGCCCTCCTCAACATCGCGAAGGTGCTTATGGTTTCGGCCAGCGAGTCACCTTTCACGAAAGTGCCTGGATCTAAAATTATGTCCTCGACCCCCGCGCCCATAAACGTCGAGGCCAAGCTCTTGAGCATGTTGACGTCTCCAGGGCTCGAAATGGCTATTGGGCACTTGTACTTGTCAGCTAGCTCCAGCATCTCCCTCCAGTTCTCCTTAGTGGCAGCGTATATCAGGGGCCTCTTGTTGCCGACGACGGTAAGCGCCTCTTCCATGGCGTCGGGGCTGTAGCTACATAGGATCAGCGGGAGTGACGCGTTCTTTGCGAGCAGGTCGGCAGCCTTAGCGAACTTCTCCGGTACGTCGGAGACGCACCTCAGAGCTATTAGGTTGAGCTTCAGCTGCTGGCCTATCCTCTCGAAGACGAAGGACTCTATCGCCTTAGCCCTCTTCACTAGGGACTGCTCGTCCATCTCGTCGGCCACGTCGACGGCTATGGCTGTCGGGTTATGGAACGTCAGCTCGTGCCGGAACATGACCCTCTTTCCGCCGACGACCACTTGGCTCGGCGGGACTCCTATGACGACGTCCTTAACTGGCGGCCTCGCGACCTCGAGCGCTACCTTTAGCTTGTCCTTGTACTTGGGATCCTCGAAGAGGGGCTTGCAGAGTTTCAGGTCGGCTACTCCGTCGGCTACCTTGGCTGCGAAGGCCATGCACGTACTCTCGCCGCACACGCCGCAGTTCGTTTGAGGCAGGACCTTGTAGACGTCCAATGGCCTGAGTATCTTAGGCATGGCTTACACCCTCATCTTGACCCAGTCCCTGTAGTTCACTTCCTCTAGCTTTACATCAAGCTTGGGCTTGGACAAGAGCTCGACGAGGCCCTTGACAATCTTGGCGGCCAATGGGTGCATCATCATGAAGAGGTTCGCCCCTGCCATGAGGCCCACTATGGCAGTCGTGGCCTCCCACAGGGGTCCTCTGTACTCCCTGGGCCCCCACTCGTCCACCTTCATCCATGCCTCTCTAGCGGCCCATGCATTAGTCGCGGCGCACGAGATAGGGACTTGAAAGGCCTCGTCCCCCATGAGGCCCGCGAGCCTTATCCTCTCCATCAAGCTGAATGAGTACTCGATGCCGTAGCCCAGCGCACCAGTCGTGGGGTCGAGTATTAAGTGGTCCCTTGGAACTCCCCCATCCATGAGCTTCCTGGAGAGCTCCTTCGCTTGGTTTATGTCGAGGAAAGCGAGGGCTATCACGTTGTGGCCAGTCTTCTTCATTATCTTGGCAACTTCCTCTAAGTTCATATCGATCGTGGCTGAGGCGAAGACGAGCCTCTCTCCAGCCGTCATCTCGCCTACGTACTGGAAGAGTTGGAGGTCCTTCTGGGGGTTCCCGGAACCCCCCACTATTATAGGCACGTCCACGGCTTGGAGGACCCCCTCAACTGCCTTGGCGGCCTCTTGGACTGGAGTGTCCTTTATCGTGGGGTCCGTACTGACCATGTGTAACGATATGAGGTCGGCGCCGTAGACCTGTATGGCCTTCTTGGCCCACTCAGCTGGGTCGTTCAGCACGTCCTTGTATGCGCTCTTGACAGGGCCCGCCAGCGGGACCACGGGCTGATCAAAGACGTCCAACGCCACCACGGGCCTGTTCTTCGGCGGAGACTCGAACCTATAGAAGGGCGGGCAGGTATCTCCGCCTATCTTTATTACCTTCCCCCTCGTACCGCCTTCAGCTCTAGTAGCGCCTATTTGGACCTCAGCTATGGAGCTCGGGTACTTGAACACCGGGGGTTCGAACTTCTCGGCCTTCAGCTCTACGACCTTTTTGAGGGCCACGGCGGCCTCGGGAGCGGCTTTGACAAGCGCCTGCATCATCACAGGGAGGAACTCTATGGCTAGCTCCTCGGCCTCTATCGTGACGTCCTCTAACTCCAACTCGCCAGCTTCGTCGAGAAGTTTGAATAGGTTGAGGACCTCGTCCTTTCCGCTCATTTCTTCTCGACCTTCTTGGAAGCCTCGACCTTCTTGACTATCAGCTTCTTCACCGTTATCTTGGCTCCCTTGAGTATTATCTTCATGCCACCGCCGGCCGTGGGAACGGCGCCCACGGGTATGCCCGTTATCTCGATCCCAGCAACGCTTGGCACTGCTGTGGGCACGGCTGGCACGGCCTCCACGGGCTTCTCCGGGGGCGGGGCGACCGCGGCCTCCATCTCCTTCAGCTTAATTCCCAGCGGATGGCCTTTCTCCATCAGGAACTTCTTCAGCTCGTCGATGGTCTTGGCGTCCTTCTCCGTAGCTATCTTATCGTAGAGCTCCGGGGGAATGGCGTCCTTGACCCTCTCCTTGAGCTCGGAAGGCATCCACACGACCCTGGCCCAGCCGCCGTCGGCTTGGAAGAACTTCGGGGATCTGAAGTACTCAATCCCGATACCCAAGAAGCCCTCTGTTTGTATCCCGCCGCCCGTCTGGGCAGCCATGGTCGAGAAGGGCAGGCCGTTTACCGTCGGCCCCCTGAAGCCCCTATGGACGAAGCCGACCCCGTCGACCTCGGGTATGTAGAACGCTATGCACTCGAAGCACCCACACGATGTGTGCGGGTATTGGAACATAGAGTACAGGAAGACCCTCTTCACAGCCCCCATGGACCTCTTGGCCACGACCTCGTTCACGCCCTCGTACTCGCCCTTGATCGGGTCTAGGCACTTGCCCTTCGGTATCGGGAAGTTGGGCCCCTTGGGGTCCACGCTAGCGGCAGCTCTCGCGTCGAACCAGTTCATCGCTCCGCACAGCGAGACCCTGTTGGGCGATATAACGCAGACGTGCTGAGGGGCGAAGGACTGGCACAACACGCAACCGTAGAACATGTCGACGTCCTCGTCCCTTATGGCCCTCACTCTAGCATCCCTCGCCTCGTAGATCTGCAACGCCTTTTGGTACCACTCCTTGACCTTCTCCGGGTCGGTTATGAAGTTGACCTCCATCTTCTCTATGAAGGGCATCTCCGCCTTGAAGAGCCTTATGAGCGCTAACCCCCACCACTTGAGGCTCGTGAGGCCCTTCTTGAAGGACTTCTTGCTTATTCTGATCCAGATGTCGTACCTCTGGTTTAGGTGCATTATCCCCTCCACGTAATTTGTGTACATGTGGATCCTTCTCTCGATGACCGGCTCTAGGTCCTTCTCCACCTTGGCGCCCGCGACCCTTATCAGTATGCCGAGCGGATAGCTTCCCCCTTCCTTCAGCTCCGTTAAGTCGGGGCCTATGATCTTAACGGCCCCGTCTTCGACCTCCTCCATCGAAGCCGCTAGCACAAGCTCGAACTTGCGGTCAACGCTTGGCCCGCCGAACTCGACGTACATGTCCTCTTTTCGTATCCTCTGCCCCTCGTATATGGGGCTTACCTCGACGGGGAAGCCTTCGAAGGACATCTACATCACCCGGACTACTTTATCCCCTCACAACTTGGATCACGTTATTTAAAACTTGCTCCCATTCATCCTGCTTTAAGTTTGGCATCGAGAAGGTGGCGTTGGGGTGGAAGTACCTGTCTAGCGAGATGGTCCTTAAGTGAGTCGCGAAGTGCTTCAGCGTCGACAGCATCTGGGACTGCAACTGATAGGAGATACCGACGAATATCGCCAAGTCGTGGACCCCCTTGCCGTCGACACTCCAAGAGGGGTCCTGGAGCCTGTTGGTCACGTCGGCTACGGTCATTATGGCCGCAGGCTCTACACCCCTCTCCCTCAAAGCCTTGTACGTGTGGGCAGTGGCCACGACTGGGACCCCTGCCTTGGCCAGCTCGGCCACGAAGTCTATTAGGAGCTTGCCGCCCCACTTCTCGCGAAGCGCCTCCCCTCCCACCACGAGCAGGGGCCTCTTGGCGCCCTTTATCAGCTTGGCGACGACGTCTCCCTTCACGGGCGTGGCCATTTCGTGGCCTGGGACGTTGCCCCACTGCCAGGGCTTAACGGTCATCGCCATTCACACCACCCCCTACACCCTGACGAGCCTCTTGAGCAGAGTTGGGTCTATCGAGGGTCTCTCCCAAGGCTTCCAGCCTACCTCCTTGAGGTACTGCATTATCTCGTCCTTGAACGTCACCGGTATGTCGGCCTCGGTCCTGACGAACATGTGCAGGTCCGGTGGTAGCCTACCGTAGATCCTCTTGTACAGGTCGACGTAGTGGGTTAGCTTGATCATCCTGCCCTTCGTGGTGTCGTTGGGCCTTATGCAGAGCTTGGCGGTCCAGACCATGCACTCCTCCATGGTCTCCAGCGCTATGATCAGGTGCTCCGGGGCTGGCCCGACCCAGACCCTCTCCCCGGTCCTAGCGTCGTAGACCGTGAAGGACTCCTTGTCCTCGGCCCTCCCCAGGTACATCCTCCTGTACTTCGAGCCCTGAGGCCCCACTATTACTGGGACTCCGAGCCTGTTGAAGCCCGTGGCTATACTGGCGGCCTTCTGCGACATAGCCCCCCAAGCCACTCCGCACGCCCCGACCCTGTTCAGTATGTAGTCCGCTATCTCCTCGTAGTTCGCCCTCAGGGGCCTCCTAGCGAATATATTGGCTATCTTTATGGCGGCCCCGCTTATGTGGGCGTTAGCCACACAGGAGCCCACGTTCACGACTCCTCCTCTGTCGAACGCACCTGGGAACTCCTCGTATATCGTCTTGCCCTCCTCGTTCTTGACGTATGCGGCTGTCATCGCAGAGCAACCAGACAGGGTCACTATGTAGCCTCTCCTGGCGAACTCCCTCGCCATTATCGCGACCTCCCTCCCGCCGTTGGGGAAGTTCGCACACCCGACGTAAGCGACGACGCCGGGTATCTCGCCTAGGACTATCGGTGAACCCACCTCCCTGATCTCAGTGTCGAGTATCGGACCCCTCCCAACCCTCATCCTGTACTTCTCCGTCTTGATCTTGTGCTGGGCCGCCGCCTCTATTAACGAGAGAGCCGGTATCTTCCTCGGGCAGACCTGCTCGCACCTTGCGCAACCGAGGCACACGTCGTGCAACATCGACAGCAACTCGAAGTTTCCGTTCTTGGCGTTGAATACCGCCTGGTCTATCGGCAGGTCTATCGGGCAGTTCCTCCTGCACGTGCCGCAGAACGTGCACTGAGAGGCCTGTGCCTGAATCTGCGATGGGTCGGGTATTACCTTGAACTTCTGCCTTATAGGTGCCATCCTTATGGCAGTCAGCGCCACGACAGCGCCCGCTTTCTCTAGGTCGGGCAGGAAGACGCCGGGCGTCGAGCCGCTCACCAACATCTGGACTATCTTCTCTATCGGCAACTCGCTGACATCTGGTAGCCCGTGGGAGGCCTTGTCCGAAACCGCTACTACCGGTGTCTTCACTCGCTGGGCCTCGTAAACGACGTTGGTCCTGATGCACTGCTCGTCGATCATTATCGCGTCGGCTGCCCCCGACCTTATGATCCTCAGCTGGTCCGATATCGGCCCGACAATTTTCGCTTGGTCCCTGTACCTAGTTATGTCGTGGGCCGTGCAACAGAGCCCCGCCACCTCCACGGTCTCTCCTGGCCCGCCGAGGCCACTCTTCTCGAGGTAGTCTATCACTTCTATACCCGCCGAGACGTTGTGGCCTATGCACAGGACCACGGGCTTGCTCAAGTCCAAGACGCCGAGCCCTACCCACGTCAACGGTGCATTGGGGTCTCCCTTCGGGAAGTTGTACGTGACTATTTGCGCGACGTCGGCTATCTCCATGGCCAGGTGGTCTATCATGCTGACGTGGAGGGCCTTGGACTCGAAGTCTATGTAGCTACCCTCTTGCCCGGTGTGCGCGGCCGAGACGCATTGGGTTATTTCCTTTTCGCAATAGTTCAACAGGAACGCCAGGTCGCCCAAGGTCTTGGGCTTTATGCCGGTTATCAGCCTGGCGTGGGGCATTTCTACTGCTATCTCCGACCCGAGGTTTATGGGGTAGTCCTCGCCGTACTTCTCGATCAAGTGATCGACCATGTGCCTGGCGTGAGAGGTATGCGTTGCGGCGCCTATGCAACAAGCTATTAAGACTATCCTGCCCGTCTGCGCCTTCATGTCGAGACCGCATGCTCCGTGCCTCCCCTTAGACAGGTCGCACTTGCCATAGGTGCAGAGGCAGCAGTAGTCGCAGAAGGGGGCGTAGAAGGGCTTGTACCTGCTCAGCAACAGGTGATCCCAAGACCTCAGCGTGGCTATCGACGGGAAGGGCGTCGGGCCCAGCGGCTCCCACTCCTCCTCCATCGCCAGTCTTCCTATGAAGACCTCGACGTCCTTTGCGTGCACGAGGCCGCTCGTGAGCTCTTTGGCTGAGATCTTCAAAGGGCCCTTCTCGGCCATCAACTATACCTCCAACAGTGCAAGGTCGGAGTAAAGGACTACCTAGCTGTTTTTAAAACTTGCGTGCCGCGTCGCGCGCGCGGAAGAGAGGTCACGTCTTAGAGGTCGTTAACCACGACCTTCCGCACGACCACCAGCCATCGAGTACAAAGCAGCTCACGCAGGGCTTATGAGTATGGGCCTCCCCTCTAGTATGGCCGTTATCAATTTCCTCCTGCCGCTCTCGACGAGCCTCCAGACGGTGCTCCTCGAGACGTTCATCTCTCGCCCGGCCTCCTCGAAAGAGCGCTTCTCTAGGTCTATTAAGCGAAGGGCCTCGACCTCTGCCGCCTCGAGGACTATGGGCTCTCGAGGCATTTGAGGTGGTGGAAGCGGGTTGAAGCCTTGTATAGGTGGCAACGTGCTTATGATCACTGGCTTGGGTTTTCTCCCTAGCTTCCCCTTCCTGTACCTGTGACACCACTTCGGACCGAGGCCCACGATTTACGACCCCACTCTTATATGTTTAGGTTAGGTATCGCAGAATTTAAAGTGCTATGGACGACCTTGGCTGTGAGTCCTTAATCAGGCTGACGCGCTTTAAAACCTCGAGCTGAAAGTTGTGTGACTTATCACAAAATTTATATAACCGAACCCCTCCAAAACACACGAGGGGGAAGAGAAACCATGCCATGGGGCTGGGGTTGGGTCGGTCTTTGGCCTGGCAGAGGTCCGTTCAGTTACCTGCCTCCTTGGCTAAGGCCTGGATGGATCTTTGGCAGAGGAGCGTGTTGGTGGTTCTTCAGTCCATACGCATGGACTTATCCGTGGTACTGGGCAAGTCCATGGACATGGTGGGCTAGGTACTGGGCATATCCATGGCCTTACTGAAAAAGCTAAATAAGCCAAGCAATGCTACGTAAATTGGGACTACGCTATTTCTCGGTGGTGAGGGGATTAAAGTGACGTGGCCCCTGAGAAGGCGTTACTGGCGGTGTGGCTGGGGATGGTATTATCCACCACAGTATGGCTATCCTCCGTATCAACCTCCGCAACCGCCGTACTACAGCCAACCACCAATGGCACCACCTTGGGCTCCGCCGATGACCCCTGAGCAGGAGCTTCGCTGGCTCGAAGAATACAAGAAAGAGCTCGAGGAATGCATCAAGGAGCTCGAGGAAGAGAAAAAGAGCATCGAAGAGGAGGTCAGAGGGGTCGAGGCAAGGATAGAAGAATTGAAGAAAGTTCTGCGTAAGTAAGGATGACAAACTCTTTAAGCGCGCAAAAAAGACTTCCCTGTCGCAGAGAAGCTTAGAGCCTGTCCCCAAACCCCCCTTTTTATTAAAGTTTGGGTCTTTTCGGTTTTAGCTTGGGGCCGAGGGATGGCGCTGGTCACCAAGGAGGGCGACAGGATAAGGCTTAAAGGGCTAGAGGCAGAAGACGTAGTCCTAAGGGCTTCGACCTAGCCTTTTATCGATGCCATGGACTACGTGGCGCTCTTAAAGAGGTGATAGTCGTTGAAGATGATGGTGTGCGGAAAGGGCGGCTCTGGTAAGTCCGTAATCTCTGTCCTGATGGCCAGGGCGCTGGCCAAAAGGTATAGAGTGTTCCTGATAGATTCCGACGAGTCCAACGTTCTATTGCCTAGGCTCTTAGGGGTGGAGCCTCCAAAGCCTCTCGTCGAGTACTTGGGGGGTAAGAAGAGCATATTCCGCAGAGGAGAGACAGAGATAGTGAGGGCCTTAGAGGGCACAGGAGAAGGAGTTAGGCTGGACGACCTGCCACCAGAGTACGTCTCCACTTCGCCCGAAGGGATTAGGCTGGTGACAGTAGGCAAGGTGAGGGGGTTCGGAGAGGGATGCGCCTGTCCCTTCAACTTCTTGGCGAGGACTGTGCTGAAGAACTTGTTGCTAGGCGGGGAGGAAGTAGTCCTGGTCGACACTGACGCTGGCATAGAACACCTAGGGAGGGGCGTGGAGGAGGGGTGCGATGCCATAGTGGCGGTCGCGGATCCCACGGCAGAGGCCTTGGTGCTTGCGAAAAGCCTTAAGGAGTTCTCCCAGAGTCACGGCAAGAGGTTCTGGCTAGTGCTGAACAAGGCCACCCCGAGAGTGGTAGAGTACGTCGGGAAGAGGGCGAAGGAAATGGGGCTCGAGGTCGACGGCATGGTAAGCTTCGACGAAGAGGTCTTCGAGTCCTGCCTCGAGGGCGGGACGCTACGTGCAAATGAGGCTGCCCGCGACGTTGAGGCGATGTTGAGGAAGATCGGGCTGTTAGAGAACCCTTAAAGTGCTAATGTTAATCCCATTTCATCAAATGCCGAAGAGCTATGCGTTGTCGCCGGACCGTGAGCATCAGGGCGTGCAGAGAGCTCTCACGTGCTTTATCGGGATCTTTACGTAGACTTCGTTTCCCACGTTCAGCGATGGATCGTACTCGTCTTCTGGCTTTATGCAGAGCAAGCTCACATTTCCAATCGAGACCCTTATCTTATAGTAGGATCCCTCCTTCAATACTTCCTCGATCACGCCCCTAAGAGTGTTGAACTTCGACGCAGGGTTCGGCTTGTTCATTAATATGATCCTTTCAGGCGGTATGGCTATCTTCCTTACAACCCCCTCGTCGTGGGGCGCCAATAACTTGAGTCCCTCGCACTCCACTTCGGCGAGTCCCTCGTGTACCACCTTGAAGCCCGTGCACTTCAAGATGTTGGGGCTCCCTAGCACCTCCTTCACTACGGGGTCTTCGTTCTCAAAGAAGACGTAGTTGAAGGGGCCCACGCACTTCAGCTCTCCCTTGACTAGAACTGCCACTCTATCGGCCAGCTCCTCAGCCTCTACTACGTCGTGCGTGACGAAGACCGTGGTCAGGCCCAGCTTCTTTTGAAGGGCCTTGAGCTCAATCCTCAGCCTCCTCCTAAGGGAGAGGTCTAGGTTGTTGAAGGGCTCGTCCATTAGCAGCACCTTAGGCCTTAAGGCTACGGCCCTAGCTATTGCCACTCTCTGCTGCTCACCTCCGCTGAGCGTCAGCGGGTATCTGTGGGCCAAGTGCTCTATGTTTAAGAGCTCCATCACCTCTCGCACTCTCCTCCTCAGCTCATCTCCCTTCACCCCTTTCATCTTGAGCCCGAAGGCTATGTTCTCCTCGACGTTCAAGTGCGTGAAGAGGGCCAGGTCTTGGGGGACGAAGCCGACGCCTCTCTCACAGGGCTTTAAGTCGTCCACGGGCTCACCATCGAAGAGGACCGACCCCTCGTAGTTCACCAAGCCCGCTATGACGTTCAAGAGCGTCGTCTTGCCGGCTCCCGAGGGCCCGAGCACGACCATTAGCTCGCCGTCGAGCACGTCGAGGCTGACCTTCCTCAAGATGAAGTTGGAGACGTTTACCAGCTTTATCGATGGCATTACCTCACGTACCCCCACTTCCTCAGAAGTCTTACCTCCGCCCTCTCTATCATCACTTGAAAGGCGTAGTTCGAGAGTGCCAATATTAAGACTATCGCTAGTATTACGTCGACTCTGAGGGTCGACTGCGCGGTCATGGCCAGCAAGCCCAAGCCTGAGGAAGCCGCGACCATCTCCACGACGAAGCAGGTCCTCCAAGCCATCCCCGCCTCGACCTTGAGGCCCGCTAATATTGATGGCAGGGCCTGCGGGAGCAGGATGTAGAAGAGAGCTGCAGGGCCTCGCGCCCCCAAGACCTGTGCGACCCTTACGATGCTTGGGCTCAGGCTTCTGATGCCCGTGAGGGTCGTGTAGACCATCGGGACGAAACTGCACATGAAGACCACAGCTATCGGTAGCGCCTCGTTCAGCCCTATCCATATTATGAAGAGTGGTATCCATGCGACTGCTGGCACCGCGTATAGGAGCGTGACTATGGGGTAGAGCGCTCGATAGGCTAGCTCGCTGTAGGCTATGGCCAGGCCTAAGAGGATCCCGATGCTCGAGCCCATCCCCAGACCCATCAAGACCCTCATGAGCGTGATCGAGTAGTGGAGGCCTAGCTGGCCAGTCGTTGCTAAGCCCACTAGAGACTTTAGGGTCTCACTGAAAGGGGGGAATAGATAGGCGGGAGCTATACCGATCCTAGACGCCACTTCCCAGAGGGCAAATAGGGCTACTATCGACAAGGCCTCGAGCTTGAAATACTTCTTAAGAATCCTCAAGCCCCGAGATCAGCCTCCCAACACTTTCGACAATACACTTGTGTCCACGAAGTCCTTAACGTCGATGGGCTTGTCTACGAGCCCGTACTTGGTCATAAGCTCTACGTACCTCTCCACTTGAGCTACGTCGATCTGGTTGTCGTATTGTAGCCATCTCATCGACTCAAGGGCCTCTTCGAAAGTTATTCCGAGCCTTTTAGCTACGATCCGCGCGGCCTCTTGCGGCTTTTCATTAATGAACTTTGTAGCCCTAATCGTAGCCTTCACAAGCCTCGCGACGAGCTCTGGGCGCTTTTCGAGGAGCTCTTTCTTAACCACCAAGAAGCTCCCGGGCATTTCCGGCCAAACGTCTTGGCTCCTGACGAGCACCGTGCAGTTGCCACGCTTAACAGCCAGCGTTACGTGATGCTCTGGGAGGGCCGCTGCCTCGATCTGCCCGGTAATCAAGGAGTTCAAGATGGCTTCTGGCTTCATGCTCTTGATGGTCACGTTTAGCCCGTACTTGTCGATAACCATTCTCAACAACAGGTAGGAGGGACTCCCGACGCCGGGACACGCGACTACACCACGGTCGAGTTGCTTAATGTCTCTTACGCCGGGCTTGCCCACTACGGCATAGCCGTGGAGATGCGCCTGCGCGACCACGACTATCGGCACTCCCTGAGCTCGTGCCAAGATCAGCGGCCCCAAACAAGCCCACGCCACGTCCACATCGCCCTTGGTCAGGGCGGCCGATAGTTCGAGGCCCGTCGTGAAGGTTTCGAGCCTCGTCACATTGAGCCCCTCCTCCTCGAAAAATCCCTTATCAAGTGCTATCCACGCAGCGGCGGAGTGATCGTTGAACTCGACGGCCATAGCTATTTGGCCCGCTTTGGTGCTGAAAAGGGGGAGCAATACTAAAACGGAGAAGGCCAAGATGCTCATTAGTGCCACAGCAATTAGGACGGTCACGATCCTCGATGAACCCATAGAGTAACAGTCTTCGCTGTGGACTTATAAGGCTAGGGGGGTGCGAGAATTAACTTCTCTCAGTTAATAACGCTTTGCAAAGTAGTTTCGCAACTCCTCTGAAAAGCACAACCTCTTGAGCCCGAACTCGTAGGCGGCAGACGCTATGGTGACTCCGTAGAACATTAATAACTTGCCCTTGCAGAGCTCGATTATCTCGTCTATCGTGTTGTTGACTATGGTCGAGCCGGTGGCTATGACGACGTCGCTCCACGCCATGGCTTCGCGGTTCACTTCATATGACTCGATCTTCACACCCCTCTTCACTCGTCCCACGTTCTCAGGGTCCATGTCCGTGACTCGGAAGTTCTTAAACCTCCTGGAGAGGCTCTCAGCTATCGACGGCTGGAAACCTATCATCAACAACCTCGTCTCGGGCGCGACCAGCGAGGCTAGGCTCTCGGCGATCTTCTTACCGCAGATCTCCGGCCCCTCATCCTTACAGTGGACCGTGTTGCTGACAAGCCCGAGGTACCTGTAGGTGGCGTTCGCGACCGCTATGAACACTGCTCTCTCGCCATCGCTCGAGAGGCCCATCTCGTGGACGTCCTCCAAGCTACCCTCGAAGCGCCGTGGTTCGTCAGTAAACGCTTGCCCGATGGCCCCTTCAAGCTCGGCTTGTATCAAGACCTCACGCCCCCTCAGTATTGGGTAGTCGCCGTGCAGCGGCCTACCAATGGCCTCCTCCGGCTTCAGACCTCGCACGCTTACGACGACCTTGCATCCCCTCAGGCCGCTCTCCGTTACCCTCTTCCACCACCTCTCCTTCAGCTCCTCGACGAGCACCTCGACCCCCGACCCGCCTACTCCCCCTTATTCTTCGATTTAAATTTCAAGGTTCTTACGTACTCCGACCTCGGATGACAGATCCTCCAGCGCTGTGCGAAAGAGCACCTCGGCGCCTTACGGCATCGATTCGACGCTCGTTCCTTAGCCGAGTCGAAGCGCATATTAGGCGTGGCGGTCCTTTAACCCGCGTGGGACCAGCTATGTTTGAGAAGGGAGAGCTAGTGAGCATAAGGGAACTGGAAGGAGGTGTAGCCCACGACAGATTTCTCAAGAACGCCGTCCAGCTCAGGGTCAAGGCATTGAAGGACCTGACCTTGGAAGAGGTAAAGGTTGTCGCCATGGCCATAGGCGGCAGGCTAGTGGACTTCAAAATAGACGACGCGACCGCGTGGGCCGTGGCCGTGACCCCTCTGCCGGGCTTCAACATAGTCCTCTGCATGCAGAAGTACTCGCCCGAGTTCGAGGACACGATGGAGGTCCTGTTCTCTCGGAAGGCCGTAGAGCTCGGGATACCCGCCGAGGACGCGAGCGAGTGGGCCATCCTCTACTTGAACGCCATGATATATGCCGTCAGGCGCGTGCTCAAGAAGGACGTCGAGAGGATATCCCACTACCTTTAACATTTGTCTTACGCCGCCCTAAGGGGCGTGGTTCTCGGGCTTAGAGCTATATCTATTGGGCCCTATTTGGCACAGAGCGAACGAAGAACTGTTCGCACTCTAAACGTGCACCAATTACGATCTTCTTCCGAAAATGGCTTTACTTCCCCCTTATCTATCCCGAACATATCTTCAATTATCCTCTGCCTCTTTTTCTTTCTTTTAAAAGACCTGTTCATCACTTCTTCGGCCCTCTAACATCAACTAGGGTGCCTTACTTTTTTATTCGTGGGGTGCTCCATAACTTTAGCGTTTGGTCCTAAACAGTAAGGCCGTACAAGGTGGATGCGCAACGCTGTGGACTAACGGACGAGTTACATTATCGCGCTTTGACCCTCATAGCGCCAATACCTACTGCTTATGATGTGTACCTAGCTAGGAGGCGGAGAGGGCATAGCCTCTCGCCAACGATTGAGCCCCTGAATGGATTGCTTGATAAAAGCATAAAAGCTCCTCATGCCCCTCGTAAATGAAGGAGGGGGCCGGTAGTTTAGCCTGGCTAGAACGCTACCCTTACGAGGTAGTGGTCCCCGGTTCAAATCCGGGCCGGCCCACCAAATTCTATGAGTACGTGAGCTATTTAACGCAGAAAAGAAAGACACAGAAAAGTAAAGGAATTTGCCAGAACGAGCTTCAGCCAGCCATCAACTATGAAACAGCCCCTCATGAGAGGTACCATTGACGTGGGCCTCGCGCTCTTCGTCTGTAGTGAGAACAGCTTTAGGAGCCAGATGGCCGAGGCCTACTTTAACAAGTTGCCTTTAAGGGCTGGAAAGCCGTTAGCGCGGGCCTTAAGCCAGCTAATAGCATTCATCCGAACGCTGTGAAGATCATGCTCGAAGACGGGATGGACATCGGGGACAAGAGGTCTCAACTCTTGACGAGGGAGCTACAAGAGGCTGTCGATATGGTCGTCGTCTGTAGTGGGTCGTCGTGCCCCTTTGTCAAAGCCAAGCACGTCGAGGAATGGAACTTGCCAGACCCGACGGAGATGCCTCTCGAAGAGGCCACAAAGATAAAGAAAAACCTTAAAAGCTTTCCCCTCCATCTCCGCCTTGAAAGGCGAGGTTTTCATATGTAAAGAAGTGGCGGAGAGCGACGCCGACTAGATCTCCTCTAGCAGGCTCGTGAAGAAGTCGTGATGCTCCTCCTCGTCGCTGAGTATCTTCTCGAAGAGAGTCGCCGTCGTTACATCTCCCTCTTTTCTCGCGACCTCTATTATCTGCTTGTATAGCTTTATCGCCTCTTCCTCGTCCTTGACGTCGCGCTCTATCATCTCCCTCAGGCTCTTGCCCACGTATATGGGGGTCGGAGTCGTCGTGGGCTCTCCGCCCAAGTAGGCCTGCCTCTCGGCTATCGCCTCCGCGTGCTTCATCTCCGTTATGGCTATCTTCCTTAGCTCGTCCTTGACGCTGAAGGCCTTCACCCCCCTCCATTGAACGTGCTGCCACATGTACTGTATCGACACTTGTATCTCCCTCGCTATAGCCTTGTTCAACAGCTCAAGCAACTCTTTAGACGCCATATCCGATCACCCACATTTCGATATTTTAGAGGACTTGTTGAAATTTAAATGCTACTAAGTTTTTCACACGCTACGAACCCGACGATCAAGAGGGGCACCGACTAACGATCACCGTCGTTTGGTGTCATAGACTTTCATCTGATTCCTACCAGGAAGAGCGTTAAAATAATGTAAGAAGGTTAGTGATGCGTTTTTGCGCGGCTTTCTAACCCTATTCACGCAAGAAGTTCAGTATCGCGCTTATGGCTTTGTCTATGTCTTCTGCGAGCCCGTGTCCGGAGTTCTCAAGTATGATCACTCTAGCATTGGGTATGCGTTGGGCCGTTACGTCAGAGGGGCTTACGCGCCAAGCTCGCCATCCCCGAGTCGTATATCATGTGGCGTCTAAGCACTTGCTATGTCTTCATGACAAAGCTCGTCGCTTACGAGTACAATTACGCATAGGAATACGTATCTGTCGTTCCATCGTCATTGCCTACGGTTAGTGCTTAAGAGGGTTCTCAACTATAAGGCCGAATTTTGTCGCGGTCTTCTCCACATGTCTGTCGTTCGAAACTACTACCGGTAACTTGTTATCGAGGGCCGTGGCTATTAA
>Ga0209225_1000847_pt1 | contig 32507 bp, 26 predicted proteins | sample WasSprMetagenome_FD_184732 | JGI IMG/M metagenome (GOLD analysis project Ga0209225, IMG submission 184732) | Sulfidic aquatic microbial communities from Washburn Spring, Yellowstone National Park, USA - WS (SPAdes) (version 3) | ecosystem: Environmental > Aquatic > Thermal springs > Hot (42-90C)... | reverse complement strand
CGGTTACACCCATTTAGATACCACCAAAATTGTTAGAAGAGAGTTTAGGCGTGAGAGCTCATTACTCGCCCCAAAAACGTCGCCTGTAACCCCTCCAAAATTTCTGTTAGAAAGGACGGTGAGAACGGAAGCTGTGGTTAAGCAAGCGATTACTGCGATGAAACCAGCTAAACCCAAAAGGGGTAGTGCTATGCCGAATGTTATAGATAGAGCGGCTATTAAGCGTATGTTGCGATGCCGATCGTGCATCGCATTAACGAAGTAGGTGTTCATACCTCTGTGTACGGACTTCCCAAGCCGAGCCATAAACACCAAGCCGAGTTTAGCGCAGGTCTCACACACAACCAAGCTTTGAATAACAAGCTTTTGATCGAGCCCCGCTATACAAAGAGCGGTCGCTAAAAACGTCACTAAGCCGAGCGCAAACCCACCAACCCCAGTCTGTTGGTCGTGCATAACCTTGATTTTTTCCTCCGATGTTCCTTGATATACCAAGCCGTCTCCGAAGTCGAGCAGCCCGTCAGCGTGATTAACCCCGCTGATCAGTAAAATGAAGCCCCAGGTTAAAACTCCGACGATCAAGGGGTCGAGAAGATGGGAGAGCGACCAAGCGAAGACGCCAGCTAACAAACCTATGAACGCACCTACCAATGGAAAGAGGTACATGTAGCTGGCTGCGTCAACCAAGCAGTTTTCATCCATGCCTACTGGAATCGTTGTGAGAAAAGCCAGCAGGTTCTTTACTTCCCTACGCATGCCATCACCTCATGCTACTAACAGCTCATAGTTTCTCTCAACTTCCTCAAGAAGAACGGCTGTTGTTATCGCACCCTTCGACTTCGCTACAGCGGCTATGGCTGCTCCACCAGCACCCACTCCCTCTTTAACAAAACCCCTCTCATAGGCCCTCAACCCGTCAAATCTTGAGCAGCTGAAGTCAAGATCAGCCGCTAATATGGGAATATTTGCGATTTGAGTGATTATCCCTTTTAAATCAGCGCTCTTATCCTCTGTAATCCATCGAGTCGTTCCAACAGCGACATTATCTAAGACGCTGCGATCAAAAGCTTTGACAACAGCTAACACAGCGCCCAGCTGTGTTCCACCAGCCATCAAAACTGGGACTCTACGCGCGGCTCCGAGGACCAACCCGGCAAAGGCCGTCATCATGGGGTCGCCTACACACGAAACCGCTTTTAAGGGGTTGGAGACGAGGGCGCCGAACTCTATCTTCGCCGCCCTCAATCCTTCTTCAACGACTTTCATCTTAAGATGATGCGGATTGCTTGGCATGCTGCTGCTCACCTTCCCTTTGGCGTCTATGCCCATAGCTGACAGAACCCCTAGTGCTGTCGTTGTGCCCCCGGGGATGCTTTCGCCGACCACAAGATACTCAGCTACCTTAGAGAGGTTTTCTCCAGCGATCTTGGCTCTCAGCAAAATTTCTTCAGCATCTTCCACAGCCTTACCTGTTCTTATATCGCCTCCTGCTCTGCCTCCTAGCTCGAGGTAAGGAGCAAGCGGTTTTATCTTAACCCCTCCGCTTACAACAAGTGTTGGTATGTCTGCTAGCCTCAACGCAGACTTAGTGATCAGCGCAGGGGTCGGTATACCCTCCGGTGTTACAGGCACCCCTTTAATACACTCACATGAGCCGAGCAAGAGCAGTTCCACGTCTGCGGCTGGTGTAAACTCGGTTAATTCCGGATATCTTCCCGCCGCTGATAACCCAGGGATTTTCGCTGTTTCCGTGCTCCCAATAACGCAGACGAAAAGAGGCTTCTTACCTTCAATCCTCTTCAGAAAAGCTTCGCCTCTTCCTTCTTCATGAGCCAGTATCACATCATAAATTTTCTTTCTCGTCAAGGCCCCTTATCCTCCAACGAGTAGCTGGAAACCTCTAGAATCCAGCGTTTATCGTGATCTTCCCTCAGCACCTTCTTGCAGTCGAGAAGATTTATACGCTTTTTAAAGATCGGTCCGTCGATGACGAGTGTGTGATATTCGCCGAACTCGCCGCAGATATCAAAAGTGTAGTGGCTCTGTAGTTTTTGTAAATCTTCTATAAAGGTTCCGTCAACCGTCCTTCCTAACCATTCAGCCCCGAATATATCGGCTTTCACGTTTACAACAATCGCCTTGAAGCCCGCATATATGAATTCTTCAAGGATCTGATTACGGTCGAGATGCCAGAGGGGCTCCATGTAAAGGACGCCTACATCATTGCACACTCGAACCACCCAGTCTAAATGGTCATAAATGTCAATATCGCCAAAAACGATGCCATCAACCCCATTTTCTTTCAACTTTCTAGCTGCGGTTTTAAACTCTTCTTCATACGCTTTCCAGCTAACTTCCTTCTGGATGATGGGGGTTCCGATGGCTTGTGACTGAGCAACCATCAATTTCGGATTCGATCCATGTGATGCATATCTTCCGTCTTTAGGTACGAAGTTTAAAAGAAAGGAAACTTCGAGCCCTTTTTGAAGAGCCTTGTAGCAGGCGAAGCAGCTATCTTTCCCCCCACTCCAAGATACCGCAACCTTCGTCATGATACCCCCTCCAGCAGCATTCCGATAACCTCTAAATCGGGTAAGCACCGCACGTCCGACAAAAGGTAACACCCTCCTCCACCCTTGAACCGCAATAGGGGCAGGTTCTGCCCCATTTAGCTCGATGAGGAACACCTACAGTTGACCTATAAACCTCATAGTAGAAGAGCTGCTCTTTAGTGCGCACCGTGACACCATCTTTCTCAAAATATCTCCTTCTCTTCTCTTGAAACTCTTCATCCGAAATCCTCTGCTCAAAGAAGGTTGGCAGGGTTGTTGTTCCTGAGCCTTGTTCGATAGGGGTTTTAATCCTCCAAACGATCTCATCAGGCAGTATGCCTTCGAACGCCTTCCTCAGAATCCATTTCCCCCAAGTTTCTCCCCTCTCCTTTCGAACCTTATAGGAGGGGTCGAGGCTGTATGCAAAGTTTTTCAGATTTGTGTCGAGGTATGGGAGCTTAGCATCAAGACCAAGCGCTTCAGCCAAAGGGATAGAGGAGAAGGACATCACCCTCCACATCTTCTCAAGCTCAGACTTTAGCCGCTCTCCCTCAAGATTAAACAGGAAGCTGTAGCCGGCGAATAGTTCATCGCTTCCGTCGCCTGTCATAACGGCATTTAGCCCTTCTTCTTTAGCCGTCTTTAAGGCAGCATATATGGCTGCGCTGTTACGCACCTCCATCGGATCAAAGGATCTTATAGTCTTGATTACGGCGTGGATGGAATCATATAATTCGTCCTCGTCGATAAAATGAATGGAGTGTTTGATGCCTAGCTTATCAGCCAACAGTGAAGCGTATTTGAGATCTGGTGCTGGAGCCCCTTCTAGAGCAACGGTGAAAGCCTTCAATGAAGTAAATTTTGAAGATATAAACGCTAGAATACTTGTATCTAAGCCCCCAGAGAGCAGAATACCTTCAGCCAGATTCTTCTTCACAGCCTCTTCTATCAAACCCCTTATCTTAGAACATATCTCATTAATTTCGAGCACCGAAGTAGGTGTATTCTTGTGTCGACTCATGGGCTAACGCACCTTCGCTACCTCTAATTCGTCTAGCAGCTGTAAGAGTTGATTTTGGCTCTTAACGAAGGTCGCTCCCTTAGATTTTAGCTCTAGTAGTAGTTTCTGCGCTTCGCCACCTGTGAAGTCTCTCTGGGTGATGGGTGTCTCTTCGACGACGAAAGTTGGAATACCTCTTTCCAAGGCGTCCTCTGCGGCTTTAAGGTTTAGTAGATTTGCAGAACCGATAGGCACAGACGTCACAACAACAGCGTTTGCTTCGCTAATCATCTTTAGGTTTGCCTTATAATTTTGCTCTGTAATTGGGGAGAAAGGTGCCTCGCTTACGACCGGAATATTCAGTAACAGAGCTGTTTCATAGTCTGTATCCAATACGTGTAGAACACCAGCTGTAACATCAAACCCCTTTTCAACCAAAGTTTTTAGGATCTGCGCCCCTGTTCCGGCTCCGCATATTACGTGAACTCGGAACCTCTTATTAATAGAAGCTTTTACCCGCCTCAGCGGAAGGGGGATGACGTAAAGGGAGTTGGTGAGGGGGTGTTTTTTCACCACAGCGTCGACTTGAAAGACCTTTTTAATATTCTCGCTCGTTAATGCTTCATCTACTCTTCCGATTGAAACTATTTTTCCCTTGTTTAGCAGAATTATGGCGTCGCAGTAGCGTGCCGCCAAATTGAAATCGTGGAAAACTGTGAGCAGGATTAGCCCCCTTTGTATACACAGCTCCTTCAGAAGATCCATTATTTCTAACTGGCTGTTAATGTCTAAATGGGTTGTTGGTTCATCTAACAATAAAACCTTGGGCTCTTGGGCTAATGCTCGAGCGATTATGACGCGCTGCCTCTCTCCACCACTTAACTCACTTATGCGCCTCTCAGCTAGGTGCCACGTATTCGTTAGCTCCATTGCATTTTTAGCTACCGTTAAGTCCTTTTCGCCCTCTAACTTAAATCGGCTCAGACGGGGGTGTCGCCCCATCAAAACAATATCTAAAGCTGTGAAGTCAAAATTTACGTCTGTGTTTTGAGGCACGACTGCTATATTTCTTGCGACCTCTCGACTTTTCATCCCGAATATTTCCGCTTCATTCAGATACACAGCCCCAGCCTTTGGTCTTAAGGCCCCGCTGATAGCCTTTAGCAGAGTAGTCTTGCCAGAACCGTTCGGCCCCAATAGACCTACAAGCTCACCAGAACCTATTGTAAAGCTGACATTCTCCAATACCTTAACAGAACCGTAATAACATTCAACCCCACAAATATCCAAGGTTACCATCCCTATCCCCTACACCGTAATCCTCCCGCTTTTAATTAACAAGTAGACGAAGAAGGGAGCACCTAACAAGGCGGTTACGATTCCTGTGGGGAGAACGATAGGTCTTAAAATCGTCCTCGCAACCGCGTCGCAGAGTACCAGAAGAGATGCGCCAGCTAAGGCTGAAGACGGTATTAGTATGCGGTGATCCGGGCCCACTAGAATTCTCGTTATATGTGGAACTACCAACCCTACGAAGCCTATAATACCACTTATTGAAACTGCAACAGCCGTTATTAACGAGCCCAGAATTATCAACCTCTTCTTTACGGTCTCAACCTCGACGCCAAGGTGTCGCGCCTGTTCTTCGCCGAGCAGCATCACATTCAAGTCTCTGGCAAACGCGTAGATAGCTGCTGAGCACACAAGGATCGCTGGCGAAGCTACGTTAATGTATTCCCACCTGCTTATCGGAAAGCCTCCGAAGAGCCAGCTAAATGCGGCGTGTATGTCTTCTCCAGCCGTAGCTATCATAAGGGAGATCAGAGATGAAAAGAAGCTGCTGACAGCGATCCCAGCCAATAACAACCTCAAAACCGGGATCCCAAAACCAGTCCTCGCTATGGCGTAAACGAGGAACATTGTGGACAACGCCCCTACACACGCCATGACTGGTACAGCGTAAAACAAGCCTAATGATGGAAGGCCGACACCAGAGACTATTGCCAGCAGAGCGCCAAACCCGCCACCTGAAGCCACACCGAGCACGTAAGGGTCAGCCATCGGGTTCTTAAATATGCCTTGAAAAACGACGCCTGCTATCGACAAGGCAACACCTACCAGAACGGCTGAGATTACGCGTGGGAGTCTAAGCTGCACAACCACATTTTCTTCCACCGTGGTCCATTGCTCTTTAACAGCATTGCCAACGAGCGGGACTTGATGTAATATTATGCCTAACGCGTTTCCAACGCTTATGGGCATCGGTCCGACTGTAGATGCTAGGGCCATTGAGGATAGTAAGATAAGGGACAGGGCGAGGGTTATGGAGGTCCACTTTGCGAATCGCTTCAAATATTTGGTTTCGACGCCGCTTTTTCCGCTACACATTATTTTGCACTCTCACCCTTTTTATGGGTCATATGAGCTGCTGTGCTAGCCACCCCTATTACAACTATCAAGGATGTCAGGTAGAGCCAAAGTGGGATGGGGTAGTTCCAGAGGGCTGGTGCAGCTTCCCCCATTAATGCAAAATAACTGAGATGCGCCACGGTAGCCTCAACGTAATCCCCTTCCTTGTTTACGGCGCTATTGGTCGCCGTCCAACGTCGCTCACTCTCATCCCAAACGTAAATCTTGAGCGAGTCCTCGCTGACACCTAATGTTCTAAGTTGATCTTCGTTGTAGTGTATCTTTAACGTGAACACCAGACCTGCTGGAACGCTACAATCGATGGCTAAGCATTTTCCAACCAGTTTTCGGTTAGTAGGAACCTCTGGTCCAGTCTCTTGGATAGTAACCGTTAAAGTGCCGTTTCCCGCCGACTTGATCGCAAGGATGTCAACTCTCATGAGATCGGAAATGTTAAAAATCTCCACCCCAGACTTTAATTTAGTTGCGTTGAGTACGAATGTGAAGGTGGCTACTCCGCCAAAAATCTCGGGGTGTAAGATTTTAGCTAAGGTTTCTAAGCCGTTGATCAGCCGAGGTCCGAATCTGATGAATAGGTTTTCGTCAACCGTGTAAACAGCGCCTTTAGCAACCGCTGAGATCACATCCCATCCGAGGCGACCTTTAATATCCTCGAGTGAAGCATAGTGGTGGGTGCCGAGAAGGCTGATGATAACATCCGGGTTTCTGGCTATAACTTCCTCATCCGTTGTTTGAACCCATTGTTTTTTAGCGTCGCCGAAGGCATTAATGCCTCCAGCCAACTCAATTAATTGATGACCCCAGGTGTTTGGGCCGAAGGTCCAAGGTGGCGGATACCAGAATTCGATGTAGACCTTAGGCTTTACAGCTACGCTAGCCGTCTTACTCTTAATCTCGTATATCCTTTGGGCTAGAGAAGAGGCTAAAACCGCTGCTTCTTGAGATTTCCCTGTCGCGTTGCCTATTAACTTGATCACCCTAATGATGTCATCTAAGGAGGATGGGCGAACCGCTATCACCGTTAACCCCAGTCTGCTAAGTTTCTCTACAGTGGGATCCGAAGGCCCCCAATGATAGTATACTACTAAATCTGGGTTTAGCGCCGTAACCTCCTCAGGATCGGGCATCATAGCCTTGCTGATCTTCTGCTTAGCGATAGCCTCAGGTGGATAGTCAGAGTACCTATCAACAGCGATTATTCTGTCACCTAAACCAAGAGCATACAATATTTCAGTGCAAGACGGAGATATCGACACAATCCTATCTGATCTCGTTACAACCACAGTCCTACCCAGATCGTCAACGACGGTGATTTCCTTAGAAGCGTAAGCATCCCCTACAAACCCACTTGTTGCCGCTACCAACACCACACTTAGCAATGTCAATACCATTTTCGTATTCATGGCTGCCAGCGTTGGATGGATTATCCAACCACCGTTATAAAACTTTCCTTTGGCTTTGTTTCTACATATTTCTTAAGAGGTTGAGGAAACGTTTAAGCAATGGAGCGAGAAAAGAGTGAAGGAGTAGTAGGTTATGAGGATCGCTAGTCTATCCCCTGCCGTCACCGAGACTCTTGTGTCGCTGGGCCTAGAGGATGAGATTGTCGGTGTGACCCCTTGGTGTAAAATGTACTTAAACGATGTGGGTAAGAAGATTGTAGGGACATACCGAAGCATTTTATTCGATAGACTCAAAGAGGTTAAACCTGACTTGGTTTTCCTTCAGTCAAGGGTTCACGATAAGGTGGTTGACGCTGTGAGGGGCGAGGGCTTTAATGCACATCTAGTACCACTTCCTACAAACATCTACTCAATAATATCCCACGTAATCGTAGACATAGGCGCGTTGGTTGATAGATATTATGAAGCTAGGGAGCTGGGAGAAAGATTGCTGAGCAGAGTGCTTAAGATTTCAGAGAGAACCACTGGTGTGACGAGGCTTAAAGTCTATGTGGAGTATCTGTGGCCTGATAAAACATTTTCAAGCGCGGGCGCGTTCACATTTATAGACGATGGTGTGAGAGTCGCGGGTGGTGAAAACATATTCAGAGACACCCTACGAGAATTCTTCAACCCCTCTGATGAGGATATTGTATGTAGAAATCCTGAGGCGGTACTAGTTAATATAGAGCCCCCTTTAGAGAAATTAACCGCAGAGGAGTATAAGAGGATCAGAAAGCCGTTGGAAAACACCGAAGCGTTCAGAGAAAACAAAGTTATTCTAGTTAAAGAGCGCAAGGATGTTAATCTGGCACACTTTGGCCCCTCGTTCATAGATACTGTGGAGTGGCTTACGCAAGAATTTGAGAAACTTAGGTGAAGGGTTTGAAGCATAAAAGCCGTCATACCTCAAGTACCTCAACATAAACTATCTGACGCACGATGATGTTATGATAAGCAGACATATGACAACCAAAGAAAGCACCAAACACTAAAACCTTATCGTAACATCATCCTGACGCACGACAGAAGAGTATATAATGCTGCTCTTGAATCGAGGGTTTGGTATGTCGCTGCTGAAATACCTCGAAGAAAAAGGAATTTCACTAGAAGATCTAATAGACACCGCGTTGGAGCTGTTTGTCCCTCATCCCGGTGTTGAAACCAGGGAAGAGGCTGCTAAGATCTTGAAGGAGGAGTTTATGGACGCTTTATCAGATGTAAATGTCTCATGCATGGTCGTCGCGTGTTTCAGAGCCGAGGAAGATGCAAAGGCAGGTTTGATCCCTGGCTTAACGAGGGAGAGGTTTTTGGGGCGCCCTGGGCTGGTAGCTGACGAACTCTTAGGCATGGCTATAGCGTGCTACATTGCCGGTGCGAAAGGTATCTTCGAGTTCATAAGGTTTGATCAAGCGAAGCCCGGTATCTTAAAGAAGCTCGGACCAATCTCTAACGACGCTATTGGAGGGTTGATCGCGGGCGTCTCATCAAATATGTATACACGAGCCCTAAGAGAACATAAAGCCCAAAAATGAATTAAGATGTGTATTAGAAGCTCCTCGCAGCAATTAATATGGAGAAGAGCGGGACTGTTATGGCTGCTGAGACCGCGTAGACGTTTAATGAGTCCTTGATCTTTTTGGGTGTAAGGGGCTCTAAATCCTCCCCTAGTGTATATGAGCCGATCTTCTCCAACCTAACCCTCAATGCCCCAGCCATCGTCGACATAGGCCACCCAGCGTTTAAACTTGGGGTTGAAGCGTGGTAAACCCTACCTATCTTGAGGGCGCCCCTCCAGTCCATCTTCAAGATAAAGGAGGCGAGGGCAAATATCAGATATGTGAGGCGAGAAGGTATGTAATTCGCTATAGTATCGAGCTTGGCCGAGGCCCAGCCAAACCTCAAATACCTCTCATCCCTGTATCCAACCATCGAGTCCAGCGTATTTATAGCCCTGTATGCCACCGCTCCCGGAAGGCCGAAGAGCAGATAAAAGAAGAGCGGGGAGATGAAGCCGTCAACGAATCCCTCAGCAACCGTCTCGATTGCTCCAGAAGCGATATGCTGCTGATCTAGGGTAGAAGTGTCCCTCCTCACCACCATCGAAAGGTATTTTCTGGATCCTTCGACGTTCCCCGCTTCCAACGAAGAAATGATGGGGTTAATGTGCTCGAACATACACCTCAGGGCGAACGTCATCTTCAAGAAGAATGCCGAAGCGGCAACCCAGATAACAAAGTTGTAGTAGTAAATCAACGAAACTAAAAACCCCATTGTCGTGAAAGAGGCTACCGTGAAAACCGCAAACAACGCGCCCGCTGCCCGCTCATTTTTCAGGCGCCTCATCCGAGGCTCCGTCGCCTCGATAAACCTCCCCATCCAGACCGTGAGGTGTATGCAGCGAGGCGGTTCCCCAAAAGCAAGATCAATAGCTAGCGCAAGAAGCAGCACTATTAATGGGTCAAACATCAAGGGGTAAGACTCCTAACACCCTTTTCCTTGCCGAAAGGAGGTCTTCTGGATCGGATGATCTCATGTCTACCCCATTCAACTGTTCCAATACCAGATCAGCTACTTCCGAACGGTGCACCCACTCACATCTGCTGCAATTCCAAACAAGCCCCCCTCCTTCCCTCTTGACAAAGGAACCTCCTGTTGCTGTGTCTAAGCAGGGGTAAAAGGGGCAGAAGCATAGTCGGCAGTCGATCGAAGAGGATGTGTGGCACTCCCTTCTATCACAGCTAGGGTTGTTGGGGTAAACCTTTTCCATCGAGTTAATGATGTTTCTTAAGGCCTCTAAGAGGAACCTATTCTCATCGGGCTTCCTTACGCAGACCCTTATGTACGGTCCGTTGACCCCTCTGACCGAGCTTAGTTCTCTTACAACTACCCCGTATGATAGAAGCCTCCATCTAAGGTTCTTAGGCGAGAAGTGGCTACGGGATAGGTCGACCATCAGGAAATTTGTATCGGAACGTATCGCCCTAAGCCCACTTATCGAGTTTATCCCCTCAACAAGCCTCCTTTTCTCCGAGAATATCTTTGCCTTAGAATCCTCTAGAAAGAGGGTATCCCTCAAAGCAGCGATAGCGGCAGCCTCCTCAAGCACACCAACCCTCCAGCTGATCGCTGTCGACTCAAACTCCCTTGCGGATCGACGGCTACATACCGCATAGCCAACTCTGAGTCCAGGAAAACCGAAAGGCTTTGTAAGTGACCTCAAAACAAAGACATTCTCATACCGCACAGCATCCTGCGCCAATGACCTCCCCCCTTCAGAGAGGTCGATGTAAGCCTCGTCCAAGAGGACAGTAACCCCCTTCCCCTCCGCCAATGCGAAGAGCTCAGAAAGAAAGCGGTAGTCTAGCAGCCAGCCAGTAGGGTTGTTCGGGTTGCAGAGTATAATGCACCCACCAGAAGTGCGCCTGAGCAATGAAGCTGTCTTCTCAAGGTCAACATCCAGCCCAACAGGATCCACAAACTCTACGTTGAAACCAACGCCTTTCGCCGCAGCCTCGTATTCGGTGAAGGTTGGCAGAGGAATAATCACGGGACCATTTTTCACAAACCTCACAAGAATCGAGTGTATGAGCTCGGTAACACCACACCCCACCACCACCTCCTCAGGGCTGACCCCAACATATTCGGATATAGCTTCTCTGAGCTTTAGGTAGAAGCGCTCAGGGTAGAATTTGATTAATTTAATGCAAGAAAGTATTGAGGCTACGACGCTATCAGGGGGGCCATAGGGATTTACATTTAAGCTGAAATCCAGAATAGAGTCGACTGGGAAGCCTACTTTTGCGCAGAACTCGAGCGCATCACCACCATGCGAAGCTACAAAACCCAGACCCATCAACCCCCTCTTTCCAACCCTAGATCATCAACATAACGTAGGTCACATACAAATATAAGAAGAACGCTCACATCCGGATAGCTTTGGTTAGCGGGTTAAGTAAAAATGACCTAACATCAACCATATATGAGCAAGGCTGCTCTATCAAAGGTTACGCTTCTCTCCTCGATATACTTCTTCACAACATATCTCCGCACCCTCCCCAACCATCTTCAAAGCGGCAGCGGCTATCTCCTCCCTCGTCACGACCGAGCCTTTGTAGAATGATTCTGAGTCGACATTTATAACACCAACGGCGCGAAAGGGGCGATGATGTTACGATAACCAGACATATGACAACTAAAGAAAGCACCAAACACTAAAACCTTATTGTAACATCATCAGGGGCAAATAAGAAAGGTTAATATATGGTATTACTTTGACCCTAACTGTTAATACTAGAGGGAGAAGAAACGGAGTTGGACAGGGTGTTGGCTAAAGCTGTAAAGGAGGGGATTTCAAGAGAAGTAGCCTTATTCCTGCTCAGAGAGTCAAAGACTATTGAGAGGTATCTAGAGCTTTCAGAGTTGCAAGCATGCTTACGATAACAGAGGGGGGTCGCATGTACAGTCGTAGGGGCTCTAAGAGCTTGGCAAAGATTTGGGCAATATTATTTGTAGTGCTAATAGTGGCTGGAATCTCGGCAGGAGTTTTGCTCACGCAATTCTGGCCTAGTGCACCCGGCGGGCCGAAGTACACTACGGTAGTCGACATGACCGGAAGGGCCGTCAACTTACCGGCGCCGGTGGGGAGGGTCGTAGTCCTGCAGAGTTATTGGGCTGAGGTCGCGTGCCTCCTCGGGGGAGGCGACAAGATAGTTGGGATATCGAAGGACGCCAAGGACTCCGTCTGGATCCCCGGCTCCTTAAAGAACAGGACGGTCGTGGGCGACATGTTCGCTGGCGTTAACTTAGAGAGCATTGTGGCCCTCAAGCCGGACGTCGTCATAACGGACACGGGCTACGGCAAGGCTGAGGACATAATAAAGGCTTTGGTGGGCCAAGGGATACCGGTCGTGAGGATGTTCTGCCGGAGCTTTGACGACCAGCTCGAGGCGATAAGGATAATCGGCAAGGTCTTGGGTTCCGAAAGCAAGGCAGAGGAGCTCGTTAACTACCTGAGTACCAAGTTCAACGAGATAAAGAGCGTTGCATCGAAGATACCGGAGGGGGAGAAGCCCAAGGTCCTGATGCTTAGCTCCATAAAGGAGGGCCTCGTCAGCACGTACTCCAACAGCACGTGGGGCAGGGCCGTAGAGGATGTGGGTGGGATAAACTTGGCCTACAGGAACATCCCGGGCCAGGCGTGGCCTAAGGTCAACGTCGAGACCGCGCTCGGCTGGGACCCGGAGATAGTGATAGTCGTGGCCTGGGACGAGAAGACGCTCAGCCAGACGATACAGGCCCTCACGAAGGACCCGTGGAACAAGACGAATGCCGCCAAGAGCGGGAGGATATACGGTGTCCTCGCCGGAGGCAAATCCAGGGAGGCGTTCTTGGACTGGGGCCCGAGAATGCTTATAGGCTACACGCAACTTGCAAAACTGATTCAGCCAAAATATTTCAAAGATCTGGATTGGAGGAAGGAAGCGGATGAGCTGCTAACTAAATTCTATGGCTTGAGGAAGTACATAACAGTAAAAGATGTGCGCGGAAAGGAGATCACGTTACCTTATCCTGTAGAGAGAGCCGTCGTTATCGAAGGCCACGAGATCACTGCTGCACTTGGGGCATTTGATAAGGTTGTTGGGTCTCAGGATTATGTCGTGGAGAGGGATCGGACTATGCAAAAGGTTGTTCCGAATATAAAGGACATACCAATCGTAGGCACCTCGTCGTCAGTAAATATGGAAATGCTGTTGTCCGTGAGACCAGAGGTCGTAATAACGTGGGATGTCTATCCGAAGGTCATAGAGGACATAGAGTCTGTAGGAATACCTGTGGTAGCGATACGTATAAAGAACTTGACCTCGCTTGAGGGGACTATTCGCCTTCTAGGTAAGATATTTGGAAAAGAGGGAAGGGCAGAGGGAATCGTATCGTTGATGAATGAGGTGATCAATTTTGTGGGAAATAGAACAAAGGAAATACCTGAAGATCAGAGGTTAAGAGCCCTCTATCTGTGTAGTCCCCAAACTCTGAACGTATGGGGATGGGGGACTGCACATTCTCAGATTTTTGAGCTAGCTGGGCTGATAGACGTTACTAAGGGGAGGATGCGACCACCTGGCTACGGCCGAGTACCATTAGAGACGATAATAGAATGGAACCCTGATATCATGTTCCTCGCACCTCGGGTTTGGTGTAAATGCACAGTAGAGGATATTTACAACAATGTTAACTGGCAACAAATAAACGCCGTCAAAAATCACAGAGTATATCAGCTTCCCCTAATGTCATCGTGGTCTCCCGAATTTGCAACGTTATCCCTCTACTATGCGAGTAAGGCGTACCCAGATCGCTTCAAGGACGTAGACTTTGATGAATTCTATAGGGACTTCACGAAGAAGGTCTATGGAATGTCTCTAGAACCTTACTATGGGGTGTGATCTATGAAAAAGACCCCCTTTGTCACCCTTGCAATCCTACCTCCTATTGTGGCGCTCATCTCTCTCTTTTTGGGTACTTACTTTACCCCGCCTGAGACGGTCCTTAACATGATCTTCACGAAGCTGATCTCTCCTGGCACTCACTCACCTTGGCCCGCCGTCTACGAGACGATAGTCTTTAACATAAGGCTCCCCAGAATAGCCTTGGCCTTGCTCGGAGGGCTGGCCCTCTCAGTTGCAGGTGCTTCCCTCCAAACTGTCTTCAGGAACCCCCTCGTAGACAGCTACATACTCGGCATCAGCGCGGGGGCCGGGTTCGGAGCAGCGCTGGCGATAGCGGTCTTTCCACACTTGCTCGGCATTCAGCTATCGGCCTTCGCCTTCGGCATCCTCGCCTTCTTCATCACATACTCCATAGCGAAGACTAGGGGCGGGACCCCCACCGTCTCCCTCGTCTTAGCTGGCGTTATAGTGTCGTCCCTCTTCAGCGCCGCTTTATCTCTGGTAAAGTTCTTCACGGACCCCCATCAGCTGGCGGGGATCGTGACGTGGCTCATGGGGAGCCTCGCAGTAACTGGTTGGAGGGACGTCGCCACAATAGCCCCGCTAGTTTTGGTCGGGTTCGCAGCCCTCTTCTTGATGAGGTGGAGGCTCAACGTGCTCTCCTTGGGGGACGAGGAGGCGAGGTCCCTAGGGATTAACGTGGAGAGGGAGAGGCTCGTTGTGTTGCTCGCCGCCACATTGATAGTCTCCTCCTTCACGTCTGTGGCTGGGATAATAGGGTGGGTGGGGCTCATGGTCCCCCACATGGCTAGAATGTACTTGAAGTCCCCCGATAACAGGGTCGTGATACCAGCGTCGGCTTGCATTGGCTCTGCCCTCCTACTGTTAGCGGATGACGCGGCTCGGTGCTTGACCACCTTCGAGCTCCCGGTGGGCGTTCTCACCACCATAGGAGGTGCTCCGTTCTTCCTCTTCCTCCTGAAGAAGGGGGGTGCGAGGGCGTGGAGAGAGTAGTCGTTGAGAACCTGTCCTTCTCCTACAAGCACGGCTTCGAGCTGAGGGAGATATGTCTGAAGGTGTGGGGAGGGAGCGTAGTCACACTACTCGGGCCGAACGGCTCCGGTAAGACCACTTTGCTGAAGTGCATAAACGCGCTTCTGAAGCCGAGGACCAATTGCGTTTACGTGGACGGCAAGGACGTGTTGAAGATGAGGGAGGACGAGAGGGCAAGGCTCTTGGGCTGTGTACCACAGTCGCATAGCCCCACATTTCCCTATACAGTACTGGATGTGGTCCTCATGGGCAGGACCCCCTATTTAAGCGTCTTCCAAAGGCCCTCCAAAGCTGACGTTGCCAAGGCTGAGGAGGCGCTCAAGCTGGTCGGGTTGAACCACTTAAAGGACCGCCCATATACTGAGATAAGCGGCGGGGAGAGGCAACTAACCCTAATAGCGAGGGCTTTGGCCCAAGATCCAAGGGTCATCCTCCTAGACGAGCCGACGACTCACTTAGACTTCAGGAACCAGTTCAGGGTGTTGAGAGTCGTCAGGGAAGTGGCTAAGAAGAAGGACGTCGCGGCCATAATGAGCCTCCACGATCCCAACCTTGCGTACCTCTTCTCTGACGCCATAACTCTCATGAGTGGTGGTAGAATAGTGGCCTTTGGTGACCCCATTAACGTCATCACGAGGGAGAACATCAAGGCCGTCTACGGGATGAACGTGGAGATAGTGAATAACGAGAGGGGGAGACTCGTGCTCCCGCTGGAGGTGACATCATGAGAGTCTCCTTCATCGTCGGATACGGAGCGTCCATGCTCCCTCCTCTCTCAAGGATCTTGAAGGAAGAGGCCGAGGAGCATGGATTCGAATACCTCATAGTGAAGAGCGACCACTCCGAAGGATATTCGAGGGAAATAGCGGGGTCAGATGCTATAGTCTTATACGCCCACGAGCTCCCCGAGAGCGTTGAGAGCGCCTTAAAAGGGAGTAAAGCAAGGGTCTTAGCTTCGATAGACGACTACCACTTACACCTGTCGAGGGGTTCCCCCTCACTCCTCTCTGACATAAAGAAGTACTTCAAGGTGGGCGGGGAGAAGAACTTTAGGAGCTTGGTCCACCTTATTCTTAAGGAGCTCGGGCTTTCGGTAAGCGTGGAGCCTGTTGAGGATGTCCCCTGGCACGGCATATACCACCCCAAGCTCGGGACCTCCAGAGATCTGGATAGCTACGTTCGAGTGTATGAGCTGAAGAAGCCGGTCGTCGGAATCCTGTTCTACAGGGCCTACTGGCTCTACGGCAACGCGAAGTATGTTGACGACCTTGTGAACTTCATCGAGGAGGAGGGGATGAGCGTGATTCCAGTCTTCACTCACGGCTGGAGAGACGTCACCGTCGGAAGCCCTTCCAAGGAGGACTCGATAAGAGTGTTTTTCATGAAGAACGGAGAGCCCATCATAGACGCGCTGGTAAACACTACATTCTTCTTCCTCTCGGATCGCGACGAATGGGAGAAGAGAAAATTCGCTGAAGTGGAGGGGGTTGAGCTCCTCAAGAGGCTCGGCGTCCCTGTGATAAACCTGGTCCTCTCTCACTACAGGAGCGTTGATGAGTGGCTCTCCGATCCCCAAGGCATCGACCAGCTAACGCAAGTCTACAACGTGGTCATGCCTGAGGTTGACGGAGCCATAGAGCCCATATTCATCGCTGGAGCGAGGGTGGACGAGAGCGGCGTGAAGGTCTACGAGGCCTACAAGCCCCACATAAGATACGTCGCCAAGAGGGTGAAGAGGTGGATCGAGCTGAGGAGGAAGCCTCCGAAGGAGAGGAGGATAGCTATAGTCCTCATAAACCCGCCCTGCAAGGGTCTCGAGGCCAACGTGGCGGTCGGGATGGGGCTCGACGTCCCGGAGTCCATAGCGAGGCTACTTTACAAGCTGAAGGAGCTCGCCTACGACGTTGGGGATCCATCTAAGCTCCCCAAAGATGGGAAGGAGCTAATAAGGATGATAATGGAGAGGAAGGCAATAAGCGAGTTCAGGTGGACCTCGGTCGAGGACGTAGTGAAGAGCGGTGGGGCGGCGGCCTTCGTTGACGAGGAGACTTACTTGAAGTGGTTCAACGAGCTCCCGAATGACGTCAAGGAGAGAATGGTGAAGGACTGGGGGCACCCCTTCGACGTGCTTCGCAAGAAAGTGGACAGGGTATTCGTGGGGATGGTATACGACTGCAAGTTCGTAGTCCCGGGGATAAGGTTCGGGAACGTGTTCATAACGCCCCAGCCCAAGTTCGGGTGCGCCGGCCCTGCCTGCGACGGGAAGGTCTGTAGGATACTCCATGACCCTACGATATCCCCACCGCACCAGTGGCTAGCAGTCTACAGGTGGATCACGAGGGCCTTCAAGGCGGACGTGATAATGCACTTCGGGACCCACGGATACCTCGAGTTCAGGCCCGGGAAGGGCGTTGGGCTTTCTCTGTCGTGCTGGCCCGAGATATCAATTGACGACGTTCCCCACCTTTACGTCTACGTGGTGTCCAACCCGATGGAGGGCGTGATAGCGAAGAGAAGGTCGTACGCCGAGATAATCGACCACATGTACCCGCCGATGGCGATGGCCGAGGTCCTCGAGGAGCTCGAGGCCCTCTTAAACCAATACGCTAGGGCGAAGCAGAGCGGCGACTTCACGAGGGCCGAGATAGCGTATAAGGAAATGCTCGAGAAAGCGAGGAAGAACAACGTCCCGATAAGGGGGAAGAGCCCTGAGGAGGTAGCGGGAGATGTGCACAGGTACCTCGACATGGTGAGAGGTACTCAAATAAACATGGGGCTCCACGTCTTTGGTTCTTCGCCCACAGATCCCTCAAAGCTGGCGAACTACGCGGTCACGGTGGTGGCCTACGACTCCCATAACTTCCCGTCGATAATAAGGACCATAGCCGAGTACATGGGGCTTAACTACGATGAAATAAGGACCAACCCGCTGGGGGTGAACGAGCTGGGCATGACTAACTCCGAGACCCTCGAGGCCATTAGAAGAGTCGCCGTCAGGGTTGTTGAGAGCCTTATAAGAAGTCCCGAATTGAGGGCTAACATTTTGGGACTCTTGGATGAGGAATCGAAATCAGTCTTTGGAGGTGATGTGCGTGTTAAGGTGTGAGCCGAAGGTTAAGAAGGACCTTGCGAAGAAGGTCGAGGAGACCTTCTTGAGGGTCTTGGAAATAGTGGAGAGGATCAAGAGGAGCGGCGTAGCAGAGTACGAGGGCTTCTTCACCGGGATCAGTGGTTGTTACGTCGAGCCTGGGGCTAGCGGCGCCCTGACAAGAGGGAAGATTGAGGTGCTGCCGACTGGGAGGAACTTCTACGCCGTAGATCCAACCGCCTTGCCCACTACTGCAGCTTGGAAGGTCGGCGTCGAGACGGCCGAGAAGCTGATAAAGTACTATTTGGAGAAGCAAGGCAGGTACCCAGAGAGCGTTGGGCAGGTCCTCTGGAGCATCGATGGATACAAGGCCGATGGGGAGCAGCTCGCTCAAATACTGTACCTTCTTGGTGTGAGGCCGACCTGGAGACCTGATGGGTCTGTTAAGGGCCTTGAGGTGATCCCGCTCGAGGAGCTCAAGAGGCCGAGGATAGACTGCGTGATAAGGATGAGCGGCATAGTGAGAGACACCCTCCCAAACTACATCTATTTGATAGACGAAGCCGTGGTGAGGGTCACTTCCCTAGAGGAGCCGCTCGACATGAACTACGTGAAGAAGCACTATGCGGAGCACGTGTCGAAGCTCGTGGAGATGGGTAAGGGCGTGGCAGAAGCGCGAGACGCAGCCTTCTGCAGAGTCTTCTGTGAACCTCCAGGGAGTTACGGGGCTGGCGTGAGTTTAGCGGTTGAAGCCTCGGCTTGGAAAAGTGATGAGGATCTCGCAAAGACATGGGTGCAGTGGGCCAGCTACGCCTACTCTAGAAAGCACTTCGGGAAGCCAGCTCCTGAAAGCTTCGTCCTCAACCTCTCTAAAGTGGATGTGGTGAACAGAAACCATGTGAGCGACGAGCACGACATATTCGGCTGCTGTTGCTACTTCGCGTACCACGGAGGGTTCTTCAACGCTGTCAAAGCCCTGACTGGGAGGAACGACGTGGAGATAGTGACAGTCGACACAAGGGACATCTCATCGACGCAGGTCAGGGGGATGAAGGACGAGATAGAGAGGGTAGTGAGGGCGAAGCTCCTCAACGCAATCTGGATAGACGAAATGAAGAAGCACGGCTACAGGGGCGCGAACGAGTTCTCTAGGAAGATACTGCACCTCTACGGGTGGTCTGCAACGACGAAGCTAGTCGATAAATGGGTGTTCGACGAGATAGCCAAGACCTACGTCTTAGACGAGGAGATGAGGAGATGGTTCGAGGAGAACAACGTTTGGGCCCTCGAGGAGATAGCTAGAAGGCTCATAGAGGCAGCTGAGAGAGGGCTGTGGAGGCCCTCCGAAGAACTGCTGGAGAGGCTGAGGGAGGTCTACGGCGAAATAGAGGGAATTCTCGAGGAGTCCATCGGGGAAGGGGAGGTGCAAGGAGGGGTGATTCAGATCTACACCTCTGAGGACGACGAGCACTGGAAGGAGAGGTTAGTGAACGTTGAAAAAGCCATCAGCCTGTTGAAGAAGGCGGGCTAGCGATGGAAAGGGTCGAGAGGAGGTACGTCCTCCCCTTTACGGCGGTGGTAGGCCAAGAGAAGGCCAAGCTGTCCCTTTTAGTGGCGGCGGTGAACCCAGCCGTCGGTGGAGTGCTCCTCAGCGGGGACAAGGGAACGGGGAAAACGACTCTCGTGAGGGCGTTGGCCGACCTCCTCCCCGAGATAGAAGTCGTCGCCGACTGTCCTTTCGGTTGCAACCCAAGGAACCCACTCGACATGTGCGACTCCTGCTATGATAGGGCGGTGAACGGCGAAGGCCTGAAAGTAGCGTGGAGGAAGATGAAGGTAGTTGACTTGCCCCTCAGCATAACCGTTGATAGGCTCGTCGGGACTCTCGACATAAAAAGAGCTCTGAAAGAGGGGGTAAGAGCTCTTCAACCTGGGCTCTTGGCAGAGGCCAACAGGAACATACTCTACATAGACGAGGTGAACCTCTTAGAGGACTACGTAGCAGACGTCCTCCTCGACTCCGCTGCGATGGGGTGGAACATAGTGGAGAGGGAAGGGGTCTCTGTGAGGCACCCGGCGAGGTTCATATTGGTCGGAAGCATGAACCCGGAGGAGGGGGAGCTGCGCCCGCAGATACTCGATAGATTTGGCCTCTTCGTGAAAGTGGAGGCCCCTCTGGACCCCAAGACGAGGATAGAGATAGTGAAGAGAGTTGAGGAGTTTCAATCAGACCCCACCTCTTTCATTGAGAAGTATAGGCCCTTACAAGAGGAGTTGAGAAGTAAGGTTGTGATGGCTAGGGATATTCTAAGCGAGGTCGTGGTGCCAGACGACCTCCTCGAGCTCTTGGCGAAGACGGTTGTGGAGATGGGCATAAGGACTCACAGGGCCGAGATAGTCACGGTGAGGGTTGCGAGGGCCATAGCCGCCCTTGATGGGAGGAAGGTGGCGAACTTAGACGACTTGAAGAAAGCCATGGAGCTTGCGCTACCGCATAGGATTAAGTCGAGACCTTTTGGAGAGCCACCCCGGCCGCCTATTAGCCCTCCAAAAGAGCGAGAGCACAACCCTCAAGACGATAAGGATGAGAGGCGAGGTGATACAAGAGGCAGGGAGAGCGACTCAAACGAGCAACGAAGAGTGCGAGAGAAGGGTGATGATTTCGTCCCCCCAACGCTGGGGAATAGAGAGGAGAAGTTCAGCGCTGAAGAAGTGGAGCTGGAAAGGGAGAAAGGTCTCAGGCTTAGAAACGAATCTCAACAGGCCCGAGGCTCAAGAGGCGTGAGGACCACCGTAATAGACAACCCGCACGGAATGCCTGTCTCTTACACCACGCCTAAGCGCGAGCCCCACGATGTAGATCTCACGGCGACAATAGTCAGTGCGATGCTAAGAGGTAGCCCGATTGTAGAGGATGAGGATGTGAGGGTTAGGGTGAGAAGGGCTAGGGCCAAGAGGCTCTGCGCCATACTCCTCGACTCGAGCGGGAGCATGACTGCCATGAGGAGGATAGCGATAGCGAAGGGAATAGCGATGGACTTCGTGAAGAACGCCTACGTGAAGAGGGATGAGCTGGCCCTCATATGCTTTAAGGGGCTTAGAAGTGAGGTGTTAACTCACCCCACTAGGAGGTATGGCGACGTCTTGAGGTTATTGGACGAGGTCAAGACTGGTGGAAGGACTCCGCTATCCTCGGCCCTCTGTGACTTGCTCCTCATGGCGGGGACATTCAAGGAGAAGCACAAGAACGCAGTCGTGACCGGAATTTTGATCACCGACGGGAAGGCCAACGTGCCGCTTAGGGGAGACGTGAGGGAGGAGATAGAGGACCTATGTAGGGTATTGAAGAGAATGGGTGTGAAGCTTGAGATATACGATACTAGGCCTCAAGGAGCCATAGACCCAGCGCCCTCCTACATCGACTTAGTGGCGAGGCTTACCGACGCTGAGGCGCAAAGGATGTAAGGCCCCTTTGAGGCGCTCTCTTTCATGGCATCTGCCCCCCAACCTTTCATGGATGTATTGCTACGCTACGTCGGCTCCACCCTCCTTCTCTTGGCGACCACCTTTGTCGGCGTTTTCTTAGCCGATCTTCTCTTCTCTTACGGCTTATACAGGAAAATAGGGGGGCCCTTTAGACTTTTGCTGAAATCGGCTAAGTTGCCGGAGGGGCTCTCTGTCCCGATGATAACTGGCTTGATAGATTCCCGAGCGGAGCACGCAATAATGTCTTCTCTTGTCAAGAGCGGAGCTCTGACCCACAGGGAAGTCGTGTGCTACAACCTCGTATCGTTACCCTTTGGGGGATCAAGGATGCTCATACAGTATACGTTACCAGTAGCTTTGGCGGGGCTTGGCCTCTTCGTTGGAGCGATGTACGTGGCCTTATCTGTCACGGGCCTTTTCATCGGGATGGCGATCGGTATAATCAGTGGGAAGGTTCTTCTCGCCAGAGAGCAGAAAGACATAACCTTGAACGGTGAGAGGCAGAGCAGAAAGGTTGACGTCCGGAGGTCTCTTTTAAAGGCAGCGTTCATGGCGAAGAGCGTGGGGATAAGGTACGTGATAGTAGTAGTGGTTCTCCTTCTCCTCACCTATCTCGGGGTATTCGATTATTTGAAAAACCTCTCCACGCCCATAGCGAAGGCGCTTTTCGTGAGCGTGGAAGCCCTGCCCATCGCGATCACCTACGCGCTCAATTCCACTGCCGCGATATTGATGGCGGGTGAGCTCATAAGGGAGGGCGTAGTGGCGTGGAAGGATGCGCTCATCGCCTTATTCGTGGGGAGGATCGTCTTCGCCGTGACATCCGAGTTCCCTAGGCACTCTTTTCCATTCTACGCATCCATGTACCAGCCGAAGCTAGCCCTTAAGCTGACGCTTGCCCTGATGCTCTATGCTTTCATCTCGACCCCCCTTTTAATACTTGCTGTCAAGGCCTTGCCGTTTGCTTAAGCGATACTCAGAGGAGGATATAAAGAACGTCGAGAAGGATGGCAGAAGACCTTAAACGTGAAGGGAGTAGATGTGAAGCTCAGCTCTGTCGGTCTCATCGGGAAAGTCGCCTATGCTGAGCACATGATACAAACTAAGGCCATTGCTGAGGTCTAAACTGAGCTTGCAAAAACCTACGCCTTCGACGCGCGCTCGAGTTGAAGGACTTGTCGAGGTCTTCTCTAGAAACTATAAATGAAGACGTATTCAAAGAGGTAAGCCAGGCGACAGCCTCGGTGCAAAGATGGATTTTGCCAAAGCGATCAAAGACGGGGTGTTAAAGCTTAACAGCGTCAAGATGGTTGGGAGCAGCTATGAAGACTATATCAATTACATCTTCTGGCTTAAGGAGATTAAGGGGGTAACTGTCTTAGATCACCCGAAGCTGATAGCGTATATCGTCAGAAGTTGGAGGGACATTAAAGGAGGCGGTCTTGATTAAGCAGTTAATCCGAATGCTACTATAAGGAAGAAGGGTTAGCTGAAGAGGTTGGGAAAGAGGTTAAGCAGGTGTCTTAGGTTGGAGCTTCTCTAATACCCGATACGTGCAGTACTCGCCGCACATAGTGCATGCTCTGCTTCTGCTTTTTACCCGATAGTGTATTTCTTTCGCCTTATCTGGATCTATACTTAAGTCTATTTGTGCCCCCCAATTTAGAGCGGAGCGGGCCTTCGATAACTCGATATCGTGCTTGATAGCCTTCTCACCAAGTTTCACTATATCGGCTGCGTGCGCCGCTATCTTAGATGCTATAACGCCTAGGCGGACATCTTCTATAGTGGGGAGACCTAGGTGCTCTGCTGGTGTAACGTAGCAGAGGTAGTCCGCGCCAGCCATAGCTGCTAAAGCGCCACCTATAGCAGCTATGTGGTCGTAGCCTGCTGCTATGTCTGTTACAAGGGGGCCAAGGAGGTAGAAGGGTGCGCCCCTACACAGCTCCTTCTCAAGCTTCACATGGGCCTCTACCTGATCTAATGGCATGTGGCCAGGCCCCTCGACTATAACTTGAACACCCTTCTCCCAAGCCCTCTCCACAAGGCGGCTTATGGTCACCAACTCTTGTAGCTGAGCGTAGTCGCTAGCGTCTGCGAGGCTCCCCGGCCTCAAAGCATCCCCTAAGCTCAACGCTACATCATACTTGCTCGCTAACTCAAGAAGGTAGTCGTAGTTGGTGTAGAGGGGGTTCTCCTTCTCGTTCTGAAGCATCCAAGCTGCTAGAAACGCTCCACCCCTACTCACTATACCATTTAGCCTAGGATGCTTCGTCAAATAATTCACAACATCTAATGTTAGACCGCAGTGCAAGGTCATAAACGCAACACCATCCTTCATATGCTTCTCGATGGTGTTGAATAGGTCGTTTACGCTCAGGTCAGCTGGGTTTCTGCTCCTCCTAACTGTCTCTATGTAAGCTTGGTAGACTGGGGCTGTGCCGACTGGGGCTTGCACCTCTTTTAGTATCGTATTTCTTATATGGTCTAGGTCGCCCCCAGTACTCAAATCCATTACAGTATCAGCTCCATATTTGACCGCTACCTTAGCCTTCTCCACTTCAATGTTCAGATCACATATATCTGGAGACGTCCCCACGTTAGCGTTGACCTTCGTCCTAAGCCCCTCACCTATACCGAGAGGCTTAGAAGAACCATTACCGTTACGTATAACAACCGCTGTACCGCGGGCAACACGATCTCTAAGCTTCTCAGGAAGCACACCCTCCCCACGCGCCACCTCCCTAACCTCATCTGTAACAACACCTTGGCGAGCCGCTAAAATCTGTACCACCATCTTGCTAAACAATCCGCGCATACTTAAATAAGCTTTTTTATAAGCAAGCTATAAAAGTTGGAAAGATTACGAGTGAAGCTGTTAAAGAGCTAGCGTACTGACTCCCTAAAGTTCATCGGCGATAATAAGTAGGCTGAGAAGATCAGAAAGAAGGACTATGTTTACAGTAAGCTCGCAAGAAAGCCTACGGTTTTAACCGTGGGATGAATTGTCGATAAGCTCAAATATAGCGTAGGATAATGTCATGCCGAGCGAGTCGCTCGCATGTGGCTTGGATGTCCAAAGGTCCAAGCCGAGATAGGCTGGCAAGCGGGGATACGGCTATATGCCGTATCTAGGGGCTGGATTGACACAGCCCAGAACTCGGTAGGATGATGCCTTGAGGCTAACGAATCGAGAATCTCCCGACTTTAGTCGTGGAGAATGTCAACACTCATATTTTGAAGGATCAAGGAGACAGTTTAAACTCAGGGACGCAGGGTAAGCTCCGTATCTCCCCTGCATCCATCACAGCTCGCGATGAAGTCGCAGTCTCTTGTGAACCTTGAGAAGGGTGTGAAGTCTCTTAAAGCATAACCACCAATCATTATCAGCTCAAGGTCTGTGAAGCCTTTAGTCTTCTCTGAAAGAAAAAAGTAGGCTACTTAGGATCTCTTCCTCCCTTCTCTTCACAATGTCTATGGCTTTAGGCAAACTCAACAACCCTCTCCACAGCTTCGTTTACCAAATCTCTAACATCAGCCTGCTTTACCTCAACGGCTTTAAACTTGAAAATTTCTTTTCCGAAATACTCGTTAAACAATTTGCACCCATATTTTATTAAGGTCCATACTCTCAAGTTTGTTTTAGACACCTTTTTCCATCTTCCCACCTCTCTCAACTTATCGAAATCAACCTCTTCTCTTCTAAAGTATAAGACTGCGAAGGCATCTATGAAAGACCATTCAGCTAAGCAATTAACTATACAAGATCCTAAAGTCTCAATGAATAAGCCACCAACCTTCTCATACTCATAGGGGATTTTCCTGTAATACTCAACCTCAAAGCCCCAGCCCCTGCTCGTAGCGGAAGCTTCTAAGGCTCTTTTATAGGATCGGTTGTTAACAGCTAAACGGAAGACGTCTCGATGAACGAAATCGTAGTCCCATATGCTCGCAGCAGTCTGCTTGATTATTACTTTAAAGCCCCTATCTCTCGCTAAGAATTCCCAAGCATCCTTGTAGCGTGTTGGTATCCAGTACCAGCCCCAAGTTACGCGCCTTATTCCATTACTCTTACTCAACCTGTGCAAGCACTCCTTGCCCTAGGGTGAATCTTTCGTATACAGCTTAAGCCAAACAAGCTTCCAGACCAATCTTTCACCAGTTTAGCCTTGAACTCTTCTAAGTACAAAGTCACATTTAATCTAGGTTTGGCACACTGCTAATTTAAAGCTTCTGCGCTACTCTACGGATGATGTTACGATAAAGGGAGACATATGACAACCAAAGAAAGCACCAAACACTAAAACCTTATCGTAACATCATCCGAGATTAGAATACTTTGACGTTAAGTAGGTGTTCACAACACCTCCTCTTGTTTCTTCCATTCTCTCCATTCCCAAGCCAAGCTGAGGATTTTCCTCCCTTTTTATCAAATTTAGGGATTCGTTTAGTTTCTCGACTTCGGATGTAAAGTCTTTGACCTCTAGGCTTTTTCTCAAGCATGTTTGGAGTTTGGTGAAGACTTCTAAGTGCTTCCCTACTGCTGGTCGCCATTCTACAACTCAACATGGCTTAATCTTCTTCCAGCTTGCCATAATGATCGTTGGATAAACTGTTGCGCTCACTCCTAGTAGGGCTGAGTTTTTGTCCTCGGCTATCAATTTTGAGACCAAGATTTTTCTGGCTACTCCGTTTGCTTCAAGGCTTCTGAATACACAAAAATAGTTTGGCTTGAGTTTAGCTCCATAGCTATCGACTACAAAGATCGTGTAAGGTTTGCAGTTTGCGTCTTTAAACCCTTTTAGGATGGTTGCGAAGCCAGTCCAGAGATTACGGTTTCGAGGTAAATGAGGTTGCTGCTTTTTGGGAAGTTTCTGTATAGTTCCTCAGGCTCTCTTTGCCCCGTTAAGTTCAGAGGTCTTGTGTAAAGATTAAAGTAATCGTCTTTGCTTCTTCCATCACACTTTTTAAGGAATTAGAGAGCAAGGTTAGTTGCCCATAGCCTTACGCTTGATTCAATAGCATCGATGGGCTCCTTGAAATCGTATTTCTGCCTATACTCTTCAGGAATGGTAACCTGAGCTGTGAACGGCAGTATCAATACTTTGAGATCTCAGCTTAAAATATTGGTCACGTTTGCCTGTATTTCTCCTTGCTGCTTTACGATCTCCTGTATTGTTCTGCTGGTGTCGTTCGTTATCTTACGAATGATATCTTATTTGAAGCCCATATCGTCTCCAACTTCGAGACCTCCCTAGAACCTCCACTTGTAATAGATCTGGTAAGCGCTCCTCAATGGAGGCAAGGGTGACCCTACCTAAGGAACTTCTTGCAGCAATGAAAGCGACAAATCGAGTTCTGCTAGACGCTGTCTCTCCATATGCACTCTTATCCGAGTATGGGTAGAGATCGATCTACTTCGACACCCTCCTACCTAAAAAGTGTTCATAGGATCTTTAGGGGAAAGTCTACATAAAAGGGTTGGTAACAGAGAAGAGACTCGAAGATCTTACAGGCTGCAACAATAGTTTAAGCAGTAGCGTTTGTCTCACTTTCTAGGCGACGTTAAGAGCACCTAGGAGAACCTTCGCTCGCTCTCTAGATGCTTAGTTTAAGTTCGCAAGCAGTGGAAAAATTTTTCGAAGGAAAACTTAAACTAAACACATTGCTTCAACTTCCTCCCCTACAGCTCCACTATGTCAAGTTCTTTCAGTCGCTAGGTTGATATGATGGTTCTTCGCCTAGCAGCAAACCCTGCTCTCACGTCAAACTAGATCACTTTAAGCCACTCGCCTTAAAGCGAATCAAACTATTTAGTACCGGATTTCCGAAGCGGAAAAAATTTTTCGGCAAAAACATGGTACTAAATCCGGTACCAATGCCCTCGCATCCTCATTGGCCAGAAGGGAACCATACCTAGACTTCATCAAAAACCAAACCTAGACCAACAAGTCAAAACAACACTCCCTGTAAAAGGTGGGCCAGGCAGGATTCGAACCTGCGACCTTCGCTGTGTAAGAGCGATGTCCTAACCAGACTAGACGACTGGCCCAACCTTATGGCTGCGCTTGAAGATGCATATAAGCCTAAGCTCTCTGGTCTTCAAGATTTAGAGAGAAAGGGGGTGTGCCCCGGCTCTGAACAGCCTAGCTCACAGAGAGGCTCTGCCTCGCTCACCAAGCCTCTTACTCCGGGGCGGCCTCTGCCTGTCGCGTGTTTGGGTAGACGAGGTTTTCATCTTCTCTCAAACACCCGCCGTCGCCACGCTTCTCTAGCAGAGGCCTCCGCCTCTTTTGTGGTTTGGTTCTCTATTTATGTTGTTTGGCTTGGTTTATGTTTAGTTCGAGCGCTGCTGCTGGCATTCGTAGGTTGAAGGCTTGAAGCACTTCTGGTCTTATCTCCCCTATCATGCCTTCTAATACACCTCCTTTGATCTCTGCGCATCTTCCTTGGATGAAGAGTGGGTTGGATGCTGGTTTGGTTTCGCATCTGAGCCCAAAGGTTTGTTGTGTTATGGCGTCGAGTAGCGACTTCGCTTCGGTGTAGTTTGCTTCTGAGTGCGAGGTGATTACGGCAAGATGATACTCCTCAACTATCTCGCTCCCTCTTCTATGGAAGGTCTTAGCTAGTTCAAAGAGCTTCTGGGGGTAGGGTTCGTGGATATTGGTCGCTAGGTTCAGGAGTAGGCTCGATATGAGCATATCTCTTAAGTATTCGTGTTCGCTGCTCTTCGGCTCCTCCACTTTGATGGCTTCCTGTGCCTGTCTCCCTAGGTTTGTGTAGAGGGCTGCTTCGCTTGTGAGGCTTAGGTTCATAACCTCGGTCAAACCGAGCCCGACGCATACATCTCTTATCGCTGAGAGCCTCTTGAGCTCTGGGTGTGGTCTGCCTACGGTCTTAGTTGGGGGTAGTGTTGGTGTGATCTTATCTAACCCGTAGCCTATTGCGACCTCCTCCACCAGATCCACGGGGTGCATAATATCTACTCTGTATCTTGGGATCTTCGCCGTAAGCTTGCCTCCATCGTACTCTGCGTCTATTCTGCTTCTAGCCAAGCACTCTACAGCCTCCTTACTCTTTAACTTAAGTCCGAGCAGCCTATTCACCTTCTTTAACTCGACTTCCATCTCCATTTCGCTGAGGTTAGGTGTGAGCAGAGTAAGGTTTGGGTAGCGCACTTCAGCAGATTTGAGTGTGCCACCTGCGTCTGCTAGTGTTGTTACGAGTATCGCTAGGGCGTCTTCAGAAGCTTTTAGATCTGTTGCTGTTATATCTATGAATAGGTTTCTTGTCGCTGAAGTTACCCTAGTTAATTCGCCGTTGATTATAGGTGGGAAGGAGAGTACTTGCCCAAGTGAGTCTATTAGGATGGGGTAGCGTTTATGCTTCGCTACTATCCAACCGTACTTCTGGCCTACGGGTGTCTTATCGAGAATCTCGCTCATAGAGAGAGGCTCAGCACCACCTAAGGGTACGAATCTGAAGTCTGGTGCTTCGGTTGTGTAGATGATCGGAGGCTTAAGCACATCGAAGTTGTGGATGCCTATGGATACCTTAGCCCTCCTCCTACCGATCGTGTGGTGTAGATCTTCTTGCATCGCTATGATCTGCCTTATTGTTTCGTCATCTAGTGTGATGCCTTCTATGAGTGCTGAGACTATGTAGGGTCTGACCTCCTCGACGCTCTTATCCACTTTAACTACTAGATCACTCTTCTGCACGCTATATTTTGGGCAGCCCTTCTCTAATCCCAGAAGCCCCTTTAGGGCTCTTACTATGCCGTAGTCGGTTGAGAAGTCTGGTCTGTTCGGGTTATACTCAACCTTGATGTAGTCTTGCGCCTTCTCCTCTATATCTAAACCTAGGTATGGTAGCCTCTCTATGTATGGCTCGATGTCCTCTGCGTTAAGCATCTTCCTGAGCCTCTCGTAGTATATGGTTACTACGGGCAGATCGGACTCCCCCTCAGCCAGCTCAACCTATTCGTGTAGAGCTCTCTAACATCATCTATGTTGTACCTCATCATAACCAGCCTCTCTAAACCCCCGCCCCAAGCCAAAACCGGGTTCTTTACACCAAAGGGTAGGGTTACTTCTGGTCTGAAGATACCCATGCCGCAGAGCTCGATCCACTTACCTGCTCGATCATAGTAGACTACCGACTGCATAGATGGTTCGGTATATGGGAAGTAGGTGGGCCAAAACTTCACCTTCTCTAAACCAAGCCTCTTGTAGAAGGTTGAGAGCAGACCCATCAGATCCCTTAGTGTGAGCCTAGACCCTACAGCTATTCCTTCGATCTGATGGAACTCGACGAGGTTCTTGAAGGTTACCTTCTCGTTGCGGAAGACTCGACCTACCGTGAAGACTCTTGCTTCCTTCGGTTTACGATCTGCAAGATACCTTATTGTTATTGATGTGGTGTGGGTTCTTAGGACTAGTCTCCTAGCTTCTTCTTCTCGCCACTCGTAGCCCCAGCCTCTTGAGCCTGTTTTCCAGCCGTCTCTATGGGTCGCTGAGACTCTTTTGATAGATTCTTCATCAGCGTAGTTCGTGGCTTCGCCCTTTATGTAGAATGTGTCCTGCATCTCTCTTGCAGGGTGGTCTTGTGGTGTGAAGAGTGCGTCGAAGTTCCAGAAGCAGGGTTGTATAAGTGGTCCCTCTATCTCTTCAAACCCCATAGAGATGAAGATCTCTCTTACTTCGTCTATGAAGAGTTGGACTGGGTGCTTCCTCCCGGCGTAGATGGGTGGGGCTGGTGCCTCTACATCTATGGCTCTGATGCGCTTCTGCCTCCATATGCCTGAGACTATGATCTCTGGTGTTAGGGTGTCTATCTCCTCTTCTTCAGATATCTTCTCTAACGCTGCTTTGCCTAGGTCTGTGAGGGTTATCTTGGTTGTCTTGACCACTCTTTTGGATAGGTAGTCTGGTCTGCTTAGGAGTTCTCTAACCCCGCTGTAGAGTAGATCATCTTTGCTCACTTCGTCTTCATATAGGATATTTGCTTGAGCGAGTCTCTCAAGAACCTCCTCTTCGGGTAGTCCGCTGGGCTCATTAACCAACTCAACGACCTCATCTACAATCTTAACCCAGCCTCTCCTTCTAGCTCTGCCTAATGCTGCGCTGAACTCCTGCTCATCTCTAAACCTGCTCTTCAGCTGGTTTAGAGCCCTTACACCCTCTTTTAAGGAGCGTAGGAGTCTGCGCTCAGGCAGCCCCTCTTTAAGCGCCTCTAACCCTTTAGATCCGAGTGTAAATGTGGTCTTTTGAGATGTGTTGACTTTTATCAGCCCTTTTGCTTGGAGCCACTCTACAGCCCTCCTAACTTGGTCTATGGTTAGGTTTGAGGCTCGGCTTAACCCCTCTATGTCTGCTTCCCCGATCTTCTCCAGCGCCTTCAGCACCCTCTTCTCGAGCAGGTGGAGTGGTTGCATCACTTCTCTTCTCAGCACTCGGTGTTGAGCCACCAGTTTTTAAGTGTTGAGAAGGCGTCTGTGTTCTAGACAGCAGAACAAGCAGTTCTATCCGATACTGTTTACTACCTAGAGTACGCTAATGTTGGTGTGGTGGACGGTATGAGCAGACAAACCCTAAGCTTGGTGGGTGTGATCTTAGCTGGTGTGGTTGTTGTGGCTGCTCTAGCAGCATACGCAACAACCCAAGTCTACACAAGCCAGTCAGAGAATCTGATCAGACTCATCGAATCGAGATTGGTTAACCCAGCAGCCGCAGCAGAAGAGGGTGAGCGTGTAATCTACGCTAATGGTGTTGGTGTGGTCTACACAACGCCTGATGAAGCGGTGGTGCAGGTGAGTGTGGAGGTCTCAAATCCATCGGCGGTAGCTGCGCAAGACGAAGCTTCGAGGCGGATGGCTTCGGTTATCGCTGCGATGAAGAGTTTGGGGATAGCGGATGAGCGGATGAAGACTACTGGCTTGTCTCTGATGCCGATCAGAGATGAGAAGGGTCTGCAGATCATAGGCTATGTGGCTAGGAATACTCTTACGGTAACTGTTAACGACCTATCGAAGGTAGGTGAAGTGATCGAGAAGGCTGTAGCTGCTGGCGCCAACGTCGTCAACTCACTAACATTCCAAGTGTCTAGCGAGAAGGCGAAAAGTCTGAAGTCAGAAGCCCTAACGCTAGCGGTTCAAGACGCTAAGTTTCAGGCTGAGGTGGCGGCTGCAGCTGCTGGAACAAAGGTCAAAGGGTTAAAGAGCCTAACCATAGGAGGCATCTACTTGCCTACCAGAACCCTCGTAGGAGCAGAGGCGCTAGCGAAGGAAGCCTACGTTATGCCAGGTGAGTCGCAGATTAGTGTAAGCGTCTCAGCAACCTTCCTAATAGAATAAAGCCGCTAAGCCGCAGCCCCACGATAACCCCCCATCCTTTATTTCAAACCAGCCTTTCAATCCTCTATACGAGATTCAAGTGATTAGGAGAAGCGGCTCACCCTACTTGATGACTCTTTCAATTCTCTATGTGAGATTCAAGAGTAGGCAAATGAGGTGAAAAAATGGCGGTCTCAAACTTTCAATTCTCTATGTGAGATTCTGCATCTAGAGCGGCTTCTACTGCTGGCTGTATTACGTCTTTCAATTCTCTATGTGAGATTCCGTGGGTCTATCTTGGAGATAAACCCATCAACATAACTGTTGTCTTTCAATTCTCTATGTGAGATTCAAGCTTACGCACTCAAAAGTTTAATCAAAAGGTGAGAGAACTTTCAATTCTCTATGTGAGATTCATATCGCTTATAGGTTCTTCTGCTCTTTTGATCGACTACTTGGCGAGTTGAAAACTCTTATCTTCAGGTCACCAGCTACCAGAAGGCTATGAGTGGGCTTGCGGGTTACAGGGGTGAGGCTCTAGCTCTGCTAAAGGAAGCTGGTCTCTCTGTAGGAGACTTGATCAAGGTTGAGACCTCTGATGCTTCTTTTGAAGGTTATCTGATGCCTAGGTATGAGCTGGCTGATCCTCTCCACATAGTAATCAAGCTGAAGAACGG
>Ga0209225_1000844_pt1 | contig 32623 bp, 29 predicted proteins | sample WasSprMetagenome_FD_184732 | JGI IMG/M metagenome (GOLD analysis project Ga0209225, IMG submission 184732) | Sulfidic aquatic microbial communities from Washburn Spring, Yellowstone National Park, USA - WS (SPAdes) (version 3) | ecosystem: Environmental > Aquatic > Thermal springs > Hot (42-90C)... | reverse complement strand
TGGAGCTGAAGAAATAGCCAACTACGTTAATGCGCATTCCCATGTGACAATGGACATGGGACAAGTGATATTCACAGACACAACAACAATGACGGCTGACGGGCCCTTCCAGTACATACTCTACACCTTAAGCGGAAACAAGTGGGTGAACCACGACGTGGAAACGGAAACAAGCGCTGGAATCGTGCCCTTCCACTATAAAAGGAAAAGCTATGTTCACGCAACCCAATGGTCCATCGGACTTGAACTAGCCCTCCTAATAAAAGACCCGTGGAAAATCTTGATGACCACGGACCATCCGAACGGCGGACCCTTTATCGCTTACCCAAGGATTGTGGCTTGGCTTATGAGCAGAAAAGCGAGAGAAGCCACACTTAAGAAGATTAATCCGAAAGCCAGAAGCAGAAGCCTCCTCCCAACAATAGACCGTGAATTAAGCTTTTACGAGATAGCCATCGTAACGAGGGCTGGACAAGCCAAAGCCTTAGGACTTAGAAACAAGGGGCATTTGGGCGTTGGTGCAGACGCAGACATAGCTATTTACAATTTCAACCCTGAAACTATGGACCCGTCAAGGAAGTATAAGGCTTTGAGGAGGGCTTTCAAGAGGGCAGCCTACACCATTAAAGGCGGACAAGTGGTGGTTAAGGACGGCGAAGTCCTAAAGCACATTGACGGAGTAACCATGTGGTTGGATGTGCAAACCAGCGAGGAGGCGAAAATAACAGAGGAAATGAAAAGGCGGTTTAAGGAGTATTGGACTGTTGAGTTTGAGAATTACCCCGTAAGTGAGGATTATTTGGCAATTTCCCAACCCATAACCGTGAAGGCTGATGTATAATGATTGTGAACCTATACCCCTTGAAAGAGTTTAAACTGCCAATAGTGGCTGAATGCATAAACCCAGACATTTTCCAAGGCAAAAAGCCTAAGGAAATTGAAAAGCTGGAAGTTTGGGAAGGGAACAAACAGAAAAGCCTTGGAGAGCTCTTCAAAATTGAAGTGGCAGAGGCGGAAGACGCTACACAAGCCACTGTGATAACTGTTTATGGCGATGTGAGCCGTGTTAGGCGGATAGGCGCTGGAATGAAAAGCGGCGAAATAGTTGTTAAAGGCGACGCTGGCATGCACTTGGGCGAAGAAATGCGGGGCGGAAAAATAACAGTCTACGGCAATGTGCTGGGCTGGGCTGGCTCCATGATGAAGGGCGGAGCAATAGAAATTCATGGGAATGCCGGCGACTACTTGGGGGCGCCATACCGTGGAAGCACAGAAGGAATGAAAGGCGGAAAAATAATTGTGCATGGAAACGTTGGAAACGAAGCTGGAGCCCACATGAAAAAAGGCTTGATAAAAATCTATGGAAATGCCGGACAGTTTGCGGGCTTCAGAATGCACGGCGGCACAATCTACGTACAGAAAAACTGTGGCGAAAGGGCTGGAGCATGCATGACGGACGGAACAATAGTTGTTGGCGGCTTCTTGGAGTCCATCCTCCCAACATTCACAATTGAAGGCGTAAGAAAAAAGGTTAAAATTGAAGAGGGCGAAGTTGTGGAAGCACCTTTCTATTTATTCCTCGGAGACTTAACAGAAAACGGGAAAGGAAGGCTTTATGTGGCTAAAGAGCCCAACCCCCACTTAAGCCACTATGAAAAGCTTCTCTAAAGAGGGGAATGAGCCAAATGAATGGCGGGTTAAGCGTAAACCGGTTTGCATGGAAACTGCTGGAAAAGCTTTGCGGAAACCCCGAATATTATGGCGTGAAAGTTGAAAGGGCAGAGTGCGGCGCCACAATTGTGGATGCTGGAATAAAAGCCAAAGGCGGATATCAAGCGGGCAAGATTATAACTGAAATTTGCATGGGTGGATGTGGAAAAGCCGTGATAGGCTTTAGGCAGTATGGCGAACACGAGCTTCCAACAATATTTGTTTACACAGACCATCCAGCCATAGCCACTTTGGGCTCCCAGTTCGCTGGATGGAACATTAAGGAGGGCGACTACTTCGCCATAGGCTCCGGACCAGCAAGAGCCCTAGCCCAAAAACCAAGGGAAATCTATGAAAAGATAGGCTATAGGGACGAGTTTGAAAAAGCCATAGTGGTCTTGGAAACCGACAAGGTGCCGCCGGAAAGGCTGATGAAGCGGCTGGCTGAAGACTGCCACGTCCAATGCAAAAACTTAGCAATAATACTTACTCCAACAGCAAGCCTAGCCGGAGCAACACAAGTTGCCGGAAGAATAGTTGAAACTGGAATCCACAAACTCACAAAGCTGGGCTTCAACCCAAACACCATCCTATATGCTTGGGGATGCGCCCCAATACCGCCAACCCACCCAAAATTCGTTAAAGCCATGGCAAGAACCAACGACGCCATCCTATATGGAGGCGTAACCTACTACATAGTCAATTATGAAAATGAGGATCAGCTGGCCAAGATAGTTGAGAAGGCCCCGTCAAAAGCCTCAAAAGATTATGGCAAACCTTTCATAGAAATTTTCAAGGCTGCAAACTACGACTTCTACAAAATAGACCCAAACATATTCGCACCAGCAAAAATAACGATAAACAATGTAAAGACTGGAAAAACCTTCACGGCTGGAGAAATCAACCATAAAATATTGATGGAAGCTCTAATTTCCTAGCTTCCAGCCCTTAAACCCTAACATGAAGTTTTATCGTTTCTGCTATGGCGTAGCCTAACGGAACCGTGTAAAGCGCCAAGGTGGCGTTAAAAAGCGCGATAAGTGGAAGAGACGCTATTATTACTGGTTCCGGATACCCAAACCCCACAGGTGGCGGAAAACGGAGAAAAGCCCAATTAACAAAAGTCATAATGGCCACTCTGAAGACTATTCCGAAGGTCGTAATTAATGCTACCACTACCTGCCTATTCGCTTTTGGGTTTTTATGAACAATTTTTGGTATGGAGATGCCGACAAGCATGCTGATTATGGCGGCTAGATTGTAGAGTGGACCAGTTAATAGCATACCGGGAAAAACCATAAGCAATACAAGCATGTTAAGCACTGCAATGGCTATCCCGGCAGAGAAGCCATAAAGAAGGAATGCTGCAACTATTGGGATTTCCCACACTTGGTATATTAGATACGGCGCATAAGGTGCTGGTATTTTTATTGGAGAAAGATTAAGCGCGATTGTTAGTGCTGCGAATACGGCTATAATTGCTAATTTTTTGGCACTTATTCTAGCGCGTTTTATCAAGTTTGCGACTCCCGCTCCCTTCACTGCTACGAGATCTTCGCAATTATTATTTAAGAGTAGCTACTCAAAAAAGCGTACAAAATTTTTGATGCACACTGTTAAAAATTTAATACAGCTTTCATCTACTTTATTTGGGAGAAGTGTTTGTCAACAAGCCTCAAAATCTCCTTTAACGAGCTTAAAAATTGGCTTGATGGCGAAACAGGCCCAGCTCTTGCTCCAGTGCATTCTAAGGCTGAGAGGCTTCTCGGCGAAATGAGGGAAGCCCACGAGGACTTAGTGGATGCTTGCCGCATGCTTTTGGAGAACAGCCGGAAAGAAATTGAGAAGCGTAACATGCGCACTTTTAAGAGGGCTCAAGCCCTAAACAAGCTTGCAAAACTTTTCCTTGAGAGGATGCAGCCGCTTAAGGTTCCTGAAAAGCCTTCCTTTAAGGATGTTGAAGGCTTTGTTAACTCTGCCCAGAAGGCTTATGGCGTTACAGATGTCGACGTGAGAAACTGGTTTCCGAGGATTTCACCCTTCTTCATAATTGACAGGGGAAAATTCTTGAGGGCCTTTGAAAGTGCCAAAGGCTCGCTTAAGGAGCTTAATGACTTCCTAATGAAAGAGTATGTTAAGGCTAAAGTCTTGGAGGAAACCTTTCAGCTTATAGATGAGGTTAACCGTTTGAAGGAGAGGGCTGCAAACCTAAAGGAGGAGAGGAGAAGGGTTGAAGCTGAACGCGGAAAAATTGAGGAAGAGTTGGCTGGTGTCCAGCAAAAAATTTTTGAACTTGAAAAAAGTGGTGGGTTAAGCCACCTAGCAGAGTTGGACAAGACAATTGACGGTTTAAGGAGGGATGTTGACTATTGCTTAAGGCATCTCCAAAAGCCCCTTGTAAAACTTCAGTCTTTGGCTTCCCACGGGGAGGGAAGCGGCTTAACACCCGAAGAGTTGAAAAAGCTTAACCAGTATTTGGCAGATTCCTTCGAGGCTTTGGCAACTGAAGATGATGGTTACCCGCTTTTGAGGCAGATTCTTCAGAAAACCTTGAGGCTTATGGCAGATGGCAAACTAAAACTTAAGCCTGATAAAGAGCGAAAAGCAAGACAAGCCATAGAAGAAATTCTCAACAAGGATTCGCTTGCAAGCCTATACAGGAAATGCGTGGAAGCTAACCAGCTTAAAGCCAAACTTTCGGCATCCTCCACCTTAACCGAGGCAAAAAGTGAGATGGCAAAACTAAAGGAGCAAATGGATAGGCTGAAGAAAAAGGCTGAAAGCCTAGAAGCCGAAATCGAGGCTGCGGAAAAGGGCTTAAAGGATGTTACGGCAAAAATTTTCGAGTGCAAAAGCCGCATGGAGAAGAACATCCTAAACTTTTCTGGGAAAAAGGTTGAAATAGCCATAGAGGTTTGAGGCAAAGAACTTGCAAAAGCCAGACCTCAAACAAATTGTCAAGGAAGCCTTCGAAGCTACATGTGAAAATTTCTGCAACGTCGTCCAAGAGGCAAGAGAGCTAATCTGCAAGGAAAATGGGCGAGTTGGAAATTTCGAGGTTTTTGGGAGGCTTGTTAAGCTTTCGCCTGTTGGCGAGGCATTAGTTGTTGGAGATTTGCATGGCGACTTAGAAAGCCTAATAGAAATCCTAAACAGAAGCAATTTCTTACAGAAGCTGACCCAAGACTCAAGCTCAATAATGATTTTTCTCGGCGATTATGGCGATAGAGGACTCTTATCCGCCGAAGTCTATTACACGCTCTTGAAACTTAAACTGCACTTTCCAAGGCAGATAATTCTAATGCGGGGAAACCATGAAGGACCAGAAGACCTGATGGCTTCACCCCACGACCTTCCATGGCAGTTCCAAGCAAAATTCGGTAGCGAATGGGAAAAAGCCTACAGGGAAATTTTCAAACTTTTCAATTCCTTGTACAACGCCGTTATCGTTGAGGAACACTACTTAATGGTTCACGGCGGTGTGCCACAACAAGCAAAGAGCCTCGAAGATTTAGCCTATGCCCATGAAAGGCATCCGAAAGAAAGCTTGCTGGAAGACTTGCTTTGGAGCGACCCAAACGACGACATAAGCGAAACATGTGCCTCGCCTCGCGGAGCGGGAAAACTCTTCGGGCAAAGGGTCACAGAGGCAGCCCTACAAAAATTCGGCGTAAAAGTCCTAATAAGGGGGCACGAGCCCTGCATGGAAGGCTACAAAATAAATCATAACGGGAAAGTTTTGACGCTATTCTCACGAAAAGGACCGCCATATTTCAACGTAAACGGTGCATACTTGTTGTTGCAGCTTTCCCAGAAAATGCAAAGTGCCATGGAATTAGTAGGGCATATCCACAAATTTTAACTCCTCATAGGGGGTTTGTTGCTGTATCGATTAGATTTTGATGAAAAGGCTGAAGAGATCATCAAGAGTTATTTAACGAATTTTGAACGTGAAGTTTTAAAATTTGACGTTAAACCAGAATATTTACAAAATTTGCTTTTTGAACTTGAGAACCAGATAAGGTTTCACAGCTTTAAAGCTGCCGTAAAAAGGTGTTCAAAAGTTGTTGAGGAGGTTGATGTGGCTAAAACTTTGAAAACTTTTGGAAGCCCTAAAGAACTTGTAAAGCATGCTTTTCAAGACGTCGACACTTTAAATAGGAAGCAAAGCGGGTTCTTCAAAATCAAAGAATTGTTTGAAAGGCATATTGGCAGTGAAAGTATTGTTTTAGATGCTGGGTGTGGATGGGGAAGGTTTATCCTAAGACTCAGGAAGCAATGTAGCAAAAGTTTTGAAATGGTTGGCGTGGATGTCGACGATCTTTCTTTAAAGTACGGCAAGAAGATAAGTAAAAACTTCAATGTTATAAGGTCTAAGGTTGAACAACTTCCATTTAAAGAATCTACTTTTGATGTGATCCTTTGTAGTGGCGTAATCCACGAAATCAAAACACTTTCGGCTAGAAAAGCGGCTGTTGAAGAGTTTCGTCGTGTTCTAAAACCCGGTGGGGTGCTTTGCTTGATGGATGCTTTCTCAACAAACCCTGTTATAGATGCTTTAACGTGTATGCTACAACATATCACTTCGAAGATTGAATGGTTTTTCCTGAAAACTACCATGGAGAAAATATTGGAAAAGAGTAAATTTGAGACCGTTGAGTCCTTTGAAGTTGAGCGACGTACATTCGGAATCATCAAAGTATTTGTAATGGTACTAGCTAAAAAATAGTGTATTGCAAGTGTCGGTTAAAATGAGCGTGATAATGAATTATGGTTCTGACAGGCTGGCTAGAGTTTTCTTTGGATGCTCGCCAGATGAAGTGAAGAAAACCGTGTTTTTAACGCTCGGCATTCCTTGGCTTTTTAAAAAGATCAGCAGGCGAAAATTTGTGGTTAAGAGGAGCCGAGGATGGTGGGATCTTGCAGTCATAAAATGTGATGATTCCTATGCCACTGTAATTGCGGCTGGTTGTGGCTCTTCGGGGGTTACCAACATCGTTAGGCTTTTAACAAAATTTTCTTGCGAAAACATTGTTGGAGTTGGGTTAGCTGGAGCCTTGAAAAAGGAGGTTCAGATAGGCGACATAATCGTACCAGCCCAAGCCATTCCAGCCTTTGCCAAAAACATGAACGAGGCGATAAAACATTCAGAGGAACTATATTTCATCTACAGAAATTTGCTGAAAGACTTTTGCATGAAAAATGGGGTTTACCTTCACGAAGGAACAATTTGCACTATTGATGCAATAACCTCTGAGGATTCAAAATTTTATGCCTATGCTGAGCGGATGAATCTTTTAGGGGTTGACATGGAAACGTTCCACTTATATCGAGAAGCTCAAAAAGCTGGCTTAAAGATTTCCTCATTTCACGTGGTTTCTGATAATCCGATACAGCATAAAAGTTTTGTAGATGATATCCCTGAATCCGACATTGCTAGAAAGAATAAAATTTATGGAAAAACGCCGATGTTAATCAGGAGTATTGCTGCTTCCGTTAGCATTTAATGGGAAACTTTAAAGTTATGCGTGAGCTTTTCTCGTTTTGACAGCTTTAGGGGAGTTAGGCTTGAAGTTTGGCATTGTTACGCGGAATCCGAACGCCTATAGTTCAGCTCAGCTTCGTGAGGCTTTATCGAAACGCGGAATACCCTATTCTTGCTTTAGTTTTCCTTGGCTTGTTGCTCGTGTTGGTTATAAGCCCTACTTAAACGTTAGAGGCGTTGACGTCCTAAAGGATTTGGACGCCTTGATAATTCGCCCGATTGGGCGGGGCTCTTTGGAGGAGATTGTTTTCCGCATGGACCTGCTTTACAGGCTTGAAAGGCTCGGCTTCTATGTTATTAATCCACCAGAAGCCATTGAACACTGTGTTGACAAGTATGATTTGTTGGCAATTCTGGAGGACGCTGGTTTGCCAGTACCAAGAACCGCTGTAACGGAAGATGCTGATGAAGCGTTGAAGGCTTTTCATGAGCTTGGCGGCGACGTGGTTGTAAAGCCAATTTTCGGCTCTAGGGGGATTGGCTCAACACGTATAACAGACCCGGAAGTGGCCTACACAGCCTTTAGGGCTATAACCTTTTATCATGGTGTAATCTACATCCAAGAATTTGTTCCCCATGGTTGTTCGGATATTCGCGCCTTCATCGTAGGTGACCGTGTCGTTGCTGCCATGCGTCGCGTTGCCCAAAGCTGGAAGACCAACTACAGCCAAGGAGCCCGCCCAGAACCAATAAAGCTAGACAGTCAACTGGAAGAATTAGCCATAAAATCAGCCCAACTAATAAAATGTAAGATTGCTGGTGTGGACATATTGGAAAGCCCAAAGGGACCACTAATAGTTGAGGTTAACAGCCAGCCTGGATGGAGAGGCCTGCAGTCAGTCACCCGTGTTAACATTGCCGACGCAATAGTGGATTTTGTGCTTTCAGAGTTGAAAAAATAGGGAGGGGGTATCCAATTTAGCAAAGGTGGAGATAATTAAAATTGACACCGTAGCCAAAAAAACCTGCAAAGCCGAGGACTATGTGGCTGAGGAGAAACCCTTCCACATATTCATAAACAAAAGGCATTATGCCACAATAATGTGCACGCCGCAAGACCTTAAGGAGTTAGCCATTGGGCACCTTCTAACAGAAGGCATAGTGAAGGCTGTTGAAGAAATAGAAAAAATAACAGTCGAGGAGAACGTGTGCCATATAAATTTAAAATCAAGCACAAACCTAGAAACCCGCCTAAAACTTGCGGGAATGTTTTCACGCATAATCCCCTCAGCTTGTGGAGGAACCTACCAACCCCAAGTCTTAAAAACAATTGGGAGAGTCAGCTCAAGAACGACTGTTAAGGCTGAAATCATCCAAAGCTGCGTGAACGGTCTAAATCGACTGGCGGAAACTTTCAGAAGGACTGGCGGGGTCCACGCTGCCGCAGTTCACAAGGCTGATGGCTCTCTTGTTGCTTTTGCCGAAGATGTTGGACGCCACAACGCCGTGGACAAAGCCATAGGAAAATGCGCCCTAACCAAGACGCCTTTCGGCGAATGTTTTCTGGCTTTAAGTGGCAGACTAACCGCCGACATAGTCCTAAAAGCTGCAAAGGTTGGCATACCCATAATCGCCTCAATAGCCGCAGCGCTGGATTCTGGCATAGAAATTGCAAAAAGGGCGAATTTAACGCTGATCGGATTTGTGCGTGGGAAAAGAATGAACGTCTACAACGCTCCGGAAAGGATACTACTTTCCTAAAAGCCTAGCACAGTCCACGCAGATTCCATGATGAAAATAGCAGTCCCTACATACTTTTCTGCCGCATCTCCGGCAAGTGTAGTTTGCGACCTTTTTATGGCAGATGCTACAAAAATCCATGAAAACACTGTTGAGGCTTTAGGCGCTTTTGCCTTTGAGCTTTTCTATAACCAGTCGGGCAACTTTTTCTCCGCTTAACAGCATGCCGCCAAATATTGGACCCATGCGTGGTGTCTGGTCTATGGCGGCTACGGCCATGCCAGCCGCAAAAAGTCCTGGACAAATTTCCCTAGTGTTTTTTACTGTTAGCTCTTCGGCACGGGAAGACCACATGGATTTTTCGCCTTGAATGGTGATTCCTAGCTCTGGAATTTTTCTCGAAGCTACTGCGAGGACTTCAGCGTCGTGCCCTGTGCAGTCAATAACAGCCTTTGCCTTAACAGCCAAGGGGTCAACGTGGATGCCCGCCATTATGACGGATGTCCACTGCACTACAACGCCTACAACCCTTGTTGGCGAATCACGATATATCAAATCGTCAACGGTGACTCCCAAGATTATCTTCGCGCCGGCATCAATGGCTCCGCAAGCCAGCTTAGCCATCATATCCGCGGTATCCACAATGAAAAGGCCCTTTTCTAAAGGCTCAAGCTTGCAGCCCACATCCCTGAGAATCTTGTCTGCTGGTGACTGCACGACGATTTTGTGGAGCTGCATGCCTCCGCCTCCTATGCCTCCACCAAAAGAAAGTTTCCTTTCAAAGACAACGGTCTTAAGCCCAGCCTTCGCTAAGTGTCTGGCTGCAGTCAAACCTGAAGGACCAGCGCCTACAACAACAACGTCTGTTTCCGCTAGGCTTATCCAGTCTTCCATAGCCTTTCGAATTATTGCCCTTGTTATGACTTCTTCTTCAACTTCTCTAATCTTTTCAGCCATGGTTCATTCCGCCTTCAGCCTTTAGGAAGTGCTTTATATTGCTTAAAACCATTTTCTTAATTGGTTGCCGAACATGCGATGTCAAGTTTGCGGAAAAATCATAACCGGAAAACCGGTCATGCGAAAAACATGCTGTGTGAATAAGCTCTACATTTTCTGCTCTGAAGAATGTTTGCGGAAATGGGCTAGAAGTTGGCTTAAACGCCAAATATAACCTAAGCATCGCCTTTTTCCTCCATGGCAATTTCTATGGCTAACTTCGCCAAGGATAAGGCGTCCTTTCCAAAAACAACTATCATGGGCTCCTTCCCAAAATCGCCCCTGTGATAAATCACGTCCGGCGCCTTACCAACATTTTTTACGGCTTCCTTCACACCCCAAGGTATGGTCATGCCTTCAACCTTTTTGATTTCTTCAGGCTCTTTTGTTCTGTCATAAAAGGAAATAATTAAACCGCGCTTCTCCAAGATTTTTAAGGTTTCCTCTGAAAATTTCAAGTTGATTGCTGCCCTCTTATCCTCGTCATGTTTAACAATCTCAACCAAATATTTGGCCAAGTGGCGGGAGCACCCAAACTTTGGGTTTCCAGCAGCCCTAACACCTTCTGCTGTTCTGACAATTCTCCCATCTATGGCGGCAACATCGCTAACGCTTTCAGCATATCTGGCAGCCATGGCAACGTTCATGCCCACTTCTGGAACAAGCACCGCAACTTCTGGATGCCTCTCCAAAAGACTTTTGGCCTCTTCCAAATTTAACAAAGCCTCATATTTTGAGGCTTCACGATAAAGATAAGCCATGGGATTGACTGGACCATAACCCCTCCCAACCTTCAAGCCGAATTTTATGTTTAAAGTTACGAAATTCTTGGCTTTTTCAACCGCCTCTGGAATATCCATTTTCTTGGCAAGCCCTGCGGCTATGGCTGCTGAAAAACTGCAGCCGGTTCCATGGGTGGTTTTTACGTCCAGCCTTGGAGAAGTAAACTTCCAAGTTTTGCCCTTATAGTAGAGGATGTCTGTTGCTTCTGTGCCTTCAAGGTGTCCACCCTTAACCACAACAGCCTTAGGCCCCATTTTAGAAATTTTCTTGGCAGCGGCCTCAGCTTCTTCTAAGCTTTTTATCTCTATGCCAGAAAGCCTTTCGGCTTCAAACCTGTTTGGCGTAACAATTGTTGCCAAAGGAAGTAAATGCTCTTTTAAGGCGTTTATAGCTTCAGGCTTGAGTAGGGGTGCTCCGGATTTTGCAACCATCACGGGGTCTACGACCAAGGGAAAACCGTATTTTTCAACTTCTGAAGCCACAGCGTTTATGATTTCTTCCGTGTGGAGCATGCCTGTTTTTCCGGCGTCAATTCCAAAATCTTCGGCAACAGCCCTAATTTGTTCTCGGATAATTTCCGGTTTCAAGTCGTGAACAGCCAAGACCGATTGGGTGTTTTGGGCTGTGACCGAAGTGATGGCAACTGTTCCGTGAACGCCTAAAGCCGCAAAGGTCTTTAAGTCTGCTTGGATTCCAGCACCTCCTCCGGAGTCGCTTCCAGCAATGGTTATTGCGACTGGAATTCGACTTTTCATAAGCATTGCCCCTCCGCTTTTAAGGCGTCTCTTAAAATTTTTATGGCGCAGTACTCGGAGCACATTGAGCATGTTTCCGGGCTTTTCGGCTTTACCCTTCCATGGATTTTTCTGGCTTTCTCAGGGTCGACGGCGTTTTCAAACTGCCCTTTCCAATCAAGGTTCGCCCTAGCCCTGGCCATAGCCAAGTCTTTCGCTGAAGCTTTAGCGCCAAGCTTAACGATATCCACGGCGTGTGCTGCTATTTTTGTGGCTATAACGCCTTCCTTAACATCTTCGAGGCTTGGCAAGCCCAAGTGTTCTGCGGGTGTTAAATAGCATAGGAAGTCGGCGCCTGCCAATCCAGCTAATGCTCCGCCTATGGCTCCAACGATGTGATCATATCCTGGTGCTACTTCAGTGACAACTGGACCGAGCACGTAGAAGGGGGCGCCTTTGCATATGGCTTTTTCAAGCTGAACATTGGCAGCCACATCGCTTAATGGCAAATGTCCAGGCCCTTCAACCATGACTTGCACGTTTTCGGCTCTTGCCCTTTCTACAAGTTCTCCGATTGTGAGCAGTTCTTGGATTTGAGCCCAGTCTGTGGAGTCGAATATGCAGCCAGGCCTTAACCCGTCTCCTAGGCTTAGGGCAAAATCGTATTTTTTAGCCATCTCAAGCAGATAGTCGTAGTTTGCATAAAGTGGATTTTCTTTGCCGTGATGGAGTATCCATGCAGCCAGAAATGTTCCGCCACGGCTCACAACCCCCATGAGTCTGGGATGCTTTGCCAGTTTTTTGACGATTTGTTGTGTTACGCCGCAATGCACAGTCATAAAGTCAACACCGTCCTTTGCATGCTTCTCTATAACATTGAATATGTCGTCCTCCGTCATGTGAATTATTGCGCCTTTCTTTTTCGCAACTTCTATGGCTGCTTGATAAATGGGAACGGTTCCAATGGGCACATTAACAGCCTTTATTATGGTTTTCCTTATTTCGTCCAAATCGCCAGCAGTGCTTAAGTCCATGATGGTATCTGCACCATATTTTACGGCTATTTTCGCCTTTTCAACCTCCAATTTTAAATCACATAGGTCTGGGCTTGTGCCAATGTTAGCGTTAACTTTTGTGCGCAGTCCCTTACCTATCCCTACTGGGCGGACATTTTCATGCTGAAGGTTTCTCGTTATTATGACCGTGCCATCTGCTATGCGCTGACAAATAGCCTGGGGCGATTCATCTTCATCCTTGGCGACTATCCGCATTTCTTCCGTTATCTGCCCTCTTTTAGCTGCCTCCATCTGTGTTGCCAACAAAAAACCTCCAAAAACTTGAATGAGCTATTATTCTTTGTTTAGAAAAGTTCGAAGGCACCTTTTCTCACTCCATTTTCCCTCCGCCGGCATTACCCGGATCAGGTTCTAAGGGTCGACCGCGCTCAGCGGTCCTCTCAGCCGGGTCACCGCCCAGCTCCCCCAGACCCTTGAGCGGAGTAATTGTTATGTACTTGTATATTTATCTTTCCTAAAGCTGAAGCTTGTTAGGATGTTGCTGTATGAAGCCTTTGCCCAAAGAGTTTGACATATTGGCTATTGAGCGCAAGTGGCAGAAGCTTTGGGAAGATTGGGGCATATACCGTTTCGACTGGACGGATTATACACGGCCGGTTTTCAGCATTGATACACCTCCGCCATACCCTTCCGGCGAGTTCCACATGGGGAATGTCCTAAACTGGACCTACTTCGACATAGTTGCCCGATACAAGCGCATGAGGGGTTACAATGTTTATTTTCCACAGGGATGGGACTGCCATGGCTTGGGCATAGAGGTTCAAGTGGAGAAGGAGCACAACATTCGTAAGCGAGACCTACCGCCAGACAAGTTTCGCAGTTTATGCATGAAACTTGTTGAAAAATACATTGCCATGATGAAGGAGGGCATTATCCACTTAGGGTGCAGTGTTGACTGGACAACGGAATATCGAACAATGGATCCGGATTACTGGCGTAAAACCCAGCTAAGCTTCATAATATTGTATCGCAAGGGCTTCATTTATCAGGGCACGCATCCCGTCAACTGGTGTCCAAGATGTGAAACCGCCATTGCGGATGCCGAAGTGGATTATGAGGAGCGTGAGGGCAAGCTTCACTACATAAGGTTTCCATTAGCAGATGGTAGTGGGCACCTCCTCATAGCCACAACTCGTCCAGAATTTATACCGGCATGTGTAGCCGTAGCTGTAAATCCCACAGATGCTCGCTACGCTCAATACGTTGGAAAACAAATAACAGTACCAATAGTTAACCGTGTTGTGGAAATAATTCCAGATGAGGGTGTTGAACCCTCTTTTGGTACGGGCGTTGTTATGATCTGCACCTACGGCGACAAGGAAGATGTCCGCACAGTTAAGCGGCATAACCTGCCAGTAATCACGATTCTGACGGAAAATGGGCTGATAAACGAGAATGGGGGAAAATATAAGGGCTTAACAGTTGAGGAAGCCAAAGAAGCCATAGTTAAAGATTTGGAGGCTGCTGGGCTTCTAGAAAAAGTTGAGCCAATAAGGCAGGAGATAGGCGTCTGCGAAAGATGTAAGACACCCATAGAGATTTTGGAGCGCAAACAATGGTTTATGAAAACCAGAATACTAACAGACCGTGTGGAAAAAGAAGCATATGAGATTGTCTGGTATCCTGACTACATGAAGTATCGCCTAATAGACTGGGCGCGCTCGCTGGACTGGGACTGGGTGATAAGCCGCCAACGCATATTCGCCACACCCATCCCCATATGGTATTGCAAAAAATGCGGAGAAACCATACTAGCCGAAGAAAGCTGGATTCCTATAGACCCAAAACTTGAAAAACCCCGGATAAACGCCTGCCCAAAATGTGGATGCAAAGAGTTTATCCCAGAAACCGACGTTCTGGACACGTGGATGGACTCCTCCATATCGTGTGCGGTGCACGCGGGCTGGCCTGACCGAGAGGACTGGCGGAGGCTTTTCCCAGCTGACTTGCATCCCTCAGGCGTGGACATTATCCGCACATGGGCATACTACCTCATGGTTCGCCATTTAGCCCTCTTCGATGAGAAGCCCTACAAAAGCTGCCTAATCAATGGCATGGTGCTTGGCTCTGACGGCAGAAAGATGAGCAAATCCCTAAAGAACTATGTGGCAACACCAGAAGTTTTAGACAAGTATGGGGCTGACGCCGCAAGGCAGTGGGCTGCAGGAGGCGGAGCAACAGGCTCAGACATTCCATTCCGCTGGCCAGATGTAGAGTATGGGAGGCGTTTCCTAACAAAGCTCTGGAATGCCGCCCGCTTCGTTGGTAGCCAACTCGCCGACTATAAACCCGATTGCGGCGATTATGAGCTTCAGTTGTTGGATAAATGGATTTTAAGCAAGGCTGAGAGGCTGACGCAGCGGGTTACAGAGGCCTTGGAAAAGTGCCAGTTCAATATAGCCCTCGAAGAGACGCGCAACTTCACGTGGCATGTTTTCTGCGACCAATACATTGAGGCTGTAAAGGACCGCCTATACAAGCCAGAAGTCTACGGCAAAGCCAAAAGAAGAGCTGCCCAATATACGCTTTACACGGTTTTATATCGCATACTGCAGCTGTTGGCGCCCATAACACCCCACATAACAGAGGAAATCTACCAACACATGTACGCCGAATACGTAGGTGAGAAGAGCATACACAAAACTCAATGGCCAAAAGTTGACACGAGCAAGATTGACGAAAAAGCCGAGAAGGATGGCGAACTACTCATCGCCGTGATAACTGAAATTAGGAGAGACAAGGCTGAGAAACGAAAGCCCCTAAACACGCCAATAAAAATTGTTAGAATCCATGCTGGAAACGAAGCTTCAGCCAAAATTCTAGCTGAAAACAAGGAAGACATCACCGGTACATGCAAAATTCAGAGGCTAGAAATTCTCCCAGAAAAGGGGGATGGTAGACAAGTTCCCCAGTACCCCGAAGTAAGCTTCAAGGCTGAATATGGCTAGAAAAAGTCCAAATTTGTCATAAAAAAGTTGCCACCATAAGTTTCTCTGAAAATTTTATCTGCCAATGGTTTAGCCATGAGAAGCACATAGCTTCTAGGACGAACATAATAACCCATCGACTGATATGTTTTCAGCAGTCTCAAATCTAAAACGATTCTGTCATATACGCAGTTTTTGCCTTGCTGTTCAAGAAGTCTGACAAGCCTTTTCATTTCAGCTATATTGGTCGCCACAAACTCTTCAACGTAAGCAGCTTCTTTCTCCGTTCTGAAAATAACGTAGCCCTCATCCCCCAATAGGATGTTTTTCGACTTTATACCAGCTCTATAAGATTTTGGCTTTGCAAGCCATCGAAGATAGCCCTCATCTCTCACAACAAAACCTGTCTTGTCAACCGAAAATTTTTCATAAATCTTAGATATTTTGTTCCAATTAATTTCCCTTCGCCCAACTTTTTCCGCCTCTCTCTTTTGGACAAGTTTGTAAGCGCTGCAAAAATCAACAGCATCCTCATAGCCGAGCTTCCTATAGAAATTGTAGGCTATAATTGTGCGAGATGTGGTTAAAAATGAGAAACTGTAGCCTTTTTCCATGAAATACTGGTGTGCCTCCTCCATCAAGGTTGTTGCAATTCCCATTCGCGCATGAGTTGGCGACGTGTAAACACCATATACTCCTCCAACGCGTTCTACTTTCCCATTGACATTCTTGGTTTTCAAGTCCAATACGCCTACAAAGCCAACAACCATATTGTCATCAAGAGCGCAAAAACCTACAGAACCATCTTTCGTACGTGGGTCAAATCTCCACTCTTTTGAAGCCTTCTTTGGAGCCAGCTCCTCAAAGAAAACCATTAGAGCGTCTGTCTTGCCCTTTTCGGCCAACTCTCTGAATGATGCAACTTTCATGCTATAAATCTCCTACTTTTTGATTTCATTCACAAGCGTATCTATCTCTTATTCTGTGTTGTAGAAGTGGGGTGAAACTCTTATCCCACGGGCTCTTGCAGAAACCACTATGTTATTGCGTTTTAGATGTTCAACAACCTCCTTTGGCTTATCAACCTTAAAGTTGACGATTCCAGAGCGATACTGCTGTTCTTCGGGTGTCTGGAGCTCCAAACCTAAAGCCTTAACAGCCTCTATCAAATAGTCTGTAAGCCTTAAAACTCTTTTTTCAATGTTTTCTATTCCAAAGCTCAAAAGCATTTTTATGGCTTCAGCCGCGCCAACAAAGCTTAAGAAGCTTGGGGTGCCAACCTCAAATCGGCTTGCTGTTTCTGAAAGCCTTAAACTCCAAATGTCCCAAAAATCCACCGTTTCAAAAATTTCTTGTTTAACGCTTGCCCACCCAACATATGGCGGCTCAAAATTTTCGATCAGGTCTTCTCGAACATAAAGGTAGGCAGCTCCAGTCGGGCTTAAGAGCCACTTGTAACAAGCCGTTGTCAGAAAGTCTATGCCTTCGCGTTTGACGTCTATTGGTATTACGCCAGCCGATTGTATGGCGTCAACGATTAGGTATGCGCCGTGTTCGTGGGCTATTTGGCTTAAAGCCCTTAAATCGTTTCGGAAGCCGTTAACATATTCGACGTGGCTTACTGCAACGGCAACCGTCTTGTCATCCACAGCCTTTTCAAAATCTTCAAGTTGAATCTTCCCACTAACGTTCCTGACATAATGGATTTTAACGCCTAGGCTTTTCTTAAGCCACGGATAAACCACTGATGGGTACTCCAAATCCGTTGTCACAATCTTTGAGTCTGGCAGGTATTCAAGCACATTTGCAGCTATGTTTAAGCCGACAGAAGTGTTCTCAACAAGGGCTATTTCCTCAGGCTTTGCGCCTATAAGCCTTGCAAACAAGGCCTTTCCACAGTCATCCCGCTCAGAAGTGGAAACATTCCCATACATGGAAAGTTCTTCCACACACTTTTTAACAGCGTCGGCGACTGGCTTTGGAAGCGGAGACTGGGCAGCATGGTTAAGGAAAACTTTATTCTCGACCACTGGGAAAAGCTCACGAATTGCATTAACATCTTCCAATTTTAGCGCCTCGAAACGCTTGTCCGGTAATTTAATTAGCCACTAACCTATAAACTCTCATGGTGCTGCAATGAGCGAAATAATCGTTGTTACAACACCTGACTTGCCTGGATACGAAATAGTTAAAATTTTAGGTCCAGTTCACGGGATAACCGTGAGGACGAGGGGTGTTGGCGGAAAAATTATTGCTAGTATTGAAGGTGTCTTTGGAGGTGAGGTAACCGCCTACACCTCAGAATGTGAGAAGGCGAGGCAAGAATCCTTGCGAAGGCTTATTGAAAACGCTAGAAAGATGGGAGCAAACGCCGTTATAGGCACAGATTTTGAAACAAAGCGACATTCTTCAAGGAACCGCCACAGTCTTTGCCGCCTATGGAACAGCTGTAATAGTGAAACCCGCGGAAAAGAAGGAGTAAAAACCCTTACCTGAAGCATTTCCACTTTTTCTTCAGCAAACCCTTCAACTCATCAATCACGCTTTCAACCTTCTTCCTAACAAAGGGAGGCTCAAGAGGCGGATTGTAAGGCTCCTTAACATCTATTTTTTCCAAGCCCACCACACCGGCGACGAGGGCATACCAGCATAATGGCAAAACTTTCGGGTTGTAACCGCTTCCAGGAAGCAAGATAAGCCTTCCATCGCATACTTTTTGGGCTGTCTCCCTAATTAGACGGGAAAGCCTAAAAAAGCCGTGGGCTGTTAGGCTTAGGTCGCCAAGGATATCTGCAAAATGGGAGTCGCTTCCACCATTTGCAATTATTATTTCTGGTTTAAACTCCTCGGCTAAGGGCACAAAAATCTCCCTAACAGCATGCAAATACGTTTCGTCGCCAGTTCCAGGCGGCAGTGGCACATTAACATTGTAGCCTTCCCCCTCGCCTTCGCCTATTTCCCATGTGAACCCTTTTCCGGGATAGATTGTCCTTGGGTCCTGATGCAGGGAGATGAAGAGCACGCTTGGGTCTGCATAGTAAATGTCGCTTGTCCCATTTCCAAAATGGACATCATAATCTAGTATGAGAAAGCGTTTCACACCCCTTTCAGCCCTTAAAACTTCAACCAAAACGGCTATGTCGTTGAAGAGGCAGAATCCACCCCCATAATCTCTTCCAGCATGGTGGTAGCCGCCACCAAGTGATATGGCACGCTTTGCGGTTCCGCTGAAAACGGCTTTTCCACATTCAATTGCGCCGCCGACGATGAGCAGGGCAGCCTCAAGGATTGTAGGCGAAACTGGAGTTTCAATGTCGTAGGGTCTGCTTTCTTCTGCTAACCGGAAAATTAGGTTCACGTAGTCCCAGCTGTGAACTCTTAAAAGGTCTTCCTTTGAAGCTGGTTTCGGCTCCACAATCTTAAACTGTGGAAGAGTGAGCAAACCCTGTTCTTTGAAGAAGTTCATGGCGTTTATGAATCTGTCTCCCCTAAACGGGTGCCCCTCACCTAGGTCGTAATGTTTAAACTTTTCATGGAAGGTCATCAAAACATTTTCGTTCTGCAAGTGTAAGCCTCAAAATAAGATAGGACTGTTTGAGTATAAAATTCTCTTTCCCCTAGCTTGGCGGAAACCTAAAAAGAAAAGGGAGAAGGGTTTTGCTATGCCTCGCTTTTAGGTTCTGCCTGCTCCTGAGTTTGCTGTAAGTTCTCGCTTGTGCCCTCAGCTTCAACTTTTGGGCTGAGTTCTACAACGGCCACTTTAAGGCTGCCTGTTTCACCACCGCTTTCAACGACTTTTTGTTCCACTTGTTGTTGTGGTGGAGGGCTTTCCGCCACTTGTGGACTTGTAAGTTTTTCAATGGTCTCTTTAATGGTGCTTAACTCATGCCTCGTGCTTTCAAGCCCCATGGAAAGAAGGGATATTTCCCTTTGGTAAACTTCCTCCTCTATCTCGCCGCCAACATGCTGAATCTCAAAGTTCGCCAGCAACTTTTCCAAAGTCTTAATTTGTTCTTCAAGCTCCCTCGCCTTAACAGCCATCTTATCCAGCAAAGCCTTCCTCTGCCTTTCAATCTCAGATATGGCCTCGTTCATCTCGCTCTCAAAAAGCTCGTATGTCGGGCGTGATATTTTGCCGCTTTCAAGCAAACTGTTCAAAGCATGCCTCTTTTTCACAATGGTCTCGTATTCGCTGTTTAATCTCTCAAAGGAACGCTTCCACGAAAACACTTCCCAAACACCAGCCTAAAAGAGACAATCTAAGAAAATAACGTTTGTTAATATGTAGAGATATCCCATACTATTAGAATAAGCCTTCTCCAGCCAAAAATAATGAAAAATAAGCTTTAAAATGTCATCCGAAAAGTCATCAAAGTTGCTACAACTTTGAAATTTTAACGTGCCAGTTCACAAATTGCTACATAGCCAGAACCAGAAGCACTTGTTTTGTCTTGGCTATTTCATTTTGATATGTAGGTTTATTGAGATTACATCTATCTGTTGTTTAAACTTATTTTATTCAGTTTCAACTTCGAATTCAGAATTAGAATAAAATTTAAATATTTATATCTAACCTAAAATGTTAAAACGTGAATAAACATGACGGCCCTCACAATAATTGTTGGCGGTGGAAAGTTGGAAGGAAAAATATTAAAGAAAATGCACGAGCGCATAATCAAAAACTTTATGGACATAATAATTTTGGCAGAACTAAGAAACGGTCCCATGAGCGGCTACGATGTAATATCCTTTATCCACAACAAATTCCACCTTCTAGTAAGTTCAGGAACGGTTTACTCCCTACTCTACTCGCTGGAAAGAAACGGACTAATAGAAGGCACATGGAACGAAAGGAAAAGGGTTTACAAACTAACAGAAAAAGGCGCAAAAACCAAGAAACCATACTCAGCGCCAACGACAAAATAAAAAACTTCATAACAAGCCTCCTAAAAGTCCAATCATCACCATCCTAACTTTTTAAAATGCAAGATTAAACGAAATACTAAATAGCATCTTCCCAAATTCTCTAGAACGAAAACAGACACGGGCCCGTAGCTCAGTAAGGATAGAGCACCGGGCTTTTAAAACCAAAAGTCCTTTGGCTGAAGAAACCCGGGGGTCCCGGGTTCAATTCCCGGCGGGCCCGCTAACCAAACTTTGTTTGTGAAAGTTATGTGTGCTTTAAGCCAGAGTGATGGCGCAGTGTCAGATCGCAATTTCTTTCTAATCGCGGCATCCTTCTCTGCGCAAAACACTTCAAAACATGAAAACCGTAGGCTCTACAGCCTCGGCTTAATTTAATTTACTCCATTAAACGCGCAACAAAGTCTAGAGGGCATGGGCTAGCCCAGAGGTTGCTGAAAATCTAGAGGGGAGTCTAGCAATTTAGGAATTGCGGCAGTCCTAAATTTGGCTCTGGCGTTAAGCCATTCGTCAACATTCTCTTACCCGAAATTGTGATTTCTGGTTCAGATTGTTACTTGATAAAGTTTTTGATTACCGCCTCTAGGAGAATTAACCTGTAAGCAGTGTGATGCTGGCAACGGTTTCCGATGGGACGACATCAACGCCAAAATTTGGCGTCTAGTCTGGTGGGAGCTTGGACGAGTTCGATAAAATGCTGTTGGAGGTGATTGATGAAACGCTTAGGTACTCGCTTGGCGAGAAAACCGTCAAAATCTTCTATGACTATTTGGGGAGGAAAGGCTTCCCATTGACGAGTGTACCGCAAAACCCCGAATTCTTCTTCAACGAATTAAGGAACGTGCTGGAGGTTGATGGGCAACGGTTCCACACAGTCTCCGCACTTGGGATAGTTTCGCTTTTAGAGAGAACAATAATAGAAATAATGTGCAAAAATTTGGAATAAAATTTGAGGAAAAAGGTCCCATATCCTTTCCCGAATGGGTGGATAAGCTTAGGGAAACCTATCTTTCCAAGTTTTTAAAATTAAAGGTTCTGGAAGGGCGGAGGTGAAAAAGTTGAAGGAAAGAGCAAGCATCCTATTGGTGGACGACGACCCGGACATATGTAAAACATTAAGCCTAATACTTGAAGGCGAAGGCTACAGTATAGACGTCGCCAACTCTGGAGCAGAGGCAATAGAAAAGTCAAAAGAGAAAGTCTACAACGTTGCCCTTTTGGACATTGTGCTTCCAGACATGACGGGAACAGAACTCCTGAAAAAACTTCACGAAACAACGCCGAAAATGATTAAAATAATGGTAACAGGCTATCCAAACCTACAAAATGCTGTTGAAGCCCTAAACTACAACGCAGATGCATACCTAATAAAACCATTGAACTACGAAAAACTCCTCAAGGTAATCGAGGAAAAACTTGAAAAACAAAGAGAAGAAGAGACCATAACAGCGGAAAAGATTGCAGCCTTCGTCAAGACAAGAACACAAAAACTACTCCAAAAAGTAGAATACAAAAATAATGAAAATTGAGACATGAAAGCCTTAAATGACAAAACCAGCCTCCCAAACCCAGAGCCGGCTAGTATTTTTGAAAAAACGTAGCAGCAACAACCATAACCTCAAAATCGCACCTAGAAAAAGAAAATAATAAGTTGGCCAACCATAAAAGTAGCCGAAGTCGCCGAAAAAGTGGCCGAGGTGAGGTAGCCTGGAAGCCTACGGGCCTGTGGAGCCCGGCGCCCGGGTTCAAATCCCGGCCTCGGCCCCACTATGCAGCGTCTTAGTTAAGACTAATAGGTTAGAATTCCATAATTAGTAATGGTTGAGTAAAAGTGGCTGAAAGAAAGAGACTTGTCTTCCCCTTCTCGGCCATTGTAGGCCTAGATAAGCTTAAACTGGCAATATTGATTAATGCAATAAACCCTAAGATTGGGGGTTTACTGATTAGGGGGCCAAAAGGTTCTGGGAAAAGCACCATTGTAAGGGCTTTGGCTGACATTCTTCCAAAAATAAGTGTTGTTAAGGGCTGCCCGTTTAACTGCAATCCCTACGACCCTTCCAACATGTGTCCAAAATGCGGTGAGAAATGGAAAAATGGTGAAAACTTACCTGTCGAAGAAAGAGACATGGTTGTTGTCGACCTGCCCCTCGGCTCAACAGAAGACAGGGTTATCGGGAGTTTAGACGTGGAAAAAGCCATAAAATATGGCATAGAAGCCCTTGAACCCGGAATCCTCGCCGAGGCAAACCAGAACATCCTATACGTGGATGAGGTGAACCTATTACCAGACCACATAGCTGATGACCTTCTTGACGCAGCTGCCACAGGGTGGAACATCGTCGAAAGAGAGGGAATATCCGTTCAACATCCATCACGGTTCATATTCGTTGGAACAATGAACCCCGAGGAGGGTGAGCTGAGACCACAACTTTTGGACAGGTTTCCCCTTTCCATAACCGTTGAAAGAATAACATCCGTTAAAGATCGAATGGAAATAGTTAAAAGAAACCTGGAGTTTGAGGCCAACCCTGAAAAATTTTATGAAAAATATAAGCCCTTACAAGAGGGACTTCGCAGAAGGATAATTCAAGCCAGAAAAATTCTTGAAAAAGTCGCCATTCCAGAAAAAGTTTTAGAAGGAATATGCAAAGCATGCTTAGAACTCAAAGTTGACGGTTTACGTCCAGATATTGTTATAGCGAAGGCAGCCGCCACCCTAGCAGCCTTCGAAAATAGGACGGAAGTAACATTGAACGATGTTTTGGTGGCTGCTGAGCTTGCCCTAAGCCATAGAACAAGAGAGGGAGGCTTCTTAGAACCGGCGTCGCCGCAGGAGATTAGGGAAGTTTTCACCGCCAACCTCAAGAAAATTTTTGAATTTGAGAAAACAGGAGAAACCACCAAAGAAGAAGTTAGAAAAAGGAAATTTCTGAAAGGAAAAGCGGTATTTTGGGCTAAAAAGGAGGCTACAGAACAAGAGGAGGAGAGGGCAACTAAAAAAAGCTTACTTAACAAGGCGAGGGCGAAATGGTTTAAGCTTCTTTTTCGCCTAAACAGGCTTCTTGGCGGTGTTTTTTTCGGAATTGGGAAAAAATTGAGGAAAAGTCCAAAAAATGCTCCGATGACAGAGGGTTTTCAGGTAGGTTCAAACACCCTTAAGGGAGAAACTTATGAAGAAAACTTTGAAAAGAAAAAGGGTGAGCTAAAGGGTATTCCAACGGTTAGCGGTGCAATCGGACAACCTAACGTTTCAGAGGGACACAAAATACTTTCAAGCTTAACAGGCAAAGTTTCTTCCCCGTCAAAATTCTTCATTAAAATGGGAGGAATAAGGGTTAAGGGGCCTCGTCCATCGGTTGGCAAACACGCCAAAAGTGTGACAGCCACTCATAGAGGAAAACCATACGGTTGGAAATTTCCTAAAGGAAAGCCCGTCGACATCCATTTGCCTGCATCTATCCGTGCAGCTGCTAAGAAACAGAAAATTAGAGAGGAGACTTCTGGCTTGGCCCTAGAATTGTGTTTGGAGGACATCCGAGAAAAGTTGAGGATTTACAAAGCCCCGGTAACAATGGTTTTTGTTGTAGACTTAAGCGGTTCAATGCTTTTGAATGTTGAGGCTGTTAAAGAGGCCCTTTTGAGGCTTCATAGCGACGCCTACAGACTCCGTGACCGGGTTGGAATAGTAGCCTTAAAAGACACAGGGGCTGTTGTTGTTCAGCATCCAATCACAAACTTGAGAGTGGTAGCCAAAAAACTCCTAGACCTACGAATAAGTGGTTTCACACCTTTAGCTGCTGGGATGCTTAAAGCCCTAGAAGTTTTGAAGGAGGCAAAGCGAAGGGATCCATCGACAATCCCGGTCATGGTTATAATAACTGATGGAGGTGCAAATGTCCCCCTCAAAAGAGCCTTGGAAACTGGTGAATTTAGGCAAATAGAGGAGGCCCGCATAATCGTTAGGGAATATGAAGATCTCGCAGTCCAAGACGTGATAACCGTTTCTAAGATGATTAGGCGAGAGGGCATAAATACAATTGTTATAAACACAAATCCGCATTTTTACGGAAGGGAAACTTATGGGTTCATAGTTACAGAGACTATTGCCCTAATTACAAGGGGAAGCCACCATGCGATTGGCAAACTAACAACAAAAACTGAAATGATCCAAAATATGATTACAAAACTAAAAGAAGACCAAAAAAGGATAATTTATGAAAAACCCGTGGCAAGCAGACAAACCTAAACTGGTGGTTTAGTCTTCTTCCTCACATCCACGCTTTGACGGGCCCACTTCTCAAAATCCTTTGAAGGCGGATGCTCAGCGTAAAGCGTCTTCCTTCTAGCCTCTAGGAAAATATTTTCTCTGCCGAGAAACTCAGCCGCGGTTAAGACGCTGTTTCCAGCCTTTTGGGCTCTTCTGAAAACCTCTTCAGCCTTTTCACGCCACCGCTCATCCCTTAAAATATGATGTTCTAAAATTGTGCAAGGCACGAATTCCACGATTTTGCCAAGATTCTCTAAACCTGCTTTGGTAAGTTCTCCATTTACTCTAAAGCCAGCCAAATATAGAGGTGGCCCCCCAATCATTAGCAGTTGAGGTCTTTCCGCAGCAATTATATCTAGCGTTTGATTTGACATTGGTCCCTGGACGTCTGGGGCGAACATGAACTTTTCACCATTATATTCCACAGTAACCATTAAAATCCAACCTAGAGCAGAATCATCCGGCCCATGTGGAACGGGCTCCGAAAACTTAATTTTTGTTTTTTCTCCGAAATTGAAGGTTTTTCCATCCGCAATTTCAAGCTTTTTCGCATATTTCCCGCCAGTCTTCTGAAAAACCCACCCCCTCCGCCTCTGGCTGAAATTGATTCTCTCTTTTGGATTTTTTATTAAAACCACCTTATCACGGTATATTTGTCTGGCTGTTTCATCCTCCTTCGTCCAGTTGCATAGCCAATCCTCATAGGAAGGTGTGTGATGGTCAAAATGGTAGTGGCTAACAGTCACCACATCGGCCCTTTCAGCCGCTTCAGCTATCCTTTTCCTCGCTTCAATTACAGCCTTATACTCCAGCGGATGGGGAGGCAAACCATAACGATTTGGACAAAGGGAAACTCCAGCATCCAACAAGATCCTAACATCCCATGTTTCCACGTACGTACACATTGAACGAACTCCCAAACTTTCAGCGGCAAGAGGCACAACCTTGATATGTTTAAGCATAGCCCCTTCAACAGCCGACAAGGCTTCAGCTATAACTTTTTATCCAAGTCAAGCATTTTAATTTTGCATGGTGGGCAATGACGACTCTGGCCCCGCTGAAATATGATTGGGATCTTGAGTGCGCGAGCCCGCCATTTGGCATGGCTGAAAAGTGTGTTAAGCCAGTTTTTGGGGTGTGCGAAAGTTTTAAATGTTTGCCGTTGGTTTTCCATGTCATTCTAAGGCTTGATAAATGGTGAAAGCGAACCCAAAAGTTTGCGGTATAAGCGATTTTCAAGACTCTTATGGAGGTTCAATTTTATGACATCATCCAGACACGCGTTAACCAAGCTGAAAGCCATTCTCTTAATCGATTTGATGGTTGTCGGCTTAGCTACGGGAGGATACTATTATATTCAAGCTTTCCTCCGGACGGCTGTTCCTCCTTCTGCTGGGCCAAAACCCGCTGAATTTGTTTTGGGAAACTTAACGATAACTCCAGCTGAAGCGGAGGTGAATCAGCCGATAATTGTGAAAGTCGACGTTGCCAATGTAGGGGAGGAACCGGGAATTTGCTTTTTGGGCCTCACCATAAACAATGTTGTGGAGGAAACTAGAACCGTTCAGCTTTCAGGAGGAGACTCTACGACTGTGGAGTTCACGGTTATAAAGGACGCTGTGGGGACGTACTCCGTTAAAATAGGCGACTTGACAGGAACCTTTAAAATTGTTGCCCCCTCACCAACACCTCAACCTAGACCCGCCGCGTTCACCATATACGGCTTAACGATCACCCCCTCTGAGGGATGGGTCAATGATACAATTCAGATTTCCTTTTTCGTGCGTAATATTGGAGATGAAAGCGGTTCAATTTCACTCAATGTAACCATTAGAAATTCCACAACCATCCTGTATCTGCAAACTATCACAGTTGAGCTTTCCGGTGGAAGCGCCACAACAGAAACTGTCACCTTTAAACCAAACAGCACGGGAACTTACTACGTTGCTGTAAAGGATTTAACCGGAACATTTCAAATTGTTCCAACAGGCATGCACACTCTTATCATAGGCGCGAGCGTCATTAACTTAGAATTCAAACTTGACGGGGAAACCAAAAAGGTGCCCTTCTCCGCGCTGGTGAGTGTAGGCGAACACCTCATAGAAATGCCGCCGACGAGCCCTGATGGCAATGCAGTCTTCCTAAGGTGGGAGGACGGGTCCACAAATCCAACGAGGCAGATAAATCTCCAAAGTCGCATGTCGCTGTTTGCATACTACAGTGGCGGTTCTTCTTGTCCATCGCTTTTCATTTGGAACGGGACAAATTACGTTTATGTGGCGGAGATTTCAAATCACGGTTGGTTGGGCTACATGAACTATATCACTAATGATCCTGAATGGCCCATCGTTTATTGGCGGAATAACCCTTGGGATTACCTGAAACTTGACAAAAGTTTATTGCATCTGGTTAACGACACATATTACGAGATGCTTCTTTCCCAAAGATGGAATGAAATATTCTACTTGGACACGGCTTATCTAGTTGTTGTTGACCATCCCGCTGACGTGGACGTTTACTCAACCGGGGTTGAACAGTACCTAAGCCCAGACTATATGGGAAAAATATACACAGTAAGCAGAAAACCCTTGTCGCCAATTGCTGCTTACAATGAGAAAGGCGAAGACGTCCTAAACTGCATACTTTATAAAGATGGAATTTTCACGCCGGGAGTTAACGGCCTTCTAAGCCCGTCATGGAACAACATCACATGGAACAGGTTAACCATAGACCTCGGCAACCTTTCGGAGGCGCAGCAGATCAAGCTAATAGTTACCGGTAAGGTTGACTGGGGTTCACCAGAGGATTACACGGCGTGGATTGAAAAGTTCTTCGCCGAAGACGTGCCAAATGGCACCCAGATTACACCACCACCATACATGGAGGTTATGGATAAGAATGGAAACTGGATAATGATTCCATGGGAAAGGCAGTTTCCCCTTCCGCCGGATGTGAATCCGAGAACATGGATTGTTGATTTAACGGGGCTTTTCCCAGCGGATGCCGATAAATATGTAATTAGGATAAACAACTTTTGGAATGTAACCTTCGACTACATTGGGATAGATGTAACCCCACAAAAGGACGTTGTAATACGGGAAATTTATCCATACGCAACCCTATACCAAGAGTTTGTCAGCTCTTCAAGGGCTTCGGGAAACTTCACAAGATACGGCGACGTAACCCAACTACTGCTAAGTTACGATGACGAGTTCGTCATTGGAAGACAAGGGGACTCGGTTCGCCTCCTATTTCCAGTGGGCGACCTGCCACCACCAGAGGAGGGCATGGAAAGAAACTTCTTCCTCTTTGTGGCATGCTGGTTTAAGGATGAGAATGGAAACTGGGGCTACGGCTTCGACTTCACAGTGGATCCGCTGCCCTTTAAGGGCATGAGCGGCTTCCCATATCCACTGAGCAAGGAAAGCTACCCGTACGAGCTGCACTGGGTCTATCTTATAACGTATAATACTAGAGTAGTGGAACCCCCAAGGGATGAAAGCTAGTCTGTAGGCGATTGACAAATGTTGCTGGAAGTTATAAGCGAAGTCCTCAAGTTAATAATTTTTGCAGGACTTGCCTTGGCCGGGATACTCGCCATTCTAATATGGAAAAAGGATCAAAAAACAAAAGTAAGCTACCTTCGATTTTTCGTTCAAGCAGTCGCCATGACAGCCTTCTTCTTCATATTCTCATACACAACACAACTCCTCCTAATCCTCGTCGTAATTTTCGCCCTCTCCATATTTCTTGGAAGATTTTTCTGCGGATGGCTTTGCCCCTTCGCCTTATACCTGGATTTAGTTGCAGCTGTTCGAAAAGCCCTTAAAATACGGTATTGGAATCTTCCAGATAAGCTTAACAAATTTCTAAACAAGCTTAGATATGCCCTTCTGTTATTCTTTATAGCTTTGCCGTTTATACTTGAAAAAATAGAGCCTTGGCAATGGTCCCTAGCCAAATTCTTAATGGGTCCCTTCAAACCCATATCCGTCCTTTTAGGCCCCGTGGAGCCTTTGGTCATACCATGGGAGAGCAGCCTAAAACTTTACGGCATAAACCTAAGCTATCCATATGCCTCCATAATCGCTTTTTATGCTGGTGAAAACCTAGCCATAATCACCATCTCCATTTTTATCGGGCTAACATTGGCGAGTTCTTTTGTGGTGAGGCGTTTCTGGTGCCGCTTTTGCCCAACTGGTGTTTCCTTTGCCGTTTTAAATCGGTTTAAAATCTTCCAGTGGATTCCTCTTCTTCGCTTGAACAAAGTGGAGGAAAAGTGCACTAAATGTGGGATTTGCAAAAGAGTTTGTCCAGCGCAGGTCACAGACGTCTATGAAGAGAAAGGCGGAGACATAACCACTTCAATGTGTATGCTATGTTTACGCTGTGTTGAAATGTGTCCGTATGAAGACTGCCTAAAACTGAACATGGCTGGCAAAACCCTTTTTAGGTCGCGAAACTGGTTAGAACCTTCAAAAATTGAGTGAGGTGCAGAGTGACGAGTTCCAGCGACAAAAAGTACGGCATTGAAATCTCCCAGAAAGAAGCTGAAGAGCTTAGAAACACCATTAGAGCCGCATCTATAAAAGTTATGGAAGAATACATCGAGCGGATGAAAAAAACATGGCCAAACAGGCCAGAAACCATGCAATATTTTTATGATGTTGCAAAATTCTTCGGCACCCGCGAGAGGGAGATTCAGAAAGCAAAAGAAGAAGGTAGGAAGGTTATAGGTTACACATGCATGTTCGCGCCCATTGAGCTGATATTAGCCGCAGACGCCATCCCAGTTCGCGTTAGCTCTGGATTTTACGACCCCGTGAAGCTTGGAAACAGAATAGTTCCCGTGGAAGTCTGCCCCGTTGTGCGTTCCACCATAGGTGTGGAAATGATTGGTTTGTCGCCCTACCTTGAGTTAAGCGATGCATTAATAACCCCGCTTACATGCGACGGCATGACCAAGTTAAGCGAGATTCTAAGCGACCGCAAGCGGGTCTGGACCCTGCATCCTCCACGCTTGAAAGACTCCGATCAGTCCATGTTTTTCTGGAGAGAGGAACTTAGGGCGCTTAAGGCTAAAATTGAGAAGTTGACCGGAACGAGAATAACAGCCAAAAAGTTGAAGGCAGCCATAGAAGTCATGCACAAGGCAACCCGTGCCTTTAGAAGGCTTCAGGAATTTCGCAAAGGTGCTCCAGTGATAATGGGTAGAGACGCCATGCTGGTTAATCAAACAAGCATGTGGGACGACATAGAAAGATGGACGGGGAAAACAGAAGAGCTATGCAATGAACTTGAAAAAAGAATACAAGAAAAGGCTTGGGCATGCCCGCCGGAAACTCCAAGAGTTATGATTGCTGGCTCACCAACCATCTGGCCTGACAACTGGAAACTTCCAAACATCATTGAAGAAGCCAGCCCTCAAGGCGTTATTGTTGCCGACGAGCTTTGTTCTGGAGACCGCTTCCTCTTTGACCCTGTGGGCGTGGATGAGTGGACCATGGATGACATGTTTAAGGCTGTAGCTGAAAGGTACTTGCTTCCTTCTACATGTCCATGCTTTACCTCCGAGGATGGAAACGAAGACAGAGTTAATTGGTTAACAGCGAGAATTAAAGAACGCCAAGTCGACGGCGTAATTTACCACGTTTTTAGAGGGTGCATGTTGTACGCTATGGAGTATATGCGGATTAAAAAGGTTCTTGAAAAAATCAACGTGCCCGTCTATTACCTTGACACGGACTATACGAGGGAGGATGTGGGGCAGATAAAGACAAGGGTTGAAGCCTTCTTAGAAATGTTAAAATCAAGGGCTGAATTCTGAAAAAGGGAGATAGGCAAAATGATTGTTGCCGGCTTGGACATGGGGGTGCAAAACGTAAAAGTTGTCCTACTAAAGAACGGTGAAATCCTATCCCATGGAATGGCTCCTTCAGGCTTTGAACCCGAAAAAGCCGTGGAGCAAGCTTTCCAAGAAGCATTGAAAAGAGCTGGAATAGCCTACAACGACATCGCACATGTTGCAGCAACGGGTGTTGGGGTTGAGCTTGCCCCCCATGTTGACAGCAAAATAAGTGTTGTATCCGCCGATGCTAGAGCAGCTGTTTACATGTATCCCTCGGCAAGAACTGTTATCGACGTGGGCGCTGAAGAGTCGAGGGTAATAAAATGCGATGAAAATGGAGCGGTTTTAGACTTCGCCTTAAATGAGAGGTGCGCCGCTGGCGCTGGAGCCTTTCTAGAAGCTATGGCTAGAGCCATTGAGGTGAAACTTGAGGACATGGGGAGGCTTTCCCTAAAGGCAAGGGGAACAACATCCATAAGCGCCACATGCGTAATCTTCGGCGAGTCGGATGTGGTGAGCCTAATCCATAAACAAGAGCCCAAACATGAGATTGCCCGAGCCATATATGACGCCCTAGCTGAAAGAATAGTCTCAATGGTTTATAGGGTGGGCCTAAAACCCGACGTTGTGCTTGTGGGAGGAGTAGCCAAAGACGTTGGATTCGCCGCTGCTTTAAAACGGAAGCTGGAAACAGAAATTCTAATACCTCAAAATCCCGAATATGCCGGAGCGCTTGGCGCTGCCCTTTACGCTATGGAAAATCTTAGAGGCGACAAAAATGGGCGAAGACAACTTTGAGTATTGGAGATGGCGTGAATACCGCCTAATAGTGCCAAACGTAAGATTGGAAAATGTTAAGGTCATAACCGCTGGCATAGATGTAGGCTCTGTTAGTTCAAAGGCAGCGATAATGGTGGACGGCGAAATATACTCCATAAGCGTCATGCGAACAGGATCCAGCAGCCCAGACAGCGCCAAAAAGGTTCTTGAAAACGCTCTTGAAGGAACAGGAATCAAGCCAAGCGACATCAACTACATTGTTGGCACCGGTTATGGAAGGGTTAATGTTCCAATGGCCAACGGCACTGTTACAGAGATTGCATGCCACGCGAAAGGCGCCAACTACATTTGGGGACCCACAGTCAGGACGATACTGGATGTAGGCGGCCAAGACATAAAAGCCATCAGATGCGATGAAAAGGGCAAAGTGCTTTCATTCCTAATGAATGACAAGTGCGCTGCAGGCACTGGCAGGGGCATGGAAGTTTTAGCAGACCTTCTGAAGATACCAATAGAAGAAATGGGCGAAGCCTCATTAAAAGCTGAAGAAGAACCCGAACCGGTAAGCTGCACATGTGTAGCCTTCGCAAGAACAGAAGCCATCGGGTTACTACGCAGAGGATGGTCCAAGGAGAAGGTTTTAGCCGCCTACATGAGGGCTATGGCCCTTAGAATGTGCACCCTTCTTGAAAGGGTAGGATGCGAAAGAGACCTCGTAATCACTGGAGGGCAATCAAAAAATATAGGGATAGTCTCCAGAGTGGAAAACATTTTAGGAATCAAAACACTTCCCATGCCAGACTGGAAGGAAAATGGACGAGACCCCATGGCTGCTGGAGCCATAGGCGCCGCCCTCTTCGCTAAAGCATTATTTGAGAAAACCACAAACAAAACATAGGAGCTGATGCAAGATAATCACCTACTATGGCTATATGGATGCTTCTGGAGAATATTACATTGCCATCGATTCTGAAAAGTGCAGTGGCTGCGGCGATTGTGTTCGGGCATGTCCCCAAGACGCGTTAGAAATAGCTTACATAATGGTTGACATTGAAGAAAAGCCTTTGGCAGCCGTGAAAAAGGAACATCGCAAAAAACTAAAGTATACATGTTCACCATGCAAGCCTGAAAAAGACACACCTCCTTGCATTAAAGCTTGTAAGCAAAAAGCGATTACATGCATTTGGAAAAGTGGAAGGCGCTAGGAAAATTTACAATTCTTCCGGCTTCTCCCAAAGTTCCAGCATTCCCTTTTTAAGCTCTCTACGTTTTCTGTGGAGGAATTTGTAGACTGTTGCATGCTGACGCCCTTCAATAAGCATTTGGATGGCCTCCCTAGCCACTTGGGCTTGCT
>Ga0209225_1000841_pt1 | contig 32644 bp, 39 predicted proteins | sample WasSprMetagenome_FD_184732 | JGI IMG/M metagenome (GOLD analysis project Ga0209225, IMG submission 184732) | Sulfidic aquatic microbial communities from Washburn Spring, Yellowstone National Park, USA - WS (SPAdes) (version 3) | ecosystem: Environmental > Aquatic > Thermal springs > Hot (42-90C)... | reverse complement strand
GTGAACCCACAAGCGCCGAGCGTCCTGCCTACGGTTGCTCCCTTCCGGGCCTGGCCGGGTTCGGCAGGCAAAGGCGGTTTACCCAGACCCTCCGGCCTGGGCCCCGCCACCGCCGACCCTGTGGGGCGGAACCTCAGCGGGAGCATTCGCCCCCCTCCACGGGTCTCCAGCACCTCCTCTGGGCTTCGGCCCGCCATGACCCCATTTGCGGTATAGGGGAGGGGTAACCCCCACGCCTAGCCCACCCACCAACTAATCTTGACCTTAGTACGAAAAAATTATTTCAGAAAGTAGGGAATCAAATTCAGAACAATCAGAACCAGAACAATGACAGAGACTAGTATACACCATCTTCGCGCCCTCTTCTTTGGCATCCATTTTTCCAAGATGGCCTGCAACATTCCTCCTCCATCTAGTGGAAGCATGGGGAGAAGGTTAAAAAGTCCCACACCTAGGTTCAGAACAAAAGTCCACTTCAGCAGGTCGACAACAGACCAAGGCACAGATGAATGGTAGAGGGACGGATGAAAAACGGTGCTTCCACTAAGTTCAGCGACCGTAACGTATGCTATTACCAAGGGATTGAGAAAACTTTTTCTAGGTAGTGCCCAACGCAATGAGAATCCCAAATTCCCCTTGTTCTCGGAGTAATAGTTGTCTGCTACCACCTCAAAACTGTCATTTTCCGTGATAATCCTGATACAATCTCCGGGTCTAATTTCCAAATTTTCGAGTTTGTCCAAATCTGAGAATGACTGGAGATAAACGTTATCGATGGCCAGAATTCTAACGCCTGGCTGGAGCCTCCCGTATGAAGGACCATTCTCTCTTACCCCCCAAACATAAACCCCGGGCTTAGGAGAAAGTACCAACAGGATGAGAAAAACACAGAGCAGAGATAGAAATATGTTTGCGATGGATCCTACTGCGTAAATTCTGAGTCGATGTAGAACAGGTGCTTCGGCGAGTCTTTTCTCATCCGGTTCCACGAAGGCACCCGGGATTACGCCCAGCAAAAGTCCTCCGACCGACTTCGTGGGGATATTATGAACTCTCATGAGGAGACCATGCGAAACCTCGTGAACAACCATCAGAATTCCTATGGCGATTAACCACCAGTAGACTGTCAAACCAGGGACCAAACCAGGGAGAACAAAGGTAGCCCCAGGGAGGGCTAATCTTGGCTGACGGAGAATGACATACAAGTTGTAGCAAAAGTTGAATAAAACGAAAAGAGAAAGAAGAAGCCCCAAAACTATCGCCACGTTGCCAAAGTGAAAAAGAAAGGTCGGGTGTGCCTTGGCAAAAGAATCTATGGCCTTTAATCCCCTTTTCGTTCTGAAGACAGCCGCACCTGATTCGAACGAAATCCCCCTCTTTTTGAGGTCATACTTCCTGTAAGTGATGAAAAAGACTGTCCAGAAAACTGCTGCTCCCGCAAAAAGCCATGCGACCGGATGCATCTCCTCCTCTCCCGAAGCATAATTATGGTTAAGCCATTACCTCCTCGTGAGGTCCGAGAAGTCAGATATGATGAAAAGAGATGGAAAATCCTACGCGAAAAAAGGGAAAAAGCCATGAAACCTATGAAAATCCTAGCCTCGGTGGGAATGGAGCCGATTGTTCATGGGAGTATAGCAAGAGGGGATGTAAATGAAAAAAGCGACATAGACATCTTCATTCCTTTCCAAGTTCAACCCTTCAGGGTCGAAATGGCCCTGAGAGACGGGAGTTATGAGCCTTTCAAAAGGGAAATAGTAATCGCAACTCCTTGGCAACTCCCCAAGGCGCACCTATACCTGGACGATGAGCTCACTGTTAGCTTTCCTCTCCTGCGGCCTCTTCCAACTGAACTAGACTTCTACCGCTTTGGTGGAGCACTTGGAGTAGACGGGATCGAGAAAGGAGAGAGAGTAGCAGGAGTGGACAAAAGACTGATGCTAATCAAGCCCACTCCGTACGGTCATGTCGAGAGCTCTGTTCTGGGCAGGGAGGGGGAAGTAGCAAAAAAACTTGGAGTAGATGTAGCAGTCGTCAGAGAAAGAATACAAGTCCTGACGAGAAGAGCTGAAATTGGACACACTGGTCTTTACTTCAGAAGAGAACTTGCACCAAATGAAAGTTTCGAGGGAGTAATATCAGAGGTAGAGAGGAAGGTGAGGTGGAGTTGTCGACGGTAAAGGAATGGCTTGAAAGGGTGAAGAAGGTACTAATAGAGGAAGGGTTCCACCACACCGAGTTCCAGCATCTCAAACCCGGCCAGTATTTTGGATTAGTGAAGGATCTCCCAAGAGGCCTACAAATGCATGTGAGAGGGTTCGTTGATGGTAGACTGGAGGCAGAAATCGAAATCTCAAGGTTTTACTTGGAACATCCATCCTGCAAGAGACCCGCTATACGCGAACTGGCAAAAATCTTGGATAAGCATGGAATCGAATACCATGAGGAAAAAATTTTGCATTTTCCCCGCCCCCTCGGAAGGACACCAAAAAGCCTTACTGATTGGAGAAGGTCCCTCATTCATCCCCGTGTGTATTACCTTATCGCAGTTTATTCCGCCTTCCTTGGGGGCATTCTACTCTTTATCTCTCCAAGGAGTACTGGATGGCAGGAGTTGGTTCTATTCTTAGCAGGGCTCCTTCTGATTTCGGTAAGCATCGGCATACTCATCGTGGTGAAAGCGATAGAAAAAGCTCTCAAGCCTCCCTGCTAATCCCAGCTGCTTGTCGGAGTCTCCCTATTACGAAATCTCTATCAAGTGCAGCGAGCAAATTTCCCGCCCTTGGCCCGTTGTCTCTTTCTAGGAAGACTCTGTAGATAGCCTGAAAGAGCTTCGCAGGATCTAACGAACACGCGCGCGCCACCTCATATATTAAGTTGTGAATCTCCACGGGGGATTTTTCTCCCTCCTCGAGTCTCTTGGCAAGGATACCTAAGGCAAATTTTTGTTGCTCATCTAGCTCTCCGTTAGCAGGAGGAACCTCTCTAATGGAAATCTTCCATTCATCGGGTGCGTACTTTTCGACCCATCGGCGTGCTTTTTCTAGCCTACGAAAAGCGAGCTCCCAATCTAGTTCTGTCGGATTGAGTAGCACACGTTTTTGAATTAGGATTTCCTTGATTCGTTCGGGATTGTTGGTAATCTGACATAAAACGGCGGCAAAACGAACTGGTACCCGCTGGGGTTGTCTAGGAAATGCATGAATCCTCGAAAACTCATAAATTCTTGCTTGCTCTCCAGCGGAATTCTGGTAATATCTTCTCTCCAGCTCATCGAACTCGTCGTAAAGACTGAGAAGATAAAGACCAGGATCAAAATCTTTACTCTTCATTGGCTTGCTTCTAAAGATAAAGAAGCGAAGAAGTTCAGGTTCAGCCACCTCAAGCCAGTCTGGTAGAGTAAAGACTACGCCCTTGGAGGAAGACATCCTAGCTCCCTTCAAGCTCACCCACTCATACGGTATTGGGTATGGAGGCTCCGCCTCGAAGATTTCCTTCACTATGAGTTTTCCCGTGTCGTAGCTTCCTCCCGCCTCGGCGTGATCTTTACCAAATGGCTCGCAAGTTACACCCAGCATCTTCCATCGGGCTGGCCACTCCACTCTCCAAGTTAATTTTCCCTCACCCCTCACATAATTAGCCTGATCCTGGTTTCCGCAACCCTTTGTGTAGTCACAACCAACGCATCGATAAAACACCCACTCTCCCTGCCAATCGTATGCCTTGGTCGTTGAGATTTTTCCGCACTTCGAACAAACCGGGTTATATGGAAGCCAATCTTCCGGCAAGGGCTCGGACCTGAAACGATTCAGGATTTCTCTTATTTCGTCTGCTTTCTCGAGGGCCTTTCTTATGAGGTGCGCCATCTGACCGCTCCTATACACTTGTGAGCCGAAATAGATCTCAACTTTTATGCCAAAGGCCTCCAAGCTCTGGAGAAAAGGTCTTGTGAAATAATCTACAAAGTCTCTATAGCCGGGGGAAGGTGAGGGGAGATTCGCATAGGGAACTCCCAGGAATTGCTGGTAGGATGGGGGAAGATAGGATGGTACTCTTCGGAGAGGGTCAAAATCATCGGCATACCATACTGCTACCGCTTTCCCACCCCTTTCCTCCACTGCCCTCCTGACAGCATCGGCGATAAAGACGTCATGACAGTGACCTATATGAATATGCCCTGAAATAGAAATCCCGCTCGCTATAACGTGCTGAGAGCCTCGCTGAAGAAGCACTTCCGCGACTTGATCGATCCAATGCATCAAACTTCCTCCACTTGTGAATTATTACGATAGAGCCGCCCTTATTCCGTCTATGACAAGGTCAACAGCTATCGTCATCAATAACAGTCCCATTACTCTGGACATTATCTCAATCCCATTCTTGCCAAGAATTCGATGAATAAGAGACGAAAACCGAAGGATAATCCAACTAGAAAAAAGGACTGGAATAGAAGCAAAAAGAGTCGGCACATATCCATAACTTTGTACAAAAATCATTGTTGAAGCTATCACTCCCGGACCCGTGAGCATTGGGGTACCTATGAGGGAAAGAGCTGCTGAGCTTGGAACCATTTTTGTGAATCCCCTACCCAAAACGAGCTCCATCGCAAGCGCTCCCAACACAATTCCACCCCCGATTCGCAAGGATGTTAGCTCGATACCTAATGCACTAAAAAGAGGATCACCAAGAAAGAGGAAGAAGAAAAGAACGAAAGCTGCCACCCCAACCGCATAAGTTGCCGCCTTATCTGCTCTCTTCTCTTGCGTAGCCAAAAGAAAAAGCGGGATGCTTCCAAAAGGATCCATGATTACAAAAAGTGCCACTGCTATTTTTACGACTTGTGCTAGCATTTATACTAGTACCGTCATGTTTATTTCGCTCAGACTTCAACCAATGTTCCCACCATGGGGATTCTCTTACCGCACCTGAGACACTTTCCCTCTTTGATGTTAAATTCTAGAATAGTGTAACCGTATCTGCCTATAAGTAATTCGCCACAACTGGGGCAGTAAGTATTATCGTACGGATGACCGGGCACGTTGCCAAGATAAACGTAAAGGAGTCCCTCTTCCTTTGCAATTTTGTAAGCTTTCTCTAGGGTTTCAACAGGAGTGGGGGGTTTTTCTAGCATGTGATATTGGGGGTAAAATCGACTGAAGTGAACAGGAACATCCGGACTTAGCCTATCCACCGCCCACCGGCAGAATTTTCTTATTTCTTCTGGTTTGTCATTTTCCTTCGGGATGACCAGATAGGTGATTTCAAGATGTATTCGATGCGCGTACATCCATTCACAGACAGACAAGACTGGTTGAAGACTAGGGACCCCACAGATTTTTCGGTAAAAGTCGTCGGTGAAAGCTTTCACGTCTACATTCGCCGCATCTAACCAAGGTGCAAGTTCCTGCAAAGCATCCAAAGAGATGTAACCATTCGTTACGTAAACGTTGTATAGACCCTCTGCCTTTGCGAGCTTGCCGACATCAATGGCGTATTCCGTCCAAATCGTGGGCTCTGAGTAGGTGTGCGCAATCCCCGAACACTGATACTTTTTGGTCAGTCTTATCAACTCGTCGGGAGTGATGTCCTCGGTCGGAACCTCCCCGACCCTTCGTTGTGAAATTTCCCAGTTCTGGCAGTGTTGACATGTAAAAGTACAACCCAGCGAGGCAATAGAGAAGACCAAGCTCCCCGGCCAGAAGTGATAGAGAGGTTTTTTCTCGATGGGATCGGCAGCCATTGAAACTATCGAACCATAGGTTAGACTGTAAAGTGTTCCATCCTGGTTCTCTCTACCCCCACAGAACCCTCTTTTTCCGGGTGCAATTTTGCAGTTTCTAGGACAAAGCAAGCATTGAATGTCGTCATTCAATTTTTTCCAAAATTTTGCTTCTTTCTTCATCTCATTTTTTGATTTCGTCGAGAAATAACACCTAGCTAACTTCCAATATCCCTATACCCGCTCTCAAAGGACCTTCAGGAATCTCCCTTGAGAGAAGAACCTTGTCACCAGCTGAAAGCATCCCCTCTTCCTTCAGTTTTTGAAGCAGGCTCTCAACTCTCCCGACCCAAGGTCTAAGACCCCACCAGAGCAGACAGCTCTTTGCTAGTTTAGGGCTATCTGTTACTACGTAGACTGGAGCAGCTGGTCGGTACGAAGAAAGAATGCGCACCATGTGCCCGGTTTTTGCCTCGAGCACGATTATCTTTACCTCGGCAGTTTCGGAAAGAATGTCCATGCTCATGCATATGGCTTGCTCAACCGTGGGTTTGCTTGGATACCTCCTTTCCATCTCCACCGTTCTTCTGAACTCTGGAGAAGCCTCAACGATCTCCAAAATTTTCCTCACTTCCCTTACTGCCTCCACTGGGTATTTCCCAACCGCAGTTTCGGCGGAAAGCATTACAGCATCTGCCCCCTGTAGGGCTGCCTGTGCCACGTCCGTTACTTCTGCCCTTGTCGGAACAGGACAAGAAACCATGGATTCTAGCATCTGGGTAGCAACAATAACCGGCTTGCCCTTTCTCCTGCAGGTTTTGACTATTCTTTCTTGGAAAAGAGGTACTTCTTCCCGAGGTAAACAAACACCTAAATCCCCCCTAGCAACCATTATTCCGTCCGCAACATCTACAATTGATTTCAAATTTCTGAGTCCCTGCGCTTCTTCTATTTTGGCGATAACCTGTACATCGGGGACACCAAATTCCTTGAGCAGTTCTTTCACATCAGTAATATTTCGCGCCTCTCTGACGAACGAAACTGCCACCATATCCACGCCGATTTGAGCACCAAACTCCAGTGCTCTCTTATCGGCATCTGTGAGAGAGGGTAGGGGAAGGGAGCTATCAGGAAAAATTGCTCCTTTCCTTCCCTTTAGTTCTCCTCCGATTTCAACTTTACATTTTACTTCCCCCTCCTCCTTGCTTAGAACCCTAAACTGAAGATTTCCATCGTCTAAAATAACCCTCTCCCCCGGTTTTACAAAACGCCATAGCTCTGGGTAATCAACATAGACTTGATTTTGATTTCCTTCAACAAGGTCCGTCCGCAGGGTGAAAATCTGACCCGGCGAAAGAAAAACTGAACCTTCTTTAAATTCCCCAATCCGTATCTTTACTCCCGGAAGGTCCTGCATAATACAAACCTCTTTTCCAAGCTCGCTTGAAATCGCTCGAATTGTCTTCAGGCGAGAAAGATGTTGAGCAAAATCCCCATGGGAAAAGTTAAGTCTGGCAATATCCATCCCTTCCTCAATCATTTGTCTGAGGATTTCAGGAGAATCCGACGCTGGACCGATGGTGCAAATGATTTTAGTTTTGAGTACTTTTCTTGCCAAGTTACCACCTAAATTCATATCCACATTTGGGGCACTTTATACTAGGACAGGAAAGAATGGATTCAGGACACCCTTTGCATGCTGTAATCCTTGCATATGACCTGCTAAATCTGTAACCACACTTCGGACAGGTAACGATGTCGCTCATCCCATCTTTCCAAAAAGTGTTATAAGACCAAACACCCATTAACCGACTCGAAAGATTAGATGGGAAGGAAACTCTCTATAGCGCGGGTTTGGATTGTCTGGGCTACCTTTCTACTTTCGTGCTTTTTCGTGAGCCCTTTCCGAAGTCCACTCGTAAGAATCCCTGTGGAGATTGTCGCATATTCCTTACCACTCTTTGTTGTCTGGGTTTTTGTTCGAAAGCAGGGATTCTGGAAATCCATCAGAATGAAAAGAGAGAACATAGGGAAATCCATTTCTATATCCCTGGCCTTACTGTTGGTATTCTCGCTACTCATCGAAGGCACGAATCTCGTCGTTCTCCACTTCATGGGCAAGTCACAAGAGGAGGCAAAAAGAGAGATAGAAAACTATTTAGAACAGACGCCGCGATGGTATCCAAAATATCTCCTTGTGGGCTCGTTCTTCCCCATCGCATTTTGTGAGGAGGCCGTTTTCAGAGGCTTCGTTTTGTGGACGCTTATCTCCTTTGGGCCTGTTGCCTCCATTTTGACCTCCTCTTTCCTTCACGCCTTTCTTCACCTTTGGTATCTGCACATGGGAGTCGCACCGCTCTTGTTCACCCAGGCCCTTCTGTTGTTCATCTCCTTTGGTATTGCAGGTTACTTAAGTGAAAACATTACCGGACCTATCCTTATGCATGGATTTATCGACTTTCTTTCCGTGTTGGGTTACTTTAACCAAGAAATCGCGGACGCCATCCAAGCTGCTCTCTTCTTTTTAGGTGCTTTTTGCCTCTTCGGTCTTCTTTTCTCTCACATGCGAGCTAGACTGGAGCGTAGGATTCAAAAAGAAATACAAGCCCAGGTCGAACTGAACCTCAGTAGGCTTGAGCAAATGAGAGATGGTCTGAGGAAAATGTTGGCTGAAATTAGAAGGAGATACCGAAGAGGAAGAATGAGCAAACAGGATTTCCTGCGACTCAAAGCCGCCTATGAGAGAAGGATAAGAGAGGTGGAACGCATCCTTAATCTTCAAAAAGAGCCGACAAAATCAACTCGGGCTTAAACTCCACAAGATCTTCGTATCTCTGTCCTGTACCAAGCATGATAATGGGTTTTCCTGTTACCTGCGAAATGGAAAGAGCCGCACCCCCTCTCGCATCCGCATCCATCTTACAAAGTATCGCTCCGTCTATTCCCACTGCTCTTTCAAAAGCCAGCGCTTGCTCAACCGCATCATTTCCAGTCAGCGCATCGCCAACAAAAATCTTGAGATCAGGTTTTGTCACCCTAACGATTTTCTTCATCTCTTCCATTAAGTCCACATCAGTTTGCATCCTGCCAGCCGTATCAATCAACACCACGTCGTAACCTCTGGCTTTAGCGTGAGCTATGGCATCATAAGCAACGGCTGCAGCGTCCGCGCCTCTTCTTTGCTTCACGACCGGAACTCCGATTCTAGCTGCATGTTCCTCCAGCTGCTCTATCCCAGCTGCCCTAAAAGTGTCAGCTGCGGCCAGCAACGGTCTATAACCTCTGTCCTTTAAGTACTTTGCCAACTTCACGATGGTGGTAGTTTTTCCCACCCCATTTATGCCAAAGAAAACCATAACTGCTGGCTGACCTTCCCTTTTCTTCTTCTCGATTATCTGGACTAGATCAACTTGGTATGGAGGCGTTAGAACCTTGTGAACTGCTTCTTTGAGTACTTTTTCGGCAAGCGCTCTCGTGTCTTCGGTGAGACCAACTTCTCTACCCACTAACTCGGATTTCACGTTTTCAATTATCTTCTCCGCAACTGGCAGAGCCGTATCACTTTCCAGCAAAGCTACATGCAAGTCCCATAGGATGTCGTCAACGTCAGACTCGGAAAGCCTCCGGTGAGTCACCTTCTTAATCGCCCTTTTCACTTTGGTTAAAGTGGGATGCTCGGGAGGCCGCACGGTCTTCTTTGGTGTCGAAGGCGGTAATGCAAGCTCTTCTAATTCAGCCTCTTGAATTTCCTGGCTTTTCTTTTGCAATCTTCCCGTGAGTTTCTCCTTAACCGCTTTGAGTTTCTGTTTCAGCTTTTCGAACATCAGCTTCTGGTTTTTTCCAGAAGCTTCTCTAGCTCGGGACGGAGTTGCTCGGCCTCCGCACTTACTCTTTCCAGCTCCTTTCTCGTGCTCTGTATTGCTTCTTGAAGTTCCTTCATCTTTCCTTCTAGAATCTGAACAGCGTCACCCAATGTTTTTTCGACGAGCACGCCCGCACCTATTCCAACCAGAACCTTGTCGGTGCACCTAATCTTTGCTGGAATATAGCAGTTGGCACCCACTGAAACCAGACCGTCCTTTTCACCAGGTTCATTCTGCAAACTCTTCAGTGTCTCCGCCGCTAGCGAATACTCAGAAAGAGATCTCGTCAGCGACGAGAGCTGTTGCCTCAAAAGTTCAGCCTGGAATTCGCGTACATTCAGTTCAGATGCAAGCTTTTCGAGCCTGTCCTTCTCCTCCTGAGTCAGTCCTTGCATCTCATTCCTCCCCCATAAGTTTAATAAGAGGGATATGCACTTCTTGAGGGAGCAAATGGAAAACCGAGTGCGGGAAGAACTCAAGCTCTTGGACGAAAGGAGAAAAAGAGAACTAGAGAGGATAAGGGAATATCTCAAGAATGGTCAGTTCGATCTTGAGCGCTGGGAGGAACTCAGAAGAATAGTCTACAAACCTGTACCTCTCCGCATTGATGTGGTGGTAGACGATTGCACACTCAGAGAGGGTCTGCAAATGGCTGGCTTAATCATCCCCAAGCCAGAGGATTCCTGCAAGATTGCGTGCATGCTGAGAGATATCGGGGTAGAAAGGCTGGAGGTCATGACATATACTAAGGCGGATCAACAGGCCATCAAACTCATGAAGGACAACGGTCTGGGAGACATGCTCGCCGGATGGTGCAGGGCGGCTAGAGAAGATGTTGACCTAGCTCTTAAGCTCGACCTGAAACAGGTAGGGATTTCACACCCCGTGTCCTTCATTCATTTTGAGAAGTGGATGGACAGACCGCTAGAGCAATTGGTAAGTAGGGTGGTGGATACGGTGAGCTATGCGGTGCAACACGGGTTGACAGTTTTCGTGCACGGTGAGGACAGCACTCGGGCCGACTGGGAGTTTGAACGAATATTCATAAATGCCGTAGCGGAAGCTGGTGCCAAGGTTTACAGAATCTGCGACACGGTGGGAGTAGGTCTGTCTGATCCTTCCGCCACCCTGCCCAACGGAATTCCAGCTAAGGTGATGCACATAAAGAGGGAAACAAAGATACCCTACGTGGAAATCCATGCACACGACGACTTGGGTAACGCGGTGGAGAACACCATGAGCACAATAAGGGCGGCGGCTGGTCTGTATGACAAGGTTTACGTTAGCACCACTTTCCTAGGACTGGGTGACCGGGCGGGAAATGCCGAGACCGAGAAGGTCATCATGAACTGCTATTTCCACCACGATATCCGAAAGTGGAACCTCAAACCTTTGAGAGAGCTGGCACTTTTCGTTGCCTCGGCTCTCAAGTATCATCTGCCTCTGAACAAGGCGTTGGTTGGAGATGGGGCTTTTGCTCATGAATCTGGCATTCACGTTCACGGTATAAAGTCTCTCCCTCTAACTTACGAAGTCTTTCCACCTGAGCTTGTTGGACAGCAGAGGACAATTATGGTAGGTCCAAGATCAGGGAAACACGGAATTCACTTGAAACTCGAGCAACTCATGGGCAAAAAAGTCGACGAAAACGATCCTCGTCTGGTTCAGCTAGTGGAACTCGTCAAAAGCAAGTACACTGAGGGCGGAAGAAGAACTCCCATTAAGGACGATGAATTCCGAGAACTAGCTAGGAAGGTGGGTTTCGAGCTCTAATGGGACAAACCCTCGCGGAAAAGATTTTCAGCCGTAAATTGAACCGCAGGGTCTCAGCGGGTGAGATAGTAGTTAGTCCCGTGGATTTAGCTATGGGGCAAGATGGCACCGCCCCGCTCGCCATCCAAGCCTTTAGGAACATGGGTGCAAAGAAAGTTTTCGATTCGCAGAAGGTGGTTCTAGTGATTGACCATGTGGCGCCAAGCACTTCCGAGGGTACTTCTAAGTTGCATGCGCTTATGAGGGAGTTTGCGAGGGAGCAAGAATGTAAACTGTACGATGTGGGGTATGGAATTTGTCACCAAATTCTGGCGGAGGAGTACGACAGGCCAGGAATGATTATAGTAGGAGCGGACTCACACTCTTGTATGCATGGAGCTTTTGGGGCCTTTGCGACGGGCATAGGGTCTACCGAGTTGGCAGCGGTGATGGCCTCTGGAAAACTATGGTTTAGAATTCCGGAATCCATCAAAGTGACCCTCGACGGACAGTTGCCAAAAGGAGTAACCTCCAAGGATTTGGTATTGCACCTAGCAGGGATTTTAAAGGCGGATGGGGCAAACTATATGTCCCTCGAATTCGGAGGGGGTGCCGTAAAATCGATGAGCATGGACAGTAGACTCACCATATGCAACATGGCCGTGGAGATGGGAGCGAAGTGCGGGTTGATGGAGCCTGACAGGGTAACGGAGGAATATCTGGGCGAGCCAGTGCCAACCATTTCTCCAGATAGAGATGCAGAGTACAAAGATGAGGTTCAAATCGAGGTTGAAAAAGTGGAGCCGCAAGTCGCAAAGCCGCACTCGGTGGATAATGTATGTTCGGTGAGGGAGGTCGAGGGAATAGAGGTCAATCAGGTATTTTTGGGGAGCTGCACAAATGGAAGGCTAGAGGATTTGAGAGCGGCTGCCAGTATCCTAAAGGGGAGAAAAGTCAGGGAGGGGGTCAGGATGATAGTTATCCCAGCTTCTAGACGTATTTTTCTCTCGGCGCTTGCAGAGGGACTGATCGAGATATTTCTCAAGGCAGGCTGTGTGGTGGGATCTCCAGGCTGTGGACCATGCATGGGGGGGCATATAGGAATTCTGGGTCCGGGTGAAGTGTGCGTTTCAACCTCCAACCGTAATTTTTTGGGCAGGATGGGGAGCGAACAGGCGAAGATATACTTGGCTTCTCCCTTGACTGCGGCCGCCTCTGCGGTTACGGGCAAGATTACTGATCCTAGAGAGGTTCTATGAAGGGGAGAGTTTGGAAGTTTGGGGATGACATAAACACCGACATTATCATTTCCGGAAAGTATAAGTTCAAGACTTTGGATATGGACGAACTCTCGAAACACGCCATGGAGGCACTGGACCCTGATTTTTCTAAAAAAGTTAAAGCGGGGGACTTCATCGTGGCGGGAAAGAACTTTGGATGCGGCTCCAGCCGGGAACAAGCCCCCCTTGTACTGAAGCATTTAGAGATAAGTTGCATTTTCGCCAGATCTTTTGCCCGCATCTTTTACCGGAATTGTATAAACATAGGACTGCTTGCTTTAGAGTCTCCTGATGCTTACTCAAAGGTGGAAACTGGCGACGAAATTGAGGTACAGCTTGAGAGGGGTGAGGCCAAGAATCTCACAAGAGGGACCACTTTTACCTTTAATCCTCTCCCCGGCTTCCTCCTAAAAGTAGTGGAGGACGGAGGTCTAGTTGAGCATTACAAAAAGAGGGGGAGATTTGTATGGGAAGACATCGCGTGACTCTCATAAGGGGCGATGGGGTAGGGCCCGAGGTGATTGATGCCGCGGTCCGCTGCATTGAGGCTACAGGAGTGGATATTGAATGGGAGGAGATGGAGGCCGGGGAGAGAGCGATAAGCAAGTATGGTACCCCCCTGCCGGAGGAGACTCTTCGATCCATCGAGCGAAATCGCGTCGCACTGAAGGGACCCATCACCACCCCGGTGGGTACGGGTTTCAGGAGCGTTAACGTGGCAATAAGACAGAAGCTGGACTTGTTTGCATGCGTTAGACCATGCAAGCTCTATCCGGGTGTGCGGACAAGGTACACCAACGTCGATTTGGTGGTGATTAGAGAAACTACCGAGGATGTTTACGCGGGGATAGAATTCCAGGAGGGTTCCTCAGGGACCAAGAGGCTTATAGAGTTTCTGAGAGAACAGGGGGCAGAGGTTAGAGAGGATTCCGGAATTTCTATTAAGCCTATCTCACGGTTTGCGTCCGAGAGAATCGTTCGTTTTGCCTTTGAATATGCGAGGAGAAATGGTAGAAAAAAAGTTACGGTGGTGCACAAGGCAAACATTATGAAGTTTTCGGATGGTCTCCTCCTAGAGGTAGCCAAGAAGGTGGCACAGGAATACCCAGACATTTCCTTTGAGGATCGCATAGTGGACAACATGTGTATGCAGCTGGTTCAGAAGCCTGAACTTTACGATGTGATAGTTACGACCAATCTGTATGGAGATATCATCTCAGATTTATGTGCCGGACTTGTGGGAGGGCTGGGTATGGCCCCAAGCTGCAACTTGGGGGAGAAGGCCGCCGTCTTCGAACCAACTCACGGGAGTGCTCCAAAATACGCCGGGATGAACAAGGTGAACCCCACCGCAACAATTCTGTCTGGGGTGATGATGCTCAGATATCTAGGAGAAAAGGAAGCCGCCGATAGACTAGAGGCAGCAGTGGCAAAGACGATTGCGGAGGGAAAGTACGTGACGTATGATCTGAAGCCCAACCCAGATGACCCTACCGCTGTGGGAACGAGGGAAATGGCGGATGCGATAATCAGAGCTCTATGAAAATTTCCAGAATCACAAAGGTAGCGGCTTTTCTTCATCTGCTGGGTGGGTTTTTCCTCCTCGTGGGATTTTTTGCTTCCAAAGGAGAAGTCATGGTTCTCCTTCGAGAAAATCGCGAGCTTTCGTTCTTCTTCTGGGGAATGGTCATTCTCCTCCTCGGGTCTACCCTAGTTTTTTATCGAACTGGATTTCAGCGTGGGGAGAGTAAAAATCGGGCGGAGGTCAACAGGCTGCAGGTGCTTTTGGCTCAACGTGAGGCCCAACTTTCCGAAATAAACAAGGAGCTTGATGAAATAGAACACCTGCTGGAAAGGAAGACTTCCCAACTAATGTCGGTGAGCGGGAAGCTCGGAGACAGAGAACGAAGGTTGAAAAGAATAAAGGAAATCTTGGGAGTTCAGGATTAGGTAGAAAGGAATTTCCGCATGAATTGTTCTCCCTCTAAGAATCCTAGAGATCCTTTTTTACAGGTGAATTCGTCAAAGAATAGACCATCTCCAGTAGTCCCGGGCCGGTAGATAACCACTGGAACGGGTTCGGCTGTATGTGTTCTAACCCGTATGGGAGTCGGGTGATCGGGGAGGAAGGCGATGTTTGCTTCCGGAACTTCATCCAAGATTTTTCCGATGATTTCACGATCGATCCTCTCCAACATCTTCACCTTCATCTCCGCGTTTCCCTCGTGTCCGGCTTCGTCGGTGGCCTCTATGTGAATATACGCTAGGTCTAGTCCTTTTTCTTTGATGGATTTTATTCCGTATTCCGCTTTCTTCGTTAAATCAGAGTCGTAATAGCCGGTAGCCCCGGGAACTTCCGGCACCCACATCCCCGTTAACACACCAATTCCCTTGACAAGATAAACGGCCGAAATCATGGCTCCCGTAATACCATATTTCTGCTTCAGAGGCTCCATGTTGGGTTTTCTCCCCTGCCCCCATAGCCAAATCATGTTGGCCGGTCGCTTACCCTCCCTCCTGCGCCTGATGTTAACAGGGTGGTTTTCAAGGATTTCTCTTGAATCCAGCATGAGCTGATTAAGCTTTCTCGCCCACTCGTTAGAGGGGGGGCCCAGAAGATAGGAGGTGAATTTTCTTCCGATGATGTCGTGAGGAGGGGTGTTCAGGAGCTTGTCGTCACATTCCTCCATCACGAAGAGGTTTCGGTAGTCGAGCGCTAGGTAAAATCTTCCGAAAGGTGTCCATTTGTTGAGAGCCTCTATTAGCTGGGCCGCTTCTCCTTTTGTGATATGTCCGGCTGAGTAGTCCTCGAGAATCTCCCCGCTCACGGTGATGAGATTGCACCTGAAAATCACTCTATCGTTAAATTCTATCCCAAGAACTGCTGCCTCTAGTGGACCCCTCCCCGTGTAGTATTTCCGCGGATCATAACCAGTGATGGACATGTTAGCAACATCGGAGCCGGGATGCATCCCGTCGGGCACGGTTTTGTAGACTCCTAGTCTGCCCTTGGAAGAGATATAGTGCAGGTTAGGGGTGAACGCAACTTGGAAGGGTGTCTTGTTGCCCAGCTCCGGTACGGGGTAGTCAGCAGCTCCGTCCGCGACGATGATGAAGTACTTCATCAAACCTTCCCAGAAACATTTAGACTATTAGCGCTGGCGTAGACTTCCTCTGGTTCAAATTTTTTCTTTCTGAAGATTTTCCAGCGGTTCTTCTCCAGTTTCCGAAAGAAGCAAGAGTAATATCCCATGTGGCAGGCAGCAGTTTTTTGCTGCACGTCGTAGATCAAAGCGTCCCCGTCGCAGTCGAGGAACACTCTTTTCACCCTTTGGAAGTGCCCCGAGCTCTCGCCCTTCAACCACAACTTGTTGCGACTTCTGCTCCAGTAATGCATGAGTCCTGTGGTGAGGGTTTTCAGAACAGCCTCCCGGTTTTGGTGGGCGACCATGAGGATTTCCTTGGTCCTCCAATCCCTGACGACCGCTGTAACCAGACCCCTGGAAAAATCGAGCTCTTGCAGGAGGTCTTCTGCCTGTTCCTGCTTGATCTTCATTTTCTCCTCCTAGCCAGCTCCTCTTCCACTTCTTTCCAGTCCACTTCCCTCGCCTCTAGATAGACGAGCAGGTGATACATTAGGTCTGCGGCCTCCGCCACTATCTCTGGTCTCTCCCGGGCTTCTATAAGTTCTGTTAGCTCCTCCCTCAACTTCTCTTCTATGTAGGGTCTCCCCCTCTGAAAGAGAAGGCAGGTGTAGGATCCTTCTCTAAACTTGCTTTTCCTTTCCTTAATCACAGTCTCCAGTTCCTCCAAGATGTTCGAAGGGCTCAAGATAACCTCTCCTTCACGCTCTTGGCATGCCAAGGCAGCTCCTCTATACTCGCCATCTCCTGAACAAGAGCAGAAATCCTCCTGAGTCCCTCTCTAGAAAGCTGGTGGTAAGGGATGAGTTTTAGAAAATCAAAAACGGTCAATCCGGAACGGAACTTGGCTTTCCCGCCGGTTGGCAGAACATGACTGGGTCCTAGTACAAAATCACCCGCTGCCACCGCCGAGTACGGACCCAGAAACACCTCCCCCGCGTTTTTCACCTCGGTCAGCCATTTCTTGGGCTGTCTTACCATGAGTACCAGATGCTCCGGGGCATACATGTTGGCAAACTCCATTCCCTTTTTCAGGTTGTTAACAAGTACGATTTTGCTATATCTGGAAAAGGAAAGTTTTACCGTCTCGGAATCCATCCTCTCCTCTAGTATTCTCTTCACTTCCACCGCCAGTTTGCCAGAGGTGGTCACCAGGATGGCGGAGGAGTTGATGTCGTGCTCCGCTTGGGCAAGAAGCTCCAGGGCAACAAGATTGGCGGATGCTGAGTCATCGGCTACCACCATCACCTCGCTGGGACCCGCCTCAAAATCTATCTCGACGGTCCCCGCAACAAGCCTTTTCGCTGCTTGCACGTAAACATTTCCTGGCCCTACTATTTTATCGACCTTGGGAATGGTCTTAGTTCCGTAAGCCATGGCAGCGATTGCCTGTGCACCTCCTACTTTGAAAACAGCGTCTATCCCAACAATGTCGGCTGCCACCAGCACGCACGGATTAACCGAACCCCCTTTAGGCGGGGTACACATATACAACTCCCCCACACCAGCCACCTTGGCAGGGATTCCACTCATGAGGACGGTTGAGGGATAACCGGTTCTCCCCCCCGGCACATAAAGTCCCACCTTCTCAAGCGGCCTGACGAGAATTCCTGTGACACCACCATTTATTGATTTGCCCTTCCAGTCTCTGGGTAGCATTTTCTGGTGGAACTTCTCTAGTAGCTTGGCTATCCTTCGCAGAGTACGCACAGCCTTCTCCCCAACCTTCTCGTAAGCTTCTACAATTTCCCTATCACTGACGCGTAGGGATCTCAGGCTACTTTTATCCAGCTCCTTCTCCAGCTGAAAGAGAGCCCTGTCCCCCTCTCTTTTCACCCTTTCCACAATCTTTCTCACCTCCGGAAGGACGGCCTCTATGTTGGTTTCGGATCGCCTGAGGAGCGCCCGCTGATTGGACTCCTTAAGGCGTATTATCTCAACCATCTATCTTCCCCTTGGTGCTGGGTATTCCCCGCCCACATAAATTCCAAGCTCTGGATAGGGCGATGCCAAGAGATTTGAACACCGCCTCAGCCTTGTGGTGGTCTTCCCCGTCTTGCATAACCAACACATGGAGGGTGAACCTTGCGCTTGACGAGAAAGTTCGGAGAAGGTGTGGAACCATCTCCGTTTCTAGATCCTCCACCTTTTTCTGAGAGAATTTCAGGTTGCTCGAAAAGTAAGGTCTCCCGCTCAAGTCAACGGCGGTGAGGACCAAAACCTCGTCCATGGGAACGATGGCTTCTCCGAACCTGCATATACCACGCTTTTCCCCCAGTGCCTTGAGGACTGCCTCCCCAAGCGTGATGAAAACGTCCTCTGCGATGTGATGCTTCAAATCTCCGGTAGCTTTAATCTCTAGGTCGAACCTACCGTGCTTCGCCATGACCTCTAGCATGTGATTGAGAAATAGAATACCTGTTGAGATTTTACTTTCCCCAGCTCCGTCCAAGTTTACCTTTACACTGATAGAAGTCTCTTTTGTTTTTCTCGTGAGTGACCCTTCTCTCACTCTGCCACCTCCATGGCCCCCTTGAGAGTAAACTTTCCTTCATAAAGGCTCATCCCCACCACCACTCCAGCTGCACCCACTTTTTTTGCCGCTAGGATATCCTCTATGGTTGAAATTCCTCCCGAAAGAAAAACCGGTTTTTTAAGAGCAGGTATCAGCTTCCTCGCAGTTTCCAGTTTTAACCCCTGCATCTTTCCCTCAACTTCTACTTCCGTGTAAAGGAAGGAGCCCACACCCATCTTTTCGAATCTCAAGGCTAGCTCCAGCGGATTGGCATCAGTTTCCTGTGTCCACCCCTTTTTCAACACTTTTCCACCTTTCGAGTCCAGAGCGACCATTATTCTTTCTCCTCCTTCGCTCTCCACCAGCTCTCCCACCATCTCAGGATGTTCGATCGCTGCCGTCCCGAGGATTATTCTGTCCGCTCCGAGTTTTAGGAGCTCACGGGCTCGGCCAGGGGTGCGTATTCCTCCACCCACCTGTGCATGGATATCGATTTTCCTTAAAATCTGCGCGATAAGGGGAAGGTTGTCGCCAGTTCCGAGAGCAGCGTCTAGGTCGATAATGTGCAACCAAGATGCCCCCTCATCCTGCCATCTCAGGGCGAACTCGAGGGGATCTCCGTAAGTTTTTCCCGTTCCCGGTTTTCCACCCACCCACTGGACGCACTTCCCCCTGTAGATGTCTATAGAAGGGATAACCAGCATTTAGGGAACTACTCGCTCGATGGGAACCACGAGGATGTCCCTTGCCCCCGCCTGCTTGGCGAGCCTTATGACCCTGTAGACATCGCTTCCCTCCACCACGGCCTGAACGGCAAGCATGGGAACCGCCGCCTCCACCTTGGAAACGGTGGGACCAGCCATACCTGGCATGATACGCTTGATTTCTTCCAACTTTTCCTCTGGAACGTTCATCAGCACCAGCTTCTTACCTCTAGCTCTCGTCACGCTCTCTAGGGCAAGTTTGATGCCCTCTATTTTGTCACGCTTCTCTTCTAAGCTTTGTTTGTTTGCGATGAGTCTTGCGGTACTCTCTAGAATAACATCTACTACCCTCAACCCATGCACGCGGAGGGTGTAGCCAGTTTCCACCACATCGGTAATCAAATCCGCAACGCCGATTAACGGAGAAATCTCCGTGGCCCCCGTCACTCTTATGATGTTCACGTCTATTCCCTTCTCCCTAAAGTACCTGAGGGTTAGGTTGGGGAACTCGGTGGCCACTCGAAGTCCTGGTCTAAGATCGGCAGGTGTGCGAATTCCGGAGGTCTCAGGTGCCGCTAGAACCATCCTAGTGTATCCGAACTTCAAATCGAGGAGTTCCACCACGTCCACGTTTTTCTCACGGACCAAGTCGTGCCCGGTGATTCCTAAATCGGTTGAACCACCTGCAACGAAGTCGGGAATATCCTCGGCCCTGACGAAAACTAGTTCTATCTCTGGGTCGTTTGTTTTGGCGAAGAGTTCTCTCCCTCCTCCCCCCACCACACCGATTCCCGAGTCCTGAAGAAGTCTTGTACTGTCGGCTTCAAGGTGTCCCTTGGGAATGGCTATCCTAACGCTCATTTCAGAATCTCCCTCAAAACAGATAACAGCTTCCTATTCTGTTCCTCGGTTCCGATGGTTATTCTGACCCATCCCCTTCCCGCACCTCTGACTCCAGCGAGACTTCTAATGAGAATTCCTCTTTTCTCCAGCGTGGTGCAAATTTCATCCGCGTCCTTGGGAAATCCTCCAGCCATCAAGAAATTCGCATCAGAGTTTAGGACCTTTAAGTTCATGGAGGTCAACTCATCCGCCACCTTCTGTCTCTCCTTTATGATAGTTCCAACTACTCTTCTCATGTAGGGGATATCGTCAAGGGCTGCTGAGGCCGCCACCAGTGCTAGAGAGTTCACGCTGAATGGCTGCTTTACGCGTTGAATGGCTTCTACTATACGCGGGGATGCAAGGGCATAACCTATCCTCAAGCCAGCTAAACCAAAAGCCTTCGAGAAGGTTCTCAACACGATCAGGTTTTCATAATCCTTGACGTATGGTGCAAGGGTGTAGCCGGCGAATTCGTGATAGGCTTCATCCACCACAACGATTTTTCCCTTGGAGAGAAGCTCTAACACGGCTTCCTCAGCTACCGAGTTTCCCGTGGGATTGTTGGGTCTACAAACGAAAATCATTTTGCTCTTTTTTGCTACCCTGAGGAATTCCTCGGCTCTCCACCGGAAATCGGGAAGGGCCCAGAATTCTATTTTTGCTCCGACAAGTCTACTGGAGAGTTCGTAAAAGCTGAAAGTTGGGATAGGGATGAGTACACGGTCCCCAGGATTAAGGAAGAGTCTGCAGACCAAATCTACCAGTTCGTCAGAACCATTTCCCAGAACCACATTTTTGCCGCCGAGTCCGGTGTAGTCTGCAATTTTTTCTCTGAGGTCAATTGCCCATGGATCAGGATAGGAGTTGAGATTTTTCAGAGCCTTTTGAACAGCAGAAAGCACGCGCGGAGACGGGGGGAAGGGGGATTCGTTCGAGGCTAAGTTGATGATTTTTTCACCATACTTTTTAGCGAAAGGGTAAGAAACGCCAGATTTCAGGAAATCCGACACGACCTTAGAAAAGTCAATTTGAGCCATCGAGTGTTTTTCCGAAGATTTTAATTCCGTATGTAACCGCGGACAACCAGATGCTGACATTATTAACCTAGGAAAAAATAAGATGGCGGAAAAAGAAGTGAGACTCGGCATAGTGGTTTCGGAAATGCACTGGGAAATATGTGGGGCCATGTTGGGCTTTGCCCGACAACACGCAGAGTTCTTGGGTGCAAGAATCGTCCAGGAGATTTCGGTTCCTGGGGTGTTTGACATGCCCCTTGCCGTGAAGAAGTTGCTAGAGAGGGAAGATGTAGATGCGGTGGCTACGCTGGGAGCGGTGATTGAAGGGGAAACCGAACATGATAGGGTGATAATGAACCAAGTGGCTCGAAAGCTTATAGACCTTTCCCTCCAGTACAACAAACCGGTATCGCTGGGGATATCGGGTCCAGCGATGACGAGGCTCCAAGGACTTGAGAGGGTGAACGAGTATGCCAGGAGGGCGGTGGAGAGCGCGGTCAAACTCGCCAGAAAGCTGTGCTGACATTGGAATTATCGCACTGGGGTCCCACAGGGAAAAACACGGAATCCTGCCCGAAGACACGGATGCCAAGCTAGCCTCGTACGTGGCCTTACAAGCCAGCCTTAGGACGGGGGCCAAATTTCTAGGAGTTATATTCTCCTCCCACGAGTTACCAGGTATAGAAACCGGAGAGCATCATTCCCTGAAGCAAGTTCTCAAGGAGATGGAGAAAAGACTCAAGGAGGCCAAGGAAATTCTGGGGATAAAGGGTGTGGTAATTGTTAACGCTCACGGTGGCAACTCACCCCTGCGCGAGAGAATAGGAGAGTTGGAGAAAAAGGTGGGGGTCAGACTCCTGTGGAATTCCACGTTGGTGAAAGGACCACATGCAGGAACAGAAGAATTCAGCATGGCGAAGGTGCTTGGCATGGTTGATAGTTCCAAGTTGTCGGAACACATGAATTTCGAGAAACATCCAGAGGTGGGATTTGTGGGGCTACCGGAGGCACTCCAGAGGTATGAGTGGGCGAGAGAGCTGGCGAGGGAGGTGAAGGAAAAAGGGGTAAAGGCTGACGTCAAGCTTGGTAAAGGACTTCTAGAGAAGGCCGTAGAGGAAATCGCCCGTCTAACGTTGGAGCTGGCTCGAGAACCCGGCAACCGGAAAGCACGCTTTTAAGGACAGGAGGGGCAATCGTTCCGATGAGTGGCAAGGTAAGATTCACTCTCTTGTGTACGTTGGCCTTGGCATTGGTGCTACTCGCTAGGCCGGCGTTCGCATCAGATCAACAGCCAGAGAGGGTCAAAGTAGGGGTTTGGCTCAACTCCATAGAGAAAGTTGATGTTCCGTCAAGCACCTTCACCGTTGACTTTTACCTCTGGTTCAAGTGCCACTCCATCAAGCCGAACATTGAGTTTCTCAAAGGGACACCCTCTAAAATAGACTCATAACGGAGAAAGAGCGAAACCGAGAACTACGTTGAATACCGGGTCAAGGGTTCACTGCTCCCACCTGGCATAAAGTTCTATCACTTCGATAACTTCAAACACCAAAAACGAGGTCTACTTACCCTTCACTCTCTCTCTGTTTATAAAGGGTCTTGCGGGAAACGCGATAGGACAGATGACTAAGCTCACTGCCAGCTTCAAGCTGAGCGGATCGGTTCCAGAAGGCCTGTTTTCTGCATACCAAGAAATCCTGACCGGCCTGCTTGACTACGCCTCAGACAAGGGAATCACGAGCTTCAAGAGGCTTAGGGCGGAGAGGTATCGCGAACTGAGGGAGAAATACCCGAATCTGCCGTCGCACTACCTCTACACGGCTTGCCAGATGACCTGCTCGATTTACAAAAACTTCAGGAAGCTCAAGAGGAGAGGACTGGCAAAGGCGGAGAAGCCCCGTCTTTAGGAGGCAGGTCATAATGCTGGACGACCACCTCTTCAGTTTAGACCTAGAAAGCTGGGAAGCCTCGATAGCCACCGAGAAGGGAAGGATCAGGCTGAAGTTGCTCCACGGAACCTACCACGAGAAGTTCAGAAGGATGAAGGCTGGTGAGGCTTGGCTTGTAAAAAGTGAAGATGGATATTACCTGAAGGTTGCCTTCTCAAAGACCGTTGAGTTCAGCGAGCTAAACGGGAAGGCAATTGCCGTCGACGTGAACGAGAACAACGTCGCCTTCGGCGCTATGGAGCGCGTGGAAAACGTGGAGACCAAGGAGAGAGCCATAAGGACGGCCTATTTCCTCAAGCGAAGGAGGCTCCAGTCAAGGCCTGGCTGAACGAGAAGCCTTTGCTGGCGAAGTACAGGGGCAGGGAGAGGAGGAGGATTGAGGACATCTACCACAAGGTGGCGAACGAGATAGTCGCCGAGGCAATCGAGGCGGGGGCTTCGGTCGTCGTGCTCGAGAGCATCAAAAACATAAGGAGGCGAATCAGGTACTCGAAAGCCCTGAACGGGAGGCTGAACAGGTGGGGGTTCAGGAGGTTCCAGAAAATCGTGGAGTACAAGGCTAGGCTGGTAGGACTTAGAGTAGTCTACGTCGACCCAAGGGGCATCTCAAGCCTATGCCCGACATGGGGGAAAAGCTGAGCCCGAATGGGTACAGGACGGTGAGGTGCCCCAAGTGCGGGCTGGAGGGAGACAGGGACGCGGTGGCGGTGAGGAACCTGCTAAGAAGGTACCGGATGAATGTGGGGGCTTCGTCCGTTCACCCCGAAAGCCTCCCCATGAAAGGAGGGAGGAAGACCTATGGAAGTTAGGTCAGAACGGTTTTCAAGCAGCTTCTTCCCATCGTCGTCATCACCCTCATATCCCTCCTGAGTTTCTCGATTTCAGTGAAGAACTTCGGGCAAAGAATAAGCATATGCGTGACGACCCTCATGTCGGCCGTCGCTTACCATCTCGCGGCGCTGAGCGCCCTGCCTCCGCTCGGCTATCTCACGCTCTTCGATAGGATAATGCTCGTGGTCTATACCCTCTTCCTCTACAACCTCGGCGTTTCCGTTCAGGCCATGAGACTAGTGGAGGCGGGAAAGGTGGAGGAAGCCGAAAGATTCGAGACAAGAATGCAGGATCTGCTTCCAGTCGTAGTGATAGTCCTAAGCTTGGTCTACATAGGTATTTTGGGTTACATCGTGTAGTCAGAACACCAGTCCTAAATCAGACAGCAGACGACAAGAGCGACAAACTTCTCCTGCCGCTGGTTCGCCGCAAAGCTTGCAGGTTTGAAGGCTGAAGTCTTGGGGCAGGAGCTCTGAAAGTTTGGGCTTAATGCGGTCGAAGAACTTGAGTATCATGAGCTTGGAGTTCGGATGGCGGCTTTCGAGCCTGTTCAAGAAAGCCTCGATTTCGGCATGGATTCCCCTCCGGTGCGGGCAGCTCCCTAGGTGGAAGTCTATCCCCCGGAGCATGGCATAGAGAGCCATCTCCTTTTCTGGGATTTCCCTGAGGGGCTTTATTCTCGGAACGAAACCCTCGCGGGCTTCGTATTTGGGACCCAGTCGACAAAGCCGCTGGAGATCTCCTCTTATGTAGTCCAGAAAAATGGCCTGTACTTCGTCATCAAGATTGTGGGCGGTGGCCAGCTTGTCCGCACCTAGCTCCTTTGCTCCCTCGTTCAGCAACTTCCTCCTCAGAACCCCGCAATAGGTGCATGGACCCAACTTGGCATGTTCGAGCATTTCATCGAGCGTTTTCCCAAACTTTTCCCTGAAGCTAACCAGCTTCCACTCCACTCCTAGTTCAGTCACAGCTTTCCGAACCTTTTCCACCGAGCGTTCTCGGTATCCGCTTATTCCTTCGTCCACGGTGAGAGCGGAGAGTTCGAATCCCCATGAGTCCTCCCTTTCCGCCAGCAGGTGGAGGAGGGAGAGGCTGTCCTTTCCTCCCGAAACAGCCACGGTCACCCTTTCTCCTCTCCTGATGAGCTCGTGCTTGGAGACGGCGAGCCTGAAGCGATGTTCTACACTTTTGATTAGATGCCTGTCACACAGAAAAACCCCCGCGTATCTTCTTTCGTAAACAGCCCTCCTTCCGCAGAAGCTACACTCCATTTCAGCCTCCCGTGACGATTGGAATGATTAGAACTTTATCACCATCTGAGAGCCTTTCCGATTCGGGGGAGATTTTGTCGTTTATCTTAACCACTACGGTTTCCCTTTCAATTCCGAGCCTCTCCAGCAACTCCTCCACAGTGGGCTTTTCGGGAAGATCCAGTTCCGTCTCGTCTCTGCCCCAAACTCTTACTTTCACCTTCATCAAGTCCTGCACGCCTTGAACGTTTATGTACGCGCAAATGTGAGAGCCTTAGTCCCAATCGGTGGGTATCACGGACGCATTTTCAGGATGAAAGCAACTGCAGCTATTTAAATTGGATAGCCGTGACCTCCTTCCTAAAGATGTCCTCCACATCAACGGAGAGAATCAGTTTCGTCTTGGTCAGAACTATCTCCTCTTTCATCGTATAAACTTGTTTAAACTAGTATTTAAATCTAACGGTTGGCGGTTGATGAGTCCGCGGGCTTAATAGATACGATATTTTATCCAGTGATGAAATTTGAACAAAGAGCGATGGCCTTCATGTCTGCCATGATGTGTTTCTTGGGCCTGTTTGCAGTTCTGCGGGTGCGGAAGGGTCTATCTTTCCTTCCAAATTTTGAGTGGATTCTCCCCACGTTGATAGTCCTTGGCTCGCTTTTTCCCTTCGAGTTCGGAATTCTTGCCCTGGTCTTTGTCCAAGTTCTCTGGACTTTGCTCTACGGACCAAAGCCCATCCAAATCTTCACGTGCTCAGGATTTGCTTTAGTTTGGTTTTTGGCTAGGAAGAGATACCTCTCCCCCTTCGGAAGTTTGAGAAAATTAATCGGTCAATCGCTTCTCACCAGTGCTGCAGGGATTCTACTCTACGATTTCTGGACGGGTGTACTCGGGTGGAGCTTACTGGGACAAGCTAGCCTATACACATCTCTGTTGGGACAGATACCTTTCACCATCTATCATCTCTCCTCATTGGTCTTTGTCCCACCTCTCGTGACGCTCGCCAAATTGACGGTGAGAACCAAGATTCCCATCGTGGTACCGGTTCCAGCAAGGACCAAGGTAAGAATGAGGTGAGAGATGTCCGCGAAGAACCTGCTGGTAGCCCTTCTCCTGCTGGTGGTAGCAGCAGGCTCCTTCTGGATGGGTACCTCCCATCCCCGCAAGGAAAGCGGAGGAAAGGTGAGGATGGTGGTAAAAAACGAGATAGAAAACGTAGTGCTGATAGATGAGAACGTGGAGTTTTACGCCGGTGACACCGTCTTTGACATCCTGTGCAGGGTTGCGAGCGTGGAGTACAATTCCTATCCTGGTTTGGGCAAGTTCGTGACCTCCATCGATAACCTTAAGCAGACACAAACTGCATGGTGGTTGTACTATGTGAACGGGACTCTCGCCTCCATTTCCTCGGATCGCTACCGGGTGATGGATGGCGATAACATCTTGTGGAAATACACTTCTGAGATGCCTTTCTAGAAGCTCCTACGGCACGCTAACCTCTTCGGGCCAAGGTTTAACAAGATACTTTTCAACAACCCCACACGGTACCATCAGCACAAATGCCCAACCGCTCCAATTTCTTGTATACATGCCTTTTTCGGTTAGCTCTATCCCTGAACTTGAAACTTTAATGTTTCCAAGTAGCCTGTCAAGAAACAGGAAGTACTTCAAGCCAGTTCTGCCGATTAGCGAGTGAAAATCCTCATTGAACATCTTTCTGAATTCTTGAAAAGACAACCTTAGGGCCCCCAGTCTCTCTAGGACGTATCTCACAGCTCTTTCCTCCTTACTCACCCTTCTTGCACCGGCTACTGGAAGTTTATTGTTGGCCAGAGCACTGATATATTCCCAAGGAAAACAAGTGTTCACATATTCGCATCCTCCTGTGAATCCCATACCACCGCTACCAAAAGCTATCAGCGGTCCTACCATCTCTCGTTCAACCGTTGAATATTCGGTCCCAGTTCTGCTGAATGAGTAGTACCTGATAGGATGAAAACCACCCCTTTTCAGAACTTGAAGAGCTTTTCCGTACATAAGATTAAACAACTTTCTTTTCGGCTGTTCAGGTATCTTGCCCCCTCTCATAAGCTTGTACATGGGTCTATAGTGAACGATTAGTAGAGGATATAGTGTGACTTGATTCACCTTAAAATCGGTCGCCTTTTCGATATCAGCAGTCCAATTATCCAAGCTCTGGTTTGGTAAAAAATACATCATGTCGATGTTCACGTGTTTGAAGTTCACGCTCAAGGCCCTTTCTATGGCAGCTATGTTATCTTTAGACCGATGAATCCTGCCTAGTAGCTTTAAATTGCCGTCATCAAAAGATTGAACGCCTATGCTCAGCTGATTGACACCAGCTTCACGCAGTTCAGACAAATAGCTTTCCGTTAGATCATTTGGGTTGGCCTCTATTCCATATTCGAGGTCCTTATCGAAATCAAAGAAGGTTCCCAGCGTATCCAAAATTCGCTCATATTGTACAGGATTTATCAGAGTGGGAGTCCCGCCACCCACGTGTATATCGGTTATCTTGATATTCTTTTCCTTGAGTAGTTTGCCATACAACGATATCTCTCTCTTGACGGCCTCGATATATTTTCTCACAAGCCTCTCCTCATACTTGTATCTGACGTATGGACATGCCGGGCACAAACTCCTGCAAAAAGGAAAATGTATGTAAACGCTTATGCAGCTGTCTTCTAACGTCTCTAAAATATGCCTCCGGACTAGTTTCTCGTCTGAACGTCTGAAGACTGCCCTGAAAGCTCTCTTTATGATAAAGCCTCTGAAGCCGAAAGCTGTTTTGTCTAGAATCATGTAATACTGATTTTCCTAAAAGTAATACTAATCCGTCTTTATTATTTTTGCAGCAGCGCCTGCACCAGCTCTTGCCGTTACTATCGAATCTCCCGTCCCAATCACTATCACATCTCCCTCTCTCGGTTGAAACAGTTGAACAAGCTTCTCTTGGACCTCGCTGGGAACCTCCATAAAGTCTTCTGGGAAACGTAACTTCCCCTTCTTGAAAACCAGAACCGTGGCCCGACGCTCCTACTTTGATTGCCTCGTCCCGCTGTCGTATAGGATTGACCTTTTCGGCGGCCCCACGCACAAGCGTGGCAACATTCACCCTGCCAACGGTTATCCCCCTGATGTCAACCTGAACATACCGAAGGGGTTCGCCCAGGTACTTCCAGCCTTTCGCCGTCAGGGAATGACCGGAGCGGCAGGAGGCAACCATTCCCTCTTTTTTGAGTTCCTCCAAGAGCGTCCTGACACTTCCCTCTCCCAACGACAACCATTTCGAGAGTTCCTTTCTAGAAATCCTCTTCTTTTCTGCGATGAGTTCAAGTGCCATCCACTTGTGAAATTCGGTAAAGGATGGTCTCGCCCCCCTCATGCGAGAGACTCCAATCTCATGGATTTCACAAACCACCTCTGAAATTCCTCCTTCCCAGCAAGTGAAACGTGTTCAATTTCTCTGGCAATCTTCTCCGCCGTTTCTCTCTCTTTGGTCGATAGGAGCATCAGTTGGGCACCAAGCCCCGCCCCGTGACCGAGCTTCAGAATTTGACTGACAGGCGGCAACATACCGATGGAGATTGCCGAATCCACGTTGAGAGAGACTCCGAAGGCCCCGGCGATTGCCAGACGAGAGAAATCCTCGAATTCGAGACCCGCCAGCTCCATCAGCACCCTGATGCCGGCCGCTATCGCTGCCTTCGCGAGTTGCAGTTCCCTCACATCGGACTGCGTCAGCACCACCTCCTCATGAACGACGAATTCTCTCCCCTGTCTCCCCTCTCTGAACCTTTCTCCTTCCCCTGTCATTCTTCCGTCCCTCGAAACCGCACCCGTTCTCACAAGTTCAGCCAAAAGATCCACAGCACCGGATCCGCAAATGCCTGTGGGAGTTCCCTCTACCTGCAGGATGGGACGAAGGGACTCATCCAATTTCACGCCCCAAATGGCTCCCTTCCCCGCTCTCCTGCCGCACGTTAATCTTCCCCCTTCAAAGGCCGGACCCGAGGCACAGGAACAGGCCCACATCCGCTCGCCGTTTGAAAGTACGATTTCTGTGTTGGTACCTACATCCACAAGCAACCAAGGTTCTTTTTCCCGCCACAGCCTGGAGGCGAGCACGTCCGCAACGCAGTCCGAACCTACGAATCCTCCCACCAAAGGAGGGGAGTAAATCCAGCCTGGGAAATCTACCCCAACTTCTCTTCCCTTCCTCTCCAAGGAAAGGAGGGTGAAAGGGGAAAAGGGAGCCTTGGCGAGAGATTCTAGGGGAAGATTGAAGAAAAAGTGGTGCATGACGGAATTCCCCGTGACCACCATCTCGTACACTTCCTTCCTCCTACCCAGCCGGTCTAGCAGCTCATTTATTCCTGAAATCAAGGGGGTTCTCAGGTCCGCACCCTGAAGGTGAAGGGAAAGTCTTGTCATGAGATCCTCCCCAAGTTGAGGATTTGGTATCGCCTCGGTCGAGAGGATTTTACCCGTCTCTAAATCGAGCAGATAGCCCACCAGATTGGTGGTGCCTATGTCCAACGCCACTCCCAAAATTTCCCTGAGGCCTTCCTCTTCCGCCACCACTTGTTCGCCCCTAAGCACTTGCGTGAAGACATCATTCCCCCTCCGGATCACTTTTCTCTGGAAGCGGGGCCTGATTTCCACTTGTATGGAGAGGGAGGGCAAGAGAAGAGCCTCTCGTATTTCCCGGCTCTCGGGAGGTACCCAGACCTCAACCTTACCCTCCCGCAGCATCCTAGTTTGGCAGGCTAGCCTGAAGCCCTCCTCGAGTTTCTCCCCCAGCCATCTGTTTTCCGCGTCCGTCGGAGGACTCAGGATTTCTCGACCCCTGAGCACCTTTACCACACACTTCCCACAAATGCCCAGTCCCCCGCAAACGGATCTTATTCTCACTCCACTCTCCTCGATGGACCTGAGGAGGCTAGTTTTGGTGTCCGCTTTCTTCACACAGACTATCAAATCAATTGCTTCTTCTTTCGACGGATAAGTCCCACTCCCGCTTGAAATCGGGAAAAGGTTTGCAAATGTTCTAACTATGGAATATAATGGCTAACAAACAAGAAATCGTGTACCTAGACTCTTGCCCCGTTTGCGGCGGCGAGGTAGTAGCCTCTAGGTTGCTCTCAGGAGTTCCCTGCGAGAGGCATGGTGGCTGGGGTTTCTCTGTAAATCCCATTTTCGAAAGAATGGGTCTGAAACCAACGCACCAACAGGAGAGGTGGGCGAGGCTCTATCTCTACGGACTAAATTTTGCCATGGTCGGTCCGGAGGGATGCGGGAAAAGCACCGCATGTTTGGCCTTCTGCCTTCATTCCCTTTCTCTCGGAAGGAAACCTCTGCTTGTAGGTTCGGAGGTAGAGAAGGCGAGGAGATTGGGAATCCCAGCCTATCGGCCCTCCGAGCTCCCTGATGGCAAAGCGGATCTCGTGATAGTGGATGAGGTGGAGGAATTTCACAAAAAAGAGGAGACGAGATCGGACGTTTTGGCGAGACTGGCAGAAGGGGGACAGCTCATCCTCTCTTCCTCGGAAACCCTCGGAAGGAAAAAGTGGTTCGGGAAGTTGGGACTGGTGGAAAGTCCATTCATTGAGGAAAAGCACCTCCTGATGGTGGTTGAGTCACCCACCAAGGCACGAACCATTTCTGGTTTCTTCGGACATGCCGAGAGGAGGAGGATGTCCGGACTCACCGTTTTTGAGACAGATTCCCCCTTTGGTCATTTGTCCCTGCTAGCGACAGGGGGACACTTCTATGAACTGGCCATAGAGCGGGGGATTTATGGGGCCGAGCTGACAGACGGGCTCCGGGTCTACTTCAAACCCCTCCGTCCGCAGGTTCTCCAAGCACTGAGGAGGCTTTCCCTCGAGGCGGATGAGGTGCTCGTCGCCACCGACCCCGATGCGGAAGGGGAGAAAATAGCTTGGGATGTCAGGGCTGTGGTTTCGCCCTTCAATCAAAACGTACACAGAATCTTCTACCATGAGGTCACGAAGCGGGCCATCACTGAGGCCCTCTCCAGTCCGCAGGAGTTTGATCAAAACCTGTTGCATGCCCAGCTGTTGAGAAAAGTGGAAGACGCTTGGATAGGACTTCCCCTTTCGGCCGAGATACAGCGAATTTTCGGAATAAAAACGCTGAGCGCTGGCAGGGTTCAGACACCGGTACTCGGTTGGGTAATCGAGAGGGAGGACATGCACAGAAGGGAGAAGGTGGAGCTGATAAGCTTGGTGCTCGAGAACGGTTTCAGGCTGGTCTTCAAGGCGCCCAGGGGCACTTTCCAGAGAGTGGCGGAGGAAGGGGAAGTGGAAGTGCTAGAGGTTTCGGAGGAGGTGAGGGAGTTGAACCCTCCCCCGCCGCACAACACCGGGAGTCTCCTCATGCAGGCGGGTGGCTTCGGTATTCCTCCTGAGGAGCTGATGAGGATGGCTCAAGATCTCTTCGAGAGGGGCTTCATCACCTATCACCGCACGGACGCCACAACCGTGAGCGCCCTCGGTATACATCTGGCCAAGCAGTACTTGCTCAAGAAAGGTCTGGCCGAGCTCTCCAAACCCAGACCTTGGACTAGCGAGGGGGCTCACGAGTGCATAAGGCCGACGAGGGACTTGGATGCCCAGGAAATCGAGAGCGAGATAGAGAAGGGAAATCTCCCTCCCCTGACCCGTCGACACCTCTTCGTTTACGGGCTCATCTTCAACCGTTTCTTGGCGAGTCAGATGAAGCCCGCCAGAGTGAGATACCATCGGGTGAATTTCCTCGTGGGCGACCAGCGGGTGGGAGTGGAACTGCCGGTCGAGATTCTGGAAAAGGGTTTCTTGGAGGTGAGTCCATTGAAACTGAGTGAGCACAGGTTTGGGCGGGGGAAATACAGGGTGGTGGATATGACGAAAAAGGTGGTGGGGAAGGAACCACTTTACACGGATGGAGACTTAGTGAGGCTTATGAGGGAAAGGGGGATAGGCCGACCCAGCACCTATGCACCTACGGTTGAAAAACTCCGCGACAGGAGGTATGTGTTCAAGGTGGGAAGGGGGGGACTCGTTCCCACCAAGCTGGGAAAGAAGGTCTACCAGTACTTGGTTGAGAAATATCCGCACCTCATCTCGGAGGAGAGGACGAAAATTCTCTACCAGAAGATGGACGAGGTGGAGAGGGGAAAGGCAAAGGTGGAGGAGGTGGTGGAGGAACTGCGAAAGGAGATACCGTTGGATTTAGAAGCAGGAGGGATATAATCAGATGGCGGAGCTCAGGCACATAGTCAGGGTGGCGGGCACCGACCTTAAGGGTGAGAAGAGGGTAGATGTTGCCCTAGCGGACATCAAGGGTGTTGGGTTTGCCATGGCTAGGGCGGTGGCATACGCCGCCAAGGTCGATCCTTTGACTAAGATAGGATATCTGACCGAGGAGGAAGTGGCGAGGATAGAGGAAGTGCTGAGGGACCCCCTGAAGTATGGGATTCCTTCTTGGATGCTCAACCGTAGGAAGGATTACGAGACGGGCAGGGATCTTCACCTGCTCGGGTCCGACCTTGTTCTGGCCGAGAAGGCAGACATAGCCAGAGAGAGGAAGATAAGGAGCAGAAGGGGGATAAGGCACGAGCTGGGTCTGCCGGTGAGGGGGCAGAGAACGAGGACCACCGGAAGAAAGGGAATGACGGTTGGGGTGATGAGGAAGGAGACCAGAATCAAGAT
>Ga0209225_1000824_pt1 | contig 33079 bp, 34 predicted proteins | sample WasSprMetagenome_FD_184732 | JGI IMG/M metagenome (GOLD analysis project Ga0209225, IMG submission 184732) | Sulfidic aquatic microbial communities from Washburn Spring, Yellowstone National Park, USA - WS (SPAdes) (version 3) | ecosystem: Environmental > Aquatic > Thermal springs > Hot (42-90C)... | reverse complement strand
TATAATGATATTTTTAGTATAAAAGAAGAATATTTCATTTTCAATTATCTCTAAGTATAAATTGTTCTTTTAAATGTACTATTTTTCCCTACATATTTTTATATTCATTCTAAGAAATTATAATAAAAAAATGGAAATAAATAAAATAGTAAAATTAAAAATAAATAATGAAAATTTAGAAGAGCTTGAGAAACTATTAGCAACATGGAGATATTCTGTAATTCAAAAAAGAAAAGGAATGAATATTGAAGATATTAATATTCTGACAACATATAAAAATTCTTTAAAACAATTTAATAACTTTAATATTCCAATGTTTCATCCAATTCTTTTTAATACAGGATTTTCAATAGATTTTGAAAACAATGAAGTAAAGCTAACATCTTTAAAAAAGTATAAAAGGATTATTTTGAAAGTTGATGAAGAAAACATGGATTATCTTAAAAAAGAAATCAATAATGGAGCAAAAGCTACAGAAATAATGATAATTCCACCAAGTTATTTAAAAGGGAAACATAAAAGAAGGGAAATTGTTAGAAATTCTCATTGGACTTTAAACATAACGCTAAGGAAAAGCATTGAATTGCTAACAATTGAAAAGTTCAAAAAGCTTCGAAAAATAGCAATTCTGGGGATTGATTTGAATTCAAGACATGGCATAGGATATGCAATATGGACTTGGAATAGAAGCAATGGATTAATAAAAGATGAAGAAATGGGTTTTATTAAATCAAAGATAAAACCTCATTTCTTTCAAGAAAAAGTTCTAAGAAAACTTCAAAGAAATCATGGAAATTCAGTGAAATACAATGAACTATTTCAAAGGATAAACAAGAGAATTCAAAGGCAGAATAGGGATTGGACAGAGAAAACTTCTAAAGAAATTATTAACATTGCGCTACAAAGTATAGAGAAATATGATGTTGGTGTAGTAGCAATTGCTTTTGAAAACCTTAGTGGATTCAAGGCAAACGGAAACGGTAGAAAAGAAGTAAATAAAGCAAATAGCCAATGGTTAAGAAGAATAGTAAAAAGAACCTTTGAGAAAGCTTTATGGAATTATCCAACAAAGATTCTTGCTTATAAACCAATAAAGAATAAAAAGAATCTTAAACAAATCTTGATAAATGCATATAAAACATCAAAGAAATGTAGTAGATGTGGAAATAATGTGGAATTCATAAGCAATAATGAAGTATATTGTAAACATTGCAATAGACATAAAAATAGACATTTAAATTCTGCTGATAATATAGCAAGAAAAGCAATAATAAAACTTTGCTATTTTAATTAATATCTTCCAGAACATGGCGTTCTGGAGGGTTAGGCGTGGGCCAAGCTTCCTATTCATAGAAAATCCAGCATTAGAGCTTTAAAGGTGAGAAAGCTCTTTTTAAGAGCTTTCAATGATTTGCAATGAAAAGCTCCTTTGATCTTGGGAATGAAATAAAGGGGTTAGTAGTGGTTTATCCATTACTTGCTGGATTGCCTCCCAATGGGAGGATTAGGAAGCTCATACTCTTCCAAGTAAAGAGTATGAGCAACCTCCAGAAAGAAAGGCTAAACTATAGTAGGAAGCTGAGCACGCCACCATTTCAAATCACTTATTATTTATATAAAAGAATTAGAAAAAGCTTTATAAAAAATTAAAGTTTTTTTGAATATATGAGAACTATTGAATGGAAAGGCGGGGAAGTTTTCTTAATAGATCAAACTTTACTTCCTATGAAATTTGAATATGTTATTTGTAAGAATTATGAAGAAATAGCTGAAGCTATTGAAAAAATGAAAATTCGTGGTGCACCTGCAATAGGAGTTGCTGCAGCAATGGGTATTGCACTTGCAGCATATAATAGTAAAGCAAATACGAAAGAAGAATTATTAAATGATTTAAAGAAAGCTGAAGAAAGAATAAAATCTACTAGGCCAACTGCAGTAAATTTATTTTGGGCAATAGATAGAATGATGAAATTAGCTAAAGAAAGTAATGAAAATGTAAAAGAAATTATTTTAAAACTTATAAAAGAAGCAAATTTAATTGCTGAAGAAGATATAAAAATAAATAAAGCTATAGGTGAAAATGGTGAAAAATTAATAGAAGATGGAGATGTTATTGGAACAATATGTAATGCTGGTTCTCTTGCAACTGTTGATTATGGAACAGCTTTAGGAGTTATACGTTCAGCTTGGAATAAAGGGAAAAATATTAAAGTTATTGCAATGGAAACTAGACCTTTATTTCAAGGTGCTAGATTAACAGCTTGGGAACTTAAAAAAGATGGAATTCCTGTTACTGTTATTACAGATAATTCAATAGGATTAATTATGCAAAGAAAAATGATTAATAAAATGATTGTTGGAGCAGATCGTATATTAAAAGATGGCTCAGTATTCAATAAAATTGGAACATATACAGCAGCAGTTTTAGCTAAAAATCATAATATTCCTTTTTATGTAGCTGCTCCATTATCAACAATTGATTTATATTCAAAACCTCAAGATATCATTATTGAACAACGTAACGAAAAAGAAGTTTATGATCCATTTAATATTGGATATAGAATTGTTCCAGAAAATGTAGAAATTTTAAATTTTGCATTTGATTATACTCCACCAGAATATATTTCAGCAATAATTACTGAAAAAGGGATCGCTTATCCACCATACATTGATTCTATTATTAAACTATTTAAATCATAATTTCTTAATTTTATAAGAGAAAACTATGAATATTGGATTAATTAGAGTTGTTACTCTTTATGATGAAAAAGCATTGAATGCTCATGGATTATTAATAATGAAACATTATCCAGAATTTAATGTTATTAGTAAATGCATTAATGATCAACCATTAGGCATATATGATGAAGAAAGCAAGAAAAAAGCAATACCTAAAATAATTGATTTAGCTAAAAATTTTGAAAAAGAAAAAGTTAATGCAATAATAATTAGTTGTGCTGACGATCCTGCTATTAAAGAAATTAGAGAATTTTCAAAAATACCTATAATTGGAGCTGGAATATCTTCTGCAACATTAGCTTTAGCATTAGGTGAAAAAATTGGAGTTATAGGAATAGGTGAAGAGCCTCCTAAAAATATTCAAAAAATATTAAAAGATCATCTTGTAGCTTATTTAAAACCAAAAGGAGTAGTTACTACTCATGATATAAAGAAAAATATTAATGAAGTAATAGAATTAGCAATTAAAATTTCTAAATCTATTGATGTATTAACTTTTTCATGCACAGGTTTTTCAACAAATATAGATTTATTAAGCTTAAGTAAAAAAATTAATAAAATAGTAGTTGATCCTGTTCTTGCTTCAGCTAATCATGCATATTATCTTTTTAAGAATTCTATGTTAATTTAAAAACAATTTTCATAATATCTATTAAGAACTTAAGTGTTGAATCATACCTGAAAAAGTTAAATCCCCATCTTAATATACTAATAATAATTGTAATTATTGCAATTAATGCTATAAAAGCATAATCTATTTTCTTCATTGAAATTGTTTTTCTATAAGTTCTTTTAGCTGGATTATAAGTAAATGCTTTTGATTCTATTGCTCTGGATATATCCATCCCTCTTAGAACTGTTAAGAAAATACTTGGAACTATTACAGGAACAAGAGCAAAGAATTTCTTTATTGGATTTTTTTGCTCTATTTTTGCTCCACGAGATTTTTGTGCTTCTATAACAGTTTGAAATTGATTAATTAATACTGGAACAGATGCAAAAGCTATTCCTAAAGCAACTGCAAATTCTGGAGGAGCACCCATTTTAGAAATTGCAATTAATAAATCTGCTATAGGTGTTACTAATGTAATAAACCTAGTTATACAAATGAATAGAATAAAGCGTAAAGCACTAGTAATTCCTATAAGAGTTGTTTCAAGTGTTACTGGAGCCATTCCTGGGACAAGATAAAAATATATTTTTGCTCCACGTGGTGGTGAAACAAAATAATTTAATAAAATAAACAATATAAAAGCTGGTAAAATAGGCTTAACTATTCCTGTTAATTTCTTCATAGGTATCCCAGCTAATTTATATAATCCGAAAATACTTAATAGGATTAAAGCAACTATTATTGTATCTTCAACAGCCAATAGGATTATTAATATGAATAAAAAGAAAATCATTTTTGTTCTTGGATCTAGTTTATGAAATATGCTTTTCCCAGGGATGTATTCTAAAGCCATATTATTCCACCTTAAAAATACTTTTTAAAACATTTATAGCTTCTTCTACTGTTAATACATCTGGCTTAATATTATAATTGCTACTTAATTTCTTGAATAATTGAGTAATTATTGGTGGTTTTAAATGAGCTTTCTTTAATATATCTTCTCTCATGAATACTTCTTTTGTAGATCCATCTATTAATATTTCACCTTCATTCATAACAATACATCTTTGAGCATATTCAGCAACAATATTCATATCGTGTGTAATTACTATGATCGTCTTACCTAAAGAATGTAACTTCTTAAAAATATTCATTACTTCTCTTTTACCACGTGGATCCTGACCAGTTGTTGGTTCATCTATGATTAATACTTCAGGCATCATTGAAAGGATTGATGCTATTGCTATTCTTTGTCTATGCCCTTTACTTAATTCATATGGCTTTTCTTCAAGTAGATTTTCTATATTAAGCATTTTTGAAACTTCAATAACTCTTTTATCAATTTCTTCTTTAGATAATCCTATATTTTTAGGTCCAAAAGCAATTTCATCATAAACTCTTCTTGAAAATAATTGATGATCTGGATTTTGAAAAACATATCCTACATAACTAATTATTTTATGAATTGGAACCATTTTAGTATTCATATTATAAACTATTACTTCTCCTTTTGTTGGTCTTAATAATCCATTTATGTTTTTTGCTAAAGTTGTTTTACCTGACCCATTTTGTCCAATTATTGCTACAAATTCTCCTTTATAAAAATTAGTTGTTACTCCTTTAAGAGCTATTGTTCCACTTGGATATTGAAACCAAACATCTTTTACTTGAATTATTGCTTCTTTTCCAACTTTTTCAAATTGATGAATTTTTTCTTGTGGTATATTTATTTTTCCTTTAATATTTTCAAAAATATTTGAGAAACATTCATATCCTTCATCAATTGTAAGAGGTATGCTTGGTAAATTTATGCCAAGCTTCTTTGCTTCATGAGCAAAAAGTGCTATTTGAGGAGCTTCTAAACCAATTTTATTTAAAAATTCTGCTTCTTCTCCTAAAATTTCTCTAGGATTGCCTTCCATAATTATTTTACCTTCATTCATTACAATTACTCTATCAACTAAATCTATCAATTCTTCAAGTTTATGTTCAACAATAAGTATCGTTTTTCTTTCTTCTAGAGAAATTTTTCTTAAAAGTTTAAAAACATTTAAACTTCCTATTGGATCAAGATTAGAAGTAGGTTCATCAAGAACATATATTAAAGGTTTCATTGCTAATATAGAAGCTAAAGCACATGCTTGTTGTTGACCACCAGAAAGAGCATATGGTGGATGCTGTTTATATTCTTTTAAACCAACAAAATCTAAAGCCCAATCAATTCTTTCATTAATTTCATCTATTTTTAATCCTAAATTTTCAAGCCCAAAAGCAATTTCATCTTCAACAGAAGCTGTTACAAGTTGACTTGATGGATCTTGAAATAGCAATCCAACAATTGTAGATAAATAACCAACATAGGAATTTTTTGTATTAATTCCATGAACAATAATATCTCCTTCTAATGAACCACCATAAAAATGAGGTATTAATCCATTTATTAAGTTACATAATGTAGTTTTTCCAGCTCCTGTAGGACCAGTAATAAGTAAAATTTCTCCTTTTCTAACTTTTAAATCAATATTTTTCAATGCAGGTTTATCAGAACCAGGGTATTTATAAGTAACATTTTTTAATATTATTTCATATCCTTCTTCTTCTAAATTCATAGTTATTTACTCCATAAAAAAGAAAAAAGGGATGTGAAAATAATTTATGCATATTTTTTATGTATATAATATGCTATAACGAATAATACTATTCCCCCTATAACAGCAATTGCAGCATGAACATACCATGGTTGTGCGCCAAGTGGTTTTCCTCCTTTTTGCCAAAGTTCCCTTATAACATAGAAAATAATCAGCATTATTATTAAAAGTATAACTCCTACTGTTGTGCTTATCCCTCTTTTTACCATGGTGCTTTAGCCTCCTTCCATCCAAAGAGGCTTTTTAATGCTGCAACTATAGCACTAAAGATTATTATTTGGAAAAATGCATAAAGTGTATAATACCATCCCATAGTTATTGGCCATGTTGGATAGAATGGATAAAATCCAAGTAGAGATAAAGCAAATGTGAATAATGGTGCTTCAACAAACATTTGTAATAGAAATGTTGTTATCCAAAATATTATCCATCGAGTCCTTTCATTTTTAAATCTAAGAATAAAGTATTTCCATACATATGCCCAATAAATTCCTTTTACAGGTTGCAAAATAAGGTCTACTTGCGGCAAGCCTGAAGGTATTCCTCTCGCAATTCCAACTATTATTCCTACAATTGGTCCTCCACACATTCCTGCTAAGCAAGGCATTAATGCTCCTGGATCTACTACAAGTGGGGGAACTAATGGAACTGCTATACCTAATCCTCTAAAAGCAAATCCAGCTGCACCAAATGCAGCAGCAAGTCCTATTTGTCTACTTGTTAAAAATGGTTTTCTAGTTGGAGCTTTTTCAGTCATTTTTCCTAAACCTCTTTATTTATTCTATATTCTTTTATATAAGAAATTTAAACTTTTCGTTTAAAGAGCCTATAGTATTAAATATTCTTTACTTTCCTATAGAAAAGCTTAAAAATTATTATCAATCTTTTTTTATGAAAAAATATGAAAGATATAAAAGAAAAAATTTGGAGAAAAGTAGATATTGAAAAATCAAAAATAATAAAGCTTGCTTCTGATTTAATAAAAATTCCAAGTGAAAATCCTCCAGGAGATATGAGTCAAATTAGTTCTTTTATAATCGACCATTTAAAATCATATGGTTTAAAATATGAAATTTATGAAATTGAGAAAGGAAGAATAAATATTATTTGTAAATTTGGTTCTTTAAATAAACCATTATTAATGCTTAATGGTCATATGGATGTAGTTCCAGCTGGAGATTCTTCTAGATGGAGCTTTCCACCATATAGTGGAGAAATAAAGAATGGCTATATTCTTGGACGTGGAGCATCTGATATGAAAGGTGGATTAGCTGGAATAATAGCTACAATGGAATTTTTAGCTGAAAGTAACATAGATCTTCCTGGTTCATTAGTTTTAGTCATTGTTCCAGATGAAGAAACAGGTAGTTTTTATGGAAATGAATGGATAATGAAGCAAAAATTTTTTAATCCAACAGCTTGTATAATTGCTGAACCAACAAGTATAGATTCTATTGATATAGGTCAACGTGGAGCTTTATGGATTAGAATTATTGTAAAAGGTAAGCCTATTCATGGAAGCTTATCTCCATATCTTGGAGATAATGCTATAATGAAATCTTTTGAAATATGTAAAAGAGTTCTTAAACTTACAGAAATAGAATCTACTCCACCATCAGATATAAAAGAAACAATAGATTTTTCACAAAAATTTATTGAAAAATTAATTGGTTTTAAAAATATTGGTAGAATTCTTCGTTCCCCATCAGTAAATATTGGAATGATTAATGGTGGAACAAAAATAAATATGGTTCCAGATAAATGCAATATAGATATAGATATAAGATTACCAATAGGTCTTTCTATAGATCAAGTGAAGAAAGAATTAATTTCAATTTTAAAAGAATATGAAAATGATATTGAATTGAATGTAATTGCTGCTATGGAACCCAATTATACATCTCCTAAAGAAGATATTGTTAAATGTTTATATAAAAATATTAAAGAAGTAACTTCAATTGATCCAAAAATTTTTGTTCAATGGGCATCTAGTGATGCAAGATTTTTCAGATATGCTGGTATTCCAACAATACATTATGGTCCATCAATAATTGAAGGTATTCATGGATATGATGAAAAAGTTAAAGCAGAAGATGTAGTAATTGCTACAAAAGTATATATTGGAACAGTTATAGATTTCTTTATAAAGTAATTTTAAATGAGCGTGTTTAATATGTCTTGCATGAAAGAAGTTATTGATATTATAGATTTGCTTGATAGTGCTAAAATTAATGGTTTAGAAATTGCTAAATTTCTTAATTCATATGGTATTAAAAATATTGATGTTAGAAAAATTAGTAATAAAAAAGGTAAAACAGATTTTATTAAAATATTAATTCCTGGAATAAATGGTAAATATAATAATGGAAATGCTCCAACTCTTGGAATAATTGGAAGATTGGGTGGAATTGGTGCAAGACCAGAAATTAAAGGGATTGTTTCAGATGCTGATGGAGCTATAATTGCTTTATCTTCTGCTTTGAAATTGGGTAAAATGATTATTAATGGAGATCGATTGAATGGAGATGTTATTATTACTACTCATATTTGTCCAAATGCACCTACATTGCCACATTATCCAGTTCCATTTATGGATTCTCCAATTGATATAATGGAAATTCTTAAGTATGAAGTTGATGAGAAAATGGATGCTATTCTTTCAATTGATGCAACTAAAGGAAATAGAGTTATAAAAATTCCAGGATTTGCAATAACTCCAACTGTTAAAGAAGGGTGGATATTAAAAGTAAGTGAAGATTTGATAAATATTTATGAAAGAGTAGTAGGAGATGTAGCTTGTGTAGTTCCAATAACAATGCAAGATATTACTCCATATAAAAATGGAATTTATCATATAAATAGTATAATGCAACCTTGGCTTATGACAGATGCTCCAGTAGTAGGAGTTGCAACAACTGCTAAACTTCCAATTCCAGGATGTGGAACAGGATGCAATTATATTTTAGGTTTAGAAGCTGCTACAAGATTTTGCATTGAAGTAGCTAAAGATTTTACATCTAATAAATGTAAATTTTATGATGAAGAAGAATTTAAAAGAATAATTAATCTTTATGGTTCAATGAAAAATATACTTAGAAAATTTTAAATCTTTCGATATAAATTATTTTATTGATAATTATGAGTATAATGATAGATAAGCAAACTATAGATTATACTAAAGAAATATTTAAGAAACTTGAATCAGAAGTTAAATTATACCTTTTTACAACTAAAATGCATTGCCTTTATTGTAATGAGGTTGAAAAATTAATAGATATAATTTCAAGTCTTTCAAATTTAATAAAAGTTATAAAATGTGAATGTGAAATAGATTCTATTGAAGCAAGGAAATTTGGTATAGATAAACATCCAGCAATAGTTCTTCATGGTAAGGAAGAGTATAATATTAGATATTTTGGAATTCCTGGTGGATATGAATATGGGGTTTTAATTGAAGATATTGTTGATGTTTCATTAGGTAAAACTGATCTTTCTAAAGAAATAGTAGATTCATTATATAAAATAAATAAACCTATTCATATACAAGTTTTTGTAACACCTACTTGTCCATATTGCCCAATAGCTGCAAGAATGGCTCATAAATTTGCTATAATAAATAAAAATATTAAAGCAGATGTTATTGAAGCTATAGAATTTCCTAATTTAGCTAGAAAATATAATGTTTTTGCAGTTCCTAAAATAATTATAAATGAAATTATTGAAATAGAAGGAGCAGTCCCTGAAAAATTCTTCTTAAATAAAATTTTAGAAGCATTAGAAAAAAGCGAATGAATATGTCTTTTTTTATTTCATCTCAATCAATGTATGATATAGTGATAATAGGCGGAGGTCCTGCTGGATTAACTGCTGGAATTTATGCTTCTAGTCTTGGATTAAAAACTTTAATAATAGAAGGAGAATCTCCACCACGTATTACATTAGCTACTAAAATAAATAATTATCCTGGATTTCCAGAAGGTATAAGTGGCATAGAGCTTCTTAATAAAATTAAAAAACAAGCATTATCATATGGAGTAGAAATAATAAAAGGAAATGTTTCTAGTTTAAATCTTATAGGTCCAATAAAAAATGTAATAGTAAGAAATAAAAATATAACTTGTAAAGCTATAATTCTAGCAATTGGAATTAAAAGTACTGAATTAAAAATTGAAGGAGAAGATAAATTCATAGGTTTAGGATTATCTTATTGTGTTGTATGCGATGGTCCTCTTTTTAAGAATAAGAGAGTTTTATTAATTGGTAGTGGTGAAGAAGCTATAGAAGATGCATTATTTTTAAGCAATTTAGCTTCAGAAGTTTTCTTCATAGCTTTAGAAAAGATAAATGAAGAACAAATTAATTTATTAAAAAATAATGGAATAAAAATTCTTGAAGGAGTAAAATTAAAAGCTATAAAAGGAGAAAAAATAGTTCAAAAAGTTTTATTAGAAAAAATTGATGGTAAAGAAGAATTGCTTGATATTGATGGAATTTTCATAGTTACAAGAGAAATTCCATTAATGAAGATTCTTTCTAAAGCTGGATTAGAAATAGAAGGGAATTATATTAAAGTAAATAATAAACAAGAAACAAATATTGAAGGAGTTTATGCTGCTGGAGATTGTACTGGTGGAGGAGCACAAGTAGTCATAGCTGCTGGAGAAGGAGCAAAAGCAGCAATAAATGCTGCTGCATATATTAAGAAGCTTGATAAAATACCAATACTATGGAAAAAATAATTTTTAAAATGAAAGATAAATCTATATATTTTAATACATGCTCAAGAGATTGTTATGATACATGCTCTATATTAACATATGTTAAAAATGGAAGAATTATTCGAATAGAAGGGAGAAAAGATCATCCAATAACTAAAGGTTTTCTTTGTAGTAAAGCTAAAAAATTTATTAATTATACTTATAGTAAAGATCGTATACTTTATCCAATGAAAAGAATTGGAAATAAAGGTTCTGGAAAATTCAAGAGAATAGATTGGGATGAAGCTTTAAAAATTATTTCTAAAAAAATTAAAGAAATTATTGAAAAATATGGTTCAAAAGCAATTCTTCAATATAATTTTGCAGGAAATATGGGAATAATTAATAGATTTTTTCCATATAGATTTTTCAATTTTTTAGGTACTTCAAGAATAAAAGAAAATATTTGTGATTCTGCAGGTGAAACTGCTTTAAAATATGTTTATGGAAGTACTTATGGTGCTTTTCCTCATGAAATTTTAAAATCAAAATTAATAATTTATTGGGGAATAAATGCAGCATGGACAAATATTCATGGTTTTAATTTAGCAATTGAAGCAAGAAAGAAAGGTGCTAAAATATATGTTATAGATCCAAATTTTACAGCTACAGCTAAAGCAGCAGATTTTCATTTTAAAATAAAACCATGCACAGATGCTACTTTAGCTTTAGGATTAGCTAATTACATTATTCAAAATAATTTATATGATAAAAAATTCATAGAAGAAAATGTTTATGGTTTTAATGAATTTAAAGAATATGTTAAAAAATATGATTTAAATAAAACTTCAGAAATAACTGGTATAAAAAAGAAGATATAATTAATCTTGCTAATAATTATGCTTCTTTAAAACCAAATATAATACATATAGGTTATGGATTACAAAGGAATTTTAATGGAGGAGAAATTGTTAGAGCAATATCTTTATTACCTGCACTTATAGGTGAAGCAAGAGGATTTATATATAGTAATAATCTTATTAATTTAAATTATGTTAAAGGAGAATGGCTTAGAAAAGAAAAAGCTATTGAATATGATATGGCAAAATTGGGAGAAGTACTTTCTAATAAAGAAATTAAAATAATATTCATATATAATGCAAATCCATTAGCTACTTTACCAAATTATAATCTTGTTAAGAAAAGTTTTCAAAGAAAAGATCTTTTTGTAATTGTGCATGATATTTTTAAAACAGATACTGCAGATTATGCTGATATTCTCCTTCCAGCAACAACTTTCTTTGAAGATTTTGATATAAATTATTCATATTTTCATAATTTTATTTCAATAAATGAAAAAGTTATTGAGCCTAGAGGAGAAGCTAAAAGCAATTATGAATTATTTAAATTATTAGCAAAATATCTTAATATTGAAAATGAATATCTTTATGAAGATAAAGATAAAATAATTGAGAAAATTTTAAAAGAAAATAATTTAGAAATAAAATTAAATGAATTAAAAGAAAGAGGATTTTTCGAAATTCCTATTCCTAAGAAAAATATTTATCAAACAAATTCTGGAAAAATTGAATTCTATTCTATTGAAGCTTTTAAAAATGGTCTTAATCCATTTCCAATTCATTTAGAAATTAATAAAAATAATTCAAATTTAATGCAATTATTCACAACTACTCAGGGCGTGCTCAGCTTCCTACCATAGTTTAGCCTCTCTTTCTGGAGGTTACTCATACTCTTTACTTGGAAGAGCATGAGCTTCCTAATCCTCCCATTGGGAGGCATCCAGCAAGTAGTAGCTTTTGCTACTACTAACCCCTTTATTTCATACCCAAGATCAAAAGGGGCTTTTCATCGCAAATCATTGAAGGCAAAAGCCTTCTCACCTTAGAAGCTCTAATGCTGGATTTCCTATGAATAGGAAGCTTGGCCCACGCCTGACCCTCCAGAACGCCATGTTCTGGAAGGACTAAAGAACATCGATGTAATAGCAAAGATCTAATATTGCTTTTCTTGCTATATTATCAGCAGAATTTAAATGTCTGTTTTTATGTCTATTGCAATGCTTACAATATACTTCATTATTGCTTATGAATTCCACATAATTTCCGCATTTACTACATTTCTTTGATGTTTTATATGCATTTACCAAGATTTGTTCAAGATTCTTTTTATTCTTTATTGGCTTATAAGTAAGAATCTTTGTTGGATAACTCCATAAAACTTTTTTAAATGTTCTTTTTGTTATTTTTCTTAGCCATCGATTGTTTGCCTTGTTTATTTCTTTTTTACCGTTGCCGTTTGCCTTGTAATTAGCAAGATTTTCAAAAGCAATTGCTACTACATCAGCATTATATTTCTCTATGCTTTGTAATGCAATGTTAATAATTTCTTTAGAAGCTTTCTCTGTCCAATCTTTATTCTGCCTTTGAATTCTCTTGTTTATTCTTTGATATAATTCATTGTATTTCACTGAATTTCCATGATTTTTCTGTAATTTTCTTAGAACTTTTTCTTGAAAGAAATGAGGTTTTATCTTTGATTTAATAAACCCCATTTCTTCATCTTTTATTAATCCATTGCTTCTATTCCAAGTCCATATTGCATATCCTATGCCATGTCTTGAATTCAAATCAATACCCAGAATTGCTATTTTTCGAAGCTTTTTGAATTTTTCAATTGTTAGCAATTCGATGCTTTTCCTTAGCGTTATGTTTAAAGTCCAATGTTTGTTTTTTACTATTTCTCTTCTTCTATGATGTCCTTTTAAATAGCTTGGTGGAATTATCATTATTTCAGTAGTTTTTGCTCCATTATTGATTTCTTTTTTAAGATATTCCATGTTTTCTTCATCAATCTTCAAAATAATCCTTTTATGCCTTTTTAAAGATGTTAGCTTTACTTCATTGTTTTCAAAGTCTATTAAAAATCCAGTATTAAAAAGAATTGGATGAAATGCTGGAATATTAAAGCCATTAAATTGTTTTAAAGAATTTTTATACGTTGTTAGAATATGAAGATCATCAATGTTTATTCCTTTCCTTTTTTGCCATACTGAATATCTCCAAATTGCTAATAGCTTTTCAAGCTCTTTTAGATTTTCATTGTCCCCAACTACCCTTAACTTTACTGTTTTCCTCACTTCCATTTTCCCACCTCCATACTTTTTCCTGCTCATTTCTCAGCAGGATCAGGAATTGCACCTGAGCAGGTGGAGGTGAGAATGGAAGCAAAGAAAACAGTAAAGCAGAGTAGTTGGGTGGCGTAGCCAAGCTAATGGGAGGATTTTCCAGAAAGGGGCTAAACTACTTCGGACAAAGCAAATCAAGGAGGCAGGAGAAAACCCCTACCTCGTATGGCAAAAATCGGCAAAAATCGTTCCCTTCCCCACTCGATAACTTTAGCGTATGAAGAAATTAAATGTATTTTTGAAAAAGACAGAAGGAGTTTATGCCACAAGGGCAATCATTACTCCTTCTGTCTTCTCTTGCTTAATGTTATCAAATGCCACCTTATTCATTAGCCTATGGTGGATAGGCTTCTTTAAAGTGGCAAAGTATAGCGGACTACCCTTTCCTCCACCACTCCTCCCTATTCCATTCAGGAATAGATGAGTGGTAAGCATGAAAGAAAAAAAGGAAAGGGTAGTTGGAACAATGAAAATCAAAGAATATCAAATGTGTATGCTACACTGCCGTTTAATCTCTGGGGGTCATTTTCCTTTTAAAAGGAAAATGTTATTAGACTTGCCGTGGGTTAGCAAGTCTCCCCCAACCCAGCAGGTAGCATACCAAAAGCCCCACTCCCATGCAGGAAATTCATTCCTGTATGGTGGAGCAAAAATAAAAAGTATAGCAATAATAATTCTAAGCCCCTTAAAAGTTAATCTTTATCTTCCTTTTTGTTTTTTCTGCTTCAGGTTAAGGAAGCAAACCTGAAAGCAGTCCAAGATTATGCTACTCCTTACGGAGAACCTCTCTTAATGAGAGTTTCTCGGAACTGCTTCTCCGCTTGGAGGATGGTTCACTGGTCTCCCTCCCCATCACAATATTTGCCATATAACACATATACGTATAATAATATTACTACTATATAAATATTTCTCTAAAAAGAAAAAAATTTAATAGTTAATTAATAAACTATTAATTTACATGGGAGAATGGAGAAGAGGAAGACCAAAAGAATTTATACTTTCTGGTAAAGCAAAAGATATTCTTTTATCTCTTTATGAAAAACCAAAATATCTTACAGAATTATTAAGAGATGTAAAAGGAAGTCCAACTACTCTTGCATTGAATTTAAAAGAACTTGAATATGAAGGATTTATAGAAGAAAAATATACTCCAACTACAAGAATATTAATTCTTACAAATAAAGGAATAGAAGCAGTTAAATTTATAAAAATGACAGAAGATATAATGAAAAAAATAGAAATTTCAGAAACATTAGAAATTCCAAAAGATAGAAAAAAATGGATTTTATTATTATTAAATTTTGCTGAAAAAATTAAAGGAACTACAAGACTTATGAAATATTTATTCTTAATTAAAAAAGAATATGAAATAGAAAATGAATATAATTTTGTTCCATATTTATATGGACCATTTTCATATGAAGTATTAAAAGATATTGAAGAACTTGAAAAAATTGGATTAATAAAAATAGATAAGGAAATATCTGAACCAAAATATTCTGGAGATTGGCAAATAATTAAAATATATTCATTAACAAAGAAAGGAAAAGAAATTTCTGAAAAAATTTTAAATGAAATTGATATTGTTACTAAACAAAAAATAAAAGAAGCGGTAGAAACATTTAATAAATATACTCTAGCAGGATTGCTTTATTATATTTATAATAGATATCCGGAATATCGAGAATGCAAAGAAGAATAAAGAATATTATCTTTCTAAGAATTTCATAGTTTTTAAGCTATTTAATTCCTCTTCCTAGTTATTTGAATAAAGTTTTATCTTTAATGCAATTTTAAATTTAATATTTTTAGAAATTTATTAATAGATTTATGACTTATATTTTTAATGTTTAATTATTTCAGAAATTTTTCTAAAAGAATTAGATCTAGAAGATTAATGAATTTTTATTATTTAAAATCTATGAAAATGAATGAAATAATTGAAATAATTAAAGGAGGCAATATGAAATGAGTGTAAAAGGATTCAAACATCTTAAAAATAGAAATGAAATTGAAAGGAAGACAATAAAAGTTGCAATTAAAGAAGAGAAAAAAGAAGGCAGAAAAATAAAAATAGTTAGTCCTAAAAAACCTTATGATATTAAAAGTATTGGAAAAAAACCTGAAGATATTAGATTTATAGAAGTTAAAGGACATATAAATCCAAAGGAATTTAATTATATTAAATTAACAGAAAGAGAATATAATTTTGCTAAAAAGAATGAAGAGAAATATTTTATATATTTAATTAATTTCATTAAAGAAAAACCAATAATTATAAAAATAAGAAATCCTATTAAAAAATTAAAATGGAAAAAGGAAGTTATAAAAAGACGAAAAGGAGTTAGATTTAAAACATTATATGAAAAATATAACATACAATTGCCAGAAATATTCAAAGAAGAAGTACAATACGTATCTACTATTGATGAATTATTAAAAAGTGACATGAATGACTCTTTTAAATGAAAGAGCAATTTTAATTGATAATAGAGAAAAAATAGTGGAATTCCAGAATTTTTGAAAGATAAAGGAATTCCAATTTTATTTGAAAATTTAGAAATTGGAGATTACATAATTGGAGATTTAATTATTAGAGGGGAAAACATCAAAAGATTTTATTGCTTCTGTTTTTGATGGAAGAATATTTCAACAAGCAAATAAGATAACTTCTTATACTAATAAAGCAAAATATTATTAATTGAAGGTTTATTACAAATGAATTAGAATATATTAAGAATAAAAATTCAATATATGGAACTTTGCTAAGCTTAGCATTATCTTATAATTTTAAAAATTATTTATTCTAATGATATTGAAGAAACTTCAAATGTTTTAGAGATTATCTATAAACATGGAAAATATAGTAAGATTGAGAATATTCATTTAATAAGCAAAAAAGAATATCTAATGATATTAATAGACAGAAATTAAATATAATTGCTTCAATTCCTTATATTGGTGAGAAATATGCTGAAAGACTATTGAAAAGTTTTAAAACAATTAAAGCAATTATTAATGCTTCTCCACAAGAATTAACTTTTAAAGCCAAAATTCCATATAAGACATCGATTAAAATTTGGAAAATTTTAAATGAAGAATATAAGGGATAAATTATGTTTTCATATTTAAGAAAAATACTATGCCTAATAATGCTAACAATTTCTTCTTATGAAGATTTTAAAACGAGAGAAGTAGATGATAGAATTTGGTTAATTTTTTCTCCGATTGGAATAATAATAACATTAATTGAATTCTTTTTAAAATTTATTGATTTTTCATATTTAATACTTTATTTTATTTCAATTTTAATTACAACAATTATTTCAATAATAATTTATTATTCAAAATTTGTAGGAGGAGCAGATTCGAAAGCATTAATTTCAATATCCTTTTTAGACCCAATAAATCTTAATGAAAATACAATTCATCCTTTTACTCCAATAATTGTTTTAATGGATACTCTTATAACATTTTTAATAGTTCCTATATTTTTATTTTCTTACAATTTATATAGAATTTTAAATAAAGAAAATATTTTTGAAGGATTTGAAAATGAAAAATTGTATAGAAAAATTATTGCATTATTTATTGGATATAGAACTAAGGGTATTAAAAAGAGATTTACAATTCCAATAGAAGATGGTTTTGGTGAGAAAAGAGAATTCTTCTTTACTCCTCTATTAATGCTTGATGTTGAACCAATAGAAAATGAAGGTGAATGGGTTTCTCCTTGTCTTCCATTAATTGTTTTTGTATTATAATGGAGATATTTTAAAAATATTTTTTAAATTTCAATTTTAAAAATATAAATAAAAATCTTTATATAATAAAATTTTATAAAAACTTGAATAATTGGACATGTCCATATCATAATAAAATTAAAAAGGAAATAAAATTTTACATTCTCATAAATTATTTAGATGCAAAAAGAATTGGATTAAAAAATGGAGATAAAGTTTTATTAAAAAATAATTATGGTTCATTAAAAGCTAGAATAAAAATTACAAAAGATATACATGAAGGAACTTTATTAATGTATAAATCTCCTTGGCCAAAAATATTTAAAGGGACTCCAAATTCTCTTATTCCAGATAATATTCAAGAAAAATATGGTGGGTGCTCAATCATACATTCAACATTTGTTACTATAGAAAAATTATAATAGTGATTTATTATGAGTTTCTTTGAATCTATTGAAAATAGATTTAAATTATTAAAATTGCTTAAATCTGAAGGAATGTATGTTAGATGGCATGCTTATGAATATTTAATTGGTTATAAAGGTATTCTTACTTGCTTAATTCTTTTAGAACCAATAAATAATAAAGTTTTAATAAAAAAATTTAAATGGAGTGAATTTTCTAATGAAGTTTCTGAAATAATTAAGAAGAAAATAGCTTCTATGGATAAAAAAATTGAGATTGAAATTATTGAATAGTTTAGCAACTGCTATGTTTTATTGCACCTGTTGGACAAGATGTAACACAAACACAGCATTGTATGCATGAATCAATATTTGGAGCTGTTGATTTTCCATCTTTAAGTTCATAAACTCCTGTTGGACAAACAGCTACGCATTGTCCTGCGCCAATACATTTATCATAATCTATCTCAATTGTTATTCCTAAACTTTCACTAGTCCATTTTTTTACAACCATTTTGAAAACACCTTTTTAACATTTTTTCTCTAATTTTTCTTATATATATACTTTATTTTAGATTAAACAAAGTACCTTTTTTTTAAAATATGATTCTCATATTAAAATAAGAATTTAAAAATCTGAATATGCACATGATCGAATAAAATCTATCATTCTACTGTTACTGATTTTGCTAAGTTTCTTGGTTTATCAACATCGTATCCTAGCAAAACTGCCATATAGTAAGCAAAAAGATGTAAAGGAATAATAGATAAAAGCGGAGTCAATATTTCTAATGTTTTTGGAATATAGATTACATCATCAACCATCTTCTTTATTTCTTCATCTCTTTGAGTAGCAATAGCTAACACTTTCCCTCCCCTAGCTTTGATTTCTTTAATATTAGAAACCATTTTATCATAAACTGAATCTAATGGACAAATAGCAATGGTTGGAAAATTTTCATCAATTAATGCTAATGGTCCATGTTTTAATTCTCCACCAGCCATACCTTCAGCATGTAAATAAGAAATTTCTTTTAATTTTAAAGCACCTTCTAAAGCAATAGGGAAACTGTATTTTCTTCCTATAAATAGAAAGTTTTTAAAATTTTTATATTTTTCAGCTATATTTTTAATATAAGGAGCTAATTTTAAAACTTCTTTTGCTAAATCAGGAATTTTTGAAAGTTCAAAAATAATTTCTTTTCTTATTGATAAAGGCATTCCTTTTTGTTTACCAAAATATAATGTTAGCATAATTAATGCTGCTAATTGACCTAAAAATGCTTTGGTAGAAGCAACAGCAATTTCAGGACCAGAACGAATATATATGCCAGCATCAGTTCCCCTTGCTAGAGAAGAACCAACAACATTCGTGATTCCTAAAGTTAGGTTCCCTCTTTTTTTTACTTCTCTTAATGCAATTAAAGTATCAGCAGTTTCTCCAGATTGTGAAATAAAAATAACTGCTACATTTTTATCTAAAATTGGTTTTCGATAATTAAATTCTGAGGCAATATCAATTTCAGTTGGAATTTCAGCATACTCTTCTAATATGTATTTCCCATATAGTGCTGCATAATATGATGTCCCACAAGCAACTAAAAATAATCGATTTATTTTTCTTAATTTTTCTTGAATATTATCTAACCCTCCTAATTTTACTAAACCTTCTTCCATTATTAATCTTCCTCTAATAGCATTCCTTATTGCTTCTGGCTCCTCCATTATTTCTTTTAACATAAAATGAGGATATCCTCCTTTCTCTACTTCTTCCAATCTCCATTCAATTTCAACAATTGGTTTTTCCTTTAAAATTAAGAAATTATCCTTTTTTAAAACTGCAATTTCATAATCATCTAAATTTATTACATTTTTTGTGTAAGGAATTATTGCTGCTAGATCAGAAGCAACTAAAAATTCATCATTTCCTATCCCTAGAAGTATTGGTGAAGAAAGCCTAGCTACTACAATTTTTTCAGGATCTTTTTTTGAAATAACAGCAATCCCATAAGTCCCTCGAATTTCTCTTAAAGCTTTTCTCAATGCTTCTTCTAAATTTCCTTGAAAATATTTTTCAATCAAATGGCATAAAACTTCAGTATCGCATTCTGAATTAAAAACATGCCCTTCTTTTTCTAATTTTTCTTTTAATTCTCCATAGTTTTCAATAATTCCATTGTGAACTAAGAAAATATTTTTAGTGCAATCGAAGTGAGGATGCGCATTTTTTTCACATACATTGCCATGAGTTGCCCATCTTGTATGAGCAATTCCTATATTACCTTCAAAATTCATTTTTACTATTTTTTCTTCAAATTCATCGAATTTTCCTGGAGTTTTAAAATAATTTATTTCCCCTTTTGAATCTAAAATAGCCCAACCAAAACTATCATAACCTCTATAAAGAATTTTCTTTAAACCAGATAATAGAATCGGAAAGGCTTGTCTTTTTCCAATATAACCAATAATTCCACACATTTTTTAAAAAATATTATGATTTTTTAGAGAAAAATATTTTAAGAATCTATATTTCTAGCTATCATTATTACTTCATCGCTTCTAAATAGATCTTTTATTATACATTCAGTTTTGGCTCCTAAAACTTTATTATATATTTTTTGAGCTTGATTTTCAGCACTAGTTGTAATTAATACAAGCTTTATTTTAGAACCTCTTGCATGAGTATATTTTTTAATAGCTTCGAATGATTCTTTTATTAATTTTTCTCCAATTCCTTTACCTCTATATTCTGGAAGAATTGCAATTTGTTCAAGTTCCCATACAGCCTCTTTTCTAAAACCACCTTTTTCCATCCATAAAATATATCCAATTATATCATTTCCAAATTTAGCTATAAAATATTGCATTCTTGGAAAAGCATTAAAATTACATTCAATCCATTTTAATGCATCATAATAATTTCTTAATCCATGAAAACAAATCGATGCGATTTTTGCAACATATGGAATATCTTCTCTTCTTAATCTTTCAATAAGTACTTCTTTAACTATTTCTAACATTTTTATTCTTGAATGTTTTTTCAAATTCTTATATAAAAACCCCATCCAACATTTTTATTTACCATTTAAAAAATTTTTATAATGGTTTATTTCTTTTAATTTTATGAAAAAGACTTTAATAACTAAAGAAAAAGGCAAATATTTAGCTAAAGATATTCTTATGATTGATGATCCAATAAAATTAAAAGCTTTAGCAAATCCTAAAAGTTGGAAAATTATGAAATTACTTTCTGAAAAACCAATGTATCCAAGCGAAATTGCAAAAGCTATGGATATTTATCCACAGAAAATCTATTATTATATTAATACACTTGAAAAAGCAGGATTAATAAAAATAAAAGAAAAAAAGGAAATAAGTGGAGGAATAGCTAAATATTATGAATTAGCTTCACCAGCTTTTGGAATAGAATTCTCATTTGGTGAAAAAGAAATATTACAAATAAGAAAAATGGATGAAAAATTAAGAATGTTTTTCCATCCAATAATAGAAAATACGAATTTTAATGGGAAAATTGTAGTTGGCTCTCCTGAACCTCATGGGCCTAATTTAACAAAAGCAAGAGATGGACATTATGGTATTCATTTATCAATGTTTCTTGGACAATTTTGCAATTTACCAAAAGATTTTATAGTTAAATTAGATATTGATATAAAAGCTGAAAAAGAAGAAAAAAATAATATGATACTCATAGGTGGTCCTGGAACAAATTTAATTACAGCAGAAGTAAATAAATATTTACCAATAAAATTTAATGAATTAAATTATTGGGCTGGATTAACAAAGAATGGAACAATATATAGTGAAGATGCTGATGGATTAATAGCTAAAATTATTAATCCTTATGATTCAAGTAAAAGAATAATAGTTTTAGCAGGAAATAGGTATATTGGCACAAAAGCATGCGTGATAGCAATATCAAATTTTTGGAAACAAGTACTTAAAAATTATAATGGGGAAGATGAATGGGCTACAGTTATAAGAGGATTAGATTTAGATGGTGATGGAAAAATAGATTCAATAAAAGTACTTACATGAATTTTAAAAAAATATACAATAAATTTATTTAAAAAATAAATTCAAAATTTTTCAAAGTTTATTTTTTAATTAAATAAATTATTTTAATGATAAATGAGAATGAAAAATATAAAAAATGATAAAACTAAAATTATTGCTTTAATTAATGGAAATTTTTATTCTTCTTCAAATATTAAAAAATTTTTTGAAGCATTAATTATAAAAAATAAGAAAATAGATTATATAGGTTCTAATAAAGAAGTTTTAAGAAAAATAAACAAAATAAAAAATGTTAAAATTATTGATTTAAAAGGAAAAACAGTTTTGCCTGGATTTATAGATACTCATGTTCATTTATCTTCTTTTGGTATTCTTTTAAAACAAGTAAATCTAAGAAATGTTTTATCTATAAAAGAATTAATTGAAAAAATCAAGCTTGAAGCTAAATCTAAACCAGGAAAATTAATCATTGGAATAGGATGGGATCAAGAGAAATTCAAAGAAAAAAGAATTCCAACAAGATGGGATTTAGATAAAGCAAGTAAAAATAATCCAATCATAATAATTAGAGTTTGCGGTCACTTAGGAGTAGTTAATTCATTCATTTTAAAAAAATTAAATTTAGAAAAAATTTATAAAAAATATAAACAATACATAGAATTTAATGAAAAAGGAGAATGTATAGGAATATTTAAAGAAAAAGCATTAGAAGAATTATTGAATTTATTGCTTAAATATTCGATTAAAGAAATTGAAGAAATATTAAGTATAGCAATTAAAGAAGCTTTGAAAAATGGATTAACTTGTATTCATTTTTTATCATGCGAGCCAATTGAATTTAAAGCTTTAGAGAATCTTCTAAAAAAAGGAAAGCTTCCAATAAGAATAAGAGCTTATATCAATGCAAATTATATAGATTCTATATCTAAGCCTTTAAAAATAAATGATAAATTGAGATTAATGGGTATAAAAATTTTACTTGATGGATCATTAGGAGCTAGAACAGCTAGATTATATGAACCATATTCTGATGATCCAGAAACAAGAGGCACATTATTATATAATGAAGAAGAATTTGAAAATTTTATTTTAAAAGCTAAAAAGAAAAAACTTCAAGTAGCAATCCATGCTATAGGAGATGAAGCAATAGATAAAGCATTAAATATTATCGAGAAAGTTTATGGTAAAAAAGCAAAAGATTTTAGAATTAGAATAGAGCATGCATCATTATTAAATAAAGAAATAATAGAAAAAATGAAGAAAATTGGAATAATAGCTTCAATTCAACCACATTTTATAATTTCAGATTTTTGGGCAGTAAAAAGACTTGGAGAAAAAAGATCAAAATATTTATATCCATTTAAAACACTTTTTAAGAAAGGAATAATAATAACTGGTAGCTCAGATTGTCCAGTAGAACCAATAAATCCATTTACAGGAATTTATGCAGCAATTACTAGAGGGAAAAATGAAAAAATAGAATTATGGAAATATACAAAAAATGAAAAATTAGCATTAGAAGAAGCAATAAAAATTTATACAATAAATGCAGCATATTCTTCTTTTGATGAAAATAATATAGGAAGCTTAGAAAAAGGGAAATATGCAGACTTTATAATACTTTCAGAAAATCCATTTAAAAAACCAATAGAAAAAATAAAAAATATTAAAATAGAAAAAGTAATTATCGATGGAGAAATTGTTTATGAATAATCCTTTTAATATATTTATATTCCTATTCGATTTTTCGAACATTCCTACCTATTTTAATATATTCTATAAATAGGTAAAACTTATATGGTAAAACTTTTAAGTTAAAAGGTATACTAATATTTCATGAAAAGTGAGAAGGGGACTATAAATAAAGATATTCTTAAAAATGTAGTAAAAATTGCTAAATCGAATCCAAGAATAGCTTTTTATTCTCCTATTTCATCTGCAGTTTTTAATTATATTAAAAGCATTACTCCAAGATATAGTATAAGTAATGAAATTGCTAAAATTGTTGAAAAAGAATTATCTAAAAAATATCCTAAATTAGTTAATGAAGTAAAAAAATTATTAAAGAAAAAATGATCTCCAATTTTTCGTAAATATCAAGATAATCCAATTTTTTGGATACCTATGCTAATTAATTCAATATAAAATGATTTAGTGATACAACTATACGATACTTCCAACCGATTTGTTTAAAATTTGCTTGAAAAAAGCTTTTTTAAGAATTTTCCCTAGGTATATCTACTATTCGCTAGCATTTTCAACTTACTAATTCAATAAAGAATGATTTAGTTTTATTTTTCTAAAACAATGGATATTGCATTTCAATAAATAATGAAATAGGTAAAAAATTGCCATTTTTAGGGGAAAGTAAAGAATTTAAAGGTAATGCTTTTGAATTTAAGATTTTAATAAAGAAAATTTTATTTATTAAAAAAATTTTAAATTTCTTTTTAAATTAAAATGATGATTGATAAAAAAATCAAGAAGAATAGATTTAGAATAATGTAATATTATTGATATCCAAAAAATCGAATTTGCTTAATTTCTCCAATTAATTGGAAATTCAATATTATGATTTTTAATCGTTTATATTTATGTTTACCATATACCGTAAAAGGTTTACCTTAAACATAAAATGATGATACATTTATCACAAAATATTATTTTATGAAAATGGAAAATAAGAATAAACTTTCGAAAAATCGAATACCTATATAATGATATAAGATAGTGATGTATTATGGTGCTTTATAATAAGTTATTTGTTGAAAAACTTCTTCTATTTCTTTATCTAAATCCATTTTTTTCTCTTCTTCAATTATTTCATTTATTTTACCTTTTGTTGTAGGATGTTCAGGAAGTATATCGCAATATCCTATATCTATAGCAGCTATATCATAGATGCCTATTTTTTTCGCAAATTCATGTATCATTTCTTTTGACATTCCAGCTAATGGTCTATAAATTGGAAGATTTATTGATTGAGATATTACATATAAATTATCAATTGTTTGAGAAGCTACTTGACCTACGCTTTCTCCAGTTACTATTCCTTTTGCTCCAACTTTTTCAGAATATTTTTCTGCAATTTTATACATAGTTCTTTTACAATGCAAGCAAATATTTTTTGGAATAGAATTTTTAATAATTTTTTCCATTATTTTTCCAACTTTAACAATTGCTAATTCCATATCTGGATATAGTACATAATCTCTCAATGCTTGGAAAACTTTAATAGCTCTATCTATATTACAACATCCCATAAATGGTGATTGATCTATAAATATTGGATATATTTTACATCCTCTATTCATCATTAACCATGTAGCTACACAACTATCTGTTCCACCTGAAAACAAGCTTACTAAAGGAGTTTGTGCTCCTATTGGATATCCACCATATCCTTCAAATCTTTCAAAATAGTATAGAGAATATTCTTTATCTATTTCTACTTCCACTAAAATATCTGGATTTTTTAAATCTACTTTTGTATTAATATTCTTCTCTAAACATTTTTCTAAAATTTTCTTCCCTATTAATGAAGAAATTTGCATAGAATTTAATTCTAATTCTTTATATTTTCTTTTTGTTTCAACTTTGAATTTTTTATCAGAAACTTTTAAATAAGTTTCATTTGAAATTTCTTCAATAATTTCTTCTAAATTGCTTGTTTTAATTAAATAAATTGGAGCTGCGTACCTTACTCCTGGAATTTTACTAATAATTTTAGCAATTTCCAAATTATTATTTGCTATAATAATTATTCTATCCCATAAAATCTTTATTTCATTTATATCTATTTTCTTCCATTTTAATCCATTTAGTATGTTTCTAACAAGTAATTTGATCATTTGTTTTCTTACATTTTTACTTCTTAATCCTATTTCTGAAAAAGCAATTAAAACTCCTTTTTCCATGATTATATTGAATATAAACATTATACTAAAATATAAACTAATTTTTACATTCCTTTTTCCTTTAGTGTTTTATTTTTTTATCAAAATATTTTATTATTGATTGATTGTTTCAATTTTAAATTCGCAATATTTATCTCCTTTTGCAATACATTTAGTTTCTTCACATGTATATTCTTTTTTAAAAAATTTCTTCAAATAATCCTACAAAATATCCTGCTAAAAAATCGCATGCTGGTTTTTCTGATTTTCCATATTCTTCTGCAATAAAAGATTGATTTATTTGAATATATCCTCCTTTTTCAGGAACTATATCTATTTTCTTTATTTTAAACCATTCACATCCATTTGAATTATAGAATTTCATTAATTTATTAATAAAATCTTTATTTTTGACTTTCTTAATTAATATTTTAGCAGTATCTTTTCCAGCATTTATAGATGCTTCATAAAATAAAACTTTTGCTTCTTCACTAATTATTGACTCGATTGCTTTTTGAAAATTTACAAAAGTTTTTGCACGTATAGTAATTACACGTTCTCCCAATTGTTCTATGTATGCTTTATTTTTTATTCTTTTTATTTTATAAATATTCTCTTCTTTCTTCACTTCTTTTTCTTTATTATTCTATATTCTAAAATTTAAAAACATTTTTTGTTCATAACTGTTCAATAATGTTCAAAAATTATTTTAATTCTTTTTCTTCAATTTCTTTTAATTTTTTATAAAATTCAATTAATAATTTTACTTTCTCATTTTCTATATTTAAACTATAAACATATGAAACTTTTCCAAATTCCATCTTTTTATTTCTATTTTTTATAATGTTCATGTTCTTATATAAAATTTGCTTTATTTCAGTTTATAAATGTTCAAATTTCTATGTAAATGTTTATTTATAAAAATTAGATGTTTCTTATTATTCCAAATGTTTCATTTTGAAAAATTTATATGGAAGTTGAAAATATTATTAAAATGGGTGAAACTTGTAAAATTTCGATTTTTATTCATAAGCTCAATTTTATTATTTATAACATTATTATTTTCATGCATATTATCTTATTTTCGAATACATTTTTTTGGTGCTGGTTTTGGAAATAGTATGTATCCTACTTTAAAACCTGGAGATTTAGTTTTAATGATTCCACATCATATTCTTAAAATATTTAATATTAAACCTAAAGTTAATGATATTATTGTTTATAAATCTCCTATAGATGAAAAATTAGTATGTCATAGAATTATTGAAATTAATAATGATAGAATAATTACTAAAGGAGATTTCAATCCTAATATGGATTCTTATACTATTTCTGAAGAAAATATTATAGCAATTGTTCCTACAATTTTCAATATTCCTTTACATATCCCATTTTTAGGATTTTTCTTATATACGTTAAATTCAAATTTATTTTTAAAAACTTTATTTCTTTTTATACTTATATCTTTAGAAATGTTTTTAACATATCTTTTAATTAGAAAATCTTAGAAGTAAAGGAATCAATTATGCTATTGAATTTCCTTTTTGATATATTTTCATTCTTTCAAATTTTTATAATAAATTTTATTGAATGGCTTAAATCTATGTCTTTTATAAATTTATTATTATTACTTTGGCCATATATACTAATAGATTTTTCTCGCTCAATTGGAAAAAGCATTATTTTATTAATTCATTCAATATTTTCTAAAAAAGAAGAAGATATACCAAAAGAATGGCCTAAAATATCAATTATAATTCCTGCAAGAAATGAAGAAAAATTTATACGCAATTCTATTCAATCAGTTTTAGAAGCAGATTATCCAAATAAAGAAATTATAGTTATTGATGATGGTTCTATTGATAGAACATTTGAAATAGCATCTTTTTATACTTCTAAAGGAGTTAAAGTTTTTAAACGTTATGCTCCAAGCGGTTCAAAGGCTTTAGCAATTAATTATGGGATTGCACATTCTACAGGAGATATAATAGTTTCTATAGATGCTGATACAATAATAGAATATAAATCTCTTAAAGAAATAGTAAAAAAATTCAATGATCCAAATGTTTTAGCTGTTTCAGGAAATGTTAGAATTTTAACTGGTGAAAATGGTAAGAAAAATATTTTAACAAAATTTCAAGCATATGAATATTTATTATCTATGGAAACAGGACGAAGATATGCCTCATTACTTAATACTCTTCTTATTATACCTGGAGCTATGGGTGCTTTTAGACGCAAAGAATGTTATGAAATGGGATTATTTGATAAAGATATAATTACAGAAGATTTTGATATAACTATAAAAATAAGAAAAATTGGAAAAATTGTTTTTGCTGAGAAAGCAATTAGTTGGACTTATTGTCCAGATGAATGGAAAAAATGGATTAGGCAAAGAATTAGATGGTCTTATGGCCAAATAGAAACTTTATGGAAACATAGAAATACTCTTTTTAAATATCATTTTTCAACTCCATTCGTTGCAGCTTTTTATGATATGATATTTATGGATATAATATTATTATTTATAAGACTTTTATGGACGCCATATCTTTTAATATCATATATTAATATTTTTCCATATTTAATGACTTTAACATTTCTTTTATATTTATTAAATGAAGTAATCATTGCAATTACTGCAGGATTATTATCTCCTAGAAAAGAAGACTTAAAATATTCTTATCTTATACCATTTATGATAATTTTCTATAGACCTTTTTATGGTTTAATTCGTTTTATAGCTTATGTTAAATGGTTTTTAAAAAGAAAAGCTAAATGGTAAAATAATTTATTTTGTTACAAATAAACAATATGGGTCTCCTTTAGCTATGCATTTTTCTTCAATAACTTTAACTTCTTTATTGAATAAATTCTTTAATATTCCTGTTAAATATCCTTTAAAGAAATAGCTGTTTGCTTCTTTTTTCATTCCTTTAAATGGTATGCATTCATATAATTCATGAACTTTAATAATAGCTATATTTTTTTCTTCATCAAATTCTTCTAATTCTGGAATTCCCCATCCTTTAGCAATTCTTTCAATAAGAATTGCTTTTAATACTTCAACCCCTTTTATATTATATCTTTCTTTTGTTTTTTTAACAGCATTTTCACCAAGTTCCATTCCCATTTCATATAATATTGTAGCCCCTCCTGAACCAAATACTTCATAAAGTCTTTTTATAATATTTGCAAAACTATCAACTCTAAGAGTAATACTTCTTTCATTTAAAACTAGTAAAGGGAAATGAAAATTATCAACTAATAATCCATCAATTTTTTCTTCATTAAAATTCATATCTAAAATAAAATTCATACTCTTAATTCTTTCAACAATTTCTTTTACTTCTACATCAGAATTTGTAAAATCAGCAAAAAAACTCCATGTAGCTTCTTCTTTTTCTGGAGATGCAACATGAAAACCTGATAAAATATTTATTTTATGCTTAGCCATTATACTTGAAATTTTTTCAATTACTCCAGGTAAATTTTTAAGTTTAAAAGAAAATTCTACGATTTTTCTATCAGGAGAGTAAGTTCCAGAAAAGATTTCTTTTGGAATAAAATTTTTATTCATTTCACTTCACTACATTATTATTTTAAATCTATTGAAAAATTCCTATATAAAATTTTATATTTATTCAACATTTTCACCATCCAGCTTTTATCCTTAAAAATTCTAATACTTTAGGATGAGCAATTTTTAATATTAAATCATTTAATGTTTTAGTATCTTCATTTTCATAAGCATGTACATTAAAACTTTCTAAGAATTTTTTAGCATTCTCAGAAAATTTTGGAATTGCTATACAATATTTTTCTCTTGCATTTACATCATATGCTTTTGCATAAAAAGCTAAAGCATCTTTTTCATCAACCATTTTCTCTTTAATGATTACATCTAAGACAATATCTGGTGATGCTTCTTTATCATACTTTGTATAAACTACTAAACTAAAATTGTGCTCTATGCCAGATTTTCCTTTAATATTAATATTCTGGAATGCTATTAACCCATTTTTATTAAAATATTCAACTACAGGTTTTAAATCAATTGTAAGAGATTCTATCAAAATTTTTTTCTCAGGATTAATAATATAATTATATGTTTCCTTAATTAATAGATCTTCTTTTTTATATGAATTAAAACAATTTAAGCAATTATAATAATCTATTGGAGAAATAGGAGTATCACATTGAATACATTTATAATATGTTTCAAGTTTTCTATAATCTATTCCAATAGCTTTTAATTCTTTTCTGCATTTTGGACAGTATAAACCTCTTTTATCAATGAATTTTTCTTCAAAATCTATATAACCGCATTTTAAATGTTCTATCATTACCCCTTTTTTAATATTCTTTGATCCACATATTGGACATTTTAATTCAATCAAAAATGCAAATGAATTGCAATTTGGACAAAATAATTTATTACCTAAAGATTCTTTTAAGAAGAAACCTTCTTTAAACATTTCTTCTAAGATTTTTTTAGCTTCTTCACTTGATACATTGAGTGCTTTCTCAATTTCAGGAAATGTTTCTCCTTTGCCAAGAATTAATAAAGGTTTAAATTTACTAATATTTTTATCTCTAATAATTTTAAGAATTTTTAATATATTTTCTTTCATAAAGGATTCTTTATCTAAACTCAATTTCTGTCTCACTATAATATAAACTTAAACCTTAAAATTATAGATATTTAAAGTATATAAATATTTTATTTTTCCTTAAAATTTAAGTAACAAATATCTTTTTATGTGCTCTAATATCTTGCCAAATATCCCATGAAATATCTATTGTTAAAAATATTGAAATTAAAATATTCATTATTGAATTTAAATAAAAAATTATCATAGTTATAAGTAAAGATAAGCTTATTGTTGAATGTTCCATCCATTCATATCCTATTGGTTTATTATTTTTATATATTGAAATTTCATCTAATATATCTTTTAAAAAAGCAATAGACATAGAAATATATATTATTGGTAAGAGAAGAAATTCTAAAAATAAATGAATTAATAAAATAAATATTATTGAAAATGTGAAATACAATGGATAAAGTATTGTACGTTTTTGTTTTAATAAAAAGTAAATTTTTCTAGTCAATTTCATTTATTTAAATTTATTTTTTAAAAAATAAATTTTTACATCATTTTCTTCTTTTTTAAAAGTTTCTTTAAATAAAAAACATAAATGACATCTATCGCAATTATAATTATGAAAAATAATGCTAAATAAATTTTAGGTATGAGAATTAAATATCCTATTAAGGGTACTCTAGCTATTACTCTTCCTATAACATAATTTTCAGGAATAAGCCATGAATCTGGTGAATCAAGAGCATCTCCTTTAGTTCTAAAATAATATTTATCACTCATTACTTCTATTCCTATAACTCTATGAGTATAAACTCCACCTATAGGACTATAAAAAGAAATTATAGTACCATTAGTAATTTCTTTTGGATTAATATTTTCTATTAAGATTAAGTCTCCTATATTTAATGTAGGAGACATGCTATTTCCTTCAACTACTTGTATAGGATATGGATTGTGAAGTATTATTTTAGCTATTTCCCAAGTATACAATGGAAAAGTAGCAATTAATAAGAGAATTATTATTTCTATTATTTCATTTTTTCTTTTTTTCATGATTTTTTAATTAAATTTATTACAGAAATAATATTTAAATTTTTCCAATATTTTTAAAAAATTATCCTGGAGAAATGATTAATGAAATATTATCTTGAAAATTCTTATCAACTTCAGGATTTAAACCTATTTCAATTCTAATTTTTAATGAGTTATATTCTTTAAAATTTAAAGTATAATAATCTGAAGGATTTTTAAGATCTATAGAAATAATATTTTTTCCATTTTCCCAAGAATCTCCAGTATAAAAATGAATTAAAAATATTGAAAAATTTTCTGGTTTTTCTAATTTTTTATTAATAAATATTTTTAATTTTTCTCCACCAATTTGTTTATTTAAATGAATTGAATCATCTATAATTATTTTTAATTCTGGAATAGCATTTACTGAAATTATAAAACTATTTCTAAAAGGAGAATAGAAAATATTTTTAATAAGCCCAATTCTCTTAGCTTGTTCTAAATCTCTTCCTTCACTATAATTAAAATAAACTATATTCATTAAAAGAAAAATAATTAAAAGAATTATAATGATATTTATAATAATAAGAAATCTTCGAAGTCTCTTTTTACTTCTCTCTTCCTCTTCTTTTGTATTTTTTAAAAAAAATTTGAGTTTATCAATAAGATTTATTGTCATAATTATTCCTAGTTTTTTAATTAAATTATTTTATGTTTTTAATGTTACATTATTGTGGTAATGCTATCTCAGTAAATCTTATTTTTACAGTAGCACTCTCTGATGTTAATGCTCCTTGTTTTAATACTATTATAATTTGTATTTTTAAGCGATCATCACTTGCTTTAATTTTTAATACACCAGTTTTAGTACCTGCTCCTTGTGTAAGATCAAGTACTTTACCTGTTACATCAGTAGTTGGTACAGGATCACTAGCATTATAAAATCTAAGTTTAAGTGTATCTATTCTCCCATTATCTTTTAATGATCCACTTAAAGCCTCAGCTATTTCAACTTTAAAGCTGCATGTAGTTGTATTAACTATTTGGAATATATCATCTATTATGACTGTTAACTCAGGAGAACCTTTAACAGTTATTGAAAAATATGTTTTATTTGTTGAGGGGCTCCATCCTTCTGCATATCCAAGACTCGCGGCAGTACTATAATCGCTTCCTTGTTCCCATAATAAAGGTGGTTCAACAACTCCTACAGTTATTGTTGAAGGGCTATAAATTAAGTTTACTCCGCTATATGTAATTAATGCTATTGAAAGCAATATGGCTATAAGAATTGCTATTGATCTTCTATGTTTTTTATTTTCTTCTTCATCTCCTTTTATTACAATTATTTCATCTTTATTGCTCATAATACTCCTCCTATGCTCTTATTTTTGTTTTTTTTTAGAATATTTAAACTTTTTTATCCTTTATTTAAAAATTTTATTTTTTTATTAAAAATTTTAACAAAATATTAA
>Ga0209225_1000820_pt1 | contig 33258 bp, 26 predicted proteins | sample WasSprMetagenome_FD_184732 | JGI IMG/M metagenome (GOLD analysis project Ga0209225, IMG submission 184732) | Sulfidic aquatic microbial communities from Washburn Spring, Yellowstone National Park, USA - WS (SPAdes) (version 3) | ecosystem: Environmental > Aquatic > Thermal springs > Hot (42-90C)... | reverse complement strand
GGGGATGTGCCCCCAAAATTTTCAAAGAAGGGGCAAGCAGCTAACTCTTACCACCCCGCCACGAGTGGGACCCAAAACGCCGGCAAACCCTAAGCCCACAAGGGTGGGCAAAACGGGGGTGGAGGGGGCGCAGCCCCCTCCCAGGGGGCTTGGGGGATGTGCCCCCAAAATTTTCAAAGAAGGGGCAAGCAGCTAACTCTTACCACCCCGCCACGAGTGGGGCCCAAAACGCCGGCAAACCCTAAGCCCACGAGGGTGGGCAAAACGGGGGGTCCAGGGGGGCGAAGCCCCACGGCTAAAAATTCATGCCACTTGGTAACCTTCCTCACGGAGGAGGTCCCTCAAAAGGCGAGCTGTGTCCACCGCCTGCCCCCGCCAATGGTTGTTGGCGAAGGCAAAAACTACCCCCGCTTTCTCCTGAAGGTACCCTATCTTCGGGACCCACTCCTCTAACTCTTCCCGGCTATAGGTGTAATCGTAGCGCTCCCAGGCCTCCTCGTGCTCCCACCACTTCTCCTTGTTGCGGCCGTGAAATCGCACATAAGCTACGTTGGAAGTAGCCTCTGCGATTGGGGGAATGAGGCCTTTAAGAGGTGGTTCATCCACGCAGCAAAAGCCCAAATCGTTCTCCCGGAGGAAATCAAAGGTTTCCTTGGTGAGCCACCTGGCATTGCGAAACTCTATCACCAGTGGGAAATCGGCCATTTTCCCCCGCAGAGCCTTCAAGTATTCCCTGTTCTCCTGCGAGGGGGCAAAGGAGTAGGGGAATTGGGCCAGAATGCAGCCCAATTTTCCCTCCTGAGCCAGAGGTTCTATACCTGCCAGGAACTCTCGGAAATCGGCATCAGTTGCCTCGCGGGAATGGGTTATACCCTGATAGGCTTTGACGGTGAAGAGGAAGCCTTTGGGAACCCTACGAGCCAGCCCTTTCAAAGTGGAGCGGTCAGGCTGACGGTAATAGGTGAAGTTTAGCTCGCAAGCCTTGAAGTGGCGGGCATAATAGGAGAGCCAGAGGTAAGGAGCTAAGCCCTCAGGGTAGAAAGGGCCAACCCAATCATCGTAACTGAAACCGCTCGTCCCTACGTAAATCATCCCTACATCCTTTCCGGCGCCTTCACGCCCATAAGCTTGAGGACTTTCCCCAATATTATCTGGGTAGCTTTGACCAACTTCAAGCGGGCCATAGTGATTTCCCTATCTTCCGGGTTTGAAGGAAGGACCCGGCAATCGCGGTAGAACAAGTGGAAAGCGCTGGCCAGCTCCTGCGAGTAAAAGGCCAAGTGGTGAGGAGCCAATTGGTTCACCACCAGCTCAATTATCTCCGGCAGCCGGACCAGCTGCCTTATGAGGGCCAACTCGCGCGGGTGGGTGAGGAGCCGGACATCCCCTTGGGAATAGTCCAAATCCCCGGCATTCCGGAAGATGCTGCAGATGCGGGCATGGGCATACTGAACGTAGTAAACCGGGTTTTCGGAAGATTGCTGGACGGCCAAATCAAGGTCAAAATCCATGTGGCTTGAAGGGGCCCGGGCCAAGAGGAAGAACCGGACAGCATCGGGCCCCACTTCTTCGGCCAGTTCCCGCAGCGTTATTATCTCCCCAGTCCTTTTGGAAAGCCTCACCTCCTTCCCGCCCCTCTTAAGAGTCACCATCTGGTACAGGACCACCGAAAGCCTTTCGGGGTCAAGCCCGAAAGCCTTCATCATTGCCTTCATCCTCGGCACGTGCCCCTGGTGGTCGGCCCCCCAGACATCAATCACCCAATCAAAACCACGCCGGAAGAATTTATCGTAATGGTAAGCGATGTCGGAAGCGAAATACGTTGGCTCGCCCGTCCGGCGCACTATGACGTTATCTTTATCCTCGCCCAATTCGGAAGAGACAAACCAAATTGCTCCATCCTTCTCGGCGATGAATCCCTTTTCCCTGAGGATTTCCATAACCTTCTCAAACAAGCCATCCCTGTAAAGGCTTCGTTCTGAGAACCAATTATCGTAGCGGACCCCGATGAATTCCAGGTCGGCCTTTATCCTGGCCAGCATCTTCTCCAGGCCTATTTCCCCGATAGCTTCTATTGCCTTTTCCCTCGGCATATGCAGGAACTTATCACCCTCTTCCGAGGCTATCTCTCGGCCGAGTTCCACCATGTAAGAGCCACGGTAACCCTGTTCGGGGATAGGCTCATCAACCCCCAGGGCTTGGGCATAGCGGGCGAAGAGCGTTTCGGCAAAGAGGCGCATCTGTGTTCCAGCATCGTTGACGTAATACTCACGCTGGACTTTGTAACCTGCCGCCTCTAAGACATTGGCCAGCACATCCCCAATCACTGCGTTGCGGCCTGAACCCACAGTTAGGGGACCAGTGGGGTTAGCACTCACGAACTCCACCTGAACCTTCTTACCACCTCCGAGGTCAATATCCCCGTAGCGTTCCCCGTGCCTGAGGATTTCATCCACCTGCTCTGCAAGCCAGGAAGAGGAAAGGATGAAATTCACATAACCTGGCCCCTCTATGGAGATTTTCTCCAAGAGGTTTGTTTCTGGGAAGTGGGCGACCAAGGTTTGGGCTATGGAGCGTGGTGGTTTCTTCAAGCGGGAAGCAAGCTGAAATGGCAAGGGGGATGAATAATCTCCCCACTGTGGCTCACGCGGGCGTTCCACTAACAGGCCGCTCACCTCTTCTGCCGAAACAGGCCAATCCTCTTTCTGACTGGCTTTAGCCAGGGCTTCCCTCAGCAATGCTTCCAATTGCCTTTTCACCATGATTTTCCACCTCCGCTAAAATTATAGTAACACCAAAAGGGAGAAGGAGCAAGCTTTTGCGCCGACTGAACGCATCCTCTGCACCAGCGGTCGGCCTTAGCCGACCTTCAATCTTTTGAACCGCAAAGAGCGCCAAGGGCGCAAAGTTTGTTTAATCTCTTTGTGTCCTTAGCGGTTAATTTTAAAGGCCAACGCAAAGGCGGGATGCCGAAACGCCCCGCAATTTTAGCCAGCTTGTTTGCTGGCCCATGGCGCTTTCCCTATCGGGATTGCCTTGTCAAAGTTCACAAGCTATAATGAAGCCAAACTGAAGCGGGAGAAACCTTTGGCAAGATTAAGAGCATTTATCTTATTGGCTACAATCCCCTTCCTCTTCCTGGTCTTAGTGTGGTTGGCTTTGGCTGAAAGGCCACCGGAGCCAAGGTTTGAGGCAGCTATAGAGCCGGCTCTGGCGAAGGCTTTGGCTTCCGCTTCCCCGAACGATTTCATCCCTATTATCGTGGTCCTTAAGGAGCAGGAAAGGCCTGAGAAGTGGATTGGTGCCAAAGGCGAGCTTGTGGCCAGCCTTATGGCTTTCGCCACTAAGAGCCAAGCCCCCTTTAGGGCTTACTTGGAGAAGGAGAAAACCGAAGGGCTTGTGGAGTCTTTCACCCCTTTCTGGATATTCAACGGTTTTGCGGTAAGGGCCAAACCCCAAGCTGTGCGCCAGCTCGCTTCGCATCCCTCTGTCTCTACCGTGCTTTTGGACCACTACCGCCAGTGGATTAAGGATAAGCCAGCGGCTTCACAGCCAAGCGCTTCCTCCGAGCCAACGGAGTGGAACATTGAGCGCATCCGTGCACCCCAGGTTTGGGCCTCCCTTGGCATTTCCGGAACCGGAGCTGTGGTAGCGGGGATGGACACCGGTGCCGATTGGCTCCACCCAGCCTTGAAGTTCAACTACCGCGGTTACAACCCCCATGGCCCATCCGTCCACACCGGAAACTGGTTTGACCCCGTAACCGGTTCCCTTTACCCCTTTGATGACCACGGCCACGGGACCCACACCCTAGGCACAGCTGTAGGCTTGGGAGGAATAGGGGTGGCCCCTGGAGCACGCTGGATCGCGGTTAAAGTTCTAAATGGCGATGGCTATGGGTATGATTCGTGGATACATGCCGGCTTCCAGTGGCTATTGGCCCCTGGAGGCGACCCATCCCTTGCCCCCGATGTCGTGAATTGCTCCTGGGGTGACCCCAATGCGTTCAATACCACGTTCCAGGCTGATATCCGCGCCCTGAGGGCCGCTGGGATAATCCCTGTCTTTGCCGCCGGAAACGAAGGCCCTTCCCCCGGTTCCGTAGCCTCCCCAGCTTCCCTCCCCGAAGCCATAGCTGTCGGGGCAAGCGACCCTTACGATGAAGTGGCCTCTTTTTCCAGCCGTGGTCCCTCCCCCTGGGGCGAAATTCGCCCTCACGTAGTGGCTCCTGGGGTGAACGTCCGCTCCTCCCTCCCAGGCGGCACTTACGCCTCCTGGATGGGCACTTCCATGGCTGCACCTCATGTGACAGGCCTCATCGCCTTGATGCGTTCAGTAAGCCCTACTCTAAGAGTAACCCAAACCCTCTTCCTCATAACTTCCACCGCAGTGCCCCTGAGCACTACTATCCCCAATAACGATTCAGGATGGGGGAGGATAGACGCCTTCGCTGCCGTAGCTACCTTACTTAATGCCGGAATCATCCAAGGAACGGTGCGGAGTGCGGAAGGGGTCCCGATTCCCGACGCCCTTGTTTCCGCCACTTCAAAGGACGAGACAGGAAGGGGAAGCACGGTCACTGAGCCTTCGGGCCGCTACAGTTTGCCCCTCGCGCCAGGCCTTTACAGCGTTACCACTTCAGCCTTCGGCTACTACTCCCAAACCGTAACGGGCATCGCCGTCCTGCCGGGGACCACAACCACGGTTGACTTTTCCCTTCAGCCTGTGCCAGCCGGAACTTTGGAAGTTTATGTGCGCGCCGACTCAACCGGGGAGCCTGTTACCGCCGAAATCTCTTTGCCGGGCACTCCCCTAACCGCTACCGCCAGCTTTTGGGCATTCCCCCTTCCGGCTGGGTATTATACCGTGGTAGCCAAGGCCTTGGGCTATCGGGTGGCAAGCAGCATGGCCACTGTAACCGTGGGCGAGACCACAACGGTAACCTTCAGCCTGGCTTCTGCCCCCTCCATCCTCCTGGTGGACAGCGGGGCATGGTATTACGGAAGCCAAGTAGCCTATTACCGCCAGGCTTTGGATGACTTGGCTTACGCCTACGATGAAAGGGCCATCCGGCGCATCCCGGACGATATCCCTACCGAAGAGCGGCTCAAGCGGTACGACATCGTGATATGGAGCTCGCCTCAAGATGCTCCGGGTTACATCGGGGCCCAGAAGGCCATAACCGGCTACCTTTCGGCTGGGGGAAGGCTGTTCTTGAGCGGGCAAGACATAGGGTTCTTGGACGGCGGAGGGGTGGGCTTCGCTCCCTACTACTCCCAGTACCTCAAAGCCCGCTTTGTCCAGGACAGCAGCAACATCTGGAACCTTGACGGCCTTGCCGATGGGCCTTTCGCTGGCCTTGCTTTCTCTATCTCCGATGGCGACGGTGCCGACAACCAGCTCTTTCCCGATGTCGTGGAGCCGGCAGACCCCGATGAGGCCTTCCCAGTTTTGGCTTACTCCGGAGATGGCTACGGAGGGCTTGCCGTAGGAGTATGCCTTGATTACCGAGCCCTTTACCTTTCATTCGGCTTTGAAGCGATAGCCGATAGGGCTTCCAGGCGGGAAGTGATGGAAAAGGCCATATCTTGGCTTACTTCTCCTTCCCCTCAAATAGGCCTCCAGGTAAGACCCATGACCCAAACCCTCATAGGCCGGCCGGGTAGTGTGGTTACCCATACTTTTGAGATTCGGAACTTGGGGAGAGGCGGGACTGAAAACATCTCCGTATCCCTGGAAGGCAGCAACTGGCCTGCCACACCCAGCTCTTGGTCCATAACTCTTGACCCCTGCACTACCGCCACCCTTGAAATTGCCGTAACGATACCTCCTGATGCCGGATGGAATGAGAGGGATATCCTGACCGTAACCCTGCGCTCCTCCCTTTCCCCAGCTCTTTCCATCCGAGCTACTGCCATCACCAAGACTCCGGCCCCCATCCTCCTTGTGGATGATGACCGATGGTATGACCAAGAGGGAAAGTATGAGAGGGCAATGGCCGAAGCAGGCTTCGCTTACGACCTTTGGCATGCCAACGAATCCCCCATTTCCCCGGATAGGCTGAGCTGGTACCCCATAGTAGTATGGTGGACAGGATACGACTGGTATGCTCCGGTGACAGCAGAGGAGGAAGAAGCGCTGGCCGATTACACCCTTAGCGGAGGAAGGCTTTTCCTATCATCCCAAGACTTCCTTTTCTGCCGGAATCCGGCTGCCTCTTCCTTCTGCCGGGGGACAGCCTCCCTCCTCCCGCTTTTAGGCGTTCTCACCTGGACCGATGATGTCACCCCTACCTCGGCAACAGGCGTACCGGAGGAGCCGATTGGGGAGGATTTTGGCCCCTGGGCCTTGCAATACCCCTTCCGCAACTGGTCCGATTCCCTTGAGCCTTTACCAGGCACGATAGTAACCTTTCGGGACCAAGAGAGGAGAGCCATCGGGTTAGCGCGGCGGGTGGGGAATGGGGCTTCGGCCTTCTTCGCTTTTCCGTTTGAGGCTTTGCCGGAAGAAGCTCGCTCCGAGGGCATGGAAAGAGCCATAGGCTTCTTATCCTGGCTTGGCTCTTCCTCCTTCTTCGCCGAGCCGGTGTCCGTGCAGCCCGGAGGAACGGTCAGCTGGACTGTAATCCTTAGGAACGATGGGCCAGAGCCGATAACCGCCTATTTATCGGACACAATCCCCATTAGTTTGACCTTTTTGCCATCAAGCTTGAGAGGGCCGGGAGCATTTGACCCCGCTTCCTCTTCGCTATTTTGGCGAGGCCTGCTTCACCCTGGCGAATCCGTCACCATCTCTTACCAGACCTTGGTGAGTGGGACCGCAGCAGCTGGAGAAGTAATAAGCCATGAAATCAGGATGGGCATAGAAGAGCAGGGCATTCAATTCCGCCGTTGGGCCAAAGTAGGGGTTATGGTGCCGGATTTGAGCCATTCGGAGCTGGAATGTAAGCCGGTGGAGGTCCTTTCCGGTTCCCCCATTTCTTGCACTCTGAGCCTTCGGAATGCAGGCTTAGGCGATGCTTCCGAAGCCTTGGCCTTCATCCCCCTTCCGGAAAACTCCCGGCTTATCCCTGAGTCCCTTTCTTGCGATGCAGGCACTTTGGAGGTGGGAGGGGACTTCGTGCGTTGGTCAGGTCCGATACCGGCCGGTGCTTCAGCCTCTGTGCGGTGGGGGCTTAAGTCTTGGGCTTGGGAAGAGCGGACCCTCTACCATGTGGCTTTTATCGGCAGGGAAGGCGAAGCCTTCAGAGAGCGCACTGTTTGGCTAAAAGTCTACCCTTGGAAGGTTTTCCTCCCCTCTATCTACAAATCCTTCCGTTAGCAACCTGATAACCGCCATCGCAAGCCGTAGGGGCGAAGCGCCGCTTCGCTCCCATGGCAGGGGTTTGGGTGGCCTCCCCCGCGACCTAAACCTCAGCCGAGAGGTTAACTTGCCACGAGCGGGGCCAAAAGCGCTGGCGGGTCATCAGCCAAGGTGGGGAAAACAAGAGGCGTTATGAAATTTGCCTTTCCACGCCTTTTCGTGTATAATGTTAGCGGGTGTTCCCCAAACCAACGGAGGTAGGAGAAATGGCGAAGTTGCTCAGGATAAATATGACCGACCTTTCCGCCAAGTTTGAGGACCTCCCCGAAAAGTATAAGCATCTGGCGGGAAGGGCTTTGACTTCCACCATCATTTACGACGAAGTTGACCCTACCTGTCACCCCCTTGGCCCCAATAACAAAGTGGTTCTGGCCCCGGGAATTGTCACCGGAACCAATGCCCCTACAAGCGGTAGGGTCTCCGTAGGAACCAAGTCCCCCCTTACCGGTGGTATAAAGGAAACCAATGCTGGCTCCGAGTGGCCTCAGCGCCTCGCTCGCCTTGGGATAAGGGGCGTGATAATTGAAGGCTACCCCAAGGAGCCGGGCAAATTCTGGCTCATCCACATCTCCAAGGATGGCGTCAAGTTTGAGCCGGCCGATGAGTATGTAGGCAAGGGCCTCTACGAAGTTTACCCCAAGCTCTTTGAACGCTACGGCCGTAAGATTGGGATTATGGGCATAGGCGTGGCCGGAGAGATGAGGATGGCTACGGCTGGGGTCTGCTTCAATGACATTGAAGGGAGGCCAAGCCGCTACTCCGGCCGCGGTGGTGCAGGCGCCGTCCTCGGCTCTAAGGGGGTCAAGTTCATCATCGTGGACGACGAAGGAGGCCCAGGTGTAGAAATTGCTAACCCCGACCTCTTTGAGCAGGGCCGCAAGAAGCTCCTGGAGGCCCTCCGCTCCCACGACATCACCAAGCCCAAGGGCGCTCTCAACACCTACGGCACGGCAGTCTTGGTCAACATCCTGAACGAAGCCGGGGCCTATCCTACCCGCAACTTCCGCGAGGGTCGCTTTGAGGGCGCTCCCAAGACTTCAGGTGAGGCCATCTTTGAGAACAACAAGAAGCGTCTGGGCAAGGAGCTATACAACCATGCCTGCCACCCCGGCTGCGTCATCCAGTGCTCCAACACCTATTACGATGAGCAGGGCAAGGAAATCGTCTCTTGCATTGAGTACGAGTCCACATGGGCGCTGGGGGCCAACTGCGGAATTGATAACCTGGACGCCATCGGCAAGCTCATTTGGCTCTGCAATGACCTCGGCATTGACACCATTGAGATTGGCGGCACGATTGCGGTAGCGATGGATGCTGGGCTTCTGCCCTTCGGCGACTGGCAGGGGGCAATCCGCCTGCTGGATGAGGAAGTGCGCAAGGGCACCCCGCTTGGCCGCATAATCGGGAACGGCGCCGCTTTCACCGGGAAAGCCTTCGGCTGGAACCGCGTCCCCGGCGTGAAAGGGCAGAACATGCCCGCCTACGAGCCGCGTGCCGTTAAAGGAATCGGCGTCACTTACGCTACCTCCACGATGGGCGCCGACCACACTTCCGGCTACACCATCGCTCCGGAAATCCTCAGCGTTGGCGGCAAGGCCGACCCGCGCGATGTGCGGAAGGCCGAGCTTTCCCGCAATTTCCAGGCGGCCACGGCCTTCATTGACTCCACCGGCCACTGCCTCTTCATCGCTTTCGCCATCTTGGACATCCCCAGCGGCTATGAGGGGCTTGTTGAGGAGTGCAACGGTGTCCTGGGCACTAACTGGACAGTTGAGGATTCCAACAAGTACGGGCTCGAGGTCCTCAAGAAGGAGAGGCTCTTCAACGAGGCCGCCGGTTTCACCAAGGCCCATGACCGCATGCCTGAGTTCATGAAGTATGAGCCACTTCCTCCGCACAATGTGGTCTGGGATGTGCCGGACGAGGAGCTGGACAAAGTTTACGCTTTCTAAGAAGGGGAAACAAGGGGGCACCCGGGCGGGCCTTCGGGCCCGCCTTTTTATTTTCCCCTCGCGAACAGTTTGGACTATCTTGCTTTTGCGGTATAATTACCTTGCCAAGCTTTATTTTAGCCCAGAGGAGGTATAACCATGGAAACCGTCACCGGTGTCATTGTCCTCAATCCACCCGAATCTAAAAGGCTCATCGCTAAAGCGGTAGTTCAGCTTCCGCACGTCAAAAAGGCCTTTGCCGAGGGTTGGTTAATCATAGCTAATGGCACCACCACCGCCTACATCGCCGAAGAACTCCTGGGAAAGCCTGTGGATAAGTTCACCTATGCTGCCGGTTATATCGGCCATGGAAAACTCTCGGCTACTCCCCCTGAAATAAGGCAAGCCCCCTTTATCTTCCACAAGGGCGAACTGGTAAACGTAGAAGCCAAAGTAGCCATCCGCTCCTTCGGAGCTGATGACGTTTTCATAAAAGGGGCGAACGCTGTTGACCCCCAGGGCCATGTCGGCATTCTTATGTCCAATGAATTGGGGGGAACCATAGGGATGGCCTTGGGGACCATAATGGCTCGCGGGGCTCACCTTATAGTTCCAGTGGGATTGGAGAAACTTGTGCCCTCGGTTCCGGAAGCGGTTAGGAAGTGCGGGATTTACCGCTTGAAATACGCCACAGGCGATAAGGTAGGCATAATGGCCGTCCACGGAGCCGAGGTGGTGACGGAAATTGAAGCCCTTAAAATCTTGGCCGATGTGGAAGCTACAATGATTGCCGCAGGAGGCTTGGGAGAATCCCAAGGAGCGGTCGTCCTCTTGGTAGAAGGGCCAGAGGAAAAGGTCCGGAAAGCTTTTGAAATCGTGGAGGGGATTAAGGGGGAACCGCCCATAGTCCCTTCGGTCCCTGGATAAGATGGCCATCCATTTTGATATACTGACCCTCTTCCCCGAAATGTTCAAGGGGGTCTTTGAGGAAAGCATCATAAAAAGGGCTCGGGAGAGGGGTTTTGTATCCATTGCCATCCACAACATAAGGGATTACGCTACCGGCAAGCACAAAGTTACCGATGATTATCCCTACGGTGGCGGCGGTGGGATGGTTATGAAGCCCGAGCCTATCTTCCGGGCCGTGGAAAGCATCCTTGGCTTAGAGGAAGGGCAAAAGCCCCAGGTTCCGGTAATCCTCTTAAGCCCCAAAGGCCGCTTGTTCACTCAAGAAGTGGCCTGGGAACTATCTCGCCACAACCGCATAGTCCTCATCTGTGGTCACTACGAAGGGGTTGATGAACGGGTGAGGCTTTATCTGGCCAATGATGAGATATCCATCGGTGATTACATCCTCACCGGGGGAGAAATCCCGGCCATGGTCATTGTGGATGCGGTAACGAGGCTTATTCCGGGAGTGCTTGGGGACCCAGCAGCGGCTTTTGAAGACTCCTTCTCCCAAGGCCTACTTGAGTATCCCCATTACACTCGCCCCGCCGATTTTCGTGGCTACAAGGTTCCGGAGGTCCTACTTTCGGGAAATCATGCAGCCATCGCCCGCTGGCGGAGGCAACAATCCATCCTCATCACTTGGCAACGCCGCCCCGACCTCTTAAAAAGAGCCTGCCTCACAGAGGAGGAGAAGGAATTCCTACGGAAGCTGGAAGAAGGAGAGATAACTCTGCCAAGCTGAACCTTGTTCCGTTTAGCTCTATGGTCTTAAGAGGGAAAGCATCGCCGGGCACGCCGGCTTTTAGCCTCTCCATAGTTCGGGGGTTGTAAAGCCCGACAAGGATGGTGTATTTGCCTGGAGGAACATCAGCGGGGAGGAGATGCACATCCTCTATTATCTCGCCCTCAACCCATATGCTTGTAGGGGCCGCACCGCCAGAAGGGATGCCATCGTGTTGGGCCACTATATGCCCATTTTCGTCTATCAAGTGGACAAAAACGTGGTAAGAGCTATCGGTCTCGCTCAACACTTTCCAATAGAGGGTAAGCTTAAGCTCTTTGCCCTCTTCCAAGGTGTATCCCGCAAGCTCGGCTAATTCTCCGAATTTGCACCTTACTTTTGTTACCCCTTCAGGAAGCCTCCAAAGATGGGGCCGATCCCGCACAAAGAACGGGCCGGCATAAAATGGCAGCCACTTCCAGCTTTCCCTTCCCCAAGGGGACAATATAACTGGCTCAACCCAAAAAGCCCTACCGGATATGTGCCTCGGGGCTTGGAAAGTGTAAATTCCCCTGACCATTTCTCCTTTCCTCCACCAGGCTGTTGGGTAACCTGGAAAAAGAGGCTGAGGTTCGGTAACTTTAACCGTCCCCCGGGCATCTATCAACTTGAAGGCTACGGAGTAATCAGCTAACGGGGGAGCGATTGCTTCCCAAACCACTTCCAGCCGAACCGGGTCTCCTGGCCGCACCGCTTCTTTGGATGCTTCAAACCCCACTACTCGGAAGGGACCTGCTTGGAAAGCGAAGGGCGAGGTTTTACCCCTTCCTCTGGAGTGAGCCAAGCGGGCTTCTCCAAGGTAATGGGAGAAGCCTATTTGCTCCCACCTCCCGCCTTTTATAGTGAATAGGGCCAGCTCAATTCGGTAGCCTATTGGGGGAAGCTCTGGAGGTGCGTTTAAGTAAGTTACGAAAAGGCCTTCCTCGCTGGCTTTCACTTCTGGGTACGGATACCATTGGGGAAGCAAGGGCTCGTCTTTCTGGTAAAGAATCATCCCATCCGGCGAAAGAAGCCGCACGCTGAGGTACAGGTCGGCTGGGAAATTGGAGCGCGCTTCCCAACACACTTCTAAAAGCTTATGGCTTTCCTGGACCGCCCACCCTTTTACCGCCAGAGGCCACTCCGAAACTTCTGGAGCCGGAAGAAGGCCGGCCGGGCAGGAAAAGTCAGCCTCAGGGGGGAAGATGCGCAGAAGTTTCCCCCAAGGCACCAACTTAAACTTGGTTGGGAAATTGGGGTCAAAACCGTGAGTTGGACCTGCCTGATACAAAGCCCGGCCTTGGGAAAGCCATCTGGAGGCAAGGCTGCTTTCGGGCGGGAATAAGCCGATGAGGTCAGGCCGTAGCCCCTCCGCCTGTTGAAGGTACCAAAGAGGGGTCAAATCGCCCCAATGAGCAATTAAAGCGCTCCTTTCCTCAAGAGGGTAATGGATTACCTCACGCCACCAGCTTTCAACGTTGGAAAACCGGGAAATGCTTAAGCCGGAAGCATCGTGCTGGTAGAGGCCCAAAAGCAACAAGGTTACCAGCCCCCAAGAAATCCACCTCGGTAATCCGGCTTTTTCCCATTTTCCGATGAAGACAGCAAGGCCTAAAGCAAGCCAAAGGGCAAAAAGGGCAAAGGCCGGTAAAAGGTAAGCCTCCGGCTTACCTTGCTTTATGTAAACTGTAAAGAGCAAATCCAGTCCGGCGAAGCCCACAAGGCTGACCCAAAACTTTGGGTTGGCCCGAAGGAGCCAAATTGAACCTACGAGAGCCAAAGGCCAAATAGGCGGAGGGAATTGATCAAACCAAAGCTCCTGCGTGTCGCCAAGCGAGGAAATCGCCTCCTTCCAGCCACCTCTCACCATCCCGAAGCCAAACCCTCTTAGCCCTGCAACATAATCCCATAGCACCTTGAGGGAAAATTTCGGAGCATACCAAACGAAGGCCAGCCCCCGAACTACGGCCTCGGAAACGCCAATCGCCGGGAGGGTGGGATATTTAGCCAGCGCAATCCACCTCCACGGAATGTAGAGGTAAAGGGCTAAGGGTAAAAGTAAAGCTCCAATTGTCGGGAGCAGAGCCTGCAGAAAGGAGCGAGGCCGGGAGAAAGCTGAGTATAAAAGCCAGAACGGGAGAGCTAAGAAAGCTACAGGATGGGTAGCTAAGGCCAAGCCCATTGCCAAAGAGCCTAAAACGAGATGTTTAACCCGGCCGCTTCTACCCCAGCATAACCCGCTCAGGAAAGAAGCCAAAAGGAGAAACATTAGGAGCGTATACCTTTCAGCGCCGGTGGAATAGAAGTGGAAAGCCGGGAGAAAAGCCAGGAAAAAAGAGCCGGCTAAAGCGAGCCAATCCTGCCCTGTTAATTTTTCCAAAAGCAAGGCGAAGGCTGCAGTTGCAGCCCCACCGCAGAGAGCAGAAAGCAAGTTCATCCTGAAAGCGAGAGTGCCTATGGGCAACTTTGACCAAAGCCACCCCAAAAGCATGTAAAAAGGGAAACCGTTGGGGTGAGGTAAGCCCAATTTGGCCGGTAGGTACTGAAATTCGGCGAAATCGTAAGATAGGAGCCCTGGAGCGAGGGAACGGAAATAAATCCAAAAGGCCAGCCCCCCACTTATTGAAGCGATAAGCACACTCCTCCTAAAGCGAAAGCCTGAAAGCCACCACTCCATACCTTTCTTCTTCCGTCTGCGAGTAAATCCGCCTGTAAACCTCAAGCGCTTCTTCCTCGCTTCTGGCTCCGGGAATGACCCTCTCTACCCCTTCTCCTGCTAACATCGCACTGAAAGAAGGATACCAAACTACTGCCTCAACCTTCGCTTCCACCGAACCGAGCTTAAGCCTATCCCCGCGGAAGATAGAGCGGAAGCGCCCTCGCCATAGCCTTACCTCTACCTTCTTCCTGCCAGCAGCTATCTCCTCCTCCCAAACCTTGTGGATTGTGATTTCGTGCGCCCTACCATCGCCTGGCGTCGCTATGAACCAACGGCTTGGGGTAAGGACGTAATCCACGGGTATATCGTGCTGCTCCATCAAGGGGGATAAGTCTTCCAGCACTTGGGCGTCATGGACCAAAGTTGCAATCTTGAAGCCCTCCTGCAAAAGCCCCCGCTCCTTGAGGTAGGCAATCTCTTGGTCCCCATAGCCCGTCCCCTTCCCCAACCTATTACCAAACGGGTCCACAGCCACGCTTCCTTGCACTACAAAGTCAACCGGAGTCTTAAGAGGCCTCCCATAACGAGCAAGCCCGCGGATAGAAGTATCGGCCGGGCCGATAAGCTCCACGAAGCCTCTCATGTGGGGGAGAGCAGCCGCCAGAACCTTGCCCTCCCTCAGCACGAGGTCTCTCACGCTTTTAAGCACGTAATCCGGCGGGCAGAAGACACACTTTGCATTTCGGAATTCCGGTAACCTCAAAAGCCAGAGCGAAGCCTCACGGCTGCCTTTGAAATTGGGAATACGTCCGTAACAAGGCCTGGGGAAATCGGCGATGTCTTCCCTCTCTAATCTCTCCCAGACAGAGCGCCTTATCTCCTCTTTGCTCGCCTTCATTCCTTAACCCAGAACAAAAACATAGCAATGGTCACGATTATTCCAGCCAAGTTGGCTAAAATCGGCCCTGAAATTCCCGTAACTTCGTAGAGGAGGCCGCCCAAGAGAGGGGAAGGGAAAGAGATAATTCCGCGGAAAGCGCTCAAGAGGCCCATGGCTTCGCCCCTTTCTTCCTTAGGGACTTTTAAAGCTATGTAAGACTGCAGGGCCGGCACCCAAGTCGCCGCCACCAGCCCCCAAAGGATTTGCAATAGGATAAAAGCCTTCATGGAGCGAGCAAAAAGCCACCCTATCATCAAGGGAATCCCGAGGACCTCCGAAATCACCATTAGCCTAAAGCCCCCGAAGCGGTCCATAAGCTTACCCGCAGGCATTTGGAAAACAAGCCAGGCTATAGAAGAAGCGCTCACTATAAGCCCGATTTGGGAAGAGGAAAGACCGTAGGTCTTAGCCAGCATCCCATAAATTATGCCGTAACCCAATCCCCAAGAGAAAAAGTCGGCAGCTGTAGTTGCGTAAAAAGGCAAGAGATGGGCCGGAATGGAAAAGCGCTTTAGAGTCAGTCCCTTTGTAGGAGGATTGTAAACTATGGTTTCCTGAGCCCAAACGACTATAGGTAAAACTGCGAGCGCTTCTAAAACCAGCCCCAGGGCAAAAACGCTCCCGAACCCCAGTTTATCGGCCATAAGGCCGCCCATAGCGGGAGCAAAAATCCCTGGAAGGAGGAAAGCAGCCATTACCAAACTGTAAGCAACGCCTAATTCCCCGGCTTTGACCGAATCGGCAACCATGGAATCGCGGGCCGGTCGGGAGTAAGCTGAAAGGCCGAGGAAAAAGACGGCTGGTAGGATATAGCGCCAATCCCTCAAGTAAAAGGCCAGCAGGCACAATCCAAGGTATAGAAAGGTGAGGATACTGCCCCAAACTATTATTGGCTTGCGACCCCTTCTATCCGAAAGCCATCCTCCAATTGCTTGAGCTAAAGCGGGGACGATGCCTCGGTGGCCGGAGAAGCTCTCAACCAAGCCCAAAGAGGACATAGAGACCCCGAAACTGAGGACGAAAGGCTGCCATATTGCATTTATCAAGTTCATTCTGAAGCCGCTTAGAAGGGAGTTAAGGGTGATGGCGTAAAGATTGAGCTTGTGCTTCAAGGCCTCGTATCACCTTTGAGGGGTATGACGCAAATGAAGCGAAACACCCCGTTTCCGGTATTTATGAACTTGTGGCTGGCACCTGGAGGAATCAGCACGAAATCTCCCTCTTTAAGAGGCCTTTCTTCCCCATCCACTCCCACGAGGCCCTCCCCGGCCAGGACGAACACTTCATGCTCCCAATCGTGCTGGTGGGATGGGATAACGGCTCCCGGCTCCATCTCAAAGATGCGGAAAGCGAAGTTAGGTGCGCCTTCTTTCTTACCGGTGAGCCATCGTACCGTAACCCCTGGGATTCCGTAGACTTCTTGGGGTTCTACTTCAGTGTAATGCAAGGCCTTCATCCCTCACCTCCCCTGCGAATTTGCCAATGCATTATACCCATTTTCTTCAAAGAGCCAAAGGCTGGCAACTTCGCCCCCTGGCAGGGGATTGTGCCCCTTTTCACGCCGACCAAAATCAGCCTCCTTGAAAAAGTTCGGCGAAGGCCGACCCTGATTGAACTGGGGGCTTTTCCGACCTAACCCCCTGACCCCCTTCCCTGCGAGGGAAGGGGGAAAATTTGGCGGAGGACCTGGGGAGAGGTTAACCCCAAAACGCCGGCGAACCCTAAGCCAACGGGGGTGGGCAAAACTGGGGTCCAGGGGGCTTCGCCCCCTGGCGGGGGGCTGTGGGGGGTGTCCCCCCACAAATTCAAAATAGGGGGCAAGTTGCCCACCTTAGCAAACCCGGCCACGAGTGGGGCCCAAAACCCTGGCAAACCCTAAGCCAACGGGGGTGGGCAAACGGGGGGTCCAGGGGGGCAAAGCCCCATGGCAGGGGGTTTGGGGGATGTGCCCCCAGAACAAAAAGAGGGGGCGAGTAGCCCACATTAGCAACCCGGCCCCGAGTGGGACCCAAAACGCTGGCGAACCCTCAGCCAACGGGGGTGGGCAAAACTGGGGTCCAGGGAGACAAAACCTCCTGCCAGGGAATTTGGTGGTGTCCTCCTCAGAGCTTTAAAAATGGGGCTGGGCAAAAACTCGCTAAGCGAACGGTAGAAAGCCAAAACTTTTGTGAGTTTAGGCCGGATGTGGTAAGATAAAAACGCACACACCCTTAAAGCGAGGTAGCGATGGGAAAGAAACCAGCTTGGTTCAAAGGCATTTTCCCGGCTTTAGTTACACCATTCCGAAGCGATGGCTCCTTAGACGAGGAAGCCTACCGCGAACTTATCCGCTTCCTCCTCCCCCACGTAGACGGCTTCTTGGCTGCCGGCACCACGGGGGAATTCGTCTACCTCTCCTCAGAAGAAAGGAAGAGGGTCATTGAGATAACTTTGGAAGAAGCCGGCGGCAAAGTCCCAGTCATAGCCGGAACCGGAGCCCCCTCCACAAGAGAAACACTGGAGCTAACCCGCTTCGCCAAAGCCGCCGGAGCCGATGCAGCCCTCGTAGTCACACCCTTCTACCTCAAGCCTACTTACAACGAAATATACGACCACTATCGGGCCGTGGACAAAGTCGGGATTCCCATCATCCTCTACAACATACCCCAGTGCGCCGGCACCCACCACGAATGGTGGACGGCCGAGGGGTCGCTCCTGGACCTGGAAAACGTCATAGGGATAAAGGACTCCTCAGGCGATATCCCCTTCCTCATGGCCCTCGTTGAAAAAGTATGGGGAGAAGTCGGGATATTCACCGGCCACGATGAAACGGTAGTAGCAGCCCTGGCCGCCGGCGCCGATGGGGCAATTTTGGCCTCCGCCAACCTGGTGCCCGATATATGGCAGAAAATATACCAAGCCGTAAAAGCAGGAGACCTTGACACCGCCAGAGAATGGCAAAGGAAGATACAGAAGATAATCCGCATTGTGGTCAGGCAAGGTTCAACCCAAGCGGTGAAAGAAGGCCTAATGATGATGGGGCTAAAAGTAGGCAACTCGCGCTTCCCGATGATGCCAGGCGATGCTTTCCGCCGGGAAGACCGTGAGGAAATACGCTTTGAATTGGAAGCCTTGGGTAAGATACCGCGCCGCGAAGTAGAATACCACTTGGGCAATGAAACGGTAAAGGCCTCCTTTCCAGTAGCTTACCAGGTAAACAAAAGAACTTTTGACCTGACTTTTGCCGTTGGTGAAGGGTTTTCGGGGCCGCCTTTCCACGAAATAGCTCACATAGACTTAGTGATGGGGGTAAAAGATGGCCCCGTAGGCAGAGCTGCCGAGCGAGCTCTCAAAGAAGAGCGCCCCGGCCACGAGTTGGCCGTAATCAGAGAAAGGCCTAAAGTCATCCTGGTCCCGACTGTGACCGTCCGCACCGCCCGCCAGCGCCACCAGATTTACGAGGTAGCGGCCAGAGGGATAAACAAAGCTATTGACTGGATGATTAATGATGGGACCCTGCCCGAGGCTATCTTGGACAAAATCGTCATGATAGTGAACGCTTTCGTGCATCCCTCGGCAGCTATTGAGAGAAGGATTGAGCTGAACAACTTCAAAGCTATGCGCGCTGCCATCCGTAAAGCTATTGAGGGTCGCCCAGTGCTGGAAGAGATTCTGAATGAAAAAGATGCTGCTCGCCATCCCTTCAAATATGCGCCTTAAAATCCGAGAAGCGGGGAAGGAAGACGCCAAAGCGGCTTGGAAATTAATTGCACAACTTCAGGAGTTCGTAGATTTAGAAATCACCCCTTACGAGGAATTTGCAGCGCGCTGGGAAAAGGCCATTGCCTCGGAGAACTTCAAGGCCTTCATCGCTGAAGAGGGTGAGGAAGCCAAAGGCTTAGCCACCGTTTGGCTCCGGGAAAGCTTGTCGCACGGAGGCCTCGTCGCCTTAATTGATGAGCTCGTAGTGGCAGAAGGCGAACGGGGAAAAGGCATAGGAACTCACCTTTTAAAGCATGTTGTTGATAATTGCTTCCAGATGGGATGCATTGAAGTAGAAGTCTCAACCGAAGCGGACAATTTTGCCGCCAGAGGTTTTTACCATAAACTTGGCTTTGGAGAGGTCGGTGTCCTTCTGGAGAGAGAAAAAGAACAAGCCGGAGGGGAACATGAAGAAAGTTGAGATACCGCTCTCTCAAGCCTTGAGGCTGATAAATGCCGGTGGGGTAGTGCTTGTGACTTCCCGTTACAAGGATAGAGAAAACGTCATGAGTGCGGCCTGGTTGACACCTTTGAGCTTCTCCCCGCCATTAGTTGGGGTAGCAATACATCCGGCCCGCTTCACCCACGATTTAATCAAAAAGAGCGAGCAGTTTGCAATAAACATCCCCAACATCTCTCTCCTCAAGGCCGTGGAAATATGCGGGACTTATTCCGGCCGCGATGTGGATAAGTTTGCTAAGGCTAAGATAACGCCTGTTGACGCTTTAGAGCTTGATGTGCCTTTGGTGGAAGAGTGCATAGGGCACATAGAGTGCGTCCTTACCGATGCTTTCACCACTGGGGACCACACTCTATTTGTGGGGCAAGTAGTAGCGGCTCAGGTTGTAGAGGGGGCTTTTGATAAAGTCTGGAAGCTGGAGGAAGAAGAATTAAAGCCACTCCATCACCTTGGCGGGCAATTTTATGCCGTCCTTAACAAGCCAATAAAAAGCCCGCCGATTGAAGAAGGAGAACAAGAGGAAGAAGAGTAACGGGTGTGCTGTGGGCTTCCCATTTCCCCGCCCTCGTTGGTTAACGGCTTGTCAATGTTTTAGGTCCTACTCGTGGCTGGTTTGCTAATAGTGGCTGCTCGTCTCTTTTTGGTTTCGTTGGGGACACCCCTACAACCCCCGCCAGGGGGGCTTCGCCCCCTGGACCCCTATTTTCCCACCCCCGTAGGCTTAGGGTTCGCCAGCGTTCTGGGCCCCACTCGTGGCGGGGTTGCTAATGCGGGCTACTCGCCCCCTATTTTGGTTTTGTGGGGGGACACCCCCCTACAACCCCCCGCCAGGGTGGCTTCGCCCCCCTGGACCCCCCATTTGCCCACCCCCGTAGGCTTAGGGTTCGCCAGCGTCCTGGGTCCCACTCGTGGCGAGGTTGCTAATGTGGGCAACTCTCCCCCTTCTTAAGGTTCTTGGGGCACATCCCCCAAACCCCCTGCCATGGGGGCTTCGCCCCCATGGACCCCCCGTTTGCCCACCCTCGTAGGCTTAGGGTTCGCCAGAGTTCTGGGCCCCACTCGTGGCGGGGTTGCTAATGCGGGCTACTCGCCCCTTCTTTTTTATTTTGGGGGCACATCCCCCAAACCCCCTGCCATGGGGGCTTCGCCCCCCTGGACCCCCCGTTTGCCCACCCCCGTAGGCTTAGGGTTCGCCAGCGTCCTGGGTCCCACTCGTGGCGGGGTTGCTAATGCGGGCTACTCGCCCCCTATTTTGGTTTTGTGGGGGGACACCCCCCTACAACCCCCCGCCAGGGGGGCTTCGCCCCCCTGGACCCCCAAAAATTTTCGCCATCCTCGCAAAGGTTATAAGGGGTGAGAAATTGGGCCAAACCTAAGAGCAATTATCCACCTGCTACCGGTGGGAAAATTCCTACCCTATCGCCGTCGTTGAGGATTTGGTTCATTTCGGCATGTTTGCCGTTGACGAAAACTACTTTTACAGCTTCGGCTGGGATTTTGAGGTAGTTTTCTATAAGCTCTCCCACCGTGGTTCCCTCAGGCAAGATAAATTCCAAATCGTTATCGGCCTTGCCTTCGGGCAAGTAGCGCTTTAACGTCGCATAAACCCTGGCCAAAACCTTCATCTTCCTGCCTCCTCAATTCATCCTTTCCCAACGCAGCAAGAACACGACCATTAAGACAGTGCCTATGGTTATGAAGCTATCGGCTACGTTGAAGACGGGCCAGAACTTGAAGTCCAGGAAATCCACCACGTAACCGTAGCGGATTCTGTCCAAAAGGTTTCCTAAGGCGCCGCCAAGCTGCATCCCGAAGCAAAGGTAAAGTAAAGGTGGCGCTCCTTTGAGACGGTAGTGGTATAGGATGAGAAGGAAAACAACTACGAGGCCGATGTAGAGGAAATAATCGCCCCACTCCGGAAGCAAGCCAAAAGCTATCCCGCGGTTAATGATGTGAGTGAAGGAAAAAAACTTTTCCGCACCCTTAAAGGGGGTCCATGAAGCCCCCAAGGGTATGTAAGCCTTCACCATTGCCTTAGAGAGCTGGTCAAGCCCGAGAATGGCCAGAGCTACCGCAGGCGTTATCCAGCGATAGGATACACTCATTAACCCCTCCTGGGGTTCATCTCATAACGGTACTGGCACTCCAGGCAGTAAAGGGCCTGCGGCAAGGTTTCCAAGCGCGTTTCCTCAATCGGCTGGCCACACTTCTCGCATATCCCGTAGGTTCCCTTCTCAAACTTGGAGAGAGCGTATTCTATTTCCTGAAGGAGCTTCTCTAAATGCCTTTCCAGGGACTGGCCACAAGCTTGGTCAAAGGCATCGGTAGCGACTTCGGCCATGTGGTCGGTGTGGCTCACGGCGCCGGAAACCTTCTGGCTCTTGAGGACTTCCAGCTCCCTGAGGAGCTTCTCCCGTTCCTCTTCCAGCATCCTCCTGAAGAACTCCAATCCTTTCGCCATCCGCCTGCCTCCGTTGTGGTTAAAACAATTTTACCATGCTTCCCCATTTTCACAAAAATGCATCTTTTGTAATTCCATTGCAACCCTCCGAAAGTGGCAAAGCATCGCTTCGCCCCAACGCTCGTCGGGAGATTGCTTCAGCGGCTATCATGATACTGCCACGAGCGGGGCCCAGGACACCCACAACCTCCTGGCTTATAGGGCAGGAGAAATTATTTCACGCCGATTGGAACCAGCTCCTTTGGGCTTTCGGCCTTGCTGGCCTGGACAAGAAGCGGATTCAAAGTATAATAAAGCCGTGAGCTTGAAGCGCTTGCTGGCAATTTCCTTGAAAGAGCTGAAGCACATAACCAGGGACATAAGGACCATCCTCCTGGTTATAATTTCGCCCCCTTTCCTCTTGGTAATCATGAGCTCAATATTCGGCCTGGAAGTAAAGAGCATAAACTACGGAGTGATGGACTTAGACCGGACAGAACTATCGCGCCGGTTCGTGCAAAAGATATCCGCTGTAAGGGGCTATCAGTATAGAGGCGAGGTCGGAAGTTACCAGGAGGCTTACGAGCTTTTGCGCAAAGGCTCTTTGGATTTGGTCCTGGTAATAGGGCCAGGCTTCTCCTCCCGGATAGAAAGAGGGGAGGAAGCTACTATTCAGGCTTTGGTGGACGGGATGGACCCAATTGAAGCCATAGGGACCTTCTATGACCTACAAGGCATAGTTAAGGCTTACGAGGAGGGGCTTTCTTCCGAGTCAGCCTCTGCCTTTAAACCTCTTCAGCTCCTTTACCGAGCCCGCTACAATCCCGGGCTTGATTCCACGACTTCCCTTATACCTGGCCTCATGGCTATTGTCCTAACTTTGCCAGCCATGGCCTTGGCCCTTTCGTTATCCAAAGAGTGGGAAACAGGCACTTTTGAGGTTCTGGCAGCCTCACCGCTTAAAGGCTTGGAATACCTATTTGGGAAGCTATCGGCTTATTTAGCCGTCGGCTTGGTAAGCGCCTTTATAACTTTGGGCGTAGCCGTAGTGTGGTTCAAAGTCCCATTTAAAGGCAGCTTAGCGGATTTCTTACTATTTTGCCTGGATTTCTTCCTGGCCAGCATGGGGGTAGGCTTGTTCATAGGGCAGAGCGTGAAAAGCCAGCAATCTACCATGTTCCTGACCTTGCTATACTTTATAGTGCCCAGCTTCTTCATCGCTGGCCTCGTTTTACCTCTAAGCATAAAGGAAGGGGCGCAACTTGAGCTTTTAGCTTCGTATGCTTTATGCACTACCCACTTCATCAAGGCCTGCCGCGGCATAATGCTTAAGGGGCTTGGTATCACCCAAATGGCGGATTCAGCTTTGGCCCTGGCAGCTATTGGCCTAATCTCCATAGGCATCGGATTCGCCTCCTTCCGCAAGAGGATAGGGTGAGGCTATGAGAATTCTCAGCCTTGTGTGGAAAGAGTTTATACAGTTGCGCCGCAATATCCTCCTCTCTTTCTTCATCCTCCTCATCCCCATGTTTGAATTTGCCCTTATGTCCAGGGTTACGGGCAGCGAGATTAAAGATATAACCGTAGCCGTGCTGGACTTAGACTGTTCCAAAGCGAGCCGGGAATTGATAAGGGTAGTGGATGAAACCCGCCGGCTCAAAGTAGCCTTTTATCCACGAAGCCAGACAGAGCTTGAGGAGTTGATTTCCAGAGGCGAGGCAACCATAGGGCTTATAATCCCGCAAGGGTTCAGTTCTGAACTTTCTCAAATTTACGCCATTTTAGACGGCTCTTTTTCCACACCGGCCTCTCTGGGGCTTTCCGGGCTTTACGAGGCTATTGAAGCTTTCTCCAATAAGAAGCTGCGTGAAGCCGGAGTAGAAGCCAAAAGCAAAGTTAACTTGGAAACTCGCATCCTCTTCAACCCCACTTATGATGTCCGCCACTTCACCCTGCCGGCGATGGTAGGGTTCATAGTGTATCAGATTACAATTGCCATTGCCTCCCTTAGTTTGGTGAGGGAACGCGAGTTGGGCACTATAGAGCAGCTTTTGGTTAGCCCCCTGCGGCGGGAGGAGATTATCTTAGGCAAAGGGCTTGTAGCTTTCCTGGCAGGCTTTGTAAACTTCTGGCTAATTTTACTTTTGGCCACGAAAATCTACCATGTTCCGTTCAGAGGTTCCGTACTCCTCCTTGGAGCCATCACCGCTTTGTTCTTAGTAGTTGAATCGGGCTGGGGGCTTGCTCTCTCAACCCTCGCCCGCAACCCTCAGCAAGCTATCCTCTTCGTCTTCATCCAGGTCATGGTAGACGTAGCTTTCTCCGGCTTTATAGTCCCGGTGAAAAATCTACCAGCTCACCTCAGGTTCATAGCCTTCTTCGTCCCCCTTCAGCATTACCTCTTCATCATAAGGAGCATAATGCTCAAGGGCGCAAGCTTCTTTGACCTGCTTCCGAGGATAGGGGTCCTTCTGCTGTTAGGGGCTTTTATGCTTATTACCGCTTCCCTGAACTTGAGGCGGAGCTTGGAGTAGAAGCAAGGCAACGAGGAGAAGGAACGGAAGGGGCAAATACATGGGCGGCTGCTCAAAATCGCCTTTCACGGTTAGCGCGAAAAGGGCCCAAAAAGCGGGGAGGCTCAGGATTTGTCCCAAAGCAACCCATAGATAATGGCGTGTAAGGGCAAAGAGGAAAACGATGGGGATGAGGAAAACCACATAGTTAGTGGTAGCAGTGCGCGGGGCTATCAAGTTGGTAATCACAAGGGTAAGGCCAAGAGCCTTGTAGAAGGAGAAATCTGCGCCGTCTTTAAGAGCTCGAGCCCAGAAATAACCCAGTAAGGATAGCAAAATGGCAGTTAAGATGAGTTCAACTGGCTTCCCCAGAGCCGGGAAATAATATGAGGTCAAAATCCAGATAGGGGAGCCGAAAGCGGTGTAAGTGGGGTAAGCTCGCACTTGGTGCAGGAAGTCTTGAAACCAAGACGGTTCCACCGCCCAGGAAAGTCCCAGGAGCATAGCCATCGTCGCTAAAAATGAGCCTATAAAGCGCCAACGCTTCTGCAAGGCAGACCGCAGGATTAGGAAGGGTATGACTAAGAAGACCATTTGGGGCTTGAAAGTGGTCAAGGCCAAAGAAGAACCCCCTAAGAAATCCCTTCGCTTGGCCATAGCCCAAAGGGAAAGGGCGAGGAAGAAAAAGACTACTACTGCAAATTGGCCCAATATTATGGCGCGGGCTTGGTGATAAAATAGAATCGCCCAGAGGTTAGTCAAGGCTAAGAGGAGCACTGGGGGTCGCCATTGGAAAAGGTCAATGCACAGCCAGAGGCCAGCCAATATCAGGCATTCTAAAAAGACCATCCACAAAGCTTGGGCCCAGGGATATGGAAGCCAGACCAAGGGGAAGAGGAAGAAGACGGTGTAAAATGGGTAAGCGAATAAGCATTGGTCCTCATTGGGGCGAGCTGGCCTTCCATATATCCCTTGCTGGATGGAAAGCGTTACTTCCTGGGAATAGGGGCTCAATCCCCTTTGCCAGAAAACCCTTGCTCCTTCCCAGCGGGAGAAAAAGTCATTGGCTCCCGGGATGCGGGAGGTGAAGAAGCGATGAGTGAGGATAACGTTCAGGGCAATTGTAAGCCCAAGGAGTAGGAGAAATGCTATGATTTTGCTTAGCCTTTTGCTCATAGTAACAGCCCTCACTATCATGGGTTTTGTGCTTTGGAAAAGGAAAGCCCTGGGGTTGCCCAGGGGGCAACTTATAAGCGCTGATTCGGAGAAGTGGAGCCGGTGTGAGAGGGAACTTTTCTCCCCTCACTACCGCCTTGTAGGCCGACCCGATTACCTTTTCAAGGAGAAAGGTGGTTTTATCCCTGTAGAAGTCAAATCCAGCCTTTCCCCGCGCTCCCCTTACCGTTCTCATGTCTTGCAGCTCGTAGCTTATTGCCTATTGGTGGAGGAGGTTACAGGCTTTGCACCCCCCTATGGCGTAATAGCCTACAAGGACCGCCGCTTTTCAGTTAATTATACCCCAACTCTCAAGGCTGAGCTCCTCAGGATTTTAGAGGAAATGAGGGAAACGCTTGTTTCTGGCTCTGAGCCTGGGGTCAGGGAAAGCCAGAAGTGCTTAAATTGTGGGTATAGGCGCATATGTTTTGGGTGAAGAATACCCCTTGCGGGAATTATGGCCCCATTTTCCCACTTCTGCTGGCCGAGGGTTTGCTTTACAGCCATGGGGTTTCGCCCCTCTGGATTACCATTTGCCCACCCTCGTTGGCTTAGGGTTTGCCAGCGTTTTGGGCCCCACTCGTGGCGGGGTTGCTAATGCGGGCTACTCGCCCCTTCTTTGAATTTGTGGGGGGACACCCCCCATGCCACCCGCCAGGGGGCTTGCGCCCCCTGGACCCCCATTTGCCCACCCCTGTAGGCTGAGGGTTTGCCGGCGTTTTGGGTCCCACTCGTGGCGGGGTTGCTAAGGTGGGCAGCTCGCCCCCCTTTTTGTTCTGGGGGCACATCCCCCAGACCCCTTGCCATGGGGGCTCCGTCCCCCTGGCCCCCCATTTGCCCACCCTCGTTGGCTTAGGGTTTGCCAACGTTTTGTCCTTCTCCGAGGCGGAGAACCCCGCCAAATTTTCCTGGAGGCTTGCGCCCACCTGGACCCCCCTTATTTTTCCCACCCTCGTGGGCTTAGGGTTTGCCAGAGTTTTGGGCCCAATCGTGGCGGGGGAAGAGGCCCCGCCTTTTTTCAAAATTGCCTCCACCACCCGGTAAAAAGGGGCTTGACAAATTGGGAAAAAGGTGCTACTATTTAATTAGCACTCTTACTTCGTGAGTGCTAAAAAGCCATGGGCGAGCTGAGCAAGCGAGCAGAGCTAATCCTTTCCTTGGTCATAAAAGAACACATAGCCACGGCCCAGCCGGTGGGCTCTCTTACCCTTGTGCAAAAATACAACCTTAACGTGAGCCCGGCTACGGTCCGGAATGAAATGGCTTCATTGGAAGCTAAGGGCTACCTCACCCACCCCCATACCTCGGCAGGGAGAGTGCCCACCGAAAAGGGTTACCGTTACTTTGTGGAAAAACTGCTGGAAACTATACCTTTGCCCCCTTCCGAAAGACTAACCATCCAACACCAATTCTACCAGGTCCAGATGGACGTGGAGCAATGGGGGCGCTTGGCCGCTTCGGTCTTGGCCAAGTTCACCAATTACCCTTCCCTGGCAACTGCCCCCGCTCCGCCAAGACACCGACTAAAGCACATTGACCTTATACCATATCAAGAAAACACTGCCCTCTTAGTCCTGGCACTGAGCGGCGGAGTAATCCGCCAAACCTGGATACCTATCCCCCCCTACATCGGGGGAACGGGACTGGTGCGCACGGCTGAAATCTTGGAGGAATTTCTCTACGGCCTTTCGGCTCCGGAGATTGAATGGATTGCTTCCAGACTGGAGCCGTTCGCCTCCAAAATAGCCCTGAAAGTGGCCGAAATAATGAATGCCCTTGACCAGAGAATTGAAGAGCCAATATACCGAGAGGGAATTGAAGAATTGACCCGCGAGCCAGAGTTTTCTTCACCTGCTAAGATGCGGGAACTTTTCCGCTTCTTTTACGACGATTCCTCAATCCGCTCAATCTTGGACGAAACCCGCCTAACGAACGGAATACAGGTCATAATAGGCGGGGAAGGAAGGTGGGAAGAACTGAAAGATTGTAGCCTAATCTTGACTCGCTACGGGGTTCGCGAAAAGGCCTTGGGGGTCCTTGGGGTCCTCGGGCCTATGAGGATGACTTACGAAAGAGCAATATCCGTGGTTAGCTATGTGGCTAACCTCATGAGCGAATTGGTCAATAGACTCTTCTGAAGAAGGAGGCCGAAGATGAACGAGGAGAACCTGGAAGAAAAGGTTAAGGAGCTGGAAGCTAAAGTCTCTGAACTCCAAAGCAAAGCTGAAGAATACCTTAACCAATGGCGACGCACGGCTGCCGACTTCGCCAATTACCGAAAGCGAGTTGAAAAGGAACAGGCCGAGCAAACTAAATACGCTAACGCAGCCCTCATCGCCAAACTCCTTCCAATTTTGGATGACTTTGAAAGGGCTTTCCAAACAATCCCACCGGCCCTTTCCAAACTCACCTGGCTTGACGGAATCTTCCTAATCCATCGCAAATTCCAATACATCCTGGAACAAGAAGGGCTTAAGCCCATAGAAACGCAAGGCCAGTTCTTTGACCCTTACTACCACGAAGCTATATCCTACGAGGAAACAGACCACTACGAGGATGGCCAAATAATTGGCGAAATCCAAAAAGGTTATATGCTTCACGACAAAGTCCTGAGGCCGGCTCTGGTAAAGGTGGCTAAGAAAAAGCTACCCCCTGAGCCGCAGCCTCAGCAAGAACAACAAGAAAAAGAGTAGAGGAGGGGAGCTATGCCGGAGAGGATACTGGGAATTGATTTGGGAACTACCAACTCTGTAATGGCGGTAATAGAGGGAGGAGAGCCTGTTGTAATCCCTAACGCTGAAGGGGATAGGCTTACACCTTCCGTAGTGGCAATAAACCCCAAAACTGGGGAGCGCTTGGTGGGGAAACTGGCCAAACGCCAGGCCATAACTAACCCCGAAAACACCATCTTCTCCATAAAGCGCCTGATGGGGCGCAAATTCAACGACCCCGAAGTCCAGAAAGCCCGCCGTATCCTCCCTTACAAAATCATTGAGAAGCCCAACGGCGATGCCTGGGTGGTAATGGGGGACCGAGAATACTCCCCACCCGAAATCTCGGCCATGATCCTTCAAAAACTCAAGCAAGACGCCGAAGCTTACCTCGGAGAGAAAATAACAAAGGCCGTGATTACTGTCCCCGCTTACTTCAACGACGCCCAGCGCCAAGCCACAAAAGATGCCGGGAGGATTGCGGGCCTTGAAGTCCTAAGGATAATAAACGAACCAACCGCTTCCGCCTTGGCTTATGGCATGGACAAGAAGAAAGAGGGGCTTATCGCCGTCTACGACCTTGGCGGAGGAACCTTTGATATCTCCATCCTGGAAATCGCCGAAGGCGTCTTCCAAGTAAGGTCCACCGCTGGTGATACATTCCTGGGCGGGGACGACATAGACCAACTCATAATCAACTGGATATGTGAAGAATTCAAGAAAGAGCATGGGATTGACCTCCGCCAGGACCGGATGGCCCTTCAGCGCCTTAAGGAGGCCGCCGAAAAAGCTAAAATTGAACTTTCCACCGTGATGGAAACTGAAATCAACCTGCCCTTCATTACGGCCGATGCCTCTGGCCCCAAACACCTCCAAATGACCCTAACCAGGGCCAAACTTGAGCAACTGGCTCACGACATCATCCAGAGGACTCTCGGCCCTGTGAAGCAAGCCCTTGCCGACGCCAAAATCACCCCTGCCGACATCTCCGAAGTCATCTTAGTAGGGGGCCAGACCAGAATGCCGGCCATCCAGCGCTTAGTAAGGGAATTCTTCGGCAAGGAACCTCACAAGGGCATAAACCCCGATGAAGTTGTAGCCATCGGGGCGGCAATTCAAGCTGGGGTCCTGGCCGGAGAGATTAAAGACATACTCCTTCTGGACGTCACGCCTCTTACCCTGAGCGTGGAGACACTTGGGGGAATCGCTACCCCTATAATCCCCCGCAACACCACAATACCTGTGCGCAAGAGCCAAATCTTCTCCACCGCCACCGATAACCAAACCCAGGTAGAAATACACGTAGTTCAAGGGGAGCGCCCCATGGCCGCCGACAACAAAACCCTTGGGCGGTTCATCCTGGACGGTATACCTCCAGCCCCGCGTGGCGTTCCCAAGATAGAGGTAACATTTGACATTGACGCCGATGGAATCTTACACGTATCGGCCAAGGACTTGGCCACAGGGCGGGAGCAGAAGATAACCATAACGGCCAGCTCTGGCCTTACCGAGCAAGAAATCCAACGCATGATTAAAGAGGCCGAACAATACGCCGAGCAAGACCGCCGCAAGAAAGAGCTGGCCGAAGCCCGCAACCAGGCCGATGCCGTAATCTACACTGCCGAAAAGAGTCTGCGGGAATTCGGCGACCGCATCCCATACGACCTCAAGAGCCGTATAGAGGCCAAGATAAACGAGGTCCGTTCTGCGATGCAGGGGACCGAAATACACACCATCCGTCGCCTGACCCAGGAACTTGGGGAGCTAATCCAGCAAATAGGGGCAAGCATGTATGGTCAAGGTCCTGGCGGAACAACCCCGCCAGGGGACCAAGGCGGTGGGGATACAGTAGAAGGGGAGTACCGGCAAGTATAAAAGCCAACTTAGCCAGAATCCCTAAGAGCCGGGCTTCTTTGGCCCGGCTCTTTTTATTCTGTGGGAAAAACTCCCATGCGAGGGAAGGGGAAAATTCTGGCGGGGTTCTCCCCTCTCCCCCTCAGGGGGAGAGGCTAACCCGCCACGAGTGGGACCCAAAACGCCGGCAAACCCTAAGCCTACGGGGGGCGGGCAAACGGGGGTCCAGGGGGCGGAGCCCCCTAGCGGGGGGCGTGGGGGGTGTCCCCCCACAAATTCCAAAAAGGGGGCGAGCAGCTAACCCCTGCAACCAAGCAACGAGTGGGACCCAGAACGCTGGCTAACCCTAAGCCTACGGGGGTGGGGAATGGGGGTGGAGGGGGCGCAAGCCCCCTCCCAGGGGGTTTGGGGGATGTGCCCCCAAGAACCTTAAGAAGGGGGAGAGTTGCCCTCATCAGCAACCCCGCCACGAGTGGGACCCAAAACGCCGGCTAACCCTAAGCCTACGGGGGCGGGCAAACGGAGGTCCAGGGGGCGAAGCCCCCTGGCAGGGGATCTGGGGCTATCGGTAAACTTCATCCAACACAAGGCCTGAACTTGTAACCGTAATGGATTACCCCTCTTTCGCCTTCCTCGTAAAGCTTACGGGTTACCATCTCCACCGGCATCCCAATCCTCACTTCCTCGGGGTCCACATCGGTAAGCTGAGCCGTTACCATGGGGCCTTCTTCCAGCTTGACCATGGCTACAGTGTAAGGAACATACTCCTCAAATTCCTCCGAGGCCTGGTAAACAACAGCAAAGCTGTAGACCACCCCACGCCCGCTAAAAGAGTAAGGGGTCTGGGCAGGCTTTGAGCACTCAGGGCATAGGTCGCGCGGAGGGAAGATTTTGGCTCCGCATTTGGAGCATACTTCTCCTACAAGGCTATATCGCTGCTTCCTCGTCCTCCATACGGCCGGCAAACTCATAACTCCACCTCCTTATAAATTTTAATCCGGGCCCTCCAAGACGTGGGTCACCACCGTGCCACCTACTCCCCCTATGCTTTGGACGAGGGCCCAGTGAGCGTCCTTTACTTGATTTTGGCCCGCCTCGTGGCGAAGCTGCAGGACTGCTTCCACCACTTGGTAGACCCCTGTCGCCCCCAAAGGGTTGCCACGAGCTTTAAGGCCCCCCATGGTGGACACGGGAATGCGGCCATCAAGGGAAATCTGGCCTTCCATGGCCAGCTTTACCCCTTGCCCCCTTTCGGCAAAGCCCGCCGCCTCTAAAGAGAGAGCAGCCATGATGGCGAAGGAGTCGTAAAGCTCAAATAAATCCACATCCTCCGGCTTAATCCCGGCAACCTCGTAAGCTCGCCTGGCCGAAAGGTAAGCTGCCTCTAAGAACAAGGGGTCCTTTCGGTCGTGAAGAGCAAGGGTATCGGTAGCAGCAGCGGAAGAGGCAATCCTCACCGGTTTGGCTTGGAAATCCTTAGCCATATCCACAGGGCAAAGCACTACTGCTGCAGCCCCATCAGCCACCGGAGAGGAGTCAAGCAAATTTATCGGTTCTACCACCATGCGCGCCTCAACGAATGCCTTTTCCGTTATGGGATTGCGGAACATGGCGTATGGGTTGTGGGCCGCATTCTTATGGGAATTCACCGAAAAGCCGGCGAAGTCCTTGAGTTCGTAACCATACTCATGCATGTAGCGGCGCATTATGAGGGCGTTTAGGGCAATGAAGGAGAGGCCAAGTTCCCGCTCGTATTCCCCATCAATCCCCAACGATAAGGCAGAATTGACCCTTTCGGTCGGGGCATCGGTTACCTTCTCCACGCCGCAAACTAAGACGAAATCGGCTAAGCCGCCGGCTACGGCCAAGTAACCCAACCGCAGCGCCGCTGCCCCTGATGCCCCCGCTGCTTCCACTTTGTAAGCTTCAACAGTGCGGAGGCCAGCAAAGTCGGCTATTGCTGCCCCAAGGTGCTCCTGCAGGGCCAATTCCCCCGAAAGAGCATTGCCCACGTAGAGGATATCAACCCTCTCTATCTTCGCATCCTTGATAGCGCTCAGGATGGCCTCAGCAGCCAATTGCCTTATGGACTTATCCCAATGTTCCCCTACCTTCGTTTGGCCAACCCCTATTATGGCTACCTCCCTCTTGCGCATCACTCCATCTCCAGCTTCCGGCGGTATCGGACATAGAGCGCGTAGTCTATTTCTTTGCGTCGTGCGATGTAAGCCCGTGTGGAAGGGGCCAGGGCTTGCCTTTCGGGCAATTTGTCAGTGGTAAGGATGGAGAAAGCATCGCTTCCAGCCCCGGAGCCGAACGAGACCAGGAGAATCCTTTGGCCAGGTTTGGCCACATCCAAAATGGCGGTTAAGCCCATGAGGGAAGAAGCAGCATAGGTGTTGCCGATTTCCCCAACCAAAAGGCCTTCCTTTATCTGCTCAGGGGCGAAGCCAAGCTTCCTGGCTATGGTCTGGGGGAATTTCAGGTTAGGTTGATGGAACACGGCGTAGGAGAAATCTTGAGGTTTGTATCCCATCCCTTCCATGAGGGTTCGGGCAGCCATTTCTATGTGGTGGAAGTAGGCGGGCTCACCGGTGAAGCGGGCTCCGTGGCTTGGGTAATTTTTATTCGGACGGCGGAAGAAATCGGGGGTATCGGTAACGTAGGAGCAGGAGGCTTCAATTATGGCTAAGCTTTCTTCAGCTGGGCCTATGATTAAAGCGGCTCCGCCGGCCGCTGCGGTATATTCCAAAGCATCGCCAGGTCGCCCCTGAGCCGTATCAGCCCCGATTACCAAGGCATAATCGGCCATCCCTGAGCCGACTAAACCCAGGGCAGCCTGGAGCGCTTCAGTTCCGGCTTTGCAGGCGAATTCCCAATCGCCAGCCTGAACGTATGGCGTAGCCCCGATAGCCTCGGCCACGATTGTGCCTGTAGGCTTTACGGCGTAGGGATGGGATTCGCTTCCCACCCAGACCGCTTTTATGAGTTCAGGGTGTATGCGTGCCCGGGCCAAGGCGTTGCGGGCAGCTTCCAGGGCAATGGTCACGGTGTCTTCATCAAGGCCGGGGACAGATTTTTCTCTTACTGGCGGTTCCATATTGCCCCCGGTCCAGACCCGTGCTATCTCTTCGGCCTTTATGCGGTACCTTGGCACGTATGCCCCGTAGCCTACTATCCCGACAGGCCTGGCTGTTTTAAGTAGCATAAAATTCTCCCGTTTGGATTTAGCCCAATCTTAGAGGGGAAGCCTTGCCAAGAGGTATCAATTTGCTCTCATACACTATCAACTGAGCCTGTCAATGCGCGAAGCAATCTCTGGTCGCCGGTGGGAGAGTGCTTTGGCAGCTTGCGCTGCCTTGCAATGAAGCCTAAAAGTGGAGGCAGCTTTTGTGTGGGGGACACCCCCCATGCCCCCCGCCATGGGGGCTTTGCCCCCTGGACCCCCCGTTTGCCCACCCTCGTGGGCTTTGGGTTTGCCAGCATTTTGGGTCCCACTCGTGGCGGGTTCGCTAATGTGGGCAACTCGTCCCCTATTTTCTGTTTCTGGGAGCACATCCCCCAGACCCCTTGCCAGGGGGCCTTGCCCCCTGGACCCCCATTTGCCCACCCTCGTTGGCTTTGAGTTTGCCGGCGTTTTGGGCCCCACTCGTGGTGGGTTCGCTAATGTGGGCAACTCGTTCCCTTTTTGTCTTTGTGGGGGGACACCCCCCATGCCCCC
>Ga0209225_1000816_pt1 | contig 33321 bp, 34 predicted proteins | sample WasSprMetagenome_FD_184732 | JGI IMG/M metagenome (GOLD analysis project Ga0209225, IMG submission 184732) | Sulfidic aquatic microbial communities from Washburn Spring, Yellowstone National Park, USA - WS (SPAdes) (version 3) | ecosystem: Environmental > Aquatic > Thermal springs > Hot (42-90C)... | reverse complement strand
GAAAGGAATTTTTATCGCTCAAACTGGGAGATTCTCAAGAAATCATTACCCAGGAAACATTAAAGAAAGCTTAACGATTACAGGTTCTATAATTTCTGCAGGAAGAGTAGGGACTCAATGGGTAAATCAAGGAGGACATGTCCTTTCAGGATATTTACACAGAGAAACTTATCTTGACCCAAACCTCCTTTACAACCCGCCAGTTTTCACTCCCTATCTTACACCTCAATTCAAAAAAGTGAGATGGCAAGAAATTAATTACTAAAAATTTTCAAACTTTTTTCTTTTTTACTCCTCCTTTTTGCTTTTTGATTTCTCTTTATTTTACTTTTTGATTTCTGATTTTTGATTTTTGATTCTAAATTGCCAGTCCTCCATCAATTCTGATTGCTTCCCCTGTAATGAATGAAGCTTCATCAGAAGCTAGAAAATAAACTAAATTTGCCACTTCCTCTGGTTTTCCAAACCTTCCCAAAGCTGTCAATTGTTTTACTGCTTGTTTAATATTCTCTGGTACAGATTCTACCATTTTAGTTTCAATAAATCCTGGACAAACAGCGTTCACTCTTACTCCAAACTTTCCAAGTTCTTTTGCCAAACTCTTTGTAAATCCAATAATCCCAGCTTTAGCTGCTGCATAATTTGTTTGTCCAAAATTTCCTTCAAGTCCTACCACAGAAGAAATAGAAATTATCGACCCTTGGTTTGCCACAATCAAAGGTAAAGCGCACTTTGTACAATTGAAAACTCCTGTCAAATTAATGTCAATTACAACCTTCCATTCTTCTGGTGTCATTTTTGCCAAAGTTCTATCTCTGATAATTCCTGCGTTATTCACCAAAACATCAAGCCTTCCAAAATCTCTTTCAATTTCTTTTATCATTCTCTCTACTTTTTCGTATTTTGACACGTCAGCAAAATAATATTTAGCTTCTGTCCCTAATTCCTCAATTTCTTTTTTTACTTTTTCTAAATTCTCTTTTTGAGCTTCAATATCATTCAAAGCAATTTTTGCTCCTCCTTTTGCAAACCTCAAAGCAATTGCCTTTCCAATTCCTTGAGCTGCCCCTGTAATTAAAACAACTTTGTCTTTCATAAAATTTTTTCTTGATTTTGGACCTTTAATTGTTCTGACAATTTTCTATAAACGAAGGCATTAGCTAACATTGTAGTGGGAATTGACCAGAAAAGCCCAATTATTAATGCCAAAAATCCCAAAACATTAATCAGTCCCAATAAAACATAAAACAAGAATAAATTTAATGTGTTTCCTCTTGTAATTTGCCAACTTTTCTTTAAAGATTCAACAATTTTTGAATTTTTATCGACGATCAAATAGCCATAAAACCCAAATCTTATTGAAAAAATAATTCCAGGGATAATAAAAAGTAAAAATCCAAAAATGACAATTAAACTCTGCAAAATTGAAGCAAGAAAGTATCTGAAAACTAATTTGTACTGTGAAATTAAATCAGAAAATTTTGGTTGTTCGTTGTCGCAAAACTTTAACGAAATTTTTATTAAACCCAAATCGAAAATTAAAGAAAGCAAAAACTTCGCTAAAACTCCCAAAAAAGCTAAAACAATACTCAAAATTAGAAATTTCTTTTTTGTTATAGCTAAAAGAAAAACAGCTGGCAAACGGAACAAAAACTCCAGAGCAAAGGGCGCCACAGACACTAAAATCAACAACAAAACAAAAAACAAAATTTTTTTCTTTGCAATCTCCCATCCAAACCTTATCGCGGATTTTTTTGAAAATTTTTCCATTTTATTTTTTAGCGATTTTCCAACTGAAAGGTAAAATTAAACTTGCCAAAAATAACTTAATGAGATCGCCAAAGATAAAAGGATAAAAACCAACTAATAAAACTTTTTCAAGACCAACGAACCTTGCTAACCATAAGAGTCCTGGTAAATAAATTAAAATGTTGCCAAGAAGCATTGCCAAAATTGCGCTCTCTACTTTCCTATCAAATCCCCTTTCGCACAAAAAACCAACAAAAAAAGCAGCCAAAACAAAGCCAATAATGTAACCTAAAGTTGGGCTCATCAAATAAGAAATTCCTCCTCCTCTTGAAAACCAAGGAATTCCAGCTAAACCTCCCAACAAATAAAAAATTTGAGATAAAGCTCCCCTTTTTGCTCCAAGCAAAGCTCCAGAAAGCAATACTGCAAAAGTTTGCAAAGTTATTGGCACAGGTCCTATTTCAATTTTTAGCTTTGCACAAATTCCAGTTAAGATGGTGAAAGAAAAAACTAAAACAGCATTTTTTAAAAAAATTAAAGCTTTACTTTCAACTTTTGGTAAAATAGCGTCAATTAATACTAAATTTTTTGTCATTAAATTTATTTTAGCAAATTTTCAGATTTAAAGTCAACTTGAGAAATTTTTAAAGATAAAGTATGATTAAATTTGAAGTTTTCCCACAAAAAATGGCAACAATTTTTGAAGATTTAAAATTTAGAGAGCTAATTTATCAAGTAACTAATGAAAAAGAATTAAAGAAAAAATTGGAAAAAGAGAAAATAACGCTTTATGCTGGGTTTGATCCTACTGCTCCTTCTTTACACCTTGGAAATTTACTCGTGCTCTTGACTTTAAAAAGATTTCAAAATTTTGGACACAAAATTTTAGTAGTGATTGGAGGTGGGACTGCTTTAATTGGGGATCCAAGCGGAAAACAAAAAGAAAGAGAACTTCAGTTAAAAGAAATAATAGAACAAAACAAAGAAAAAATTTCAAATCAGATTAAATCAATTTTGGAAGAAGTAAAAATTTATGATAATTATGAGTGGCTCTCTCAAATTGATACCATTTCTTTTTTAAGAGATTATGGAAAGTATTTTCAAGTGAGCGAAATGATAAATAAAGAATCAGTAAAATCTAGAATTTCAACTACGGGAATTTCCTTTTGTGAGTTTTCTTATATGGTTTTGCAAGCCATTGACTTTTTAAAACTTTTTGAAAAAGAAAATTGCGAGCTTCAGATTGGAGGCTCGGACCAATGGGGAAACATCGTTTGTGGAATAGATTTGATAAAAAAAATTCACAAAAGAGAAGTTTTTGGATTAACTTTGCCTTTACTTTTGACAAAATCTGGAAAAAAATTTGGAAAAACGGAAAAAGGAGCGATTTATTTAGATAAAAACCTTACTTTGCCTTACCAATTTTATCAATACTTAATCAATACTGCTGATGAAGATGTAATTTTGCTTTTGAAACGCTTCACTTTTTTATCAAAAGAAGAAATTTTAGAAATAGAGAAAGAGCACTTTAAAGATCCCAAAAAAAGATTGGCGCAAAAAATTTTAGCCCAAAAACTAACTGAAATTGTTCATGGGAAAAAAGAATTAGAAAGAGTAGAAAAAATTTCTGAGATTTTATTTTATGGAAACGTAAAAGATTTAAAAGAAAAAGAAATAAAAGAAGCCTTTTTTAACGTTCCTTCAGAAAAAATCTCTTTAAAAGAAAGAGAAATTTCGATTTTAGAACTTTTGAAAGAAGGAAAAGTAGTTCCTTCAAAAAGTGAAGCAAAAAGACTAATTCAGCAAGGGGGGGTTTCTGTAAATGGAGAATTGATTTTGAATTTGGAAAAAAAATTCTCAAAAGAGGATGCCCTTTATGGAAAGTATTTTGTCATCAGAAAAGGAAAAAAACACTACTTTTTAGTTGAGTTATAATTATTTAATTATGGCGATTTTGGGAATGGACATTGGAGGTTCCTCTTTGAAAGTAGTTTTAAGAGAGAAAGAGAAAATTTTAAAAAAGGAAGTTTTTGATTTGCCAAGAAAAAAGAAGGACCTTTTTGATTTGATCGAAAAAATTTACAAAAATTTTTCTCAAAAAAATAAATTAGAGAAAGTGGGAATAGGAGTTGCAGGAATTTTGGATAAAAAAAGAGAAAAACTAATAAGGGCTCCAAATTTGTCTTTTTTGGAAGGAGTAAAAATTAAAAAAGAAATAGAAAAGAAACTAAAAAGAAAAGTTTTTATTGAAAACGATGTCAATTGCTTTGGTTTAGGGGAGAAATTTTTCGGAAAGGCTAAAAATTTAGATTATTTTATTTTTTTGGCTTTGGGCTCTGGAATTGGAGGAGCAATTTTTGTTGACGGAAAATTGATTTTGGGAGAAGAAGGTGGCGCTGGAGAAATAGGACACATTTTTTTAGATATTAAAAACAAATTTGATTTTGAAGAATTAGCAAGCGATAAATTTTTAAAAAGAAAATTGGGAAAGAATAGTTTTTCCGCTAAAATTTTAGCTGAAAAAGGACAAAAGGGAGCGATTAAAATTTTTAAAGAATTAGGTAAAAATTTGGGTTTTGGGATTGTCAATTTAATTCATATTTTTGATCCTCAAGCTATAATTTTGGGTGGAGGAATAATTTTGGCAAAAAAATTTTTTGAAAAGGAAATGAAAGAAACGATTAAAAAATTTGTAATTTCGAAAAGTTATAAAACCAAAATTTTGTTTTCGAATCTAGGAAGGTTTGGGGGAGCGATTGGAGCAAGTTTTCTTGGAGATTAAAAAATCATGGAAGAAAAAAACCAAAATTTGGAAGACGTTGAAAAATTAAAAAAGGAAATCGAAGAATTGAAAAAAAATATTGAAGAATTGAAAAAAAAGTTGGAAGAAACAGAAAAATTAAAACAAGAATATTTAAAAGGATGGCAAAGAGAAAGGGCAGATTTTTTGAATTATAGAATGGAAGAGGAAAAGAGGTTTGAGGAATTTTTTGAAAGAAAAAAAGAAAAGTTAGTTTTGGAATTTTTGCCAATTTTGGACAGTTTTGAAATTGCAAAAAAGACCGTCGGAAATGAAAAAGATCCAAAGATTGAAGGATTCTTACAAATTGAAAAACAAATTTTGGAATTTCTGAGAAAATTGGGGCTTGAGGAAATAAAAACTGAAAAAGAAAAGTTGAATTTGTTAGAACATGAAGTAGTAGAAGAAATAGACACTGATGAGTTTGAAACGGGAACGGTAATAGAGGAAGTTCAAAAAGGATACAAATTAAACGGAAAAGTAATTAGGCCTGCAAAAGTTAAAATTGCAAAATAAAGGATTTAACTTAATTTTTCTTTCATATAGTCAAGTAGCTTTTCAATTTTTACTCTTTCTTGTTCCATTGTATCTCTGTCTCTTATTGTTACTGTTTCATCTTTTAAAGTATCAAAATCTACTGTCACACAAAATGGGGTTCCGATTTCATCTTGTCTTCTGTATCTTCTTCCGATAGAACCTGTTTCATCGTACTGGCAAACAAAATGAACTTTTAAAATTTGATAAATCTCTTTAGCTTTTTGGACCAACTCTGGTTTATTTCTTACCAAAGGTAAAACTGCAACTTTCACAGGAGCTATTCTTTTGTCTAACCTCAACAAAATTTCAACTTCCTTTGTTGGCTTTGTTGTTTTTGTCCTTCCTCCCTTAATTTCTTCGTAGGCGTCACAAAGCAAAGCAAAAAACAATCTATCAACTCCAATCGAAGTTTCGATAATAAAAGGAAAATATCTTTCTTTAGTTTTTTCGTCAAAATACTTCAAATCTTCTCCAGAGTGTTTTGAATGATTAGATAAATCCCAATCTCCTCGATTGTGAACTCCCTCGATTTCTTTCCAACCAAAAGGAAATTTGTATTCAATATCAACTTGGCGCCTTGCATAATGTGCTCTTTCTTTTTCTGGAACTTCATGAATTCTCAAATTTTCTTTTTTCAAACCAATAGATTGGAGCCATTTTAACCTTTCATTCAACCAAAATTCAAAAAATTTATCAGCGGATTTTGGATGGCAAAACCATTGCATTTCCATTTGCTCAAATTCTCTCATTCTATAAAGAAAATCTCTCGGAGTAATTTCGTTTCGAAAAGCTTTCCCAATCTGGCAAATTCCAAAAGGAATTTTTAGTCTCATTGAATTCAAAACATTCTTGAAATTAACATAAATTCCCTGGCAAGTTTCTGCTCTCAAGTATGCAATCGAAGCTTCATCTTCTACAGGACCGACAAAAGTCTTCATCATTAAATTGAATTTTCTAGGCTCAGTTAAATTCCCTCCGCATTCTGGACATTTTTTTTCTTTCAATTCATCTTCTCTAAACCTTTTGTGGCAACTTTTGCATTCTACCAAAACATCTGCAAAACCTGCGCTTAAATGCCCTGAAGCTTGCCAAACTTTGGGAGACATTAAAATCGAAGCATCCAAACCCACAATGTTTTCATGATTTTTTGTCATTTCATCCCACCAAAGCTTTTTAATGTTATTTTTCATTTCGACTCCTAAAGGTCCGTAATCGTAGCAAGAGGAAAAACCACCATAAATTTCAGAGGAGGGGAACACAAATCCCCGTCTTTTGCAAAGCGAAACAATTTTTTCCATTAAATTTTCCATATTTTGGTATTATACAAATTTTTTGAAAATTTTGCTAAAATTTTTACATACACTTTTTGGAGGGTTGGCAGAATTGGTTAATGCGCGGCACTCGAAATGCCGTGGGGAAATTTTCCCCGTGCAGGTTCGAGTCCTGCACCCTCCGCCCTTGACCTTAATTTTCAAGTTTGCTATCATTTAAAATAATGAGTAACAAGAAAAAGTGGTTGTTTTTATTTTTATTTTTAATTTTTTTGTCTCAAGAAGGAGGAATTTCAAAAAGCGAAACTAAAGGCGAATCTTTATTTTTGGGCGGGTTTGAAGAAAAAAAAGAGTATTTTGAAATTTCAAAAGAAGGAATCTTAACAGGAAAACTTCCTTTAACTTTTAACAATTTCCGAACTTTCTCATCTATTTCTCAAGAACAAAAAAGAGAACCTTTTTATTATCAAGTCAAAGAAGGAGATACCATTTATTCTCTAGCTCAAAATTTTGGAATTTCGCCAGAAACTATTATTTATGCAAACAATTTAAAGAAAAACCAAAAACTAAAAGAAGGAAGTTATTTGATCATTTTACCAGTGGACGGAATATTGTACCAAGTTAAAGAAGGAGATAGTATTGAAAAAATTGCAGAAAATTTTAAAGTTGAAAAGAATGAGATTTTAAGTTTCAACCAGATTGAAGAGAACGAAATTTCAGTGGGAGACATTCTTGTTATTCCTGGAGCAAAAATTCCTTCTTTAAAAGAATCGCCAAAAGAAAAAAGAGGAAAAATAAAGCTTGCAAAAGAAAAAGAAATTTTTCAAGAACAAGATTTTGTGTCTTCTTTAAATTTCATTTGTCCTTTACCTCCTTGCAATATCACTCAAGGGCTCCACTGGTACAATGCAGTCGATTTTTCAAATCATAGATGCGGAGATCCTGTTTTAGCAGCAGCTGGAGGTAAAGTAATTTTTGCAAAATATGGATGGAACGGAGGAGCAGGAAATACTGTGAAAATTTTACACGAAAATAATATTATCACAGTTTATGGGCATTTGCAAAAAATTTTGGTAAAAGAAGGAGATGAAGTTTATCAAGGGCAAGTTATAGGATATGTTGGAGGAATGCCAGGGGATCCTGGAGCTGGAATTTCAACAGGTTGCCATTTACATTTTAGCGTCATTGGAGCAAAAAATCCTTTCGCAAAATAAAGATCTAAATTTCTAAAAAGGAAAATTCTTTTACTCTAAAACTTAAAGCCTCTGCTACATGATCAAAGAGAATTTTTTCTTTTCCTTCCAAATCCGCAATCGTTCGGGCTACTTTCAAGACTCTGTGATAACCTCTCATTGATAATTTTTTTTGATCTACGGCTTTCTTTAACAAAGTTTTTGATTTTTCATCTATTTGGCAGTATTTCTCGATCTCAGAAACGTCCATTTCTGAATTCGTTTTTCCTAATCTTTCTCTCTGAATTTCTCTTGCCAGTTTTATTTTCTCTCTAATTTCTTCAACATTCTCATTTGAAGGCCCTACAATTTCTTCAAATTTCAAACTAGGAACTTCTATCAAAAGGTCTATTCTATCGATGATAGGGCCTGAAAGTTTTCTTTGATATTTTTTGATTTGAGAAGGGGAACATTTACAAATTTTTTCTGGGTCACCAAAGTTTCCACAAGGGCAAGGGTTTGAAGCACAAATTAGAGTGAAAGCTGAGGGTAATGTTACTGAAAATTTCGATCTCAAAATAGTGATTTTCTTTTCTTCTAAAGGTTGCCTTAAAGATTCTAAAACATCTCGGTGAAATTCTGGAAACTCATCTAAAAACAAAACTCCACGATGAGCCAAAGAAATTTCGCCTGGTCTTGGAGGATTTCCTCCCCCAATCAAAGCTACTTCTGAAACTGTGTGATGGGGGGCTCTAAAAGGTGGATGCAAAATTAATGGGTTTTCTTCAGAAAGCAGACCCGCTAAACTATAAATTTTTGAAACCTCCAAAATTTCTTCAAAAGACAGAGGAGGTAAAATTGAAATTATGGAGCGAGCCAACAAACTTTTCCCTGTTCCAGGAGGACCGACCATTAAAACGTTGTGACCTCCTGCTGCTGAAATTTCCAAAGCTCTTTTTGCAACCTTTTGTCCTTTAATTTGGGAAAAATCAATCTCAAATTTTGGGGATTGTAACAGGTCTTTTAAATTGACTCTTTTTGGTTCAATTTTCTCTTTTCCTTCCAAATAATCTATCGCTTCTTTTAAATTAGAAACTCCAACAACTTTTACCCCTTCAATTACTGAAGCTTCTAACTCATTTTCTTTTGGCAAAATTATTTCAGAGAAACCTTTTTCTTTTGCCAAAATCGAAAACAAAATTGCTCCTTTGATTTTTTTTAAACTTCCATCCAATCCCAATTCTCCAAAAAATAGCTTTCCTTTTGGATTAAAATGAATTTCTCCTTCAGAAAGTAAATATCCCAGAGCGATCGGAAGGTCATACAATGAACCTTCTTTTTTTAAATCTGCAGGAGCCAAAGATACTAGAACTCTTTTTGGTTTTTTGTGGGGCGACAAAAACCCTGAACTTTCTATTGCAGAAATTACTCTTTCTTTTGATTCTTGAACCGCTTTGTCAGGAAGACCGATTATTTCAAAATACTTTAAACCAAAAGAAGTTTTAACTTCAATTTCGATTATTTGAGATTGAAGTCCCAAATTTGCACCAGAGAAAATTTTAACTGGCATTTATTTTCCACATTTTTTACAATATCTTTCTGCTGGATTAGCTTTTAATCTTTCGATTTCGATTTCTCCTTTACATTTTTCACAAATTCCAAAAGTGCCTTTTTCTATTCTTTCTAGGGCTGAGTTTATTTCTTTCAATTTATTTTCCAAAGAAATTTCAAGAGACAATAAAGTGGTATATTCTTCGACTTCGTCAACTTCTTCTTCTCTCGCTGAGCTTCCGTCAAATTCAGGAAAAATAGCATTCCAATTTTCTCTTCCTGGTTCTTTTTTTGCAAAAGAATTCAAACATTCTACTATTTTTTTCTTTTCTTCCTCTAATTGTTTTTTAAAATTTTCTAAATCTTCTTTTTTCATTTTCCAATTTTCTTTCTTGCTTCTGCGATCTCATACTCTAACCTTTCTTCTTTTCTCACAATTTCACGATAAGCTACTTCTGAAGCTTTCAACTTTGCTTCAATTTTTTTCAATCTATCTTCAATTTCCCACCTCATTCTTTCTGTTTCTCTTCTTTGATCTTCTGCCTTCCATCTTTCTTTTTCTGCTTCCATTTTCTTTGTAATAGTTTCTGCAAGCTTTTCTTCTTCTTCTAAAGCTTTAATTTCTTCTTCAATTTCTTTTTCTCTTTTTTTAATTTTTGCTAATTCATCTTCCAACCTCATTTTTTCTGCAACCAACTCCCCCCTTTCTGATTCAAGATTTCTTCTTTCTTTCTTTGTCTCATTCAAAATTTCCAACAAATTCAAATACTCTTTTTCTGCTGCGATTTTATCTAAAGCAACTTCTATTTCTTCTTTTTCCATTAAAATTTTCTCTTTTTCAGCATCCAATTTTGCTAAATTAAATTCAATATCTCTTAATTGTTCTTCGATTTCCAAAACTCCTTTTTCTTTTTCCCATTTTTCTTTTTCAATTTCTCTTCTTTTATCTTCTATTTCCCATCTCATTTTTTCGTACTTTCTTTTTTCTTCCAAAAGTTCAGCTTTTCTTTCTAATTCTTCTATCTCCTTTTTTTTCTTTTCGATTTCGAGCTCTTTTGCTATTAAAGGTTGTAAAACTTCTTTTTCAATCTTTTCTTTTTGAGCTAACAATTCATTCTTTTTACTCTCAAAGGGTGTTCTTTCTTCTTCTAATTTCACTAAAGCTTTTAAAAGCTCGGTTTTCTTTTTCTCCAAGGTTTCTTTCTGTTTTTCCAATTCCAACCATCTTTCTTTAATTTTTCTTCTTTCTTCTGCTTCTTCTTCTTCGATCGCTTTTCTTTTTTGAGCTATTTTTTGTTGAATCTCCTCATCACTTCTAATTTGAACTTTTGCGATTTCCTCTTTTTCTTTCTTTTCTTCTCTTTTTTCTTTTTCTTCTTTTTCTTTTTGTTCTTCTTTTTCTTTTTGTTCTTTTTTTTCTTTTTGTTCTTTTTGTTTTAAAATTTCCTCAAATTTTTTCTTTTCTTCTTCTGATTTTTTCTTTTTTGCTCCAGCTAAAATTTTCTTTAAAGTTAAAATTTCTTCTCTTTTTATTTCTTCTTCTCTTTTTTCTTCCATGGTATTATCTTTTTTTAATTTGAACTTTCGACTTTTTTAGAAATTGTTTTAAAATGGATCGATCGGCCAAGTCTAATCTAATTCTACCAAATTCATCAAAAGAATCAACTTTTACTAAAAATTTTTTTCCAATTTCAAAAATTTTTTTGTAATTTTCCTTTTTAATACCTCTTAGTTTAGAGGAATGTAAAAGCGCTTCTTGGCCCGGGAAAAGTTCAAAAATTATGCCAAAAGTCATCAATCTTTTCACTGTAGCTTCAAATAGATCTCCCACTTTAATTTCTCTTGTGATATCTTTTATTACTTCTATTGCTTTTTCAACGTTTTCTTTGTCATCCCCAGAAACATAAATTTTTCCGTCTTCTTCAATATCGATACTCACTCCAAACTTTGAAATTATTCCAGTGATTACCCTTCCACCAGGTCCTATTACTTCTCTAATTTTTTCAGGGCTAATTTTCAAAAATAAAACTTTTGGAGCAAATTCTGAAAGTTGTTTTGGTTTTGGTAGAATCTTTTCCATTTTTTCTAAAATTTCTATTCTTGCTTTTTTCCCTTTTTCCAAACACTCTTTTAAAATTTCTCTCTCAATACCTAAAATTTTAACATCCATTTGTAAAGCGGTAACGCATTCTTTGGTCCCAGCAATTTTAAAATCCATTTCTCCAAAAAAATCTTCAGGTCCTTGAATGTCAACTAAAATTTTCTTTCCTACCATTCCCAAACCTACCCCTGCTACCATTTTTTTAATGGGCACCCCTCCATCCATCAAAGCCAAACAAGCTGCACAAGTTGCTCCCATTGAAGTTGAACCGTTAGAACTTAAAACTTCGCTCACCACTCTGATAGTGTAAGGGAATTCTTCCAAAGGAGGAATTACAGGAAGGAGAGCCTTTTCTGCTAAAATTCCATGGCCAATTTCTCTTCTCGATGGCCCTCTCAAATGCCTTATTTCACCGCTACAATATGGAGGAAAATTGTAATGGTGCAAAAATCTTTTTTTCCCAGAAATTTCCATTCCCTCTAAAAGCTGAACATCGTTTGGTCCTCCCAAAGTTAAAATAGAAAGAACTTTTGTTAAACCCTTTGAAAAAAGAGCAGAACCATGGGTCCTTGGTAAAATTCCTGTTTCAATTTCAATTTCTCTTAATTGGTCGGGCGTTCTTCCGTCAGGCCTAAGGTTTTTTTCTAAAATATTTTCTCTTAAAACTTTCTTGTAAAGTTCTTTGAAAATTTTCAAACCCTTTGAGATTCTTTCTGGAAATTTAAATTTCAAAAATTCCAAAAGCTGATTGTTTAATTCGTGTAAAAATTCTGCTCTCTCTATTTTGTCTTTTCCTTCCAAGCTTTCTTTGATTTTTTCTTCAAATTCTTCTTTGATCGCAAATTCAAGTTCTAAATCTTGAGGTTCTTTTTTTATTTCGATTTTTTCTTTTCCATATTTTTTTTGAAGATTTTCTTGAAATTCGATTAATTTTTCCAAAAAAGGAACCGCAAAATCGAAAGCCTTTAAAATTTTTTCTTCTGGAGCTTCCAAGTACCCTGTTTCTATCATATTCAGCAAGAATTTCTCTTTTTTCACTCCGCTAAAGACTATGTCAAAATTTGAATTTTCTCTTTCTTGGTAACTTGGAAATAAAATAAAATTTCCTTCTTTCTCTCCTACTCTCACTGCTGAAACAGGACCCAAAAAAGGAATTTCAGACAAAGAAATGGCTAAAGATGAGCCTAAAAGTCCTAAAACATCAGGATCGTTTTCCCCATCCCAACTCAAAACAGTTACAATTACTTGAACTTCCCTTTTCAATTCCTCTGGAAAAAGAGGTCTCAAAGCCCTATCTATCATCCTTGCGTTACAAATTGCTTTATCAGAAGGCCTTCCCTCTCTTTTCATAAACCTTGGCCCTCTTATTTTTCCCGCAGCATAGTATCTCTCTTCGTACTCAACCGTTAAAGGAAAAAATCCCATTTCTTCTTTTTCTGTTTTTCCCATCAAAGCTGTAGCTAAAATTTCTGTTCCTCCCATCTTTACAAAAGCAGCCCCGTGAGCTTGGGGTACTAAATCACCAATTTCAAACAAAAATTTTTTTCCGAAAATTTCTATTGATTCTGTAATTCTTTTCATTTTTTTTTTAAAGTAAAAATTTTTTTGGAAATTTCTCCATATCTAAAAAATAATCTGCAATTTGTTTTAATTTTGAAGAAGTAGTACTCCCAAAACTGACTATTTCCACCCTTTTTCCGTGATTTTTTAAATACTCGCACAAATCAACAAAATCTCCATCTCCAGAACCCAAAACTATTACATCGACAAAAGGAGAAATTTTGATTGCATCGACTGCAATTCCTACATCCCAATTTGCTTTCTTCACACCTCCTGGATATTCTAAAAGCTCTTTCTTTTTTGTTTCAATTCCAATTTTCTCTAAAGCTTCCAGAAAACTTTTTTCTTCCTTAGTTTTAGTGGTAATAACATAAGCTATCGCTCTTACTAATTTTCTTTTTCTCAAAGCTTCTCTCAAAAAATTTTTAAAGTTCACTTTTTTGTTGAACAAATTTTTAGCAGAGTGATAAAGATTGTTAGTGTCAATGAAAATTGCTACTCTTTGGTCTAAAAATTTTTCAACATTAAAATTTTTGTTTTTCATCCTTTAATGTTTAATTCCTTTATCAATTTTTCGTAATCTTTGGGATAATTTTCTTTTAGATACTTGAGTAATTTTTTCCTTTTTGAAATCAATTTCAAAAGGCCTCGCTTTGAATGAAAATCTTTTTTGTGCTCTTTCAAATGCAAAAGTAAATTTCTTATTTTTTGAGTTAACAAAGCTACTTGAACCTGGACAGATCCTGTATCTTTCTCGTGAATTCTGAATTTTTTTATAATTTCTGACTTGTCAATTTCTGCTACCATGATGCTTTAAATTTTAGCAAATTTTTTATTTTATTTCAAAATCCTAATGACTACTCCCAAAATCACAAAAACTAAACTTAAAATCCAAAAGCGCATCGTGATTTGATAAGAAGGCCAACCTTTAGCTTCAAAATGATGATGAATAGGAGTAGACAACCAAATTTTCTTTTTTAAAAACTTTTTTGAAAGAAGTTGTAATACTACAGACAAAACTTCAATCACTAAAATTCCTGCCATCAAAGGTAAAACTAAAACAGAATCTGTTAAAAAAGCTAAAACTGCCAAAGTAATCGTCAAGCCCATGGAACCTGTTTCCCCCATGTAAAATCTTGCTGGAGGAACGTTGTACCACAAAAAAGCTAGCAAGCTCCCGCAAATTGAAGCTGAAAAAGTAGCCAAATCTATTTTCCCTTGTAAAAAAGCTAAAATTGCAAAACCACCAAACAGAGAAGCAAAAACTCCTCCTGCTAAACCATCCAACCCATCGACTATTCCTCCTGCCCAACAAGCTAAAGTTACCAAAACAAAAAGAGGGACAATAAAAAATCCAATGTCAAAATCTATGCCAGCTGGAAAATTAAAAAACAAAGGTATGTGAATTGTAGTCCAATTTAATTTGTAATAAAACCAAAGTCCACCTAAAAGACCGATTAAAGAGACCACAAAAAACCTTCGCCAAAAACCTAATCCTCCTCCAACATACGTCCCTTTTCCTCTCACTGTTAAATAATCATCCAAAAGCCCAATTAATGAAGCAGAAATTAGAGCAAAAAGAGGAAGCCAAGTTTCTTTTCTTGATAAAAAATCTAATTTTTTTATCCACCAAATTTGAGTTAAGTTTGCTAAAAAATGAGTAAAAAATATCACAAAAGTTACAGAAAGCCAAATTAAAATTCCCCCTCCTCTGACTACAGAAACTTCTTTTTCTTTGTGTAAAGAATGAAAAATTTCAGCCTTTTCCCCTGAAATGCTTTTTTCTCTCGCTTTCTTTTTTCTAAAATCAATTTTTTCTAAAAATTTAATCAAAACAGGAGCAAAAACTAAAGATAAAAAAGCGCAAATTCCTGAAAAAAATAAAACTTTAGCTACAGAAAAAGAATAATCTATCATTTTTTATTGATCCAATTTATTAATTTTTGCATTTCCTCAAACCTTTTATCTTTATCTCTTGCCCCCAAAATCACGTTTATAAAATAATTTCCTTTTTCGTCAGAAATCACAAGCAAAAGGCATCCTCCAGCTTCTTTCGTATAACCTGTCTTTGATCCTATTATTTTTTGCCCTGGCAAAAGATCAAAATTTAAATTTTTGTTTGTTAACTCAAAAATTTGTGGTCTTTCTTTCAAGATATATTTTGCCAAAATTGCGATCTCTTTTGCTGTGGAATAATTAAAAGAATTTTTTGTTGAACTTGAAAAAGTTAAATTTTCAGGATCCAAACCTGTTGGGTTTGAAAAATGAGTGTTTGATAAAGAAATTCTTTTTGCTAAATTTTCCATTTTTTCAATAAAATTTTCTTTTCCAAATTTTTCAGCTAAAAATTCAGCAGTGTCGTTGTCTGAAAAATATAACATTTTTTCTAAAAGCTCTTTGAAAGAAACATTTTTTCCTTTAAACTCAACTTTTTCTGAAAGGTCCGGTACTTCTTCAAAAACTACAAAAGCTGTCACTAATTTACTCAAAGAGGCAATGGGCAAAATTTCGTTTTCGTTTTTTTTAAAAAGAACTTTTTCTTTTCCAGAATTCAAAATCAAAAGTGAAAAAGCAGCATCTGCTTTAATTTCTGGTTTTTCTCTTTCTTTTATTTCTACTTTTGGAATGTCTTTTAACGGTGCATTAATGAAATTAAAAAAGAAATCTTCCAATTTTTTTTGCCACCAAAAAATCCCGCCAACAAAAAAGAAAAAAATAAAAATTAATAAAAAAATTTTTTTACTCTTTTTCATTTTCTTTTTCTTCTTCTTTCAAAGGTAAATCAACCCTTTTTAAATCTCTCACAAACAAAGTCGCTTCTCTTACGTTTTTTAATTTCAAAATTTGCTTTGTTAGCCTTTCCAAACCTAAACCAAAACCACCATGAGGTGGCATTCCGTATTCAAAAGCTAAAAGATAGTACTGAAAGTTTTTTGAGTCCAAATTTCTTTTTTTCAAAGAATCTAAAAGGTCTTCAAACTTATGAATTCTCAAACTTCCGCTCACAATTTCTAAACCATCAAACAAAAGGTCAAAGCTCAAAGAATATTCTGGATTTTTTGGATCTGGTAATGTGTAAAAGGGCCTTTTTAAAGTCGGAAAATGAGTCACAAAAACAAAATTTGAATTTTCTTTTTCTTTGAAAAACTGAGAAATTTTTTGTTCTTTTTCTGGGTCCAAATCATCTAAATTTTCTTGATTAAAAATTATTTTTCCAGCTTCAAAAAGCTTTATTCTTGGAATTTTTTTTGGAATTTTTGGCAATTCAACTTTTAACAAACTCAATTCTTTTTTTGCTTCTTTTTCTATTTTTTTAAAAATTTCCTTTAAAATTTTTTCACAAATTAAAAGTAACTCTTCTAAGGTTTCTATGAAACCTATTTCACAATCTAAAGAAGTAAATTCACAAAGATGGCGTGAAGTTACAGAGGGCTCTGCCCTAAAAGCTTTGGTAACACAAAAAACTTTTCCAAAAGATGAAACTAAAATTTGTTTGTACAATTGAGGGGATTGAACCAAAAAAGCTTCTTTTGAAAAGTAATCAACTTTAAAAACTTCTGCCCCTCCTTCAGAAGATAAAGCAGACAAAATCGGAGATTGGAACTCAAAAAATCCCAATTTCTTTGAAGCTTCTCTAAAACCTTCGACAATTTTTTCTTGAATTTTAAAGATTGCTTTTACTTTTTCGTTTTTTAAAACTACCGGAAACCAATTCAAATACTCTGGCAAAGAAAGATTAAGATTTTTTAAATCAAAGGGTAAAGTTTTAGCTTCAGATAAAATCCTTATTTTTTCTGCTTTAATTTCAATTTCCCCTGTCTCAATTTTAGGGTTTACCATTCCTTCCGGCCTCTTTAAAACTTTTCCTTCAACTTCTATTACAAATTCTGGATTTATTCTTTCTGCCAATTTTTTTTCTGAAACCACCTGCAATATTAAATCTTTTTCATCTCTCAAATCTAAAAAAACCAGGTTTTTATGCTCTCTGATTGAATGAACCCAGCCTGAAACTTTTACAGTTTTTCCTATTTTTTTTAAAGTTTTCTCAAAAGGAATTTTTTTCATTTTAAGAAATCCAAACCGATTTTTTGTTTTACTTCTTCCATCGTCCTTTGAGCTATCTCTTTTGCTTTTTTTCTCCCTTTTTCCAAAATTTCTTTGATAAAAATTTCTCTTTTTGAAAACTCTTCTTTCTTTTTTCTGAAATAAGAGAGCTTTTCTATTAAAAGTTCTGCTAATTTCAATTTAAATTCGTAATAAGTTTTTCCTTTAAATTCCTTTTCAACCTCTTTTATCTCTTTCCCTGAAAAAAGAGAATAAATTTTTATTAAATTTGAAATTCCGGGCTTTCTTTTTGGATCGTATTTTATTTCTTTTCCAGAATCTGTAACCGCTTTTTTTATTTTTTCTAAAATTTTTTCTGGTTCTTCAAACAAAAATATACATTCTTTTTCGTCCCCTGATTTTGACATTTTCTTTTTTGGATCTTGCAAAGACATTATTTTTTCACCTTCTGACAAAAGAGCTCTTGGTACTACGAAAGTCTCTCCAAATTTTTTGTTAAAAATTTTTGCAATGTCTCTCGTAAGTTCAACATGCTGTAGTTGATCTTTTCCTACTGGCACCAAATCTGCTTTGTAAAGTAAAATGTCAGCTGCCATCAAAAGAGGATAATTTAAAAGCCCTGCTTTCACTTCTTTTTGTTCTTTTGCTTTTTCTTTAAATTGAGTCATTCTTTTTAATTCTCCCAAAGGAGTCAAGCATCCCAAAATCCAACAAAGTTCTGTGTGCTCTGAAATTTGAGATTGCACAAACAAAGTTGTTTTTTCTGGGTTCAAACCCAAAGCCAAATAAGATATCACAGTATCTAAAATTTCTTTTTTCAAAGTTTCAGGATCAAAAGGAGTAGTGATGGCGTGCAAATCTGCAACGAAAAAAAAGCATTCATATTTTTCTTGCAACTCAATCCACTGTTTTATCGCTCCCAAATAATTTCCTATATGAAGATGTCCAGAAGGCCTAATTCCAGAAACAACTCTCATTTTCTGATTTTAATTTAAAGCGAGGATTTTTTCAAGGAAAATTTTTACTTTCTTACTTTTAATTTTTCTGTATCTAATCCTAAAGCTTTGTAAAGGTAATATTTATCTATTGGTCCAAAGTAATCTCCAGGGGGTGAATTCATAATATCTCTTGGTGCATCCCTAAAAAATCCTTTACTTACCCCATTACAACCCTCAATACATTCTGCTCCGTAATCTTTCCACCAATCTGGACATTTGTCTTTCACACAATTTTTTGGTCCATTTTTCCTATATCTTTCCTCAGCTGCTTCCCTAAGCTTGTTCCTTATTCTTTCTATTTCAGTTGGATCAGTAACATTAAAAAACTGTTTTATTTTTTCATCAGTATCTAACACGTACTCATCGTACAGGCTCCCTACTGCATGTCCTAACTCATGGATGAGATGTATTGAAAAGGAATTCAAACCTAATAAAATATCATCACCTCCGTACTCAGCTACACCTTCACCTTCTAGGAACACACATTTAATAACATAAACTTTTTTGAAAGCAGAACAGGGTGAAATCGGGCCCTCACTAATTTCATCGTATCGATAAATTGAAAAATTATCTTCAGTGAAAGGATCGAATTTTTCTTGTAAGGCATCAGTAAACCTATTAGCAACTTCAATCCATTTATTTTTAAGGTCTTCTTTTGACCATTTCATTTCGCAGGTTTTAATACCCAGAATTTCAGAACCATTATAAGGTATTAAAACAATTCTCCTTGAATCGTTTTTTCCTGTAATTTTTACGCATTTTTCTTCTTCCTCATCTTCAATTCCTTTTGAGCCTGTAGGTCCAGAAGATGTCGGTAGTTCTATTGGTTCAAGTGGTTCGGAAGGTGTAGGTTGTCCCGCTATTGGAGGTTCCCTTTGAACCCCACATTGAATGTCTATTCTCCACCAAGCGCCCCTTAACCCTGGCCATCTTTCTTGAGTAAAACCCATTAATCTCAAAAAAATATCGACCAACAACCAACCGCCATAAATAATCACAAGACCAATTAACACTGAAAGTAGCCATTTTTTCCCTTTGTTAACTGCTTCAGAACTTTTTTGCAAAAGCCCGATCAAAAAAGTAAAGGCTCCAAAGCCTAAAACTACCGCAGCTAAAACAGGAATTAATCTGAACAAAAGAAATTCGACTACGTTGACAAAGAGTACAAGTAAATCGCAAGGCTCACAATTTGGCTTTTGAGTGAAAGGTCCACAAGGTAAAATTCCTGCCTGAACTAAAAAAGGAGCAAAAAAATAAAAAACTGTTAAAATCAATAAAATTTTCGGTCTTCGATTTTCCATCCCAGTATTTTAAATTTTAAAAATTTCTTTTGCAATTTTTGTAAATTCTTTCGCATCCAAGGAAGCTCCGCCAACTAAAAGCCCGTTGAACCCTACCTTAATATAATCTTTTGCGTTTTTTGAATTGACGCTTCCACCATACAAAATTGGAATCTCTTTTAAAAATTTTCTTAAAAACAACAAAACCTTTTTTGCAGATTCAGGGTCGCAAGGGTTTTTTGTTCCGATTGCCCAAACAGGTTCGTAAGCTAAAATTATATTTTTGATTTGAGTTACATTTTTTAATCCTTCGTTTAATTGATTTTTTAAAACAAAAAATGTTTTCCCAGACTTTCTTTCTTTTTCTGTTTCACCCACACACAAAATGGGAATTAACTTTTCTTTTAAAACTGCCAAAACTTTTTTGTTAACCATTTCATCTTTCTCTTTCAAAATTCTTCTTCTTTCTGAATGACCCAAAATCACATATTTTACCCCCAAAGATTTAATCATTTTTGGCGATACCTCGCCTGTAAAAGCTCCTTTTTCTTCAAAAAAACAATTTTGAGCTCCAAGATGAATTTTGAGTCGAGATTTCAAAATCAAATTTCTTATTTCAGAAAGATACAAAAAAGGAGGGCACAAAACAATCTCTTCTTTTTTAAAAATTTCTGGAAAATTTTTGAACTCTTTTTCTATTCCATCAAAAAGCTTTTTGGCTTTTGCCAAAGTATCAGGGTTCATTTTCCAATTTCCAATCAAAAAGATTTTCATTTTGCGTACTCTATCACCCTAAATTCTCTGATTACCTGAACTTTTATTACCCCAGGATATTTTACCTCCTCTTCTATCCTCCTTGCAATTTCTTTTGCGATTTTTTGGGCCTCGAAATCGTCAACTTCGTTAGCTTTCACTAAAACTCTCAACTCCCTTCCTCCTTCCACTGCAAAAGCTTTTTCTACCCCATGAAAAGATAAAGCAATTTTTTCCAAATCTTCCAATCTTTTTATGTACTCTTGAGCTGTTTCTTTTCTTGCTCCAGGCCTTGCACCTGAAATTTGGTCTGCAATTTGAACTATCACAGCTTCAATACTCTCTGGTGGAAATTCTCCATGATGAGATTTCATCGCAGAAATTATTTTCTTATCAATCCCAAATTTTTCTAAAATTTTCATTCCAATTTGAACATGAGAACCTTCAACTTGATGATCGATTGCTTTCCCAATGTCGTGGAACAAACCTGCAATCTTTGCTACTTTTTGATCAGCCCCAATTTCAGAAGCTATCATTTGTGCCAAAAAAGCTACCTCTAAAGAATGTTGTAAAACGTTTTGCCCAAAAGAAGTTCTAAACTTCAACCTTCCTAAAATTTTTACTAAATTAGGATCGATTCCCACTATTCCCAGTTGAGTTAAAGCTTCCTCCCCTGCTCTTTTTATTTCTTCTTCTATTTCTTTTTCTGCTTCTTTTACTTTTTCTTCAATTTTTGCAGGTTGTATTCTTCCATCTTTTATTAGTTTGTCCAAAGCAATTTTTGCGATTTCCCTTCTTACGGGATCAAAACAAGAAATTATTACCAATTCTGGCGTCTCTTCATCTAAAATTAATTCTACTCCAGTGAGTCTTTCAAAAGTGCGAATGTTTCTTCCTTCTTTTCCAATAATTTTCCCTCTAAATTCAGCATTAGGCAAAAAATAATTTGTAGTGCTCGTCTCTTGAACTACAGGTAAAGCCAATCTTTGCATTGCAGAAACTAAAATTTCTCTTGCTCTTTTTAGATATTTTTCTTCTTTTTCTTTCTCAAGCTTTAAACTCCATTCTAAAATTTCTTTTTGGTATTCTTTTTCAATTTCAGCAAAAATTTTCTCTTTAGCTTCTTCTTTTTTCAATCCTGCTATTTCTTCCAATTTTCTTTCAATTTCTTTTTCTTTCTCTTGAAGTTTTCTTTCTTTCTCAAGTATTTGCTTTTTCTTTTCCAAAATTTCTTTTTCTTTTTCTTTCAAATCTCTTTCTTTTTCTGCAAATTCTTTTTCTATTTCTTCTTTTTTCTCAAAAAAATGTCTTTCTTTTTTCTTTAAAGCTATTTCTTTCTCTTTTAAAGCTGTTTTTTCTTTTTCAAGAGTTATTTTTTCTTTTTGAAATTTAATCAAAAAAGAAAATAGAACACCTGCCAAAAAGGAAAAAATTATTAAAAGTAAAGTCTTCAAAGTCATGGTTTTTTAAGAATTTTTTTTGGAAGTTTGGGTTCATTTTTTTGATGGCAAAATTACTTCATCGATTATTCCGTACTCTTTTGCTTCTTCAGGAGACAGATAAAAATCTCTGTCTGTATCTTTTTCAATCTTTTCTATCGGTTGACCAGTATGCTTTGCCAAAATTTCGTTTATTCTTTTTTTTATTTTCAAAATTTGTTTTGCAGTAATTTCAATTTTTACTGCTTCCCCTTCTGCAGCTCCCATTACTTGATGAAGCATAATTTCAGAGTTTGGAAGAGCATACCTTTTCCCTTTTGTTCCTGCAGCCAAGAGCACAGCTGCCATCGATGCTGCCAATCCAACGCAAACAGTTGAAATTGGGGGTTTCACGTATTGCATTGTATCGTAAATTGCCAAACCTGCAGTAACTGATCCTCCGGGTGAATTAATGTAAAGCTGAATTTCTTTTTGAGGATCTTTTGCTGACAAAAACAAAAGTTGGGCAATTATTGAATTTGCCAATTGATCTGTAATCGGGCCTCCCAAAAAAATTATTCTTTCTTTTAAAAGTCTTGAATAAATGTCGTAAGCTCTTTCTCCTCCAGGCGTTTTTTCAATAACTATGGGAACGAGTGGCATGAGGAATTTTTAGAAAAATTTTTTCAACCTTTTTTGGGAAATTTTAGCAAATTTTAGCTTTAAGATTCAAGCTCAGTTTTTTCTTCAAGGTTTTCCATCTCTTTTTCAGCTTCATAATCTTCAATCGCTTTAACTTCTATCCTCCAGTTTGTAAGCTTTGCTGCCAATCTCACGTTTTGTCCATCTCTCCCGATGGCCAAAGAAAGCTGTTCTTTTGGAACCAAAGCTAAAGCGATGTTTTTTGGTAAAATTTCAACTCTCAAAACTTTAGCAGGAGAGAGAGAGTTTGCAATGTATTCTTTTGGATCGTCTGAGTAAGCTATAATGTCTACTTTTTCTCCTCCAAGCTCTTGCATTACAGCTTGAATTCTTGTTCCTCTTTGACCCACACAAGCTCCCACAGGATCTAATCCTTCGACTTTAGATTGAACTGCTACCTTGCTCCTTGAACCTGGCTCTCTTGCACAAGATTTAATTTCTATTTGACCTTGGGCTATTTCTGGAACTTCCAATTCCAAAAGTCGAGACAAAAGTTTTGGATGCCTTCTTGAAAGCAAAATTTCAGGCCCTTTTGGAGTTTGTTTTACTTCTAAAACATAAAGCCTCATTCTCTGCCCTAAAGGATAAAATTCGTTAGGGATTTGCTCTGATTTGGGTAAGATTCCAATAGCAGGCCCTAAATCAAAATAAACTACTTTTTCTCCTACTTTTTGAACTATTCCAGAAACCACTTTTCCTTCTTTTTCTTTAAACTCTTGGAAAGCTACTTCTTTTTCAATTTCTTTTAACCTTTGCAAGAAAACTTGTTTTGCAGTCTGAGCTGCTATTCTTCCAAAATCTTTCGGAGCTTCAAGCTCTAATAAAATTTCTTCCCCCAAATTTGTCTCTTTTTTTATTTTCTTTGCTTCCTCAAGCGAAATCTCCCTTTCTGGTTTTTCAACTTTTTCTACCACTAACAATTTTTTGTAAAATTTAATATCTCCTTTTTCCCAATCCACTTTAGCTTCGATTTTTTCTTTTTTAGCTTTCGTTTCTTTTTTGAAAGCGTAAGATAAGGCCTGCTCAAAGGCTTCTTTGATTTTCTCTTCTGGTAAATTTTTCTTTTTCGAAATGTGACTGATTAATTTTTTTACTTCTTTGATATCAATTTTCTCCATAGAAATTCAGCTTGAGTATCTCGATCGTAAAGCAACCTATTTTTTATTAACTCAAAATTAGAAAAAGAAATTTCTTTTACTGGACTCAACCTTTTTAAAAATATAGGAAAAAGAGAAATCAAAGAAAAGAGGAAAATGGTTTGGTTTTCAAAATAAAGAGAGATTGAAGCTAAAATTAAAATCATAAAAATGGTAGCTAAAGGAGAATTAAAAATCAAGATTAAAAAAAGAGTAGGAAAGATTGCAAGAGAAAAAATTTTTGGGGCCAAAATTAAAACAAACCCTAAAAAAACTGCAATTCCTCTTCCTCCCCCGCCTTTCAAAAAAATTGACCAGTTATGACCCACTATTCCAAATACTCCACAAAGAGCACAATAAAGAGGTGATAAATTTTTGCTCAAAATTCCGATTAAAATTCCTTTCGTTAAATCTAAAACCCCAGCTAAAATTCCAATTTTTTTGTTTAAGTTTAAAATAACGTTTGAAGCTGAAGCTTTTCTGTAACCTATTTCAAAAACGTTCTTTTTCAAAAAAATCTTTGGCAACAAAAAGGAAAAAGGAATAGATCCTATCAAGTAAGAAATAAAAATGTAAAAGATTTCTTTCATAAGGGAATGTTTCCGTGTTTCTTTTTGATTTTTTGTTCGACTTTGTCTTTTAAACTTTCCAAAGCTTCAGATAAAATTTTTCTGGTGTTTTTAGGATCTACAATTTCTACTATTCCCAGTTTTGCAGCTTCCAAAGCAGACTGCATTTTTTCTAATTCTAAAATTTTTTCTTTTTCTATTTGAGGGTTTTCTGCTATTTCTTTCTTGAAAATAATTTTTACAGCTTGCTCTGGCCCCAAAACTCCAATTTGACTGAAAGGAAAAGCAAAAGTAAAATCAAAACCCAAGCTTTTTGATGCCAAAGCAATGTAAGCTCCGCCGAAAGCTTTTCTTAAAATTAAAGCAATCTTTGGAACTTGAGCTTCTGCGAAAGCATAAAGTATTTTTGCTCCATGTCTTATAATTCCTTGGTGTTCTTGGTCTTTTCCAGGCAAATATCCCGGACAATCTACCAAAGAAATTATAGGAATGTTGAAACAATCGCAAAACCTTACAAACCTTGAGATTTTATCTGAAGCATTAATGTCTAAAGTTCCTGCTAAAATTTTAGGTTGATTAGCCACAATTCCCACTACCCTACCCTTTAATCTCGCAAAACCAACGACTGCATTTGGAGCAAATTCTGGAGAAATTTCAAAAAAAGAGTTCGAATCAAAAATTTCAGAGATTACTTCTTTAATGTCATAAGTTTTTTCTTTTTCTTTTGGTAAAATCCTCAAAATGTTTGTTTCTTCTTTCTCCAAAAAATCAGAAAAGATACCTTTTTTAAAAGGAGGTTCTTCTAAATGATTTTGTGGCAAATAACTCAACAATTTTTTTACTCCTAAAAAGCAACTTTCTTCGCTTTCAAACCTCAAATGACAAACTCCAGATTTTTCGCTCTGAACTCTTGCTCCTCCCAAATCTTCAAAAGAAATTTCTTCTCCTAAAACTTTTTTTATTACTTCAGGTCCTGTAATAAACATGTAAGAAATCTTATCGACCATGAACACAAAATCAGAAAGTCCTGGTGCATAACAAGCTCCTCCTGCAGAAGGTCCCAAAACCAAAGAAATTTGAGGGATTACTCCAGAACTCAAAACCTGTTCTCTAAAAATTGTTCCATAACCTTCCAAGCTTAAAACTCCTTCTTGGATTCTCGCTCCTCCAGAGTCATAAATTCCTATTATGGGACATCCTGTTTTTCTTGCTAGTTGATAAACCCTTTGAATTTTTTTTGCATGAGCTTCGCCCAAAGTCCCTCCAATTTTTGAAAAATCTTGAGAAAAAACAAAAACTTGCCTTCCCTCTATTTTCCCAAAACCACAAATCACTGCATCTCCCAAAACTTTTTTCTTTTCCATCCCAAGTTCCTTTACTCTTGACTCTGAAAATTTATCTAATTCAAAGAAGGTTCCAGAATCAAATAAAAGAGAAATTCTTTCTTTTGCAGTCAATTTTCCCTTTTGATGTTGACTTTCGATAAATTCTGGTTTTTCGATTTCTTTTTCTAATTTTTCGAGAAAACTTTCATCAAAATAGTCGTAATTTTCGTTTTGCATAATCTAAAATTATACTTCTCTCAAAAATGAAAGTCAAATATCATTTTTGATTGACTCAAATTCGAATTTTTGCTAAAATTTTCAAAGAAATCGTCAGAAAAATTAATGGAAGGGTGCCGGAGTGGACCAACGGGACGGCCTGGAGAGCCGTGCCCCTATTTTTGGGGCTCGTGGGTTCGAATCCCACCCCTTCCGCCAAAAAATGAAAGAAGTAAAAAGAGCTTTAGAAAAAATATTTTCAAACCTCAGTGAAAAAGAGAAAGATATTATTTCTCAAAGGTTTGGTATTGGAACAGAAAAAGAAAAGAGCTTGGAAGAAATTGGAAAAAAGTATCAAATTTCAAGAGAAAGAGTAAGACAAATAATTGAAAAAGTTATTGAAAAAACGAAAAAGTTTTTTGATCCAAAAATCCTGGACCCCTTATTCGTTGAAATAAATTCAAAAGGAGGAGTAAAACTTGAGGATGAAATTAAATCAGAAAAAGGAAAAGAAGTAGTATTTTTGATGCATTACGATCAAAGGTTCGAAAGAGTAAAGAAAACCAAAAATTATTTTGCTTTTTGGGTAACAAACAAAGAAGCTAAAGAAAAAGTAAAGAAAATTCTTTTTGAGTTAGAGAAAATTTTTGAGGAAAAAAAGAAAACCTTAACTTTAAAAGAAATCGCAGAAATTTTTAAAGAAAAGGAAGAAATTTTAAAAGAATACTTAAAAATTTCAAGAACAATCGGAGAAAGAGATGGTGTTTTTGGTCCAAAAAAATGGCCAGAAATTTCTCCAAAAACCGCAAGAGACAAAGCTTATTTAATTTTAAAAAAGCTTCAAAGGCCTTTACACTTTAAAGAGTTGGCAAAACTTTGTCAAATAAAAGAAGAAAGGACTTTGCATAATGCTTTGATTAGATCTGATGAATTTGTCCTAATGGGAAGGGGAATTTATGGGTTAAAAGAGTGGGGAGTTTACGATGGAACTACAAAAGATGTTTTGATTAAAATTTTAAAAGAAAAAGGAAGGCCAATGAGCAAAGAAGAAATTTTAGAAGAATTAAAAAAGCACAAATTAGTAAAGCCTGCGACCGTTTTTGCAGTATTAACCTCTAAAGAATTCAAAAAAGATTCTCGAGGAAGATATACCGTAGAAGAAATATGACAAATTTGGATACTGTAGGAAACGAAACTTTAAAATGGACTTTCTGGGTTTTTCTTTTTTTAAGCTTTTTTCTTTCTTCAAAAATTACGATTTTTTTGCTTTTTTTATCTTACTTTATCTATTGCTTAGTTTTGTTTTTAATTTGTTTTAGTTGGGCAAAAGAACCTCATCCAGAAAAAGCAAAAGAAATTGCTTTTTTTGTAGTATTTTTCCATTCTTTTTTGTTTTTGCTTGGAGGAGCTTTGGGAATTTTAATTTCCAAAGGATTGCTGAAAGATTTAACTTTTTGGAGTATTAGTCAAATTTCAGAAATTTTTTCAACATTATGGAAATTTTAAATTCTTTTTTTCAAACATTAAAACCTGCTTTAATTAATCTGGTTTGGTTTTTTCCTTTAGTTATTTTAACACGACATGTGCTTAAAAAATGGCTAGGAAGTTATTGGGAATGGTTTATTTTAGTTTTGTATTTGGGTTCTTTTTATTTGAAAAGCTGGGTTTGGTTTTTTTGGGTTTTGTTTTTTATGTATTTGTACTTGTTTTTTTACATGGAATGGATTGAAGATTATTTTGCTTCAAAAAAAAGTTATGTTCTTTTGGAACTTGTACCTCCTGGGGAAATTAAAAAACCTTTCAAAATAATGGAATCTGTTTATGATCTTTTGTGGGGTTTATTTTATTTGAGGCCAAACTGGAAAGAAAAATGGACAGAAGGAATTCCATCAATAGACTTGATAAGAGGTAGAGCGACCATTGAAGTAGTAAGTTTTGGAGGGAAAGTACATTATTATCTTTGGTGTGAAAAATCTGCGGTAGATCGTGTAAAAAGCGCTTTTTATTCTCAATTCCCAGAAATGGAAATTTTTGAAGTTGAAGATTATACTACAAAAGTGCCCAAAAATATTCCTAATGAAAAATGGGATCTTTACTCTGAAGAGTTTACGTTTTTCAATAATGAAATTTATCCAATAAGAACTTACTCAATGTTTTGGGAAGTACCAGCAGAAGAAAAAAGAGTGATTGAAGAAAAAAGGATCGATCCCATTACAGTATTGATGGAAAAATTAGTCAGTCTTCAAGCTGGAGAACAATATTGGTTACAAATTGGCTTTTTATCTATTGGGGAGGGTGATGGATTTTTCTTTAAAGAGGCAAAAAAAGAAATTGAAGCTTTAGGAAAAGGAAAAAAACCTACGATTGAAAGGCATTTTATTTTAAAAGAAATCGATTTTTTAATAGATACTTTTAGAGAAATTTTAGGAGGACCAAGGGCTCAACCATCTCCAACCCAAGGAAAAAAAGAATTCCATCCTGAAACGATGTTAACTCCTGAAGAGAAAGAAACTTTAAAAGCTCTTCAAATGAAAAGTTCAAAAAAATGCTTTTTGTGTTGGATAAGAATAGTCCATCTTTACAAAAAAGATGAGCCTCACAATAAAGCAAACTTTTTGATAGGAAGGGATTATTTTCAAATTTTCACTCATAAAATAAACGGAATTGTATTTTTTGGTCCAAAAAGAACAAAAATTTTTCATTGGCTAATAGATAGGAGAACTTATTTAAGAAAAAGAAGAAATTTCAGAGAATATTTAGTAAGGTTGCCTCCTAATTTACAATTGGGTGGAATAAGAGGAGAACCTGTTCATTTGATAGATTTTGGATTTTATCCAAAAGGACCTGGAAAATGGCAAAAAGGAACAATAGTGCTTTGCTCTGAAGAATTAGCAACGATTTTCCATTTTCCTTTGGTTTCAAATTTGCCTGGACTTCCAAAAGTAGGAGTAAAAAAAGCTCCGCCACCTTTTATTTTCTAGTATGAACGAAGAAAAAGACATTTTATTTTTAGGATATACCACTTTTAGACAAGAGTATAGAAAATTTGGGATAAAGCTTGACGACAGAAGAAGGCACGTTTATATTTTGGGGAAAACAGGATGTGGAAAAAGTTCTCTTTTGTTAAACATGGCTTTGCAAGACATTTTAGCAGGAAGAGGAATTGGTTTTTTGGACCCCCATGGTGAAGCGGTGGAAACTCTATTAAAGCTTATCCCTTCTTGGCGAGTAAACGATGTTGTTTATTTTAACCCAGCTGACGTTGATTTTCCTATCTCTTTTAACGTCATGGAAAAACCTCCTTCTCCAGAGTATCGTCACATTGTTGCCTCAAGTTTGCTTGCTGTTTTCAAAAAAATTTGGCCTGATGTTTGGTCAGCAAGAATGGAATACATTTTACACAATACCATTTTGGCTTTATTAGAAGTCCCAAATTCTACTATTTTGGCTATAAACAGAATGTTGGCCGATCCAGATTATAGAAAAAAAGTTGTGGAAAGATTAAAAGATCCTGTAGTAAAAGCTTTTTGGACAAAAGAGTTTGCAAGATACACTCAAAGATACGAAATCGAGGCTACAGCTGCGATTCAAAACAAAGTTGGTCAATTTATTTCAAACCCTTTAATCAGAAACATTGTAGGACAAGTGAAAACAAAATTAAACATGAGAAAAATTATGGACGAAGGAAAAATTCTTTTGGCAAACCTTTCTAAGGGAAAAATTGGAGAGGAAAATTCGAATTTATTGGGAGCTCTGTTGGTTACCACAATTCAAATTGCTGCAATGTCTCGAGTAGATATTCCAGAAGAAGAAAGAAAAGATTTCTTTTTGTACATTGATGAGTTTCAAAACTTTGCTACAGAAGCTTTCGCAACTATTCTATCTGAAGCAAGAAAATATCGACTTTCTTTGATTTTGGCACATCAATATTTGGCGCAACTGGACGAAATGACACCTTTGGGAAAATCGACTAAAGTAAGAGATGCTATTTTTGGAAACGTAGGAACAATGATTATTTTCAGAGTAGGACCTGAAGATGCGTTATTTTTGGAAAAAGAATTCCACCCAAAAGTTTCTGCAAAAGACTTAGTGGAATTGCCCAAATATCATGCATTTGTGAAATTAATGGTGGATGGAATTGCGACAGAACCTTTTTCTGCTACTTTTCCTCCACCCCCAAAAATTCCAGAAAAAACAGAAGCTGAAAAAATAATTAGACTTTCGAGAGAAAAATACGCAGTACACAGAAAAATAATAGAGCAAAAAATAGAAAAATGGATAGAAAACCAGCCTCCCTCAGAAACTCCAAAAATTCAAGAACTTTTTGATGCGGTCTGTTCTCTTTGTGGGAAAAATATAAAAGTTCCTTTTTTACCAGATGGAAAAAGGCCTGTTTATTGTAAATCATGCTTGAAAAAAGTTAAAAAATCTGATAAAAATAATTCTCAATTGAAAGAGGTGTTAAAAGAAGTTTTAGAAGAAGACAAAAATGAAAGCTCAAAAACTTAATCAAGGAAATTTTGAAGGAAAAAGAGTTTTAGTGAGATGCGATTTTAACGTACCGATTGAAAACGGGAAAGTTTTGGATGATTTTAGAATTTTGAAAGCTTTAGATACGATAAAATTTTTAATTGAAAAGAAAGCGAAAGTAATTTTGATTTCTCATTTTGGAGATCCAGAAGGAAAAAGAATAGAAAGCTTGAGTTTGGACCCTGTAGCAAAAAGGTTAGAAGAGCTTTTGAATCAAAAAGTGAAAAAATTGAATGAAGCTATCGGAGAAGAAGTTGAAAAAGAAGTTTCTTCAATGAAAGAAGGAGAAGTTTTGCTTTTGGAAAACATTAGGTTTTATCCTGGAGAAGAAAACTGCGACCTTGAGTTTGGGGAAAATTTAGCAAAATTGGGTGAGCTTTTTGTTAACGAAGCTTTTTCAGTTTGCCATAGAAAGCATGCTTCTGTTTATTTGCTACCAAAACTTTTGCCAAGCTTTTTTGGTTTTCAACTCGAAAGAGAACTTGAGAATTTGGAAAATTTTTTGAAAAATTATCAAAGACCTTTAGTTTGTTTGATTGGCGGAAAAAAAATAAAAGATAAGGCCCCTTTGGTCAAAAAATTTTCAGAAATTGGAGATTGGGTTTTAGTAAATCATTTGATTTGGGAAGAGTTGATAAAATCTCAAATTGAAATTGAACATAAAGAAAAGATTTTGCCACCTGTAGATGGTGTGGATGAAAACAAAGATATCGGAGAAAAAACTTTAGAAATTTTCAAAGAAAAAATAAAATCTGCAAAGACTATTTTTTGGAATGGTCCCTTTGGAAAAATTGAAGAAGAGAAATATTCAAAAGGGACGAAAGAGTTAGCGATGGCAATTTTGGAATCTTCTGCTTTTTCTTTGATTGGTGGAGGAGAAACGATTGAGTTCGCAAACAGACTAAAAATCACAGAAAAATTTTCTTTTGCTTCAACTGGTGGTGGTGCAATGCTCAAATTTTTAGCAGGAGAAAAACTTCCTGGACTTGAAGCTTTAGGATACTATGAATGAAGAAATAAAAAATTTAACTGAAGTAGCTCAAAGAATAAAAAAAGCGATAGAAAATAAAGAAAATATTGTGGTGGTTGGGGACTGTGATTTGGATGGAATTTGCTCTTTAATTTTGTTAAAAGAGGGAATTTTGAGTTTGGGGGGAGATATCGCAGATTTTTATTTTCCAGACAGAGAAAAAGAGGGATATGGTCTTTCTTTTAAAGCTTTAGAAAAATTTAAAAAATACGCTCCCGCTCTATTGATTACTCTTGATTTTGGAATTTCAAGCTTTGAAGAAATAAAAAAAGCAAAAGAAATGGGGTTTGAAGTGATTGTCATCGATCATCATGAAGTTTTAGATGAATTGCCTGAAGCTGATTTAATTTTGAACCCAAAACAAAAAGATGACAAATATTATTTTAAACATTTTTCGACAACTGGCTTAGTTTTTAAAGTTTTAGAAAAAATGCTCGGAGATAAAATGGGAGAAGCTTTGAGAAAAAGTTTTTTGGAATTAGTAGCTTTGGCCACTTTAGCTGATATGATGCCACAAGAAAAGGAAAATAAAATTTTAACAGATGAAGGGCTTTTATCTATGAAAGAGAGTTGGAGGCCAGGTTTTTTAGCAATAAAAGAATTTTTTAACATTCCCTACGAAATTTCAAAGGTAATCTCAATTTTGGGAGTAAGATATTCTCAACAAGAAGTCAAAGAAATCTTTAAATTGTTTACCACTCCTTCGAAAGAAGAAGCAATGAAAATTTTTCAAAAACTAATGAAAAAACACGAAGAAAGAAGAGAAAAATTAAAAGAAACTATCAAAAAAATTGAGGAAAGTCTTAATTTAACAGAAAAAATCATTTTTGTTGGAGGTGAAGATTTTGACTATTCTTTGGTTCCTTCTGTAGCTTCTTATTTAGCCCAAAATTATAAAAAACCAACTTTTGTCTACAAAATCAATGAAAAAGAAGTTGTGGGATCTGCAAGAGCTCCAGAAAAATTTGATCTAGTTGAACTAATGAAAAAATGCCGAGAGTTTTTAATTTCATTCGGAGGACATCCACAAGCTGGAGGGTTTAGACTTTTAAAAGAAAATTTAGAGAATTTTAAAGCCTGTTTAATTTCTAACTTAAAATGAAAAAAGTTATCTTTTACGTAGACGGAGGGGCCATCGGAAATCCGGGCCCTGCAGCAATAGGAGTGGTTTTATGTAACGAAAAAAAAGAAGTAGTGAAAACTTTTTCTCAAAAAATAGGCCAAAAAACTAACAACGAAGCTGAATATTTAGCAGCCATTTTTGCTCTTTCAAAATTCAAAGCTCTTTTTGGCAAGAAAATAGCAAAGGAGACTGAAGTTGAAATTAGATCAGATTCCCAGCTTCTTGTCAATCAAATGAACGGAAAATTTAAAATCTTAGATGAAAAAATAAAGCCTCTTTTTGTAGAGCTTTGGAATCAAAAATTGGACTTTAAAAAAGTTTCCTTTATTTTAGTTTCAAGAAACCAAAATAAATTAGCAGATTCTTTAGTTAAAAAAGAACTCGCGCAATAAAAATTCACACTTATTTTTTCCCCAAAATCTTGAAAATTTTCGTTCCACAATTTGGACAAACTCCAGTTACCGCTCTCCTTGTCGTTCCTCCTTTTCCTCTAATTTCTGTTTCTTGAGGGTCTTTTATTTCAACTTTCTTTTTACATTTTACGCAAAATCCCTCGTATTTTTGTTCCATAAGGTTTGTTTAATATAAAAAAGCGACCTTTTTTTCTTTAATATTCAAATTTTAATAAGATTAAAAAATGAAGTCAAGTTTTGATAAAATATCAAAATGGAAGCTTTAAAAAATTCGAATAACAAAAATTTTTTCAAAAGTTTTCATTTTGCAATTTCTGGATTGAAATTAGCTTTTAAAGAGCGAAATTTTAAAATTTTTTGTTTTATTGCGGTATTGGTGATTCTCTTGATGTTTTTGTTTAAAGTTTCTTTGTTCGAAAAAATAATTCTCATTCTAACCATTTCTTTTACGATGGCATTAGAACTAATCAACACCCAAATAGAAAAAACATTAGATTTTCTTCACCCTTCTTATCACCCAAAAATAAAAGCAATCAAAGATATCTCAGCTGGAGCGGTTTTGATAATGTGCCTTGGAGCTGCCATCGTCGGAATTTTGATTTTTTTGCCACGTTTTTCAGAAATTTTTAGGTTGAAACCTTGAGTCAATTTTTGAATGTTTCCATAGGAATGCTTTTGATTTTATCTTAAAATCTTGAATTGTTTTTTTCTTATGTCAATTAAACGGGAAGGATTATTTTTGAGCTCTCCTCCATTCAAATAAAAATCAACTTTATTCCCAAAGTAACTTTTAGCCTCGTTAATAGTGGTAGCAAAAGGTTTTTTGGCTAAATTTGCACTAGGGGCAACTAAAGGTCCTACTTCTTTTAAAATTTTCCTTAACCACGTTGATCTTGGAACTCTAAAAGCTAAACTTTTTTTCCCTCTATGTAAATATTCAAATTTTTTACTTTTGCAATCAAAGATTAAACTATAAGGACCTGGCCAAAATTTTTTGATTAATTCTCTTTGGAAAGGTTTCA
>Ga0209225_1000815_pt1 | contig 33326 bp, 34 predicted proteins | sample WasSprMetagenome_FD_184732 | JGI IMG/M metagenome (GOLD analysis project Ga0209225, IMG submission 184732) | Sulfidic aquatic microbial communities from Washburn Spring, Yellowstone National Park, USA - WS (SPAdes) (version 3) | ecosystem: Environmental > Aquatic > Thermal springs > Hot (42-90C)... | reverse complement strand
GAGGCTAGTAGCCTCAAGCCGCCCGTATGATCTCCATGCGCATGGCTTATCACAACGAAGTCTATCTTGGACAGGTCTATGCCAAGCCTCCTAGCGTTCGCCTCAAGAACTATGGGGTCGGGACCTGTGTCAAAGAGAAGTCTCACCCCACTAGCCTCAATATATACCGAGAGACCCCACGCTTTCTCAAGATCCTGCCTATATGGATTGTTATCCACGAGAACCACTATGCGCATTCTTTCGGCCAAGGTGATGCTTGAATACACCGTAGTAGTAATAATTAATGTTTTAACAAACAACATTGAGCCAATGCCCGCCCCGGCCACCAAGCCTACAACAAACATCAACACTGCGAAAACAGCTGAATACCTCACGATACCGCGAATAGGTTGCACATAACATATAAACTTTATATCGCCCAAGCGATGAAAATCCAATCATCTACCTCCGATAAACCTTCGCATGTAGTATATTTTCCCCTCATACTCTAACCTTACGAGCTTACCATTACGCAAAAGCTCATCAACAATTTGCCAGTTTGCGCCAGCTCTTCTCAAAAGCTCCCTTACTGCCTCCTCCCGCATCGGATGCACTGCTGTTATGCTCAGCAAATCTTCCCTGACATCGCCTGTAAAGGTGAAGGCATTTCCCTCATACCCTATCAAGTACTCTACTCTATCATTCCCAAGTCTTTTGACAAATAGCTGGAAAGCTGTGTTCACTTTTTCCTCCCTAGCTGGCTTAACCCACTTCTCGGCCGGAGGTCTAGTGGGTATAGCGACATAGGCCTTGTCCAGCTTATCAAGACCTCCAAGAAAGCCTGCTATCCGCTCCAATTCACCCCCATAATCAATGTTATCTATAAGCATGGTCTCGCTTACAAGCACCCCTTTGAAATTTCTTGAAAACTGCCTTATACCATCCAGAATAACGTCAAGCTTTAAGTCTTTATGCGGCCTATTTATATTCCTCCATAAATCAGGGCTAACAGCATCAACTTTCAATGAAACGAAATCGGCGGCAAGCAAGTCCCCTCTAACATCATCACTCCAAAGTAGAGAGGCATTTGTTATAACTGCTACTGGGATCCCAAAGTGCTTTAGAAGTATTATCTCCCTGCCCAGATTAACATCGAGCGTTGGCTCCCCATCAGGCACAAACGTGATATAATCTATCTTCTCTCCCCTAGATTCTACCTCATCGATCCTTCTCTCAACCTGCGCTAGAATCTGATCCGGCTCATGGAAGGCCCTCCTATCAACAAGCATGTTATTAGTCCTGCCCAACTGACAATAAACACATGAATAGGAGCATGTTTTCGGCGGAATATTATTTACCCCCAAACTTCTTCCTAAACGCCTCGATGGGACAGGCCCAAAAACCAGCCTTTCCTTATCCTTCAACACGTCACCTCCAACGACAACTCCGAGCAAAGCCTCCTCCACATATCCGCAATCTCCTTTGCAACATCAGCATCAGGGGAATATTCTATTACTGCCTTCCCATTAACCATCGCCTTGGTAACCACGGGGTTAAAGGGTATCTTGCCAACAACCTCTACATCATTTTTCTCACAGAATTTAAGAATCCTATCAGTATTATCCGCATTTATGTCATACATGTTCACGCACACGAATGGTCTAACATTGAAGTGTCTCAGGAGCTGTATGGCTCTTTCCAAGTCATGAATCCCCGAGAGCGTGGGCTCTGTTACCACTAACCCCGCATCCACTCCTGTAACAGAAGCTATGGCTGGGCAGCCAATCCCAGGCGGTCCGTCAATGAGTATAAGGCCAATTCCCCCTCTTTCAGCCAATAATCTAGCATCTTGTCTAACCATTGTTACGAGCTTTCCCGAGTTCGATTCACCAGGCTTAAGTAGAGCGTGAACCATAAATCCATATCTTATCCTTGAGATATAGACGTAGCCCGATATTCTTTCGGTTAACGTTACGGCGTTTACCGGACAGACTATCGCACAGACGCCACATCCTTCGCATGAGAAAGGATCTACCGTGAAGTCCTGAGTTATGGCGCCGAACCGGCATCTCTCCCTACAAATACCGCACTTGATGCATTTCGTCTCATCAATAGCCGCCATCCTTGAGCCCCTAAACTCCTTCTTCTCAAGAATTTCTGGATGCAAAAGCATGTGAAGATTTGGGGCGTCAACATCGCAATCCGCGACCACAATATTTTTCGCTAGGACCGTAAAAGCCGCGGTTATTGTTGTTTTACCCGTCCCACCCTTCCCGCTCAAAACTGTAATCTGCCTCATTTACCCATCAACCCCTTAATATCCTCAAACAATTTCCGGAATTTACCAGCCCACTCCGGGATCTCCAAGCTGAATGGAATACCTCTGGAATAAAGCTCCGCAATCCTCCTCTGATAGGGGATTTCGAGCAGAACCGGTATGTTTTTCTTTTCACAGTATTCGTAAATTTCCCTCTTATCACCTATTCCAACCCGGTTAATCACGACGCCATGTGGAATATCCATATCCTCCAGAATCTCGACGATTATTCTCAGGTCGTGAAGCCCAAACGGTGTTGGCTCGGTTACGAGAATACAGAAGTCGCTACCTTTAACTGTTTCAATTACGGGGCAGCTTGCCCCGGGTGGGGCATCTAGGATAACATCCCTATTCCTATCCAGATACTTCTTCACTTCTCTAATTAGGGGGACGGCCATCGGCTCGCCGACTTCAAGCTCGCCGAAAACAATCTTCAAGTCGTTTGCAAAGCCCTCCTTAACAACCCCAATTCTACTCTTCTTCTCGCTAATGGCTTTTCTGGGACATACCAAGGCGCATCCTCCACAACCATGACAGAGCTCCGGGAAGATTAGGATCTTCCCCGGAACCACTAGGATGGCGTTGTATTGGCAGAAGGCTGCGCATCTCCCACAATAATCACATAATTCTTCATCTACTGAGGGGACAAATCTATAAACTGGCTTTTGGCGGATTACTTTTGGGCTTAAAAGTAAATGAGCATTCGGTCCCTCAACATCACAATCCAATAACTGTGCATTTCCTATAGAAATAGCTAAGTTAACCGCTAACGAAGTTTTACCTGTTCCACCCTTTCCACTCGCAACAGCCACGATCAAAATTGATCTCCTCTTCTTGGATGATTTGCATGGTAGCAGCCTTCCGTTAACTCTTCAAGCCTACCTTGCATGTATGCTTCGACAACATCTTTAACCACATCAGCGTTGGCTTTCAGGACGGCCACGCCTGCCATTTGAAATATGCTTAGCGCCCTAGGTCCCATTCCATAGGTGATTACGGCGCTCGGCCTAAATTGTAGAATACGGTCTGGTGGTAGTCCAAATCCGCCGAAATGCTCGCTTTCATTGGGCACCACCTGAACATTTGATATATTGTTGTCCTCAAACTCAATAATTATAAAATAAGGGGCTCTGCCGAAATGTTTCGATAATTTAGCATTAAGTCCATTTCCATCCTCAGCTGGTATAACTATCCTCTCTTTCAACTTTCCACCTTCCACTACTTTTAACATCCTCTCAAGTTCTTTTCCACCTTTAACCTTTCGGCCCCTCATTTCCTGCGTTACCTATGGCTACCATGGTGCCCGCCTCCAGCCACGTCCTCTACCTGCTCCCATGCCAAAATATCCTCTAGTAATAGCCTGGTCGCCTGTCTCTTTAAGCTCTCCCCGCTTATATTTCTCAATAATTTCCCTTACGGTCCCACTCACACCCGTTATAACTTTTATGCCTGCAGCCGACAAAGCTTGAAAAGCATTTGGGCCAACGCTTCCAGTTATGACTACTTTAACGCCTCTACTCGCTATGATCTGGGCTGCCCGTATTCCAGCACCACCCACGGCGTCGGAAGCCAAGTTTGGAATAGCCTCAAACTGCATTGTCTCCAAATCCACTATAATAAAGTATGGACACCGTCCAAACCTCGGATCTACAGGCGCATCTAAACTATTTGTGGACGCGGATATGCAAATCTTCATTTACCCCTTTCCATCACGTTTTCAGATTATTGTGCTTTAAAAAGTTTTCGATTTTCTCGACAATTTCTAGGAAGATCTTTGATGCTGGCGAGTCTGGATGCCCGATTATGAAAGGTATGCCCCTATCTGCATCCTCGCAAATCTTCTGGTCTATCGGTATGCTTCCAAGGAATGGTATCGACAATTCATCAGCTATTTTTCTTCCGCCGCCGGATCGAAATATATCTACTTTAGCCCCACAATTTGGGCAGACGAACCCGCTCATATTTTCAATTATGCCTATAACCGGCATCCCAAGCTTCTTCGCAAATATTACAGCCCTCCTAACAACTCTCTGCGAAACGTCTGAGGGGATAGTCACAATTATCACGCCATCCATCTCCGGCAGCAACTGCGCAATACTCAAAGCCTCGTCACCTGTTCCAGGGGGCAGATCAATAAGTAGTAGATCAAGCTCACCCCAGACAATATCTGCTAGGAACTGGCGTATGGCAGCCATCTTTAAAGGCCCACGCCAGATAACAGGAGTATCCTCATCTGGTAGTAAGAAATCAATGGAAACAACTTTAATCCCTAGAGGGCCTGATGCAGGAAAGATCCCCGGCGAGCCGGCTTGAAGATTTTGCCCAGTTAACCCTAGCATCTTGGGAACACTGGGCCCATGAATATCCGCATCGAGGATGCCCACCCTACCGGCATGTCCACGCATCGCAAAAGCTACGGCAAGATTCACAGTGACAGTGCTTTTACCAACACCTCCTTTACCACTTAAAACAGCAACCTTATGCTTAACCTTACTCATTCTAACCCTAAGCCTCTCCTCCTGCTCCTGAATCTGTCTCCTCCTCTCCTCAATACCCTCATCCATACCAGTCACTACACTATGTGCTCAACATTCTTCCCCCATATTTATTATACTCCCCCTATTCCTCTGGAGACAGTGAGCATTATGCGAAGTTTGAACCGCGCATGAACTACAACCGAAAAGCCTCGTCCTTCAAGGTAGAGGGAGGAGGTCAGAGTATGTAATCTCCCCCTCCAGAGAGATAAGATGCAAGGGCATTATACATTTGAGGGGTGAGCGCGGAGAGCTTATAATACGCCATGACGCCGATAGGGGGAAGTGGTACGCCCACATATCATTCGAGGTCTCCGAGAAGGGTGTAAGGGGAGAGTGGAGGCAGGTGCCGCGGCAGCCGAAAGGTAACCTGACCGCTGGCGTGGACATCGACATTAATAACTTGATGGCGATATATGTCGAGGATGCCTCAACGAGGCTCGTCAACGGCAGACCATTGAAGGCGACCTCATTCTATTGGAGGGAGAGGATCTCCAAGTATCAGTCGATGTTAAACGGATACGGCCTGGAGATGTCTAAGAGGCTTAGGAGGATGCACGCGAAATAGAGGAGACAAGTAAAACATTATATAAACACTAAAGTAAGGGAAGTCATCGAATGGCTTTATGACGTCGGCGTATCCAAGGTTAAAATTGGCTATCCGAAGTATATCGCGCAGGAGAATGGAAACTTTGATAACGATAGTGTCTGGACTTATGGATACTTGTTGAGGCGGATGGCTGAGGTCGCCGAAGAATACGGTATTAGCGTCATCTACGTGGACGAATCTTATACGCCGTCGAGGTATCCATTACATGGCGATGGCTGTGGTATAAGGATGTATCGAAGGTTGTTCAAGTGTACGCGGCTGGGCAAGGTGTCTAATGCTGATCTCGCAGCGGCGCGCAGCATTTTAATGACAGCGACGTCGAACAATACCTCGATGACACCAGAACCCTCAAGCCCCGAAAAGGGGTAGGGGTAATGGCCGGAGACTCGGCCAAGGGCTAAACTCTCAAAAAAGAGGGGATGTAGCCCAAACCTCCCCATCCCAAGTAGGGGAGGGGTCAGGGAACGATATATATGGGTCTTCCCTCACTAAGTGCCTGAGCTATTTTTCTCCTCGCCCTCTGGACTAGGCGCCACACAGTTCCCCTAGAAACCCCCATCTTCTGCCCAGCCTCTTCCTGCGATAACCCCTCAAAATCAACCAGCCTGAAAGCCTCAAGCTCTGCTAACTCTAGGAATACTGGCTCCATGTTTCTAGGAGGAATTGGGGTAAAGCCGTTAATCGGCGGCGTCATCTCGAGCATAACTGGCTTCGGGAATCTTCCCCTCCTACCACATCTGAACCTTTGCCTCCACATAAGAGTCATCCCTTGCAACTGAAAGCCCCGCCTTTCAAGGCGGGGATAAGGAGAAAAACTTTATAAGCTTTCCTAGCTTGATCGCTCTCGGTGACGGGTTTTCAGCTCTTGTGAGCCTCTAGACGATTATGCTCTCTTAAACATATAACCCCAAGCCTTGAGAGGGGTAGGGGTAATGGCCGGAGACCCAGCCCCCGGGCCAAGCTCCCCAAAGAGGGAGAATGTAGCCCAAACCCCCCACACCAGCGGGAATCCTTGCACTGAAGGACAAGAGGTCAACGCCTCACTAGTAAGCGGACTTCACCGATTCTAAAGATAACATCTAAAGATAATACATAGTTATCCTATTTAGGTTTATCCGGGGAATTTCTCCTTTTGCTTAAAGATCTCCCCGCTTGCGGTGGGCAACATTTATATACTAGCATAATCTCATTATAATCGAAAAATGTGCATAAACACAAAATTCCGGGGTGAGAAATATGGCATGGGGTTGGAGAGGTAGAGGGGGTTGGATAAGCCCCTGGCCTGGAAGAGGTCCGTTCAGCTACCTGCCGCCATGGCAGAGACCGGGATGGCTCTTTGGCTTTGGCAGAGGACTCGGCAGACTGTGGTGGGCATACTTCTATAATCCTTGGGCCATCTACAACCCTTGGGTCTGCGCTAGATTCCCATGGCTTCCAAGATGGTGGTGGGCGTACCCGTATTACTGGTATTGGTGGTCCTATGGATACCCATACTACTGGTGGTGGCCATATTACTGGCTCCCAGCACCATATACGATAATGCCTTTGGGGGGGTGAATTGAAAATGGCGTGGACTTGGTTTGGAAGATATCGGCGTTGGTGGGCTTACATGCCCCATCATCCGCCCTACTATCCATACGTATACCCTTACCCACCTTATGCCTACCCGCCAGCATATCCACCAGCACCACCCGCGTCGTTGTCTCCTGAGGAGGAGTTAGAGGCCCTTGAGGAGTATAAGAAGGAGCTTGAGGAGGAGAAGGCCAGTATAGAGCGGGAGATAAGCGATGTAGAGGCGAGAATAAGGGAGCTAAGGGCGATGCTTGAAAAAGGTGGAAAGCAGATATGACCGTGAAAAGCCCGGCACTGCCGGTGAAGCACTTTCAATGCGCTAATTGTGGGCAAATAATAGAAGTTCCCCAAGGATCTCCGAAACCAATTACCTGCCCAAGATGTGGAGCGCCGGCAATGATGATTCACAGGCTTGACAAGGGCCCGCCCGGAGGGAGACGTGGAAGAGGTGGTGGCCCTCCATGGCAGCGAACCCGGTCATAACCCTCTTCTTTTATTTTTTGGAGTTCTAATTTAGGTGCTGGGAGGTGTTTTAAAACATGCGGCTGAAGATAGCCGTCCCAACAAAAGGTAGCAAAGGCCTAGATGATGTTGTCTCAGAGGTTTTCGCGAAAGCCAAGACCTTCACCATAGTTGAGATAGAGAACGGGCAAATCAAGAATGTGCAAGTAATAGACAATCCAGCAGCATCCTATGAGCATGGCTCCGGTCCTGTCGTCGCGAAAATGCTCGCAGACCTTAAAGTAGACTATGTACTAGCCGTAGAAATCGGTCCAGGAGCTTTAGAACTACTCGAGCATCATCGCATAAAAAGAATTCTAGTAAAACCAAACACGGAAGTCTCAGATGCCATCAAAGAAGCATTAACAAAGTTAAAAATTACTTGACTCGGAAGCGGGTTATAAGGGTTAGGAGCGAAGGATCTGCAAGTAAATAGAATGGGTCCCTAGATTAGGCTCGCCTAGTAAATGTTGATTACAATCAGCCCCGACGAACAAGATGTGTAAAGAAAAGATATTTTTATGAGGCTTGTAGAACATTGTTAGAACAACCTTATGGAAGTCCCAATCTCTAGGAGAATTGAGGATTACTTAAGAACGGTGTATGAAATCGTAGAAGAGAAAGGTTATGCTCGCATAAGGGATATTTCTAAGGCTTTGGGAGTTAAGCCATCTACGGTTGTGGAGATGATGAAAAAGCTTCATGAGCAAGGTCTTGTCGTTTATGAGAAGTATGGTGGCATTACCCTCACGCCCCATGGGAAGGAAGTAGCGGAACTTGTAAAGAGAAGACATGATGTCTTTAAGAAGTTTTTAGAGATATTATTAGTCCCCAAAGATGCAGTGGAGAAGGATGCCCATATATTGGAGCATCAGCTTGATCCGAGAACAGTATTACAATTCACGAGATTTGTTGAGTTTATTACTCAAGCTGTGGAAAAGGGTCATCCCAGCTTCATTAAAAGGTGGATTGAGGAGTTTGAGAAATACTGTAGGAAACATGGTGGGTTTGATGAAAAATCATTTAAACTTTAAAAGAAATCTCCTAAAATTTTTAGGATTTCCGAGAATGTCCTGACTTTTTTAGGACAAGTTTCAAATTAACCTAAATCCCTATAGATTTTAGGGTGACCTAATGAAAATGGAGAAAAGGTTGAGCGAATTAAAGCCTGGAGAGAGTGGTATCGTTACGCGGGTTGGTGGGCCTAGCCCTGTTAGGAGGAGGCTAATGGATATGGGGTTGGTAAAAGGTACGGAGGTAACTGTGGTTAGGAGAGCTCCACTTGGCGATCCGATCGAGCTCCTTTTAAAGGGGTACTATTTGAGCTTGAGAAAGGTGGAGAGTGACAATGTCTACGTCTCTGTTAAGGAGGGGGCTTGAATGACGATGGTGATCCCCCTCGCGATGCTTCAGGAAAACCGTGAAGCGGTTATAGTAGGAGTTAATGGTGGTAGGGGCTTGACTAGGAGATTGGCTGAGATGGGTTTTACGAGTGGAACGAGGGTAAGAGTTTTACACTCATCTCCTCACGGCCCGATACTAGTAATGATCAGGGGGTCAAGAATAGCGCTTGGCAGAGGTTTAGCGATGAAGATCCTTGTTAACCCGGTGGAGGGGGTCTATTCATGGAGAGGATAAGAGTTGCGCTAATAGGGAACCCGAATGTTGGTAAAAGCTTAATCTTCAACAACTTAACAGGGGGAAGAGCCCATGTTGGAAATTGGCCTGGAAAAACTGTGGAGAAGAAGGAGGGCATATGCATTCATGAAGGCGTGAAGATGCAGATTGTTGATCTGCCCGGCACATATAGCTTAACTGCGCACTCAATAGATGAGCTAATAGCTAGGAACTTTATAGTTGAGGAGAAGCCTGATGTCGTAGTAGACATCGTTGACGCCTCGAACCTTGAAAGGAACCTTTACCTAACGCTCCAGCTCCTTGAACTTGAGGCAAACATAGTAATAGTGCTGAATAAATGGGATGTAGCTAAGAATCTGGGCTATGAGATAAATATAAGAGAGCTCTCCAAGCTATTAGGAGCCCCCGTAATCCCAACAATTGCTACTGAAAATATAGGTATTAAGGAGCTTAAAGACGCCATAATCGAGGCTGCGAAGGCCAAAGAAAAGAGGAGACCCATAATCAACTATGGAAAACCTTATGATGAAATAATCTCTAGGATAGCTTCTATACTGCAAAGGGATAAAGAGCTTTCAAGTAGGTACCCCATCCGATGGCTGGCGATAAAGGTCCTAGAGTCTGATGAGGAAGTGCTAAAGCTGGTTAAGAAAAGTAGTGTGTATAATGAGGTGAGGGCTCAGCTTTCAGAGGTGAAGGAGATCCTAGGGGGAGACCTAGAGGCCGCCCTAGCTGAGAGGCGGTATTCTCTCATAGTCGAAGTTATACTTCCTAAGGTCCTGAGAGGTACTAGGCCTCTGACGGTTACAGACTTGTTGGACAAAGCGTTTCTAAGCAAGCATCTTGGCATCCCAATATTCTTAGCTCTATGGTGGGCTCTCTTCCGTTTCACGTTTGATGTCTCAGCACCACTTTCTGATCTAATACGCATTTTATTCTCTAGGCTTGGGAGGCTTGCAAGCACACATATCGATAATCCGGAGTTGGCATCATTCGTATCTGACGGTGTATTTAATGGCTTAGGTGGAGTTCTGACATTCCTGCCTCCAATATTCTTCCTGTTCCTCGGGTTATCATTGCTTGAGGATAGCGGCTACCTAGCTAGAGCGGCTTTCGTGATGGATAGGATAATGTACAAGCTTGGATTACATGGGAGATCCTTCATACCCATGCTTATAGGGTTTGGGTGCAATGTTCCGGCGATCATGGCGACTAGAACGATCGAGAGGGAGGAGGATCGCATATTGACCATACTCGTGAACCCTTTAATATCCTGTAGCGCAAGGTTGCCAATATATGTGCTCATAGGCTCCGCTGTGCTTGGAGCCTATGCGGCTGCAGGCATATACTTCATGTACATGCTTGGGATAGTACTTGCCATCCTGATGGCGCTACTTTTCAGGAGAATTATTCCCTTCTTTAAAGGTAAGCCTAGCCCCTTAATCTTGGAGCTACCGCTATATGCTGTGCCAAAATTAAAAGCCACGTTAATCCACGCATGGGAGAGAGGCCGCCTCTTCCTGAGGAAGGCCGGTACAATAATTTTACTCGGGATAGTCGCGGTATGGTTCTTGTCCAATTACCCGTGGGAGGCTGTCCATCAAGAGGGTGAAGTTGTGTTAGAGAACTCATACCTAGCCATTATTGGAAGGTTTGTTGAACCAGCTCTTCGCCCACTTGGCTTCAACTGGATGGCTGCCAGCGCATTGTTCTTCGGCTTCATAGCAAAAGAAATAGTTGTTGGAGCGTTTGCAACATTCTTTGGCTTGGGGGAGGAGGTCGGGGAAAGGTTGAGCGACGCCCTTCGATCAGCTGGGATATTTACACCCATAACCGGGTTGGCTTTCATGGCCTTTTCACTCATATACACACCATGCATAGCTACCCTCGGCGCAATTTATAGGGAAACGAATTCATGGAAGTGGACTATTTTCACGATAATATACGAGCTGGCTTTAGCATATGTTGTCGCCCTAAGCATAGTCATCTTTGGAGGGTTGCTCGGGTTCACATGAGGTGTCACATATGGGGCAAAGGATTGAAAAATTAGCTGCCATATATGCTGTGGCGCTCGGAATAACATACCTAGTCTTTGGCGTGATGGAATTAACCTTAGGCTTATATAACTTATTCCCGCTGATGACAAGCAGGAATCTTGCTGGAATTGTGCCAGCAGATGTCTTTGGAGGTCTTGCCACACTTGTCATCGGAGCAACGTATCTCAGCGCTCTATTTCTGTGGAAGAGTGCGCATGAATCTTGGGGATATGTTCTTGTCGGGCTATTTCTGTCAGCAGTCTTCGGCATTCTATATCTTCTAATGGTCTGCGCAGATGGGCTTAGCAGCCTATTAACCTTTTTAGAAGGGGGAGAGTGGACATGGGAATGGCTAACAGGTGGGAGTGCAGGCACAGGTTTACTGAGACCGGAAATCTGTCTCTTTTTCGCGTCATTACCGCTGGCTTACCTAACCTTAAGGAGAATAAAGGAAATCTACCACATCCCAAAGCATCACAAATCTTATGGATGAAAATACACTTCAACAACCCAAGGATAGTGATAGGGGAATAAACTGTATTATGGATTTTTGATACGAGCGGGATGATATACGAATCTAATGCTGAGGATTAGACCCGGGATGATAATTAACCTTATAAGATAGATATCTGGGGATTATTGGATCTTGCATCATGGTTGATGAAGGGTATCAAAAAAGTATTCAGCATAGCCTAAACGTGGCTAAAATCTTTGATACTTTTGTGAAGAGATATGATGCGTGGTTTGATTCGCCTTTTGGAAGATCCGCCTTCGAGCTTGAAAAAACCTGTATAGCATCTCTATGTCATGATATGCAGGGGCCATCTCTTGAGATAGGCGTCGGCACAGGACGTTTTGCAGAAGCTCTGGGAATAGAATATGGTATTGATATTTCTGGAAGGATGCTGGAATTTGCTAAGAGACGTGGGGTAATGGTCATTAAAGGCTCAGGCGAAGAGCTGCCGTTCAGGGATGAATCCTTCAACTCCGTATTTATCATAGTAACACTCTGCTTTGTTGAAAAACCGGAAAAGGTTCTCGAGGAAGCTTCGAGGGTCTTAACGAAAGATGGGAAACTAATACTGGGCTTGATATTGAGGGAAAGCCCATGGGCACGCTTTTACATGAAGAAAGCCGAAGCAGGCAACGTCTTCTACAAAAACGCAAGATTCTACAGCTTCAGTGAGTTAGAGGCGATGATGAGGAGAAGCAAACTAAAGATTATGGATATATGTTCAACACTCTTCCAAAAACCAACCAAGGAGCCATTACAACCTGAAGTTCCAAAAAGAGGATATTATGAGGAGGCTGGATTTGTGGCTATTAAAGCTGGAAAAGCGTCCCCTCGACAAACATTTTGAATGACAGATTTTAAACTGGAAAAACCATTTTTATAAATGTCACGCACGTAGTTTCAGTCTGGTTAGGTTTTCTGACCCCTCTCAGCCCTTAAAGGATAAAGGTGGGCAGGAGGCTTGGGCTAACGTTTCCCCTCATCTAGAGTTTTGGCCTAGGACCAGTTTTCGGTTCGAAGAAACTAATAAAGAAAAGTAAAAAAGGATAAACAAGATGATGAAAACGATCTATATAGAGAATATTGAAAATATATTCTATTTACGTGATCTATAAATCGGAGCTTAATGTCCTTTTTAGACGAGGTGAAGAGTGTGGGAATGTATACCAAGTATATTGTTGTGATCGCTGCTGTTGTAATAGCGGCTCTGGCCTCGGCTTTCGTGCTGTCATATCTTTGGATGCCAACGGGGGGAATCGGCTCTCGAGAATCTGCGACAACAGCCCTCACAACTACAAGCCCCGCTACGCATGTAACCACGACATTGTCTGGCGTGGTTAATGGTGCGGGGGCCTCATTCCCTAATCCGCAGATACAGGCTTGGGCCTCAAAATTCTATGAACTCACGGGTGGAAGGATTCAAGTGAATTATCAGTCCATTGGCAGCGGGGCTGGACAGGCGAAATTCCGAGAAGGAGTGGTCGACTTCGCGGGCAGCGATCCACCCCTCAAATCAGACATATACAACGAGTTTAAGGCCAAGGGCGGGATAATACAGTTCCCGATAATAATTGGGACAATAGTGATCGTATATAATATCCCAGGCGTTGAGTCTGGAAAGTTGAGGCTGACCGGGGAGGTTGTGGCGAAAATCTACCTAGGCGAGATATCCTACTGGGATGACCCGGCAATCAAGGCATTAAACCCCGATCTAAACCTCCCCCACGAGAAGATAATCGCCGTGCATCGTTCCGATGGGAGTGGGACGACAAGAGTCTTCACAGCATACTTGTCCAAGGTCTCAGAGGCTTGGAAGAACAAAGTGGGCTCGGATTTCACCGTCTCATGGCCGGTTGATGAGCTGGGTAACGGGGTGGGCGGTAAGGGGAATGAGGGCGTATCAGCCGCCGTAAAACAGAACCCATACTCCATAGGATATGTCGAGACAGCATATGCTTACTCAACAGGCCTAGCAATAGCCTTAATAAGGAATAGAGATGGAAATTATGTTCTACCGACTAAAGAGGCAGTAGCATCCGCGGCTAAAGCATTAGTGAAGGTTCTCCCGAAGGCGGATGAAGACTGGTCGCACATATTCCCGGACCAGACTGTTGATCCACCCGGAAAAGAGAGCTACCCAATAACATCCTTCTCATTCGTGATCCTGAGGCAGGTGTACGATGACCCAGTCAAGGTCGCTATACTCAAGGAGTTCTTTGAATGGGTGTTGACTGAGGGCCAGAAGCCCGAGAACATCGTAGAGGGTTATGATCCCCTGCCACCAGAGGTGGCCGCGATAGGGCTAGATGGGCTAAAGCTGTTGAGAACTGGGTGAGAGAAAGAATGATGGACTCCGAGAAAATCTTCCTTCTTTTTTTAATAGTTTTCGTATCTACTTCACTACTTATTGTGGCGGGTATCGTAACCTCGTTAATCATTAACTCGTACCAGATATTCCTGAGAGACGGACTCTCCTTCATCTTTAAGAATGTATGGAATCCCGTGAAGGAGGATTACGGGATACTCCCCGCGCTTCTCGGCACGCTCATCTCCTCTGCGATAGCAATTAGCATCGCTATGCCCTTAGCAATATCCCTCGCAATATTCTCCGCCGAGATCGCTCCAACAAGCATTAGAGGATTTATCAATAGCGTCTCAGACCTAATGGCGAGCCTCCCCTCAGTGATATACGGGCTATGGGGGCTATATGTCCTAGCACCAATTCTGAATCAATATATCATGACGCCCCTATACCAGTATCTTGGATTCATCCCATTATTCTCCACAAAACCAATACCCACGAACCTCTTCACGGCGGGAGTCCTTCTCGCAATTATGATAACCCCGTTTTCCTCTAGCATAATTCGAGAAGCATATAACGCTATACCACATCATCTGAAGGAGGCGGCATACAGCCTAGGAATGACTAGATGGGAGGTCATAAGGACGCTGCTCGGATACATTAAGTCGGCGATCCTAGCTGGAGCATTCCTAGCCTTGGGGAGGGCTATGGGCGAGACCGTAGCCGTGGCCATGGTCGTCGGGAACACATTCACCCTCCCAAGGAGTTTATTCGACATGGGGTACACGATATCAAGCTTGATAGCGAATCAGTTCCCGAACGCTGAAGCCTACAGCTACATGATGCCAGCATTATATGGCGGAGCACTAGTACTCTTCATGGTAGGCTTAATCATCAATTTGGCCGGTTTATACTGGATAAGAAGGGTGATGACAAGGGGTTGAGGCTTAACAAAAGGAAGATTATAGATAGGCTTATGCTCGGCATAATCTCCGTTCTAGCAATAGCCTCAGCCATACCAATATTTGCAATAATAGTAAACGTATATTCCGAGGGAGCTAGATACGTCAGCCTCAACTTCCTAATAGACTTGCCACCACCCCCAGTAGGTGGCGGGGGCGGAGGGATAGGACCGGCTCTAGTTGGCACACTCGTTCTCGTAGCATTAGCATTGGCCATCGGCGGGAGCATAGGCTTCTTCACCGGCCTATATCTCTCAGAGTTTTCACATACAAGGCTCGCTCAATACACTCAGATGTTCCTTCAAGTGATGGTCGAGTTCCCCACGATCATCGTGGGGTTATTCGCGTACATGATCCTAGTGGCGCCTCTAAAGAGATTCAACGCCCTAGCTGGGGCAATCGCACTATCAATAGTCATTATACCATACATAGCATTGAATGTTAGGGAGGCCTATAAATCGATACCATATACCTTGAAAGAGGCGGCCTTTAGCCTAGGCGTCTCAGCGCCCATAGCATACCTGAGAATATTGTTAAGCGCGGCGAGGCGCGGCGTCCTGACAGCACTACTCATCGGGTTGGCCAAAGCAGCAGGTGAGACAGCCCCGCTACTGCTAACAATACTTGGGACAACATTCACATATTTTGGAGGGCTCGATCAGCCCATAAACGCTATACCATTACTGATATACAACTTCGCCCTCTCACCATATGAGAGATGGCACCAGGTAGCATGGGGTGCCGCAGCCGTCCTACTAACAATAATTCTTGTAATATTCATATTTTCAAGGCTGATAATTAAGGAGGTGAAGGTATGAGCTGGGCCATAGAAGTCCAAAACCTAAATGTATGGTATGGCGACAAGCACATAATCAAGAATGTTAGCTTCAGGGTGCCCAAAAACGTGATCTTCGCGATAATGGGGCCATCTGGATGTGGCAAAAGCACGCTATTAAGGGCGATGAACAGGCTGCTCGACCTAAACCCCCATGCTAGGGTGGAGGGCCAGGTCAAGATAAATGGCATAAACATCTATGGCGACAATGTTGATGTCACGTGGGTTCGCAGGCAATTCGGGATGGTCTTCCAGATACCAAATCCATTCCCACACCTATCGATATACGAGAATGTAGCGCTCGGTCCAAAGCTCAACGGCTTGGTGAAGGATAAATCACAGCTTGATGAGCTCGTTAAACAGGCCCTACAAAAGGCATACCTATGGGATGAGGTGAAGAATGACCTAAGGAAGCCCGCCTCAATGCTCAGTGGAGGGCAACAGCAGAGGCTGTGCATAGCACGCGCACTAGCATTAAAGCCGAGGATAATCCTCATGGACGAGCCCACAGCCAACCTAGACCCAGTGGCATCATCTAAGATCGAGGAGTTGCTGCTAGAACTGAAGGAAGATTACACGATAATAATCGTCACACATAACCCCCAGCAGGCCGCGAGAGTAAGCGATTACGTGGCATTCCTATACATGGGCGAACTTATCGAGATCGGGGAAACCTCAACAGTATTTACCAGGCCGAGCAACATATTAACAGAGAAATACGTTTTAGGGAGGATGGGATAATATTGGAGGCCGATTGACATGAGCTTGAAGAGACCCATAGATTATGGCCTAGAAAAGCTCAATGGCATGATAAACGACATGATCGATTTGGCCGGAAAGACCCTCGAGATAAGTATAGAATCGATCCTGACGAGAACGGATAACGTCGAGGAAGTCAGGAAGCTATCCGACCAACTAATATTCATGATGGATGAGGCAAGCGAGCTCGCGGTTCAACTCATAGCAAGATTCCAGCCGGTAGCCTCAGATCTAAGAGAAATAAAATCGGCAATACAGGTCTCCTACGACTTCTCTAGGATCGGCAGATACGCTGCAAACATAGCGGAGGTCGCCAGAATGATCCCTGAAGAAGGATGCGACTTCACAAGCGTCAGAGAGCTCTCACGGATAGTCTTAGAGATGGTTAGGGAGGCCGGAAAGGCCTATCTAAACAAGGATCTAAAGAAAGCCGACGAACTGAGGAGCATGGATGATCAAGTAGACAAATTATATGCTGAGAGCATGAAACACCTAATACAGATGGGCGGGAAGATCAATACAGCATGCCTACTCTCCATAGCACTAATACTAAGGCACCTCGAGAGAATAGCAGACCACGCATGTTATATCGCAGACGCCACATCATATATGATTACTGGAAGAAAATACTAATTCATTGATTTGGCATCGAAGTCCTGAGCCGAATCCTATTCAAAAAGAAGCTATTGTGAAAGTATACCTTAAACTCGAAATAGGGGAAAGAATATTTCCCTCTAAAGATTATTCATTCTTTTGAGAACTTAAGAACAAGCTTATAAGTTCCTGTATGCATTTATAAAAGTAGAATGAAACCAAAGATAGGGCATATCTACCAGCTCAGGCGTGGGAGGATAGGGCACATTTACTACTTGAGGTGCGTGGACGAGTATGGCCGTAAGGGTCAAGCTGAGGCTGAGAGCTAGAACTTCGGGAGAAATCATCGAGGCCTCTGCCCTTGTAAATAGCGGCTTCGAGACTGAGAGCCCCCAACTTTTAATTCCCATAGAGTTGGCAAGACGCATTGCACTTTACCCTCCACCTCCCACATCTACTATTATTGAAGTTGGGACGGCGGGCGGCCCATCAAGAGTCTTCTTAGTTAGGGAGGTTATTGAGGTCTGGGTGGTGACGGACGATAGAGAGGTAGGCCCAAAGGTAGCAGACATCCTAATATCGCCGATAGAAGAAGAGGTACTCATGAACGATAAACTCACTGAGGAGCTTGGCATAATATTACTCGCAACAGGATCTGGAAAATGGCGGTTTATAGATGACCCGGCTGATAAAATAAGGTATAGCCAAAAACCTCAATATTGGTAAGAACTGACACTTCTACGAATTAAGCCGCAGCCTCGTATAGTCTAGTTCGGCTGTTGGATAATGAATCTAGAAGAACTAATTTCAGAATTGGTGGAGCCCCGGGCGGGCTTTGAACCCGCGGCCTCCCGCTCTCAAGCCCCTCTCACGGGGGATACCAAGCGGGCGCTCTAACCGGGCTGAGCTACCGGGGCGCCTCACCGCTTCCAAGTATGTCGAAGCTAGAATTTAATGAATTTTTATCTCGCGGCGGCTCCGGGTTGCTTCCTCGGATCTGAGATGGCTAAGAAGAGGTCGTCGTTCCTGAATATTGCTTGAACGGCGCCGAAGTATATGTCTGTCCCGGGGTGCATTGATACTTCCCTAACCTTTCCAAGCTTCAAGCCGGCTGACGACAAAGTACCCGAGGCTACATCATCTATCAAGTCCTCTAAGACGACTTTATCACTTCTAACGTGGATCCTGCCTTCCAGTATTGAGGAGAGCGGGTCCACACCTCTTAACAGATGGTTTGAGAGGACCTGTATCATGGAGGATATTATCCTCATTCCACCGGAGGCTCCAATTATAATCAATGGGGCGCCTTCCTCATCAAGGATCATTAGCGGCGACATGCTGCTTGCAGGTCTCTTGCTTGGGGATATCGAATTTGGGTGGCCGCCCTGGGGTGTGAAGTCATGCATCTCATCATTCAGAAGCACCCCATGCACTGTTACCCCGGAACCCATGAAGCACTCAATTGTTTCGGTGAGGGAGACATATGTCCTGCTCTTAGCATCTGCTATGCTTACTTGAGATGTCCCGCCACTATCCCTAACCGGGTGATAGGTTATCCTACCCTCTTCGATAAGTCTGAGAGCCTGTTCGACATGATCATCGGAGAGAAGCTTCTCGATGTTAACATTATTGAAGGATGGATCACATATCAGGGAGCATCTCTCGTCGATTATGTGAAGGAGGAGGCGGGCGAGTCTCGGATAATAGCTTTTGGCATCCAAGCGCATCCGAGTAAGGATCTTGAGAGCCTCCACCACGAGGACCCCGGAGCCGGGTGGCGGCATCGCGGCGAGCCTAAGCTCTCTGCCACCGAGATCGAGCTCGCATATAATCGGCCTCCTCCAGACCGGGTTATAGCGTGACAAGTCCACCGATGATAGGAAGCCATTATTGCTTGAGAACACCTTGTCAAGCTCATCAGCGAATTCGCCCTCATAGAAGTAGTTCACATCATCCCTGACATTTCTCAGGATCTCTAGCAGCCTTGGGAAGGTGATCTCGGAGCCCTCGGGATAAATTCCTCCATCCCTGAGGAATGTTGCATGGCTCTCTGGGCAGATCCTGAGCTTATCTAAGGACTTATCCAAGTTGGCCTTCATGCATGTGTTCCATAGCCGCGAGACTTGGCATCGTCTCATATACTCCATGACAGCCTCGATTATCCTACTCCACCTCATCTCGCCGAGCTCCTGATGGAGCGTCCATAGGCCACTCAGCGTCCCGGGGGTCGCCACAGCCCTATAGCCAAGCGATAGATCATCCTCGCCCCTATACTCCTCCGGCCTAACCCGAAGCGGCGCGGTCTCACGATAATCTAGTGCCCTGAATCCCGCATCCTCGGAGTATACCAGCGCGAAGCCGCCGCCTCCTAGGCCGCTCCACCCGGGCTCCAGTGCATTTAGCAGGAGCGATGCGGCCACAGCTGCATCGATTGCATTACCCTCCCTTTCGATAATCCTGAGAGCTATAGATGATGCTAGGGGCGAGTGGGATGCTATGGCTCTACGGCCTAGAGCATATAGGCCCGCGCTCATCCTCTCATCCTATGCGATGCCAGCTCCTCAAGCCATCATCATCCAGCTCAAGGATTAATCCTCTAAGTATCCCCGAGGAGTATTCTGAACCCGGGTTAAACACGATAGTCCCGCCGACCTTATCGTATCCAGGCGACTCGTGTATGTGGCCATGTAGGCCCATCAGCGGTTTATACTTCTCAAAGAACTTCCTCACGGACTTGCTCCCAACATTCACCTTCTCGATTTCGCCTAGGGAATATACAGGCCTCAGATTCTTATCAAGCTTCGGGGCCACATCTATCATCGTATTATAAGGCGGTGCATGGAAGCAGCAGATAATCCTGCGCCAGTCCCTGTCAACTAGACCGGCCAGCTTCTCAAGCATCTTCCATAGATCCCCCTCACTCGCCTCCCTCGGCGTATTCCACGGTGTCGGGTTAACATATTCAAATGATATCATGCCATATCCTAGAGGTAGCTCCACGAGTCTCCCTAGGGGGTAGATGACCCTGCTGCTTCTCTTTAGCACCGGGTCTATCTCGAATATGTCATCGTTGCCCGGCATGACTATGACCTGCTTATCGCTTGGGATATGTTCCTCTATCATTGAGGCCCATCTCGCGATATTCTCCGTTATCAGCTTCGAGAACAGCTTGTTAACCTTCTCGGGATCACTCTTCAACTCCTCAACCTCATCCCTTGTGCAGATGTATGGGTATATGCCGGAGTTCATAAGTTCGCTCCTCGCCTTCTCCAGCCCCTCGAGCCCGTTGACAATGTTTGTCTTGCCCCTGAAGGTATATTGGTATTGCCCCCCTCCAAGATCTATTATCGGAATTATCGCCTTCCCGGTTAAGTCTCCTGAGAGAATCATAATATCCACGTCATAGTGCCTCGGGATAGATAGGAACCTCCTAAACACGAGTTCGCTATTATGTATGTCTGCCATGAAGAAGATCTTGAAGGATTCCATCGCCCTCTTTCAGCCCTGGGAAGATAAAAATGGGAGGATAAAAAGCTGGGCCGGTGACAGGCTCCTAGGCTGGCGGTATCTCGCTGAATATCTTCCTGACATCTATGCCCTTCTTCTTGTTCGCCCAGCTATAGTAGGTGTAGAGGGCCACCGCCAGCAGGGTCCAGCCTATCATCCAAAGTGGCGAGATCATCGTCGGGTCCTTAGCGACCTCCTGCAAGCCAAGCAGTAGGAGTGCGAATGTCGCGACCACTGCCGCTCCTCCAATAATGGATACGACCGGGATCCTTCCAATGGTCCCGGTATAGCCCTCCTTGAATATCTCGGGCCTTCTATACGGCATGATCGTGGTGGCTATCGCTGAGAGGAACCACCTGACAGCCACAGCCGTGACCGAGGTTATAGCGTAGAAGAGCGGCCCATATTCTGGCAACGCTAGGATGAATATCATTGCTATGGCGCCGGCCATAACCAGGATTATCGACCAGTGTGGTGTCCGGAACCTCTCATTAACCTCGGCGAGCTTTTCTGGGAAGAATCTATCGAATGCGAGGGCGAAGGCGATCCTTGATGGCACCATTATGTAGACAGGGATACCGTTCATTACCCAGAGGGGCACGGCTAGGGTTATTATCACGGCGAGTATTGGGGCCCAGCCGCCGAAGAGTGATGCTATGAACACGGCCCAAGTCGGCGTCTGAACAGGGTTTATTTTGAGCTGACTATAAGCTGCCTCAGTATGCATCACATAGTTATAGGCCGAGAAGAACTCCCTAAACCCTAAAAGTGTCAGGGATGAGATTGAGAGATAGTAAGCGAAGACGAGTATGATCGCGCCGACGACTCCTAGGAGGAAGTTCCTTTTCGGCCTATCTATCTCGCCAGCCATATAATTGGCGTACTCCAGGCCCCAGAAGGCATATGCCGAGATCACAATGCTTATTGAGAGCGTTACTCCGAGCGACCATGGGCCCGGCCAGCCCCATGCAGATGGATTACCAGCGACTGATGCGATATACCCCCTCCAGCCGGTCGCCTCCGCGACCTTCATTATCTCGTCATAGGCCCCAGCGCCATATGTCATATCCCATAACTGCTTGACCTGAGCGGGTGATAGTGTCGCCGCATATACCGCCCCGGCTACCGTGACTATCCCAGCCGCTAGCGCTATCACGAAGAGCGCATTGACTACGTACTTGTAGACCTTGACGCCGAGCAGGCTGATAATCCCAAATACCAGCACGTATATGAGCCCGATGACGACGGATGCCGTTGTATCGGTGGAGAGCCATTCTCCCAGCGCGACTAGGCCGCTGTTATGTGTTGCAAGACCTATCTGGATTATGGCGCTGCCCCAGAACCATGCCATGAAGAAGGATAGAGCGGCGACAATCCAAATGTGGACGCCGAAGACCAGTAACGCCTCCACGTATCCGAGCAGCGGGTGGAGTATCCTCGAGATGCCAACATAGTCTGAAGCCGTCCGGGGCATGGCCATAGTTAGCAGGACCACCGCGAAAGCTGCTAAAACCATTATAGTCCCGCCAATGAGCATCGCCAACGGTATGTTCGCTCCAGGAGCATAGTAGCCCTGCCTAGCGGTGAATAGGTAGAAGCCGTCAGCTATAACATAGTTCGCCGCCATAGCCATCACGGAGAAGGCGCCGATTTCCTTAACCAGCCCCGAAGTTTTCCTAACGAAAACTATCTCGTCGGAGCTCACGATTCTGAGCCGCCGCCACCCATATATAAGAATTTTACAAAAACCTAGCAATTATGAAAGATTCTTCAGCAAAGGATCATTCTCTTTAAAAGTTAATTAGCTCGCTGGGAAAAGGTGAATCACTATGGGTAAGCTGGATGAGGTAATTGAGGCCGCTAGAAGGAATAACATCCAGCTTGTCAGATTCATCTATGTTGGGCTTGATGGCGTCTTGAGGGCGAAAGCATCATATGTTGATGAGCTTGAGGATCAGCTCGTTCACGGCATAGGTTTGACGATGGCAATGCAATCCTTCACAGCCTTGGACACTATCTTGGCCGAGCCGAGATTTGGTCCCGAATCAGAGGACATCTTCCTAGTCCCGGATCTCGAGACATTCTCCCCGATACCATACTCCCAGGGGCAGGGTAGAGTAATCTGCGACATGAGAATGAGGGATGGGAGCGAGTGGGACTTCTGCACACGTAGCCTCCTAAGAAGGCTCCTGAGGAGATATCGGGAAGAGCTTGGGCTAATCTTCCAGAGCGCCGCCGAGATAGAGTTCTATATATTGAGGCAGGTAGCCTTGGACAGAGTTGAGCCTGTGGATTGGGCAAAATGCTTCTCAACGGTTGGATATGATACTCTCGGGGACATCGCTCTAGAGATAATTAATGCTCTCAAGGCCTCTGGGATATCGGTCTCAAGGTTCATCAAGGAGTATGGCCCAGGGCAGCTGGAAATAGTCATGAAGCACAGGGATGCTCTGAGGGCTGCAGACGACGTGGTGGTTTTGAGGGATGCGGCAAAGGGTATAGCGGCCAAGCACGGCCTAGTAGCCACATTTATTGCGAAGCCATTCGACTGGCATGCGGGAAGTGGGATGCATCTCCACATAAGCGCCCTAGACGAGAAGACTGGGAGAAACATCTTCTACAGCAAGAACGATGAGAGAGGGCTAAGTCTCTCCAAGACAGCATACCACTTTATAGGCGGAATACTACATCACATGAAGTCCCTATCGGCGATAGTCGCTCCAACAGTAAACTCCTACAAGAGGCTGATTCCGGGCTCTTGGGCGCCATCAAACATATGTTATGGATATAATAATAGGTCGGCGGCGATAAGAGTGCCGACCACCAAGGCTGGTAAAGAGGAGAGCAACATCAGGATAGAGTTCAGGACTCCGGATCCCGCGGCAAATCCATATCTGGCACTAGCGGCGACGATAGCGGCTGGAGTGCATGGCGTAAGGGAGGAGATCGACCCGGGAGATCCGGTGAACGTCGACGCCTACAAGCTCCCCGAGGAGGAGAAGGCTAGGAGAAATATAGAGCTCCTCCCAAGAAGCCTTGACGAGGCGTTATCATACCTCGACCGAGACCACTATCTCAAAGCGGAGCTCGGCCCAGACCTCGTGGACGAGTACATCAAGATCAAGAAGGTTGAGTGCGACGCGTATAATAAGTATGTGAGCCCATGGGAGATCAGGAACTATGTCCCAGCATTCTAGGATTAGAGAAATTCTGAGCACGCTGAAGGATGTTGATGCTGAGAAGATACTTCGGAACATTGGGGACAGGATTAGGGTGTACCCGACGCCACGTTACCTCGAGGTCCACAAGGAATATGTCAGCGAGCTTGATCAGAAAGAGAGCCTCTGCGGGGCGTTCGCCGTCGCCTACATCCTGAGAGGCATGGGATACAGGTTTCATAGGGGCGAGGTTGTCGATCAAGATTACGTCGCCTACATCGCGAGGGTGAATGTCGATCCCCGGGATCTGGAGAGGCTGAGGAAGCTTAAGCTCGAGGTTGCAAGGCTGCCGAGGGAGCAAGCTGAGGAAATAATAAGGAGGGATAGGGATATCTGGTACAGGTTTGATGATCTCCCGACGACGCTGAAGCCGCATGAGCTCGGTGCAAGCCCTGAAGGTGTCATCCATGCAATACACGAGATAAGCATGTTAGGGCTGAGGGCAATCCCCGTGAAAACCGTTAGCAGGACAGGGGACGAGTTCTTAACGGAGGAAAAAATGATGAACCTCCTAGATATTATTAGAAGATCTGAAGAATATGATGCGCAATTCATACTAAACTTGAACACGAGACACTTACTCGACTCGGAGAAGATCCCGAGGCTCTCGGAGAAGCTCCTCCTAGGAGAGAAGTTCCAGGAGATTTTCAGGGAGAGCGTCGGGCACTATATTGGATGCGGCGGCCTAATCGAGGTTGATGATAAATGCTTCCTAATACTCAGGGAGACGTATAGGAAATATGGCGTCCACTTGCAGCCGGCTGAGCATGTGAGAAAGGCACTTCTAAGGGGTGATGGGAGGGAAGGGGGTGTAATAATCGTGGTCCCCGCGAGCTTAGAGGAGAAGATTAGGGGAATATTGTTGGATAGGGGATTCAGGCTTGAGATATGGGATAATGGGAGCCCATTCATCCCATTCACCAGCCAATGAACCTCCTAACACTCTCCCTATCCACGCGATCCTTCTCAACATCGTCTAGCGCCTTCTCTAGGATCTCAAGCGCCCTATCTACCTCCTCGATGCCTATGGTTAGGGGCGGCGTGATCTCCACAACATTGGAATATGTTCCCACGTATGTTAAAAGAAGACCAAGCTCATAGGCCCTGTAGACAAGGGAGGCGGTCTCAAAGGTGGCGGGCATCTTCGCCCTATGATCCTTGACAAGCTCAACGCCGAGGATCATCCCCATCCCCCCTGACATCGCCTATCAATTGATGCTTCTCGGCGATCTCCTTAAGCCTCTCAAGTATGTAGTTGCCCATCTTAGAAGCCCTCTCGAGGAGCTTCTCCCTCCGGATCACGTTTATCGTGGCTAGTGATGCCGCGCAGCTAACGGGATGGGCGCTGCTCGTGAAGAGGTGGGCTGCTAGCGCCGCATCCATTATCTCCGCCCTCCCGACCACGGCGCTGAGCGGGAAGCCAGAGGCCATCGGCTTAGCCATTGAGATAACGTCCGGGGCCACGTCGAAGTGCTCGATGGCGAAGAACCTTCCAGTTCTTCCAAACCCAACCTTAACCTCATCCACGACCAGGCTTATCCCCCTATCCCTGCATATCCTGTAAAGCCTTGGGATGAACTCTAAGGGCGGGACGATCACCCCGCCATCACTTTGCACGGGCTCTATAATCACGGCGGCCAGATCCTCGGCAGGAGCGTTCCCCACAACATTATTCTCCAAGAAGTCTAAGCATAATAATCCACATTCAGGGTAGGTCTGTTTGAATGGGCACCTGTAACAAAATGGGTAGGGGCTTTGACAACATTCGGAAACCCGATGAACCTAGTCAGCGCCTTATGCCCTGACAAGCTCAATGCCCCCATCGTCTGGCCATGATAAGATCCTTGGAAACCGAGCATTCTCCTCCTCCTAGAGTAGACTGGCATTATCTTGTAGATTAGCTCGTTCGCGTCAGATCCAGTCAAGCCGAACCACACTTTCTTCTCGAAACTTCCGGGCGTTAGCTCCACGAGCCTCTCAGCAAGCTCTATCGCGACGGTATTTGGGAAAGTCGTGTGAGAGGAAAATACCAGTCTCTCCAACTGGCTCCTCACAGCCTCAATAACTTCCGGGTGATTATGCCCAAGATTCACCACCGCCCACTGCGACGAGAAATCAATATACTCCTTGCCATCCATGTCAAAGACCCTAGACCCTAAAGCCCTTTCCACAACAATCGGGTAGAATCTTATGCCGATAATCTTTCCAATTACGCGCTCTTCCCTTTTAAGATACTCAAGCGCCCTAGACATGATAATGGGCTGATCTCTGGGGGGTATAAATCTCTGCGAAAAGCTTGAGATGAGGGTGGAGGGAACCTAGAATCGGCTGCTTAAAAGTTAGAAAGGCTGGCTGGGCTCCGCATCACGGCTCTGGCCGCTATCCCCCGTTTAGTGAAGATTTTTTCATAGATGGGGCGATTATCTTAAGATTCTTCGGCGAGCTGGGGTAAGATTAATAAAAGTCCTAATAATGAGGTTATTAGGCTCGGTGTTGCTGGACGAGTTCTCCCTAAAGGTGCTGAGGACCGCGCTTGAGGTTGTTGAGGCAGCCCAGAGCAGGGGGATAATACTCAGGGTTCTCGGAGCCGTGGCAGCCTACCTCCACTGCAGCGAGAACGAGAGTGCGATCATGTTCTTCAGGAGCGTGGGCAGGGTTGATGGCGGGGTGCTCTTCACAGACGTCGACCTCATTGGATATAGCAAGCAGAGGAAGCAACTGGTAAGCCTCATGAGGGAGCTGGGCTTCGACGAGAACAGGGCCATAAACACGCTATTCGGCCACAAAAGGATGGTATTCTTCAGGGATGGTGTGAAGGTTGATATCTTTTTTGATAAGCTGGAGTTTAGCCATGATGTCTTCTTTGGGAACGAGCCGGGGAAGGGCAGGCTCGAGCTAGACTACCCAACCATAAGCCTAACCGACCTGCTCTTGGAGAAGCTCCAGATCCATCAGATAAACAAGAAAGACATAATCGATGTCATGGCGATTCTAATGACGCATGATGTTGATAATGCTAATGGGCGAGAAGTGATACATGCAGGATACATTGGGCGCATATTGTCAGACGACTGGGGATTCTGGTATGATGCACTTGAGAACCTGAGGAAGATTGAGAGCTTTGCGGGCAGATTCAGGGATGAGGGCTTGATAACGGCTGAACAGCATGCGATGATCCTCCAGAATATCGAGAAGCTCAGGTTTGCCATAGAAGGCTCTGAAAAGACGAAGAACTGGGTTAAGCGCGCCAAGACAGGGACATCCAAGCCATGGTATAGAGAGGTGGAGGATCTCAGCATTTAATAGTGTCATCGGGTGAAATATGCGGCTTAGGATGTGGGCCGCGTGAAGTTTAACTTATTTATCACAGCGTATGGCGCGTAGATCGGTGTCTCAACCTCCCACCAGAGTATCCAGTAGCGCTCCCCGCTCATCTCCCTAATATTCCTGAAGACCCGCACGATATTGTCACTTATTCTCAGACCCTTGACCGCTCCATCTATTCCACCCTTCCTTATCCTCAGCATCGCGTCTCTCGGGATCGTGGAAAAGTCACCGGTCCGGTAATTATGGTACCGGAGATACCAATCGTTTGTGACGAATATACCGTCATCTATGCTCGAGATCAGCTTATCGAGACTCCTGCTTCCGCCCTCAACTATGAGGTTGAAAGGATGTGGGACTATTAGGCCCGCGTTCGCCGTGGTTTCTGTATTGAATTTCTTAGCAGTTGCCGAGTTATGGAGATATGTCTTGAGGATGCCCCCCTCTATGAGAATGTTTCTCCTCGTTGGCAGACCCTCATCATCAAATGGCCTTGCGCCAGGCGTTCCGGGGATCGTCGGGTCATCGATTAGTGTGAATTTCCCCGATGCAACGCTCTCGCCAATCTTGTCGGCGAGGAATGATAGGCCGGATTCCACGTGAAATGCCGAATCATGTTCTCCAATTTCCTCGACGAGGTTCGCGAACGTCATTGGGCCTAGGAGCGCCTCATATGTCCCAGGCTCCGCCTCAGTGGGGTTTATGGCCATGGCCGCCAGCTCGCCCGCCCTCCTCCCAGTCTCCTCGGGCTTAAAGTCCTCCCGCCTAGCTGCTATCGAGACGAAGTGGCCGGCAGCATTATCGGATGCAAGCGCCCGGATCGAGAGCTCTATCATGGAGTCTTCATAGCTTCCACCAGCATCGCCGCTCGTCAATAGCCAAGTCCTTCCACGTGTATAGACAAGGCTCCCCGCAGTCCTCTCAGCCCCAGCGGATAAGGCGGCGTTTATCGCAGCATTAACCGAGTCAATTAGCATATCCGGGTCTCCGCGCATCCTAGATCCCTTCAGCAATTTTTCATCATACTTGAACGGCCCCCTTGGTAGCGGGGCATATGTGTCTGATGGTGGCGCAAGTCTCGCTAGCTGTATGGCGTGCTCCAAGGCCTCTCTCGCCCTCTGCATGTTAAGTCCTTCGATGGATGTCGCAGCCCTTTTTCCCTCGATCGCGACGAATATATCGATGCTGCCTACAATGCGGCTCTCAGCCGATACAATAGTGTTGTTGGCGAACTTTATCATGTGCTCTCGGCCAACGTAGACTTCAACTACGGCATCAGTTGCACCGCGCCTAAGGGCCTCTGAGACGATATGCTTGCAGATCTTTTCCGGCTCCAAGGTCTGCAGATCATCCTTGAGGCTGAGAAAATAAAGATTGCGCGAAGAGAATTAATGTGGGAGGATGAAGATTCTATACAGGAGGACTGTTGGGAGAATCATTCAGCGATATCGCCGAGCTAGTGTTAAGTTGTCTGAGAGCCGGAAGCACTAGCGTGAAGTCTATAAGTTTTCATGGAGCAATAGCCCTCGGATACGAGAATGAGCCCTATTATGTCTTAGTCGTCTTGGAGGGATATTCTCCGCCGAGATTTCAGAGGCTTAAGGAATGCATTCAGGCAGATCTGGTGGTCACAATCGGTGAGGAGAATTTTAAGGGAGATTGCGTGGATGAAGGGCTCGGCGGGGCGATAGCGTCGCTCCTACTCTTCCCATATAAGACCATGTTGGGAGACCAGGTCCTAGATGCTGCGGAGGTGGAATACAAGAGGCATGTGGTATTGGAGTCGCTCCAGAACCTAATTCTCGATTATAAGCTCGCCTCAAGCCATCTCCTGATAAAGGCGGAATACTTTCTCTTTGACAAGCTCAGGAAGATCTCTGCAATACATCTACCGGTAAGAAGGCTCGTGAAATCCTGCTTTCATGATCACTTGTCCGAGTCTCTTAGGCTCGTTCTCCCCGGATATGAGCATGCTCTAGACGACCTCGTCTCCCAAGGCATCCTAGTGAGAAGGGGTGAACGCTATTCGCCAAGCGAGGAATATGTGTTCTCAACATTATCTAAGTCATCGGCTTTCCTGAAGCTCTCGAGGGAGCTGGAGCATTCCTTCAAGTTATATCTCAGTGCAAGTTTATCATCACCTATAGAGCCTCTTAAGGAGCTTGCACTCGACCCGATGATTCTTAGACCCGTGAAGCTCCCGGAGCCGTCGAGATATGTTGAGAGGGAGACGGCGTTAGGCCCCCAGCCCCTCAACGTGGAGCTAGGGCTCAGGGACTTCGTTGAGACATTCTATGGTGTTAAGCCCGAGAGGATCAGAATCAGGAGGGCGGCGAGCGCCCTCAACTCCGCCTACATAATCGAGTTCCCGATGGATGGCTCTCGGATGAGGATCTTCGCGAAGAAGTATCTCAACTGGACGGATTTCAAGTGGGTGGCAGCCTGGCTGTGGGCCGTAGGCGTCAAAAACTTCTCCCTTCTCGCCTCCATCAGAATGGGCAACGAGATATACTTCGCGAACAAGCTTATGGAGCTCGGCTTTAACACCGCCGAAATATTACACGTGAACTGGTCCGGGAGAATATTGTTCCAGAGATTCGTGGAGGGTCTCGACCTAGCAAGAGCTCTAAGAAGCTCCCCTGATGAGGTTCTCGTGACGCATGGCCGGGAGATCGGTATGCTTCTCGCCAGGCTCCATGAGAACGGCATATGCCTCGGAGACTGCAACCCCTCAAGTTTCATACTCGCGGCGGATGACAGAATCTATATCGTCGACCTAGAGCAATGCTCTTACGACGATTCGTATGCATGGGATCTGGCCGAGCTGCTATACTATTCGGCTAGATACCTGAAACCCGAACAGGAGGACATATTTCTCTCCAGCATAATCAGAGGATACACGGAGGTCGGGGACATCAAGGTTGTTAAGGAGGCCATGGATCCGAAATACGCGAGGGTCCTAGCACCACTCATACTTCCACGAAACCCATCAGAATTTCGCGAAAAGATCATGCAACTGGCTAGGAGATGAGCGGGAGAAAGATACTCGAATACAAGATAGGCTCCGGGTCAGTTAGGATAATTGTTGATCGTAAAGTGTATATGCCGTCGGCTGCGACCCTCTGCCTCGCCAAGAACTTATATGTGGAGAAGGGGTCTAGGGTGCTGGATCTCGGGACTGGCTCGGGCCTCCTAGCAATCCTCGCATCAAAGCTCGGCGCCGGCGAGGTCGTTGCCACGGACATCTCACCTAGAGCTCTTCAAACAGCCAGGATAAACGCGATGCTGAACTCCGTGGATAACGTGGATTTCAGGCTGGGCTCGCTTTATGAGCCGGTTAGAGGTGATGTCTTCGACCTTATAATCTCGAACCCGCCGATGACGCCCTCAAAGAATCCCCTACCACGCTATACATGGGGAGGCCCTGATGGCAGGAAAGTTCTTGACGAAGTTATCCGGGGAGCGCCAAGCCACCTGAGAAGCGGCGGCCGGTTAGTAATTCCAGTGATTTCGCTCATCGGAATAGGGAAGACATATAGGCTGATGCTGAGCTCCGGGCTCAGGGTCAGGCTACTCGACTATTTCGTGCATCCATTTGGAAAGAGGCTCACTAGGTTGTTAGATTACATCTCAAATCTTTCAGACGCGGATTACATATATGATTTATTTGGGAGGCCTTGTTGGAGGCTCCTAGTTTTCGAGGGGGTTAAGAGCTGAGTATCTCATTGGCCGCCCGCTTGAACTTCTCAAGTCCATCGATTATATGATCCTCCGAGACGGAGAAGCTCATCCTGATGTATCCCTCACCATATGATCCTAGTGCTGTTCCATGTAGGAAGGCGACGCCATATTTCTCTATTAGCATCATCACGAATCTCTCCGTGTCCATTTTCAACTTGTTGAGGAGCTTGCTGACATCTATCATCATGTAGAATGATCCCTTAGCTTTCGCGAATCTTATTCCATCAACCTCCGAGAGCAGCTTAACCGCGATATCCCTCCTCCGCTCATAGCCTCTCTGCATCTCATATACGGGCTCTTGGGGGCCTGTGAGGGCGGCAAGGGCGGCCCATTGGGATATCGAGCTCGGGCATGAGGTCATCACGTTCAACAGCTTGAACACTGTCGTCATCAGCTCCTCCGGGATGAGCGCATACCCTATCCTCCACCCTGTCATCGCATATCTCTTGGAGAATCCATCTGCTATTATCAGCCTATCTAGAGACCCCTTAATCGAGAGCGGTGAATGGTGTTTCTCACCATTATAGAGGAATGGCCTATAGATCTCATCGGAGAGTATGTAGAATCCATGATCCTCTGAGAGGTCCACGAGTGCCTTGACATCCTCCCTCCGCATTATGGAGCCACATGGATTATGCGGCGTATTGATCACGACGAGCCTTGTCCTAGAGGTTATGAGCTCCGCGATTCTATTAACGTCAATCTTAAACTCATCCTCTATCGTGAGCCTGTAGGGTATGGGCTTGGCCCCAGCGAACCTGGCCGCGGCCTCGTACTCCGGGTATCCGGGATTCGGGTAGAGGACCTCATCACCCTCCTCTAGTATGGAGAGCATGGATGCTAGAATCGCTTGTTTGCATCCATTCGCCACGACAACATTCTTCTCCCAGTCTATCTCGACGCCATAATCCTTCTTTACGCTCTCGGCTATCGCCTGCCTTAGCTCTGGAATTCCGGTTGTCGGCGTATAATGGGTCTTACCTTCCCTCAAAGCTCTTATCGCCGCCTCCTTGATATGTTCCGGGGTATCATAGCCTGCGTCGCCGATCTCTAGGTGGGCAACCCTCCTTCCCGTGGCCTCGACTTTTTTGGCCGCGGCTAGGACCGCGAAGGCAGCCTCAGCCTCCACACCATGAAGTCTCCTAGGAAGCTTGTACCCCGCCATTTTTAGGAATGAAACGTAAAATGATCACATAAAAAGTTTAATCGCGGGAAGCCCACAAGAGCGGCGGGAGATTGAGCAATCAAGATGCTCTCCAAGGATATTCAGGGGAGATTCGAGCCCTCCTAGAAGGAGCAGGAGTAGAGGTTGGGGATGAGGTGGAAATCCGGGCGGGAGACGAGGTTTACCGTGGGATACTGATGTCAAGATATGAGCTCGCGGATCCCGGATACATAGTCATAAAGCTCCCAAACGGGTATAATATTGGGATAAGCGCCTCTAGGGTTACCTCTATCAGGAGGGTGGCTCCAGCGGCTAAGCCGAGGTTCACCCCGCCCCCGAGACCGCCGCAAAAGCCGGGACTACCCAAGGTTGTGATAGTGAGCACCGGCGGCACTATAGCCAGCAGGATAGATTATAGGACTGGCGGAGTTAGGGCGGCGCTCACCGCTGAGGATCTACTCTCAATAGTCCCCGAGCTCGCCGAGCTCGCGGATCTTGATGCGCGGATACTGTTCTCGATATATAGCGAGGACATGGCGCCGGATCATTGGAACATAATGGCAGCTGAGGCCGATAAGCTGATCCGGGGAGGCGCTGAGGGGGTGGTGATAGCCCATGGGACTGATACTATGGGATACTCGGCCGCGGCGCTGAGTTTCGCGCTCCAGAAACCCCCGGTCCCCGTGGTCTTTGTTGGTGCTCAGAGATCTTCTGATAGGCCCTCGAGCGATGCGGCCACAAATCTTATCGCGGCGGTCAGGGTTGCTGGTCACGCGCCGTTCGCGGAGGTCTGCGTCTCGATGCATGCATGGCACTCCGACACCGTAATAGCGATCCACCGGGGGGCACGGGTAAGAAAACTTCACACGAGCAGTAGGGATGCATTCAAGTCCGTAAACTCTGAGCCTATAGCATATGTCTCCGGAGGCGAGATAAAGATCAACGTGAGAAACCTAAACCCGCGCGGGTCGGGGGATTACAGATTTGAGCCAGGATTCTCCAAGGATGCCGCCCTCATCAAGTTTTACCCGGGGATGCCGCCCGAGATCCTGGAAGCCATCCACAACCTCGGCATCCGGGGGATTATACTGGAGGGAACGGGACTAGGCCATGTTGCTAACAAGCTAATACCAACGATAAGAAGGCTCGTGGATGAGGGCGTCTTTATCGGGATGACGTCGCAATGCATCTTTGGTAGGATAAATATGAGGGTCTATG
>Ga0209225_1000813_pt1 | contig 33393 bp, 32 predicted proteins | sample WasSprMetagenome_FD_184732 | JGI IMG/M metagenome (GOLD analysis project Ga0209225, IMG submission 184732) | Sulfidic aquatic microbial communities from Washburn Spring, Yellowstone National Park, USA - WS (SPAdes) (version 3) | ecosystem: Environmental > Aquatic > Thermal springs > Hot (42-90C)... | reverse complement strand
CCAGGCATAAAGGAACCGATATCCAAAGCGATCCATCATACACACAACACTACAACAAATCAAGACCGAACTCAAAAAATCCTGACCACCTGATAAAAAACCAACTACCACCAATCAGATATGAGCGTTTTTTAATTATTTCTTATTTGTTTGTCTATTCCCAATATCCGACTCCTAGGCATTTTGCAAGTCTTATTACGTTCTTCTCATCTTCTTCATTCAATCTATTAGATTGAAACTTCTCGCTAAAGTAAATGTAATCTGCAATGCTACGCTTATCACCTATCTTTGCAAAAACCAGCTTTGGATGCTCAAGGTCTTTGCTATAAGCTGCATTCGTTAAGATTATAGCTTGGTCTATTTTTCCATGCTCTACTATCTCTAAAGTATCCTCTATCTCCTGTCTTGTCAAGCATTCCTTTTCTGTTATCTTAACATTTACAACAACTTTTCTACCATCTTTTTCCTCTAGGTATAAATCTGCCAAACGGAAACTTTTTGAGCCTCCTGGTGTATCTATTCTCCTTGAAGCTCCATGGGCATAAAATATTGCGCCTTTCATGAACAAATATTTTCCTAAATCTCTTATAGCTCTTGTTAAATTGTCTGAGATCTCTTCATAAGTCTTCGTACTAGTTTTTATTATTCTAAAGTAATCAGGAATGGGTATACGCATTAAGCTATCCCTTAACTCTGCATTAGGTCTAATTCTAATTATAGCACCTATGAGATGGTCTTCCCTTATCCTCTCGCTACCTTTGGCAATTTCAAATGCTTCCCGCATTAGAGCAAGGATATCCCTAAGGTTGTTCATACCAAATTCACTAAAAGCATACTTTATGAGGTTCTTTAATTCCTCACCATCCTCTTTACTAATTACTGCATTATGAAACTTCAGATACTCTTTTATAATATCCCAGATTTCTTCAGGATCATCAGGTTGCGCTAAAAAGTATGTGAATGGTGCTTTTTGAAGACGATCAGCAAGAGAAGGATCTGCATTGCATATCTCTTCCATTACTTCAGACCTTAGAATCGTAACTAGAACAACGCCTGGAGGTTTTTCGTTTATTATGGCCTTTAATCCATCCATCAAAGATTTGTTAGCAGATATCTCATCTACTTCTATAAGTAAAACCCTACCTATATTACATGAGACTCTAGTAAGACCTTTTAGTTTCCTTAAAGCCTCGTTAAAATCTTTAGCCTCCAAGAACCAGTTTAGATTTTCTGATAGAATGTTAAGAACTGATTCAAATGCATCATCAAGCATATCTGAAAAGGCTTCTCTCAAAGCATAGGTATCAATGCTTCTTCTCTTTTCTATGACTTCTTTAGCAATTCTAGTAGGTCTTCTCCTAAATATTCTATCCCTTATGCCTATTCTTAGCACTTTCCTTGCACTCTTATCCCCTCTTTCAGCTCTATCCCCTATATTTAGAACTATTTTATTACGCAATTCATGAAAGAAGCCTTCGCCTAATTCTTTTATTATAGATAAGTAAATGTTCTGAAGGTCTTTTGGCTCTATTCTTGTTAGATCAATATATGCACAATCAAACTTATCTCTTAAGATCTTCATGTGAAGGGCAAGATGAGTCTTCCCTGTTCCTAAGGGTCCTACAATGTTCACTATGCTAAAATTCTTCTGCCCCTTAAGCATTGATTCTTTTAACTCATTAACACAGATCAAGATTCTTTCTTTAATTTCCTTCCACCTTCTACCACCCAGAACTTTTGCAGCCGTTAAACTTGGAGTTGGTACATGAGAAAAAGGGTTGATTTTTAACCCATAAGGATATTCTATCATTAATTGAGACAATTCACGATTCTTTTCTTATAATAATTCTAATGTATAAAGCTCAACAATTTTCAACAATTTGGTTAAATGCTCATCATAATTTATCCTTATTAACAACTTTCTAAAAGGTCGAAAAGGTAACTGCTTTGGAAGAATCGATGTTAGAAGAAGGTGGATTGTCCATTGCTGGTGGCGCATTAACGATCGTTGCAGCATTTCTTGCTCTTATTATGGGAAATAATGTTATCTCGTTTTGGTTCTCGGATTTTCTTTATACTATTATCACTTGGTGGTTATCGATCATTGGCTTCGCCTTTGGAATAGCTTCTGGAGCTCTCATGGTAAAAAAGAGATCCTTTGCCTTGACAGTAGTAGGAATGGCCGTATTGCTGATAGTCGGCATTTTACCCCTTATATGGAGCTTCATCTACATTGAAGAGTTTCTACGATATTTATGGACCAGAATGTTATACATCTATGGAGTTCCTATCATTGTTTTATCTGCTTTAAGTATTGTCTTCGCTGTAGCTTCAAGGAAGAGGTTTACATAATCTCAATTGCATACAGATCCATTCGTAGCGAAGCTCTCCTAAAGAAGATTATAGTAAAGATTATTACTTAATTAAAATTGAACAAAAATTTGATTAAGTAAGCTCCAAGAATTAAGCAATAAAGAAAAGATATCAAACTATAATAATCCCGCTCTTAGATTCTTACTAATATTCATAATTTGTAAATCTTTTCACAGATTTTATATAAAAATACCCAATTTTTCCTTCACAAAGCTTTCAATTTAACTCATAATGAAAATACTCTTGAGATTTCAAGAATTTTCCCTATCCATTAACAAATCTAAAACCAATTGATACCATCTAGGACCTACTTCTCTAACTATTCTTGCCTTCAATATTTTATAATTTAATTTCAATCTCTTATTGACTTCACTTTTAGCTTTCTCTACTAAATCTTCATCTTTAAAGGCATGGACATGTGTGTAGTAATGAATGATACCTTTTGACTTCAGAGCCGATAAAGCAGCATCAATATAATCAATGGCTTTCTCTGGTAACGGCATCAAAACTCTATCAGCAATCCCCTTTAAAGAATTCTCGATGATTACTCTTGCATCTCCTAAAAAGGGAATTACTCTATCGGAAACCTTGTTCAACTTTATGTTTTCTAACATTAAATCATAAGCATCTGGGTTGATATCTATGCTGTACACTATAGAGTTTGGTTGATGCTTTGCTATTAAGATTGAAAAGGAACCTACGCCAGCGAACATATTCACTACAACCTCTCCATTCTTTACACTTTTTGCTATTCTGATCCTTTCTGTCGATAGCCTTGGGGAGAAGTAGACTTTTGCTAGATCGACCTTGAATATGCATCCATACTCTTTGTACAATGTTAATGTTTTTTTCTCTCCTAATACATGCTCTAACTCTCTTGTTCTGTAATCTCCTGATATAGGGGTAACTTGCCTTAGAACGGTCTTTACTGAATTTATGTTGTCCATTATTGCTTTAGCTATTATGAACTTCTTATCCAAAAGAGAACTAGGAATCTTAATTATGGCTATATCTCCAACTACATCAAAGCTTCCATACAGTTGCTTAATTTCATCAATAGTCAAAATACTCTCTAAAGCTTTCTTTAGCATCTTCGTCAACGACAGCACCCGTTTTTATAATCAAAATGTCTTGCTCAAATAAATACTGTAACAATTATTCGATTAGTGTAATTTTTTGATTAAGTTCGTCTGATTCAAAAACGGATTTCATTATAAAAATTATGGTAGGATTAATCTCCAAATTCTGTATCTAAGATGCATTTTATGTAGGCTATCGTTATGAATATCTTGTATAACATTTACCAGCCTTTTTACCTATGATTATCTTTCTAAACAACCATAAAATAAAAAATTTAAATATGCAAAAAAGCATTTTTAGTGCAAAATGAAAAATAAAATCAGGGCCATAGCACCCGTAATAATCGCACTTATTCTTATAGTTGTGATAATCGTTGCAGGTGTTATCGTTTACTTTGTTGCATTTGCAACAAAGCCTAGTCCAGGACCTGGTCCTGGACCTGGACAAGGATTTCAGATAAGTAAGATAGAGAATTATGGCGACTTAGTTGATTATGTGACACATATAAAATATCGATGGACTTTATATGAAGGGGGCGAAACAAGCATCGGTGTCATCACCTTCGATGACTTAGGTGATGAGACTGTAAATGGATATCTTTGTAGAAAATTCAATTTATTGATAGAGAGTAATGGGGATATTAATGAAATTAGTGGCTGGGTCCTGAAGTCTGATTGGACGACCTTAAAGAAGTTGATATATGATGGCACTCCTGTCCCTGAAGAATACTTATCAATGTATGCTGGACTAATAGAATCCGTCGTATTCTTGCCTTATGTTACTTTCTTTGGCTGGAATATTGATTGGACACAAGTTACTTCAGAAATAGGTACTTTAACATCTATAGGTTCAGAGTCTAGGATTTATGGTGAGACTACTCTAACGGTTTATAAATGGCGTTTCACACCGAACCCAATTTATGAACCGTTAAAAGATGTTAGTAGCATAGAAGTGTGGCAGGGTCAGATAGGTAGTTACTATTTATTAACATACTTTGATGAAACAAAAAAGGATGGAGATTACACCAGATTCGAACTTCTAGAATTCACACCTTAAACCTCACTATTTATTTTTTAGTTTCATCGAATTGTAATTAAGGAGCTTATAACGATGGGGAACAGACAGATCTACATAACCGTTTTAATCATAATTTTCACGATTCAAGCCCCTATTTCTCAAACTCAACCTTCCATAAATCTTCAAGGCTTAACTTGGAATCATACAACTATCACTGTGTTAATAGTTCCTCAGAACCAGCAGTCTTGGTGGAATCCATCTTATCTTAACGCTACTATACGCGCCATAAATGTATGGAATAATGCAATACTTAATTTCTCATCATCCTATGATTCTCGGTTTTTTTATTTATCTCAGATAAGAATGGTTTATTCTATAAGCCAAACAATAGAACCTGGTTTTGACATATATATAACTTGGCAAGAAGAGTACGCTGGCACAAACACCCTTGCCACATCTCAACCTTTTGTCCAACTACCTTGCACAATCATAAACAATACGATAACTTTGGGGGCCAAAACCAAAACATATATTCTAAACGAAGTTGACATGCAAAATATTGCCACTCATGAATTGGGCCATGCATTAGGCTTAGGTCATAGCAATTACGCTGGTGACATAATGTATCCACAATACACGCCAAGAGGGAATATAATCGCTCTTTCTACACTAGATCTTTATGGAATATCCATAGTTTTTGAGTGGCTTTCCCGTTATCCCCAAATACCAAACATATGCCCATCAAAAGCCTCAATTACATTACCATCCTATATTTCATATGAATATTTACCAATATCCTATGAGAATTTACCACCCCAAACTCCTCCATATACTATCCTAGATTATATTCTTGGAATTCTAAGCTCACCTTATGTGACTGTTTTCTTGCTTTTATTGGCGATATTACTAGTCATCTTAGCAGTTGTCGTTGGGAAAGCCATAGGTAATCAAACGACTTTTGAAGATAATATATCTCAAAACAAGCTGAGATCCTTTAGTTCATGATAAGATCTTGATGGAATCATAAATTCTAAAAGTATGTTTATATAGCTTAAGTAACATATAAAGTTGGATAAGGATGGCCAAGTTTAAGTGTCTGATCTGTGGAGAAATTTTCGATACCGACGCGGAAGAAAGCAAGCTTCATATGCAGATGAAACATGAGATGGGCCTATTTGAAGCCATGTGGTTACAAAAAGTTGAGAGAGTTAAAGAAGAATAAATTAGTGAAAATAAGCAACAATTCAGAGAAGCGATATATCCCATAATTTTTCAATTAAACCTTTAATAAGACAGAAAACAAGTTTAACTTGATGTATGGAGGATATAAAGGCAAGATACTTAGAGTGAATCTGACAGATTCCAAAGTGTCTTTTGAACCGTTAAAGGAAAATTACACAAAGAAATTTTTAGGAGGCTCAGGAATTGCTGCAAAGATTTTATTTGATGAGTTAGACCCTCACGCAGACCCTTTAAGCCCTGAAAACAAACTTGTACTCATGACAGGCCCTTTGACTGGAACTTTAGCTCCAGGTTGTGGAAGGTTTGTCATAGCTTCTAAATCTCCGTTGACAGGAATATGGGGAGAGGCAGGGTCTGCTGGCTATTGGGGTCCAGAGCTCAAGTTTGCAGGTTATGATGGCATAATAGTAGATGGAAGATCGGAAAATCCTACTTATCTTTGGATAAACAATGAGAATGTAGAATTAAAGGATGCTAAGCATTTATGGGGAAAGGATACCATAGAAACTGAGAGAATTTTAAAATCAGAGTTAAAGGAGCCAAAAGCAAGGATTTTAACAATAGGTCCTTCAGGTGAAAAGTTAGCAAAAATAGCTTGTATAGTTACAGAAGGAGGAGTGGCAGGTAGGTGTGGACTTGGAGCAGTTATGGGCTCAAAGAACCTGAAGGCTATAGCTGTAAGAGGAGATGGGAGAATCGAGGTTGCTGATGAAACTAGTTTTCATTATTTAGTAGAAGAGATTTCTTCTATTATAGAAAAAAACCCAAGGACGAAGAGCTTAAGAAGTTACGGTTCAGCTGGAAGCATGGAAGGTAACGAGGCTGTAGGTGATGTTCCTATTAAAAATTGGATGGTTGACTCTTGGCCCGAAGGTGCTAAAAAGTTATCGGGGCAATACATGGCTAAGACTATTCTGAAGAGACCGATTACATGCTTTGCATGTCCTATAGCCTGTAAGAGAGAGATTGAGATAAAGTCTGGTCCTTACGCTGGGATTAAGGGTAAGGGTCCAGAGTATGAGACATGTGCCTCTTTTGGAACCTTATTATTAATTGACGATATAGAGGTTGTAGCTAAAGCTAATGATCTATGCACAAGATACGGTATAGACACTATATCATGCGGTAGTGTCATAGCTTTTGCTTTTGAATGCTATGAGAGGGGTTTGATCACAAGTGAAGATACTGGAGGAATTAATCTTTCATGGGGAGATCATGAATCCTTCTTAAGGATGATAGATATGGTTGGAAAAAGAGAAGGCATAGGTTTCATTCTAGGAGAGGGTGTAAAACTTGCATCAGAGAAGATTGGCAAAGAAGCTGAAAAGTTTGCAATTCATGTGAAAGGATTGGAGATGCCTATGCATGACCCAAGAGCATACAAGAGCTTAGCATTAGGATATGCTACCTCTAATCGTGGCGCTTGTCATCTTCAAGCAGCTTCTCACTGGGTTGAGAGGGGAACTCTATTCCCTGAGCTTGGTTTAGAAGAGAAGCCAAACAGGTTTACATCTGAAGGAAAAGCCAAGATGGTAATAGACATGCAAAACTTTATGGCAGTTATAGACTCTCTTATAATCTGCAAATTCGCTCTTACATGTGGATATACATTAAATCATTTGTTAAAATTAATAGAAGCTGTGATAGGATGGAAAATTACCAAGGATGAATTCATAAGAATTGGAGAAAGGATCTTTAATATTAAAAGACTATTCAACAATAGGTTAGGAATCTCTAAAAAGGATGATAGTCTACCAGAAAGAATCAACAAGCCTCTATCTGAAGGAATAAAGCACAGTAGCCCAGACCTTGATTTAATGCTGGATGAATACTATAAATTGAGAGGATGGGATGAAGAAGGAAAGCCCAAGCCTGAAAAACTAAAGGAGCTCGAGTTGTGAGGGAATTATATGATAAAGGCACAAGTAAGATTATTAGGCGATCTAAGAGAAGCCATGGGAAAGGAGAAATTAGAGATAGAATTATCAAGTAATTTAAGCTTAAAGGAATTAATAGAAGATAAATTGCTAAGATACGAAGAATTAAAGGATCATTTGATCGATCCTACAACAAAAAAAATCAGAACAGATATCATAATATTGATAAATGAACGTTCGGTAGAGGGTTCCATTGAATCTGAGATAGTTAAAGATGGAGATATCATAACACTTGCTCCTGTAGTTGCAGGAGGCTAAATTATAGAGTTATACTGAACTCATAGGGCAATAAGTTTTAATGTAATAAAATTAGTTAAGCACATATATGGAATTAGAAGATTGGTATTCTTGGTACAATAGAATTGCCTCAGCTCTTAAGCTTGATAGGCATGAGGATCAAAGGGCTACAGATATTCTTAGTGATCTGATCCAAAACAGATCCATAGAACCATATGAGATCAGAACTATTATTTATAATAAGCCAGCATTGGTATTTGGTGCTGGTCCTTCTTTAGAGGATGATATTCAAAGAATAGAAAAGGTTGGATTGTTTGACAAATTCATCACGATAGCAGCTGATGGCGCAACATCAGCCCTTCTTGATGTAGTGAATAGGGTCCCTAGCATAATAGTAACAGACCTTGATGGAAAGTTTGAGGATTTGCTATCAGCTAATAAAAAAGGTTCACTAATGGTAGTTCATGCCCATGGCGATAATATACCACAGCTTTTGGATTATGTCCCAAAATTGGATAAAATTTTAGGCACAACCCAGGTAGAGCCAAGACCAAGGGTATATAACTTCGGAGGTTTTACGGATGGTGATAGGGCAGTCTTTCTTGCTGTAGCTATGGGCGCAAAAATAGTTTCATTGGCTGGGATGGATCTAGGCAAAATCATAGGAAAGTATTCTAAGCAATACGTGAGATCTTATAATAGAAAAATGCTCAAATTAAAGTTTTGTAAAGAGTTGCTGGAATGGCTAGCTTTAAGAACCAAAACTGATCTTTACAACCTCACAAGCCATGGGGAGAGGATCAATGGCTTTATAGATGTAACCCCAGAACACATTAAACAAATTTCCTAGATCGTTTTTATCTAAATCCTTTTATTCTGTAAAAAGCTAATCTAAACTGATAGCTATACTGCTTAAAATTTATCTCACCTTACCTCTTACGAGCGATGCAAATATACCCATAAAACAAAGAATGGCAAAGATGATAAATGCTACTTCAACGCTCATCAAAAAGGAATTATAATATTTAGGGGTAATCTGAACTCTTCCAATATAAATAGCAAATATTAGCATAACGATACCTATGCTAAGGGTTTGACCAATCAATCTCATTGTCCCGAGCATTGCAGAGGCTACTCCATAAAACTTCTTTTCAACAGAACTCATAACTGCATTTGTGTTAGGAGATGAGAAAAGGGCAAAACCAAGACCGAGAAGAATCAAACTAAATACTATGAAATCTAAAGCTGTCTTTTCATTCAAGAAGGTGAGAAGGGAAAGTCCGATTGTTGTCAAAGCCATTCCTATCGAGGCTACTATTCTTGGCTCTATCCTATCCGATAGCCAACCAGCGAATGGTGAGAAAATAGCTTGGATGATAGGTTGAGATACTAAGATTAAACCTGCGCCTTGAGGAGTAAGCCCCTTGATGTACTGTAAGTAAAGGCTTAAAAGAAAACTTACGGCGAAGGTTGCACTGTAGTTGATCAAGGCAGCTAGATTGGAGAAAGCAAAGACTCTGCTATTTCTAAAGAGATTTATATTCAAAACAGGACTTTTCACTCTCGTTTCCCACTTAACGAATGCCAGAATTCCAAAAATACCAATTAGAATTAGCCATGCACCTGACATTGCTGGTAAAAGAGAAAGACCATACATTACTGTTATTAGCATTAGACTGTAAATTGCTGAACCAGCAAAGTCAAACTTCTCCCCCTTTGCTTCAGCCCATTCTCCTCTTAACCTCCAGAAAACAAGAACAATTATTGTTAAGCCCAAAGGCACATTCACAAGAAAGATGCTCCTCCAACCAAGATGCTGAGTTAAGAAACCACCTAAAAACGGTCCTAGGGAAAGGCCAAGATAAACCGCAGTAACGTTTATTCCTAAAGCCTTTCCTCTCTCACCAAGAGGAAATACTGAAGTTAGAATAGCCACGCCAGTACCAAGGATCATGGCACTTCCAATTCCTTCTAAGAATCGAAAGGAAATCAATGCAAAAGCAGAATTCGAGATTGTCAGTAGAAGACATGAAAAAGTATAAATCGATATTCCATATGTAAAGACTCTCTTCCTTCCATATATGTCTGCTATCCTTCCGAAAGGGACAAGAAACATCGCTGTAGCTAAAAGATATGAGGCTGTAACCCAACTTAACAAAACTGCATCTATGGCAAATTCTCTCCCAATAGAGGGAAGAGCGATGTTGACAGAAGAGATCATAAAAGGTGCAAGAAAAGAAGCTAGTGTAGCAACAAGCAATGCAACCCTTTTGTTCACACTATTGTTCATGAGATTCACACCAAATAGTTAAATTTCAATGATTTTCTAATAAAATTAGTTTTCTTCTTTTAATCGATTCGCTATTTGAATGGAGACTAATTTCATAAATTCAAGTTACTTTAACTTCCCTTAACGATTTATATTTTAGTCTTCATTTTTCTTTCAAGTGATTTCTTTGAACAAATTCTCTTTAGATTATGATGATAAGAAGCCCCTTGGTAATACAAGCGAGTATCTGCCTGCAATAGGAGTTGGGACTTGGGGCATTAGGAATAATTCATCAGCTATAGAAGCTTTAACCTATGCAGTTGAACTAGGTTTGAACGTGATTGATACGGCTGAGATGTATCAGAGTGGTAAAGCGGAAGAGATAGTTGGATTGGTAGTTAAAAGAGTTGGGAGAGATAGAGTCTTTATAGTAACGAAATTATTCCCTGAAAGGTTCTCTGACGATAAAGTCGCCATAAAGGCTACTGAGGCTAGCCTTAGGAGATTAGGGATAAGATATGCTGACCTTATATTAATCCATTGGCCAGCCTCAGGCATTCCTATTGGGACACAGATCAAGTCCTTAGAGGCTTTGATAGAAAGAGGTTTAACAAGATATATCGGAGTTAGCAACTTTGAAGGAAAAACCCTTAGGGAAGCGTTAAAAAGTGTCAAAAAGCATGAGATAGTAGCTGACCAGGTAAAGTATAGCGTCTTAGACAAAAGAGTTGAGGATGATACATTACCTATATGTATTGAAAATAAGATAACTGTACAAGCTTACACACCTTTGGAGAAAGGTAATGTTCTAAGGAATAAGATAATACTTAATGTCGCTAAAAAGTACAGGAAGACTGGCATTCAAGTAGCTCTTAACTATATTATCTCTAGACCAATGGTTACAGCAATACCAAAGAGCGAAAGAAAGGAAAGAATAGAGGAGTTTTCAGGATCTTTGGGTTGGAGATTGAACCAAGAAGACATAAAGACTTTAGAAGCTTTATAGAGCCTAGAAACAAGTAGAATAAAAAGGGAGATTTAATGGTAAGAGTGATAGGGATAGACCCTGGCACAAAAAGCTATGATTTCTGTGGCTTAAAGGATGGCGAACTATTCATTGATATTACTATCCCGACTGAAGATATCTTAAAAGATCCTGAAATAATCATAAAACTTTTAAATTCAGCAATGCCCTTGGATCTAATAGTAGGACCATCTGGCTACGGTTTACCTCTCACACATATTAGTGAGATTGATGATAAGAAACTCTTTTTAATGACTCTAATTAGGCCTGACTCAAAAAAAAGAGAGAATTTAGGCTTGAGAAAAGTTTTGAATGTGTTAAAGAGGGAGAATTTTAACATTTACTTTATTCCTGGAGTCATACATATGCCAACAGTACCAAATTATAGAAAGGTAAATAAGATTGATATGGGCACTGCAGATAAGCTCTGTTGCGCTGTTTTAGGAGTCTTTGATCAAGCAAGGCATTATACCATGGATTATGATGAGGTTTCTTTCATACTTGTAGAAATGGGCTATGGTTTCAACGCTATAATAGGTGTTGAGAGGGGACAGATAGTAGATGGCATAGGAGGGACCTTAGATAGCATTGGATTCTTATCTCTTGGAGCCATGGATGGCGAAATTGCATATCTATTGAATAAGATCGATAAAAGCACTCTTCGTCAAGGCGGTGTAGTATATGTAGCGAGAGATGAAAAAATTACTCCAGAGAAGTTTGCAACGAAAGTTCATGATGAGCATTACATTTTGGCATGGGAGGCTTTTATGGAAGGGATCGAAAAAGGAGTAGCGCAGATGAAGATATCTGTTAAAAAGCCTAGAGAGATTTTGCTCTCTGGGAGACTTTGCAAAGTAAAGAGAATTTATGATGAACTTTCTAATAGATTATCTTATTTAGGAAAAGTTAGAAGGATAGATGGGTTCGCTAAAATAGCAAAGGAGGCTGCTCAAGGAGCAGCATTAATAGCGGATGGATTAGCAAACGGTCAATATAAGAAGCTTGTTGACGTTATGAAGATAAAAGAGGCAAAAGGTACTGTGTTTGATCATATTTATCTTAAAGAGATGAAAGAACTAAAGCTTAAGTATGAGGCTTAAGAGTTAATCTTCCTGCTTTAATATTTGATCTATATAATCTATGGGAGATTCCATCCTCTTCCGCTTATCCTTTGTATCCCATATTACTGGTTCTTGAATGAACCTTTTTACAAGGCTTTTTAACTCTTCATAACTACTCGCATCATAGACTGGTAGACCCTTATCCTTAAGGTAGTTCAGCACACTTAAAGCCATACTACTGATGCCTTTGGTATACATGACCGTAGGAACGCCTAGTAGGCATGCTTCTTTACCCACTGTGCTACCACAAAGAGTAACTACACAATATGAGTTTGCTATTAGTTCGATCATATCATAAAACCCTTCATACCTCTTCGCATAGGACACATTGTTGAAATCCTTGGCTAATAAGTGAAATTCCTTAAATTCATAATTTAAATAGGATGCCTCTACCTCCGGTTCCCTTACCAAAATATACCTTGGCTTCCAGTTCAGCTCTATAGCCTTAGTCCATTCAACTTCTTTTACTCCATCATATAATACTAGTGTAGGATGGTTGTTTTTACTATGTTTTACAGACCAGAGTCCTTTAGTCCATATAGGCATAATATGATAGTCACATAAAGGAATTATAAGATTAGCAACATAAATGCTCCATGGTGTATCGTCGCTGGTAATTATAGGTCTAAGACCAAGTCCATAGGCTACCCTTGTGCCTTCTACGCTTGAATGAGTATAGAAGGCATAGCCCTTGAGCTTCTTAGCATATTCTGCCAATTCTTTCATCCTTTGAATTGATGCTATAAGCTTGCCGTAAGGGTCTTTTCCTCCATGCTTACCAATTATGTCAAAGTTCAAGCCCAGAAACTTTGCCATTTTTTCTGTACCTGCTCCCTCTCTTACTGTGACTTTCACTTCTATATCTACCCTATCTATCAAAGCCTTTGCCAGTCTTACCGATGCTGGATCTGTGCAATCAATCCATAGCCTATCTATAATGTGATGCCACCTCTTCGATACCTTTTTTTAAATCTAAACGCTTTGGCTCAAATCCATAGGACTTTAGCCTATTAATGCTAGGGTAGACCTTGAATACCACGTCCTTCTCCCTACATGGCAAGTACTCCACACTACAACCCAGTACGGACCTCACTGTCTCTGCAAGGTCCTTATAGCTTCTTGGCACCCCACTACCTACATTATAAACTCTACAAGGATCTAACTTCTTTAGCCCTAGCTCATATGCTTCGCACAAATCTAATACATGCGTGAAGTCTGTCTTTTGCTCACCGTAACAGAAAACCTTGATGTGTTTCTTTGACAAGGCGTTCTCCACAAAAGTCTTCACTATACCAGATGTTACGCCTTTGCCATACACTTCGAAACCTCTAAATATGATGCATGGTAAACCCAAAAGACAATATCGAAGTGCAAGGTACTCTGTTGCTGCTTTGGAAGCGGCGTAACCACTCATTGGTTTAAGTTTGGCTTCTTCGTCTAAAGGCTCATCTTTAGTAGGCAAGCCATACACAGCAGAACTACTCATATATACGAATCTTTTTACACCTACCCTCAAGGATGCCTCAAGAACATTCAAGTTCATCATCAGGTTATCTCTCATGAGCTTAAACTCTTCATCCTTCATTATTACAGCAAGGTGTATTACATAATCTGGCTTAAAGTCATCAAACAATTTATACGCATCATCAAAATTTGTAAGATCACACATTAACACATTTTCCTTTGCCACTTTATCTATGCCCAAAGTTTCATAACCTTTCTCACGAAAGTAATTCAAAGCATGATAGCCTATGAATCCGCTAGCACCTGTAATGATCAGTCTAGGCATATCAAGCATCTGACCATCATCAATAAAAGAATTATGATACAGAATATGCCATAGAATTCATCAAACTGATGTTTAGGAATAGTCCTTGAAGGTTTCTTATTTGTGATCGTTTATCTTTCAACTCCTTACAATAAAGAGATGAGATAATAATGCTAGGATAATTGTAGGCATATTTTTATTTGACTCTTGAACTTGTATTTAACGAGAAAATTGTCCCAAAAGTTCTCTCTTAGCTCCTCAATCATACTTAGATCTGAACCCCAATACTACGGCACTTATGCGGCTTTCGACTATAAGAGAGTTAGAACCGAGTTTCTTAAGGAAGAAGAGTTCAGAGCATTAGAAAGCATTTATGATAAACCTGCCGATGTTAAGACGATTTCCAAAGAAGCTGGGATGGATTACGAGAGATGTGAAAGATTTCTGAAAAAGATGACCAAGTTAAGATTTGTTCAAGTAAGTAGTGATAGTCTAAACCTTAAGCCGCCTGAGAGAGTCAAGGTTGATCCAAAACTCTATGAAAAGTTCCCCATTCCTTTCTTATCTGCTCCTGCATCAGTCGATGTCTTCATAACAAGTAGATGCAACCTGAACTGTGTCCACTGCTTCTCAAGTGTAGAAGATGGAGCATTTCATGAACTATCGTTAAACGATCTAAGTTCTATCTTCAATCAGTTAGAGAGCATGGGAGTTTTGGAGGTTAGAATAAATGGAGGTGAACCGTTTTTACACCCAGAAATAGATAAGATCCTCATTACCCTAAAAGAGAAGAGGTTCCGCAAAGTCATATTGACAAATGGAACCTTGCTTGATGGGGAGATGATAAATCTGTTAAAAGAGTCAGAAACTATCCCAACCATTTCTCTTGACGATTCAGAGGAAGAGGATCATGACAATTTCAGAGGAGTCAAAGGTTCGTTTAAGCACACAGTTAAAGCTTTAGAGCTTCTACAGAGAAATGGCGTTCAGTATGGTATAAACTGTTGTCTACACAAAAAGAATCTTAACAAATACAGGAAAATCATAGACCTTGCTATAAAATATGGGGCCTATAGGATAGCCTTTCTAGACCTCAAGGTAACTGGTAGAATGAAGAAGAATGTGGAGTGGGTCCCATCCTATAGAGAATATCAGAAAGTCATGCTCAGTTTAATGATGGATAAATTCAGGTATAGAGGAAGAATAGATGTTGCATTAGATGTTTTCTTGTACTGTCAGCCCCTGAAGGAGTCTATTCTGGAAGCAAGGAAGGGATTCGTCTCATGCCAAGCTGGGAAGACAAGGTTATCCATAGATAGTAAAGGATCTGTATACCCGTGCAATCTTGTTCTATCTGATCCAAAATGGAATATATCAAACATAAAAAATGAAAAAATATTGGATATTTGGTTCTCTCAAAAATGGTTGTTCTTCAGAGGAGGAGTAAGGATAAGCGACCTAAAAAAGTGCAAGGACTGCAAAAACTTAATAAGGTGCAAGGATTTCTACTGTAGACTTCTTCCTTATGTAACAAAGGGTGACTTCTTCGGTCCTCACACAAGATGTAGTTAAATAAAAAAGGAAGAATCAGCGCGTCAACAACCTTGTAATCCATGGAAGCAGTACGTTTCTTTTCTTGTAGAATAGAATGAGCAAAGGAAGTAGAATTATTATTATGAGTATCCAGTATTGAGTTAGAGTGGATACGGCACTAGGCAATAATTCTCCCCCTACAGGTTGAGGTCCAGCTGCGCCACTTTCAGTGGGACCTGGCTTAAGAATTATAGCGTCTACGTGTTTCTTCTTCAAATTCTATCCCTGTAAGAGTGGCAATGAAAATATTTAAGCCTTTTCCACAAGAATATTGGAGTTACATGCTAAAATCTCTTCTGACTTTTACCATGAAGCAAAGGTCAAAATATACTCGAATGATTATCAAATAATTCGACCTAATGTAAATTGCGTAAGAAAAAGATATAATAAGCTTAGCCATCTCTCATAAATGAGAATTGTCTATCTCTGTAGGAAAGATAATGGGAGTAAAGATAAAATTACATTACACATGGTTCATCGTCTTCGTTTTTATCACATGGACTCTTGCAGCTTTCTACATGCCTGATCAATACCCTGGATTGACCTATGAAGTATATTGGATAACAGGCATTCTCTCTTCTATAATCCTCTTCTCCTCTGTCCTTTTTCATGAACTTTTCCATACCTATTTCGCTTTGAAGAAAGGAATCCCAGTTCCGAACATTACCCTGTTTCTTTTTGGCGGTGTAACTCAGATAGCAGAAGAGCCAGAAAACCCTGATTTTGAACTCAAGATGGCCTTTGCAGGCCCAGCTTCAAGCTTTCTCCTCTCTTTGATATTCGGTCTATTTTGGCTTCTAGCTGTACAATTCAATTTACCACCAATAATCATCGCTCCTTTAAATTATGGTTGGCTTATAAATGCCCTACTTGGAGGGTTTAACCTCATACCTGCCTTTCCCATGGATGGTGGGAGGATATTGCGGGCTGCCATCTGGAAGTCAAAGAAGGATCTCATAATAGCCACAAAAATAGCTTCGAATGTCGGAGGAGCTATTTCTTATCTTTTCATCTTTTTTGGTCTTTTTTTGATCCTCTTTAACGGGTTTATAACGGGAATTTGGTTCATACTTATAGGCTGGTTCATAAAAATTGGTGCAGAAGCAAGTCTAAACCAGACCATCATAAGCCAAGCGTTATCTGATGTTAAAGTTGGGGATATAATGACAAAAGAAGTTCATACGATCTCTCCTAATGCATTCATATCTGATGTTGTCGAGAACTACTTCTATAAATATAAACATGGGGGCTTTCCAGTAGTAGAGAATGGTAGCCTTCTTGGTATGCTAACCATTCAAGACATTCGTACAGTAACCAAAGAAAAGTGGAAAGAATTGCAAGTCAAAGACATAATGACAGGCGCTGAAAAGTTGGTTAAATCTCAGCCTGAAGAACCAGTAGCAAGTGCCTTCCTCAAACTTTCTAAACATAATATTGGGAGGTTACCCGTAGTTAAAGATGGGAAATTAGTAGGAATAATCACAAGAAGTGATATAATGCGCACCATAAGAGTGAAGACGGAGCTTGCAGGTAAGAAATAGTTCATAAAAAACTTTGGCGCCGGGAGTGGGATTCGAACCCACGAGACCCAAAAAGGGTCACGGGCTACCTTTTGATGGACTCAAGGCCTACGCTCCAAATTGCGGATCCGCGCATTAGTCCACTCTGCCATCCCGGCGATTCTTAATCTATTCTTCTACCTTAAAATCCTTTATTCAATTGAATAAAACCTCTTAAGAACCCATTTAATCCTATCTAGTGGGTCAAATGCAAGAACCAGATTTATCAATAAAAATATCGAGCTTAGAAATGAAAAATCCATTAATGTTGGCATCAGGGATACTTGGCACATCCATAGCATCTTTGAGAAAAGTATTCGAAGCTGGTGTAGGAGCAGTAATAACAAAATCTATTGGTTATGTACCAAGAGAAGGCTACAATAATCCAACTTTGGTTGAGGTTAATGGAGGTTATTTGAATGCCATAGGATTATCAAACCCAGGCGTGAGAGAGTTCTATAATGAATTATCGAAATCAAAGATCGATGATCTGCCATTAATAGTGAGCTTGTTTGGAGCCAAACCATCTGAATTCAAGTACATGGTATCTATTCTTGATGAATTAGATATAAAGTCCTATGAGGTGAATCTATCTTGTCCTCATGTAAAGGGCTTTGGAACTGAGGTTGGTCAGGATCCTGAAGCAGTTAGAGAGATAGTCAAATCAATAAAAGAAGAGACGAAAAAGCCTCTATTGGTGAAGCTATCCTCTAACGTTACAGACATAGTGAAGATAGCAAAGGTTGCTGAGAATTCTGGTGCAGACGCTTTAACCGTTATAAACACAGTAAGAGCCATGAGCATAGACATAGAGACTTTTAGACCTATTTTAGCAAATAAAATAGGAGGATTGTCAGGACCGGCTATAAAGCCTATAGCTGTTAGATGTGTTTACGAAGTTTCGAAGGCAGTAAAAATCCCTGTTATAGGCTGTGGGGGAATAATGAATTGGCAAGATGCTATAGAATTCTTCTTGGCAGGAGCGAGAGCGATACAGATAGGAACAGCTATAGCTTATGAAGGATTAAGCATATTTGAGAAAATAAAAAAGGGGATTAGAGACTATTTGATAATGAAGGGAAAAAAGAGTGTGGGAGAAATAGTTGGTCTTTCCCATGATTTTTAACAGGCCAAGAATAGTAAGAATTTTAAGAGTAATAGAAGAATCTTCGACGGTTCGCTCTTTAATATTCAAAGATGATTTATGCTCAAAGGCTAAGCCTGGTCAGTTCATGATGGTATGGATACCTGGTGTAGATGAGATTCCTATGAGCATATCCATGATAAAAGATGATCTGGCAGGATTGACTGTAAGAAAAGTTGGAGAAGCATCAAATGCATTATTTAATATGAAAGTTGGTAGTATGATAGGCATAAGAGGGCCTTATGGTAATAATTTTACTATTGCAAGAGGAAATGTTATGCTAGTAGGGGCAGGGACAGGGCTTGCGCCTTTGATGCCATTGTTAGAGATTCTTGCAAAACAATCAACTTCAATATATGTGATAATAGGAGGAAAGACCATAGATGAATTCATATTTGTGAATAGAGTAAGGGATATTCTCTCAAGGACTAATGGTAAGATGATAATAACTACTGAGGATGGTAGTTATGGTATGAGAGGATTGGCAACAGATGCCATGCTACCTATATTGAAGGAAAAGAGCATAAATATGATTTACACATGCGGTCCAGAGCTAATGATTAAAAAAGTGTTTGAGATTGCTCAAGAATTTAATATCCCTATTCAGGCGAGCTTGGAAAGAGTAATGAAGTGTGGAATAGGAATTTGTGGTAGTTGCTGCATAGGTAAATATAATGTGTGTAAAGATGGACCGATATTCGATTCTTTAATGCTGAAAGAAGTCAGAGATGAATTTGGCTTTTTTAAAAGAGATCATTCCGGTAAAAGAGTCATGTTATAAATCTTCAAAACTTATAAGGTACCATTTTAAGAATGTTCTTGAGGAAAAGGTGGGATAAATGCCAACCCATGGTTCTTTGACAAAGGCTGGTAAAGTTAGAAGTGCAACACCAAAGTTAGTTGCTAGACCTAGAGTTGCTCCTATACCGAAAATGGGTAATAGAAGGAAGTTCATAAAGAGATTTTTATTGAAGAGAAAGCCAGGGCAGAACTGGATAAATGCATGATTAACAATGAGCAATACTATAATTTCATTTTTTGTTAAGAATAGACTGCTGAGTTGGGATAGTTAATCTAAAATCGCTTATAAAGTTAATGATGCAAGGCTACATCAGGGTTATCAGAAAAAATTAAAAATAACAAAGGTATTCATCAGCGGATGGTTATCTTTAAAAGATGGTGGAATAGGCGCGATATCCCATTACTGAAAATTCCTCCTGTTAAATTAATTATCGCTACTTTTCTATTTATTGCCTTCTTCTCTATTTTTTTAGCCCAAAATCATTATATATTTAACACTTATGCATGGGATCTAGGGATATTTAATCAGGTTTTATGGTCAACTCTTCATGGTAAACCCTTTTATTACACATTAGAGCCATTCTGGTCACGATATAACAACTTTCTTGCAACGCACTTTTCACCGATACTTGTTTTGGTTCTCCCTTTTTATGCTCTTTATCCTAAGCCAGAAACTCTTTTTGTTTTAAATTCAGCAATCATAGCTTTAGGCGTAATAGTTGCACATAAACTCTCTTATTTGTTGTTAAAAAATGAGAAGTATGCAACTATATTCTCTTTTCTGTTCCTTTTTAACCCTTTAGTTATTGGCCAAGCTTTTTCGTCTTTTCATTTAGAGACCTTTTTCATGACTTTGATGATGTTCACAATTTACTTCTTCGCTAAGAAGGATTGGTGGAAATATTTCATCAGCCTAGCCTTGACTTTGATGACTATAGAATATGCAGCGATACCTTTAATTTTCTTTGGAATTGCTATGTTACTAATTATCAATAAATGGAGAAGTCTCAGTTATGGTGTTAAATTCTTAATACCATTGATAACGATTATTTTATCTTTGCTATATTTTGTCCTAGTTCAAAATATGCAACTAGCCTTAGGTCTTATTAAACTTAACATTCACCAAGAATGGAAGATTCTAGGAGCAAGTAGTATCATTGAGGTGCCATTAAAAGTACTTGAGAATCCTGTTGCTGCTTTAAATGCACTTTCTTATGATTCTTTTTATAAAATATGGTATTTGTTGATGATATTTGCACCATTATTCTTTCTACCTTTATTAGAACCTACATACTTACTACCGACTTTACCATGGTTCATTATTTCTCTCTTCTCCAATTATCCAGCTTATTATGTTATTTTCACACATTATCCAGCATTTATAGCTCCGTTTATTTTTCTAGCAACGATCTATAGTTTCAAAAAGATTGCCGAGAATAAAAATACAAAGGTAGTAAAATTGAAAAAGTTATTACCTAAGATAATGCTTGCACTCACAACAGTATCTTTACTTGTAGCTACTCCTAGACTTGACTCAATATCTTACCTTACAAGAGCGGATTTGCAACATGTCACAAAAGTTTACGAAGCTTTGAGCTTAATTCCAAGCAATGCATCAATACTTGCTCAGGATAACATCTTTCCTCATGTATCAGGTAGATTTGAAGCCTATACTATACCATCACCGACTTGGGAAGGCTTTTCTTTAATTGCCATTGAAACTCTAAATAATACGTTGGCTAAAAAGCCAGAATATATAATTATAGACTTGAAAGCGGATAATCCGCACTCAAGAGCCATAGGAGAGCTAATACTTCGGACCTTATCAAAGTTAGAGGTTTCATCTTATGTTTTACTAGTAGAATATGACGGAATTTATCTGTTTAAGCTTAATCATATTAAATCTTGATTTTAATGAATAAACGCTAATGATTAATCATTTAAAGAATATTTTTCTTGTACTTTTTCCTTATCCTTAGTCTATAAGTTATACCTAAAAGTTCCCAGAACATCTGTAAAATTTTTTTCATGTTAAATCCAGCATTTAGTCTCATACTTACAGGTAATTCGATTACTTTTAGCTTTAAAAAGTTTGCAAAAGCTAAGAACTCGACATCAAATACGTAACTATATACAGATTGCACTTTCACTAATTTTCCAAGAGCCTCCCTTTTGAATGCCTTAAAACCTGTTTGCGTATCGCTTACTTTTATGCCGACAAGCAGTTTTAAAAGTATGTTAAATCCTTTGCTTAGAAACTTTCTAAGAAAAGGCGCCTGAACATTTGATTGTTTATGCCACTTTGACCCTATAGCAATATCTACATATTTTAACGCGTTAAAATATTCCTGAAGATTAATAGGCGAAATTTCTCCGTCACTATCTAAAAGAAAGATTATATCGCCACTCGTATGCTTAAAACCTTCTTTTATCGCAAATCCTTTCCCTTTATTTTCACTATAACTCACAAGCTTTATGGCATTATATTTCTTTATGCACATAAGAACTTTACTTGTTGTTTCATCTTTACTTCCATCGTTGACCACAACAATTTCATAATTCAATCCGATTTTCTCTAGAGCTTCTATTGCCTCTTCTATTGCTTCTTTTATGTGTTTTTCTTCATTGTACGCTGGCATGATCACAGAGATCTTCATATTATTGTTCACTTTCTTTTGTTATTAGAGACTGATGAAAAGTTAAACCGCTCATGTTTTCAGCAATTTTCTTTTAACATTCTCTCAAAAATGGGTAGAATATTCTTTGAATCGTACCTCATTGCAAGGTTCCGAAGCTTAATACCCAACGAGGCGAAGTAATCTGGATCTTTCTTCCATTCATTGTAGAGGTTCATTGTTTTCTGTGAAAACTCGTCCACATTATTAGCGAAAAGCAAAGGCAAATCAAGAGATAAATGAGCAGGGATTCCTGTTGTCAGCACCGGTGTGCCACAAGCTAGACTTTCGACCACAACCAAGGGGAAGTTATCTGCTCTAGATGGATAGACAGTAACATGTGCCGAAGAGTATAACCTAGCCAATTCTTGCTCTCTTGTCACATAACCTAACCCTTTGATGCCATTCGCCCTGTTGCAAGTTCCTCCAACCCAAATGAACTCAACATTACTGCATTTGCTTCTAAGCAAGTTAGCCAATGTAACGAATACATCCCAACCCTTCTGCCATGAAGGCCTACCTACATATAGCACAGTGAAATTATCTCGCTTTTTCGTCATGGGTTTATAAATATCCGTATTTACAAAGTTTGGTATATAATAAACCCTCTTATGCCTCACTTTAATGGCTTTGTTAATTATATGAATTGCATCGTACATAGATAAGTCGGCTGTACCCATTACCTTATACGCCAAACGTGATAGTATAGCTGGCAGGCCATAATTTAATGGTGGTATTTTAGGCATAAAGTATACATTTGTGTGAATACCGGCTATCTTCTTTGATTTGCAATGGAAGAAAACATATCCTAAAGGATTGTAAAACATGTATGAAATATCCGAACTTACAGTATGATGCCAAGCTTCATAGTAAGGTATGCCTTCTAGAATTTTGGCTAGCTCATTTGAATTGATTACTTTCCTACCATGAGGAGTATATGGCAAAGCATGAATTTCTACTTGATGCCCTCTTTTGTGAAGATATTTAGCAACCGTCCAAGCCCATTTTTCACCTCCGCCTCCAAATGCCAAGCTGATATGAAGGCATAAAGCAATTTTCAATCATAATCACCTTGAGGAATCATCTCAATCCTTTTAACTTCAATATAATCCAAGTAAACATCTGCTTCAGCATAGAAATTAAACCCCCGAAACTCCATGCTCGAAGGTTCTTTTAACTCAAAGTAAAATGTTAAGTTCTGCCAAGCCATTGGTTCTGTAAAATTTGATCCAAAGACTAAAGCTTGGCCCAATTGTTTTTTGAGGTCGAAAGCAAATACATCGAGCGTCATGATGTATTCTTTGGTAGGCTTATCGATCATCATACGAAATGTAACGGAAAAATTACCAGGTGGCAAGAGTTCGTAAGGTCCGTACCAGAATGTAGTTCCATTAGAATAACCACAGTCACGGTAAAGCACGTATCCTGACTTTGAATTTTTATAAATAATAGCTTTCCCATCTTGTAGATACAAATTCCTATAATCATAATTTTCCATGAAGTTAAATATGATTGGTCGACCATTGTAGTCAAGCTGGAATAAGTATACACCATCGTTAATTGCAAGAAAGCCATATGGTAGTCTTTCTTTGTATAATGTTTTATAAATTAACTCAGCTACGGCTTGGCTTCCTTTGTCTTTCGCTTTCAAGTCTATAATTATATATTCTGGCTTTTTAGCCAACGTATTATTTAGAGTTTCAATGGCAATTAAAGAAAAGCCTTCCCAAGTCGGTGATGGTATAGTATAGGCTTCAAATCTACCTGATACATGAGGAAAGATGTTATCCTGAGCAAGTATTGATGCATTGCTTGGAATTAAGTCTAGAACATCATTCAGTGAAGAGATATGCCGACTGTCAAAACCCATTATAGATGAGTAATTCAATGATCCCAATACTATAGTTATCATCGCCGCAATTAAAACTGAGATTTGAATAAGTTTCATCAACTTTTTGGTAAACAGTGTAGTGCTGTTATCGAGGAATTCCTTAAGGCCAAAGATCGTCGCTAGGAATAAAAAGGGGATGATGAAACTAGAGTAATGCGTCCAAATCACATAATGTGGTTCAAAATTAGATAGCATCGCAACCAAAAGCCAAGGTAATGCTGGTAAAAAGTATAAAGGCTTCAACAACGCTATGAATAGAAGGGGAGCAAATATCATCAAGAGATAAACTGACTTATAACCCCAATCGTATGTAAAAGCGTTCCACGCCGCAACAGGATCTAGAAATACTTTAAGAGGTACTTGCTCTAAGCTATCAGCACCTAAAACTCTCCAACTCTTAACGACACCTTCTGCATTATATCCTAGCATAAGTTGAAAGTTTCTAGCTAATAAAAACCACACAGCAGCCAAAGCAATAGTTATTAGTGCGAAGTGGAAAGTGTTTTTATCATAGTTTTGACTTCCCTTCCAAAGTAATAGCGCGGAAATTCCAAAGAAAAGCACAGGTATGGCTGCATACTCTATGCTCATTAGTGTGAGTATTGTAAAGATTATGTATCTTTTCCAGCTTCTTTTAAAAAAGAAGTATGTGGAGAACAAGGCAAATACCATAAAGAAGTCTTCCAAATGGAACCATTCAACGCTTACTCCTATTACCAAAGGGTTGAGTAAGTATGCAAAGGCTAGAATAAGAGCATATTTATCGTTTCTAAGTATTAATCTTGCTAACTTGTATACTATTAAAGAACCTATCGTTATAATTGTCGAGTGTATTAAAAAAAGTATTTCAACGTTGGGATAAAGAGCATAAAAAGGAAGAATCATAATTAATATTGGAGAGAAATGGGTTGCAAGAAAGCTGTTATTGGTACTTATGAAAGGTTCTACTGTATAGTAGAAGGGTTTGCCATTGAGCGTGCTCCAGAGAACTTGATTGAATATTCCCGTATCCCAAGCATATGTGGAGAATGCATAATGAGTAAATGATAAAAGGATTGAGAACGTAATAATGTAAACAATCATGCCTATGAACAATATCTTTGGTATACTCTTTAAAATAGACTTAACAAATGTAAAAACTCTGTAGCCAAGAACTCTTGAATAGGCTTGCAAAATTCATTACCTTAACTTACTAATATTCACACATCTTAAATAATTCTTCATCCTTCTTATTTTAGAAGAAGATAAGCATGCTATGATTTTTTTATCATAATCTTTTTGCATGGAAAAAAGAAAAGGGAGGGAATTAATAACTTTTATAATTAGACAGAAAACTTGATCTTTTGATAAGCACTTCAATGGTGTTGATATTCTAGGAACGATTCCAAAAATGTTACTATAATAAATTCTAGAAGGCTTGATGATTGTAAAAATACATTCAGATTTATTGATGCTTTGTCATGACGGTACGAGTTATTGGCTAACAATGTATATGCTGTTATGGAGAGAAGGGAAGAAGATATTAAGAATATTTGTTGAATAACACTTCATTTTGTTTATAAGTGAAGGGGGGATAGTCGATTTAACAATGCAGTATTAACGATCAAATTGCTGAAATAATATTCAATGATCCTATATTATCTTGTGAAACGATATTAAAGTGGAAGCCATTCGATTATCAAAAGATCATTAAAGATTACATGTTAGATAATAAGTAAGTCAACTAGTATAGCTGCCAAAATGTCATGAGAAATATATATGACTACTGAATTAGCTTTAGTGAGCGTACAATGACATTTGCGTATCAAGGCAAAAATTACCTATGTGAGAGTTATATGAAAAATAAAAAGAAACCGATAGTAAAGCCTCATACTATAAAAAGCATATACTCTAATATGCTAAGAAATTAATGAACATAAGCGAAAAGATTTTGATAAAAAGAAGGGCTTGAAGATTTATTTAAAAATGGAGGATCCTATAGAAAGAATTGCTTTTGTAGTAAAAGGATTGGCTGATAAAAAGAGGGTCTGTTCAAATAAGCTCCCTGATTGTTCATACATCGTAACAAGATGATTGGACTTGATGCTCAAAAATCCTTATTTGAACATTATCCAAAAAGAGTAAGCCAAAATTTAAAAGGTACATCAATAAATAATCTATTTAGCCCGGAAATAGCCCGGTGGAGAAAAATCCGCCGAGTGTAGCGGTCAAGCAAGGGCAAAACCCCTTGAGTAGCGGGCTTTGGAGATATTCGAAGTTACCCGCTGACGCCAGTTCGAATCTGGCCCGGGCTACTTACATTTTTAGGTATTAATTCCTCTTCAGATACAAACGATCAAGATCATGGTTTTCTTAAACTTGACATTCTTAAGAAGAACTTTATTGGAGATATGTGATAGTTATACAGACTATTTCAGTCATCGATTCATAATCTTCTTCATATAGATTAAGTCGAGCAGTTCATAATCTCTCCTTATTTATAAAAGGGTTCATTTTATCATCTTCATAGCACTATTAAATAAGAATTTAAAAATGATTTTGTAATTCTTTTAAAGCTAATACTAATTGTTCTTCATTATGAATTATTTGATCTGAAAATGCTATAGGCCATGGTGAAGGTACTCTTTTCTTGCTCATGATTACTATCCTTTTACCCATGATCTTAGCAAAATAAATCTCCATAGCAACTCCAAAACTAGGTCTATCTATTAAAGCAACAACTACATCGCTCTCCTTAATGAAATCTAGATCCTGCCTTACTATCTCTTCAGCAAGATTCTTCTTGCCTCTAAAGTCCTTGATTTTACTATAATCTTTATTGGAGATTTGATCTATAACATGAAAGCCTTTTTCTTTAAGAAAGGTCTGAATTTTCCTTATCTTCGATATTCCTTTATTAGCTATGGCACCGCAGACTATGACCTTCTTCAAATCATAGTACTTTAGAATGATTGCCTATTAAAAGTCATTTGGCATACTTTCCAGGGTCATTGTCAAAGGTCGATTTGCAGGCACTAGAACAGAAATAATATGTCTTACCTTTGTAGTCTGATTTGAATTTTTGTCTTTTTTCATCTACAATCATACCACAAACAGGGTCTTTTGCCAAAATCCCACCCCTAAGATTCATCTTATTCAAAATATTTATGTCTAAACCATAAGGTAAAGCTACATTTTGTAATGGATTTCAAAGAGAAACGATTAAAGGTTAGAAGCATAATGAATAAAGAGCAAGTAGATTGGAAGAGGATACAAAAGTGAGTTATAAATTTGATGAAAAAATAACCAAGTTTAGATCGATTGATAACCCATACAAGCATGATATGATAATTCATCCTATCATGAGGGGTGGAATAATTCCTGATGAGGTTCAAAAGAGGATAATAGATGAAGGATGGATGAAAGTTGGCTATGCTGTTTGCTACGATTGCATTGAAGGGAGATCAGGCTTAGTATCGAAACCTCCTATCGATGAATTTCTCTCAACTATAGCAAAGTTCTTTGATGGCGATGTAGCCGAGCATACCTTTGGGTCAAGGGCTGCTCAATTTTCTGTTATGAAGACTATAGCAGACAATATTTCAGAGGATTTTGCAAAGGTAATCATAACAGACCCGTTATGCCATTATACAACGGCCATTGCAGCAGAGATGAATGGTTTTAGGCTTGTGGAGGCACAGCATTCTGGTTATCCATATTACAAAGTCAGGGCAGAGGATTTTGTAAACAAGATTGAGATCATAAAAAAAGAAACCGGAAAATTACCTGCATTGATAGTATTAACTCATGTTGAACCATATTACGGAAATTTAAACCCAGCTAAAGAAGTAGGTAAGATAGCAAAAGAGTTTAACATACCTTACATGGTAAATGGTGCCTACACTGCGGGCGTATTGCCTGTTAGCATGAGAGAGTTACAGGCAGACTTTCTTACAGTATCTGCCCATAAGTCTATGGCTTCAATAGGTCCTTTGGGCTTCTTAATTACAAATCAAGAGTGGTCTGATAAGGTCTTTAAAAAATTGACGATAAAGCCTGACTGGACTGGAAGGACCTTTGGCAAAAAGATCGTGAACATCTTTGGTTGTAGTGTTGGTGGATTACCTTTGATCTCAGCCCTTTACTCTTTTCCTTATGTTGTAAAGAGAGTAGAAAAATGGGAGGAAGAATTGGGGAAGGTAAGATGGTTTATATCAGAAATGGAGAAGATAGATGGTATAAGGCTAGTGGGGGAGAAACCTCATAATCACCATTTAATGCATTTTGAGACTCCGATTTTTTGGGAAATATCTAAGCGCCATAAAAGGAAAGGATTTTTCCTTGCTGAGGAAATGATGAAAAGAGGAATAGTCGGTCTACATCGCGGATTAAGCAAACATATAAAGATCTCATCATATGGATTAAGCTGGGAAGAATTGAAAAAGGTTAGAGATGCTTTTTACGACATAGCTAAAAAATATGTAGATGAATTTAAGTTAGATTTTGATTTGACATAATTCCTTATTCGCTTTCCCACTTCTTTATCAATTCCTTACTATTAGTGATTTCTGCACCATATATTCTCTTAATATAATCCAATCCTTCTAAATGATCCTTTTCTGTAAAGGCATCGACACAATCTTCTGGAACTATTATTTTATAGCCTCTGAAGAAAGCATCTGCAGCTGTATGCCTATCACATATATTAGTATGCAAACCTGTTATAATAACAGTATCAACCTTTAAATCTCTAAGTAATGGGTCTAGACCTGTCTCGTAAAAGGCACTGTAGGTTCTTTTTTCAATCAAATAATCTTTCTTGCTAGGTTTTAACTCATCTATCACTTGTGCCCCTTCTTCTCCTTTCATGGAATGCTCCCCCCAAAGTGCCATTTCTCTATCCACTGGTAAGTGCGTGTCTGTTACGTAGATTACTGGTTTTGATTTCTCTCGAGCAAATTCTAAGAGCTTCTTTATATTTGGTATAATCCTTTGAGCTCTATCACACTTTAATTTTCCATACACGAAATCCTTTGCCATATCTATTACTAATATTGCTTCTGGCATATCAGTCAAGATGATATAACACAAATAAAGATTTATGCTTTGTTTTATGTTTCTTCTTCGCTTTAGGAATAATGCCCCTAAGTCCATATAACCTCCTTTCACAAATACTGGAAGCATGTGCAATCACTAAACTTCATTCTTAAACCATCTAGAATCTATGGAAATCGATCGAATTGTTCCTTGAGGCTTCTTTAATTCTTTCTTACTTAGGTCATAGATGTTGTTAAGCATGCATACATCTTTAAGCTTAAAGCATCGCTCTGTTATAGATAAAAGCAATTATGATTCAGATCGATTCCTAATTTATCATGATTGAGACAAGATCTAAAACTATGGTTCAAGTCGACCTTCTCCATCAATTTTCCTTTCTTCAAATGCTACAAGAGATCAAGCAAATCTTAAAACAGATGTATCTTTAACCTAGATCAAAGCCTAAAAGGAGACAAGCAAGTTTTGAATCAGAAAGATTCATTCGGTCCTTGAATTCATTTTTCAAAAAATTAAAGACCAGTGGCGAAGGGAAAGATAAAATATGATTCTTTATTCCTGAAATCTTTGAAAATTGATCGAGTTGAACGCCTCTAAAAAGAAAGTAAGTCTTTCCGCTGGCAAAAGTAGCAGAATTGATCTTTGCATCCCTCTTTATTACAAAAAAGTCGCTGATAACTATGTATCTTTTGTCTCTCTTAAACTCTTTGATTATGTTTAGATTCGTTGTAGTCGTTCCAACAACTTCACCATCGCTAATCAATTCCATTACGCTAGCATTTTCCGGAAGATTAAATTGAATATCTGTGAAAAGAGCGAGAGTAACCTCACGAGAAAGGGATTCTTTAACGCCTTCATTCTTACCCTGACCCATGCCAAATAAAAAATTCTTCATAGCCATCTCTTCTAAATTTGAGATAGTATCGCATTGTTCCTTGTTTAACTCAAAAACGCCTACAATCCCTCTAACATTCATTATCTGAGTCTTTACCTTCTCTAATACTTCCTTTCTACTAATAGAATTCATTCTTACAAGCACCTTTTTATTATGTTTGATTTATTTACTTCCTTGTTCTTCAAAATCTAACTTTCTGCTTTCCTCGATTATCTTATGTTCGTAAACTCTTTTCTCATCTATAATATGGATAACTTTACAGCCTAAATTAACCAATTCGTTTGAGATATACCTCCTATGACATTTGAACCAAAGAACTTCGGCACACATTATGGCGATTCTTCCTTTCTTAGCAATATCTAAAATTTCCGTTATGCCTTTCTTGAAGTCTTCGCTCTTTAGATAGTTTTTGTAGCCTCCTCTTCTAAAACCTCCTAACTTTTCTAACCAAATGTAATTAATAGATGATTTTGAAAGTTCATCTTTAAGAAAGTCTTTGCTAAAGTGAGGATATTTTTTTGAAACTGGGAAACGTCTTACATCTACCAAAGTTTCTATCTTATACCTTTTTAAAAGTACAATCAATTCTTCTAAACTTCTAATAGAATGGCCCAATGTGTATATTTTCATGATCATCAAAGAACATAAAAATCTGAACTTTTAAAAAATGAGAGGGAAATTACCATAGGCATCCCTCTCCCACTCCTTAAATTCATATTATTTATGCTACCTTTTCCTTCTTCTTAGCTTTCTTCTTACCTTTTTTTGCCATGCACAACTTCCCAGCCTTTTTAAAATTTTATTGGTTTGAATATATAAATTTATAGCAACTGCTTCTCTCATTAAGTTAAAGATGGATAATTTTTAGCTAAAAAAGATAAAATAATTAGAATAATAGCCTTGTTAAAACATGCAAAAAGAGAGCAAATTTCAGTTGATGATGGCAAAATAATGACTTAAAATGAAAGAAGCATATTTTCGAGCTTGCCATGGCATCGTCTCAGTTTAACATAATGTTCATAAGGATCGTTTTAAAATTTTTAAACAAATCCAAATGAGTAATAATTTGAGCGAAAATGTAAAAACAGTAGCGTTTCAGGGTGAGAAGGGAGCGTATAGTGAAGAAGCAGCGATTCTATTCTTTGGATCATCTATAAAGGTTAAGCCTTATAGATCTCTCCTTGAAGTCTTTAAAGCTGTAGAAGAGGGACAAGTAGATACTGGTATCGTCCCAGCAGAGAATTCTCTTGAAGGTAGCGTAAATCAGACCTATGATTTACTCTTAAGCTCCGAGCTAAAAGTGAGTGGAGAGGTAATTCTTAGAGTTACCCACTGCCTTATAGCCAATAAGAAGATAAGTTTTGAATCTATCAAGACAGTATATTCACATCCTCAGGCGCTAGCTCAGTGTAGAAACTTTTTGAATAGCTTAAAATGTGAGGTGATACCAACTTATGATACTGCAGGTAGTGTTAAACTAATAAAAGAAAAGAAATTAATGGACTCTTGTGCCATAGCGAGTGAAAGGGCTGCCAAGATCTATAAAATGAGCATATTAGCTAAAGGCATAGAAGATGATAAGAATAACTTCACTAGGTTCTTTATATTGTCAAAAAAGGATTCACCGTACACAGGCAATGATAAAACTTCAATAATATTTTCTACAAAAAATATCCCTGGGGCTCTATACTCAGCTCTAAGAGAGTTCGCAATAAGAAGGATAAACTTAACAAAGATAGAGTCAAGACCAACAAGAATCACTCCTTGGGAGTATAACTTCTACCTAGACTTTGAGGGGCATAGAAATGAAGATAAATGTAAAAAAGCATTAGAAGGATTGAAGAAGAAGGCATTGTTCGTAAAGATATTGGGCTCTTATCCAAAATGGTCTTGATTTATCATATAAAAAAGCATAAAAACTCTTAACGACTTTAACTCATAAAGTGGGCCGGTAGCTCAGCATGGTTAGAGCGTTGAGCTGATAAAAATGCAGAAACTCAAAGGTCGCCGGTTCAAATCCGGTCCGGCCCACCTAAATTTAATAATATAAGAATTATGAATTTTAGACAATGCTTCCTGACGCGCTCTTTTAATGTCTCTTAATAGAAAGTATAAACTATTAAAGTTAAGAGAGGAGATAAAGTGAGCTAGGGGCGATTGGACGTGGAAGAGTATGATGTAGTTGTTGTTGGCGGTGGAGTGGCTGGTTCTGTTGCTGCAAGGTTTGCCGCTAAAAGTGGTTTTAAGACTTTGTTGATTGAGAAGTTTAAGACTCCCAGGAATAAACCGTGTTCAGGAATCCAGTTTTAATATTTTGAGAAGCTTATTGGCGAAAAGATACCCCGTGAAAAACTTTGCAGAAACGAGCTTTTTAAAGTTGAGATGATGACCCCGAAGGGCAAGGTTTTGAAAGGCAAAATGAGAATGCTGAACTTTTGGAGATCCACCTTTGACAGTTGGCTAAACTCGTTAGCAGCGAATGCTGGCGCAGATTTTTGCGATAACACCTCACTAATTGATTTTGTTGAAGACAAAGACAAAATTATCGTTAAACTAGCTGCAGAAAATATGTGTAGTGAAGTCAAAGCCCGCTATTTAATTGGCGCTGACGGAATGCTTTCAAGGGTTAGGAGGAAAATGCGACCACAAGATTTTGACAAAAAAACTTCAGGGGCAACAGTAAACTATTATATTGTTGGAGATGTTAACTTGGATCCCAACACGCTTTACATGTTTTACAAACGAGAATTTTGTCCCCTAATGTTTGCATGGGTTTACCTGAAAGATGACAAATGGGTGATAGGAACAGGCGCCAAAGAAAACCCCTTAGAGTATGCAGACAGATTTTTCAATTATGTTAAGAAGAAGTATGGGCTTTGCGGAGAAATCGTCAAAAAGGAAGGTTTCTCTTCAACATTAAAAAGCACAACATACTTGGGCAAAGGGAGGTTATTGATGGTTGGAGATGCTGCAGGCTTAATTGATTTATATCGAGGCATGGGAATGGACAACGCTGCCCTCAGCGGGCGCTTGGCGGTAAAAGCCATAACAAAAGCTGAAGAAGAAGGCTTAGAAGCTGCAAAAGCATACGAAAACCTAATGAGAAAAGTTGTCAAGAAAATAGAGGCAAATGCGAAAAAGCAGATGAAAAGGCTATCATCAAACAATGAACTCGAAAAAAGCTTGTCACCACTAAACATACTTAAAGGAGGACTACACATGCTTATAGTCAACAGAATAAACAAGATGCTGCCACCAGAAAACCTCATATTTCTTCCACCATAAATCAAACAATCACACTCCCATTACAGAATATCGATCAGATTAAACCTATTATCCGATAGAGTTTTATATCATAATATGCAGTAAAACGATGGTTTAATTGGGTAAAGTTGTGACAGGTATCAAGGCCGGAGTTGTTGCAGGAGTTATTTACAGCATTATTCTTGCTCCATTTACATATCTCACATTGATCCTTTTGAGGGAGGATATAATATCCATGATTATGGCTAGTCTACCTGAAGGTTCTTCATTAACAGCAGAAGAGATTTTCAGTTTTACATTGCTCATAGGGCTCGTCTCTGTTTTTATCGCAGGAATCATTCTAGGATTGATATTTGGGCTACGCTCATATATGGTTGGTGGTAGGTGGTCCAGTCTCTTGTTGTGGGAGTAGGATTAGTATGGCTCTCTGGACTCTGTCTATGTTTCTTGTGTTTCTTAGGTGTTGGTA
>Ga0209225_1000808_pt1 | contig 33470 bp, 32 predicted proteins | sample WasSprMetagenome_FD_184732 | JGI IMG/M metagenome (GOLD analysis project Ga0209225, IMG submission 184732) | Sulfidic aquatic microbial communities from Washburn Spring, Yellowstone National Park, USA - WS (SPAdes) (version 3) | ecosystem: Environmental > Aquatic > Thermal springs > Hot (42-90C)... | reverse complement strand
TTTCATACTATAACGATATTTTTTTACATCTTCATTAATGCTTGGTTTACGGAAGATCAATAAGTGCTCATGATAAATAAGAAGAAAATCTTTTTTCTTCTTAAACTGCCAACGTTCTCTTGTTCCCTTCATCTTCCATTGCACCTTTATTACATCCTCTTTTAGAATAAACCCAACTTTCATAAACCGTTCCATAACATAAAAAGATATGGGTATATAATGTTTATGCTTTCTTGTATCGCCAATGAGGATAGCGCAGTATTTACCTGGTTTTAACACTCTAAAACATTCTTTAGCTACCTCTGTCATAGCATCTAAATAATCTTCAAGGGAACGCAGACGGGAGATGTCTCCCTCTATACTCTTACCCTTAGAATAGGAAATGATGTTAGCATAAGGTGGATGCGTTGCTATTAAGTCTATGCTTTCATCGGGTATAAGGTCAAGGTTCCGTGCATCGCCATGATAAAGCCTTATTTCTGTCTTCGGCAGACTCTCGAAAAGGTTTTGGGGAACAAAATTAAGCCTGTCGAAGGTTAGCATCAGGGCTTCATAGTTTATGTCAACTCCTATTCCGTTTCGCCCAAGGAGTTTACATTCTATCAAGGTGGTTCCGCTTCCAACCATAGGGTCTAAGACCCAGTCCCCAGGTTCGGTATAGAGCAAGATCAAGTTCCGTGGTATTTGAGGAGCCCAGTTTCCACGATAATTTCCCTGATGTGTTGCCCAGCTTCCCCTCTCTGGAAAGGACCAAACCGTCGTTTCTTCAATCTCAAACTCTGGCGGGTTTAGAACTTCTACCTGCTTTTTCCCTTTTAAAGGTATGCGAACATCTTCGATACAAATCTCGCCCTTCTCCGCAAGAAATCTTTCATAATCTTCCCAGAATACCTCCTTCATTCGACTTTCAGGTTTAGCGTAAGCCTCAAGGTTTAAGGATTGCAACTACCCCACCCCTTAGGTCTAATCCCTGCAAACCATTGTCTTTAGCTCTGAACGAAGACGCTCAATGTATTCTTTGACCGCCCTTTTCCCCGTTCCCCCAAGGATGTTTCTTCTCGATAAGGCATGCTCAACGGTCAACCATTCATAGACATCCTCTTCGAAGGCTTGATGGAACTTCTTATATTCATCGAGGGAAAGCTCAGAAAGCTCTTTTTTTCTGCCTTCAGCATACTTCACAATCTCGCCTACCACATGGTGAGCCTTCCTAAACGGAACTCCCTTTAGCACAAGGTAATCGGCAAGCTCTGTAGCTGGAAGATAGCCATGCTTTAGATGCTCAGAAATTTTCTCCGCATTTAGCTTTAATCCTTTAACCAAGAGGGTCGCCATCCTCAAAGAATTAAGCGTATAGTTTAAGGCTTGGAAAAGGGGAGGCTTATCCTCCTGAAGGTCCCGATTGTAGCTTAAAGGGAGCCCCTTCTGAAGGGTTAGCATTTGAAAAAGGTTTCCGATAACAGTAGCAGACTTTCCTCTTATCAACTCCGCTGGGTCTGGGTTTTTTTTCTGGGGCATGATGGAGCTTCCAGTGGTTAGTCTGTCAGGCAACGAGGCAAAACAAAACTCCTCGCTTGTCCAGAGAATGACTTCTTCTGAGAGCCTTGAAAGGTCAACCATGATAAGGCTTAAGATAAAGAGAAGTTCCGAGATAAAGTCTCGAGAGCTTACAGCATAGACGCTATGCCTTGTTGGTTCGTAAAAGGAAAGGGCTTTAGCCATGAATTCCCTATCTAAAGGAAAACCGCATCCAGCAAAGGCTGAGCTTCCAAGAGGACACTGCTTCAGTCTTTTCTCAAAGTCAAGGCATCTTTGAAGATGAAGACGCATCATCTCAGCGTAGGTTGTGACCCAATGGGAAAAGAGAACAGGCTGGGCATGCTGAAGATGGGTAAAACCTGGCATCACAACCTCAAAGTATTCTTCCGCCTTATCAAGAATGACCAAAATAAAATCAGCAAGCAGAGCCTTTAGCTCCTCAAGCTTTTCTGCTATGTATATCCTCTCGTCAGCAACAACCTGCTCGTTTCTACTTCTTCCGGTATGGAGCTTGTAGGCAATATCTCCAATTTTTTCCGCAAGGGCTTTTTCAACATGCATATGAATATCTTCAAGCTCTACCCTAAAGGTAAAGGTCCCCTGCTTTATCTCCTCTTCAATCTCTGAAAGCCCTTGCAAAATTTGAGCAAGCTCTTCCTCTGTCAAAAGACCAGCCTTTCTTAAGGCTTGAGCATAGATTCTGCATGCCTTTATCTCAGCAAAGGCAAGCTCCTTGTCAAAGCTTATCGACTCAGAGAAGGCTTCCAAAAATTCATCTATCTCTTCGCTAAACCTTCCACCCCATGGTTTTTTCATGATAAACTCCTAAAAGATGTCTTAATCATTTTAGCATAGGTTGATAAAATTTAATCCCATAGGTTGAGCACGCTTGGGCAAAATGAGAAGGGTTGTTGTTGCGATGAGCGGTGGGATCGATAGCTCTTTTTCCGCCCTTTGGCTTAAATTGCAGGGCTATGAAGTCATCGGTGTAACTTTCCGTTTGCTTAAAGAGGGAGGCTGTTCCGAAATTGATAGAGCAACCATGGTTGCTGAAGTTCTTAACATTCCTCATTTTATAATTGACATTACAAATGAATTTGAAAAAAGGGTCATTACACCTTTCATCGAAGGCTGCAGAGAGGGGCTCACTCCAAATCCTTGCGCGCTTTGTAATAGAGATATCAAGTTTGGCTTAGCCATGAATTTAGCAATGAAAGAAGCAAAAGCAGACCTTTACGCTACCGGTCACTATGCAAGGCTTTCAACCTACAAAGGCTATCCTGTTTTAACTCAACCTAAAAATCAAAAAAAAGACCAGACCTATTTTTTAGCCTTAGTGAAAAGGGATCGCCTGGCAAAGCTTATATTTCCCATGGGGGATGTGCCTGAAAAAAGGGTTGCTCTCGAAGCCTTGAAGTCCTATGGTTTAGACCTTTGGCAAAAAACTGAAGAATCGCAGGATGTTTGCTTTTTAAAGGGGCTTGACTTGAAAAGCTATCTATCAAAATATCTTCCAAAAATAGAGGGAGAAATCATTTATCAAGAAAAAGTAGTTGGCAAGCATGAAGGCTATTACTTCTATACCATAGGGCAAAGGAAGGGGCTAAGGGTAAGGATGGGAAAGCCCCTTTATGTGGCAAGGATTTCCCCTAAAGAAAACCGCATCTACCTTGGGAATAAAGATGAAATCTTTTCTGAGAGACTGGTGCTTTCTCAGACTAATTTTTACCTTCCCTTTGAGCTCTGGGAAGCACCTTTAGCCCAAGTGCGGTATAGGAGTAGCCGAGCGGCTGTAGCTAGAGTTGAAAGACAAGATGATAAAGTCTTGGTTGAGCTTAAACAGAAGGTTTTTGCGATAACCCCAGGGCAAGTCTGCGCCTTTTATGAGAGAGAATATTTACTTGGAGGGGGCATAATAGATTCCTCCTCTTGACATTATCTAATTTTTATGATTTTTTTAAAACCGCTTTTTATTAAAAATTAGCCCAACAAAAATGCTTAAGTCAGTGGATCTCCAGCTTTTCATTTCCGCAGTCAAAGAAGTGGGAAAAAAGCTTTTAGAGATGCAAAAGTCTTCCTTAGAGGTGAACCATAAAGGTCCTATCGACCTTGTAACGAACGCTGACCTCTATTCTGAGGAGAAATTAAAAGAATTGGTCCAAAGGTTTTTCCCTTCTCTTCCCGTTGTGTCAGAGGAGAGCTTTTCAGGAAGCATAGACTATGAGACCTTTTTTGTTATCGACCCGCTTGATGGAACTACAAACTTTGCCCACAGGCTACCTTGGTTTGGTATAAGCATAGCCCTTATAGAAGCTGGAAAACCCATTCTTGGTATCATCTATCATCCTGCGTTTGATGAGCTCTTCTTTGCGGAGAAAGGAAAAGGTGCCTATCTTAACGGAGAAAGGATCAAGGTCTCAGACACAAAGGATTTGCAAGAGGCATTACTTTCCACTGGATTTCCTGTTTCTAAAATCATAGAGAAACCAGAGCCCTACCTTGTTCCCTTTCGGGAATTTCTTAAAAAATCTCAAGGAGTTAGACGGTTTGGTGCGGCAACCTTAGACCTTGCCTACACTGCCTGCGGGAGATACGACGGCTTCTATGAGCCTTATCTTAAGCCCTGGGACACTATGGCTGGTGTGGTCCTCGTTGAAGAGGCAGGGGGCAAAGTCTCAGACTACTACGGAAACCCTTACACCTTAAGCTCAGACACCATCGTTGCGGCAAACCCATACATTCATGAAAAGCTTGTAGAGGTCCTAAAGGATATGCATCCAGAAAAGATTAAACCCTTCAGAAACCCCTTCCCAACCGTTGATGTCATCATTGAATACGAAGGAAAGATTGTGCTTATAGAAAGGAAGAACCCTCCTTATGGTTATGCCTTACCTGGCGGATTTGTGGAGTATGGAGAAACCTTAGAGGAGTGCGCAATAAGGGAGGCAAAAGAAGAAACCGGGTTAGATGTAGAGGACCTTGAGCTCCTTTCTTGCTACTCAGACCCAAAGAGAGACCCTCGATTTCATACCATAACTACCGTATTTGTAGCCAAAGGTAAAGGAACATTGAAAGCTGGAGATGACGCAAAAAGAGCTTTTTTAGTTTCCATAGACCAAATACCTTGGGATAATCTTTGCTTTGACCATGGAAAAATTCTAAAAGATTATTTAAATAGGAAGAAAGCGAATGCTAAAAGAAATTTTAGATAGCATCAAAAGAGAGCTTAAAGAAACCCCTCGAATTGTGCTTTTTGAAGAGGAAGAAGAAGCTAAGGAGCTTATTGAAGAAGCTTTGAAGTATCATGGAGTAGAAGAAATAAAGATTGTAAAAAATGAAGATGAGCTTCTCCTTTTTCTCTCAAAGGACTGCCCTACTGTTCTCGTCTATTCCTTTTATGGTAATTTTGAAGAAGTTATCTCTAATATCAACCAGATAAAATCCCTTTTTCCTAAGCTAAAGGTCTTTTGCCTTGCTCCTTACGATGATGAGGTTGATTTAGCAAGGCTTTTCTTTTCTGGAGCTGACGAAGCTGTACAAAAACCTTTCTCCATCGGAGAATTTATCGCAAGATTGGCAAAGCTTTTGCGAACCTACTACTTGGAGAAAAAAGTTGAACAACTTCTGGTTGAAGACCCGCTTACTTTTGCTTACAACCGGCGTTTCTTTGAGGCAAGCATAAGGGAAGAAGCTTTAAGGGCTCTAAGGTATGGTTTTCCTCTTAGCTTGGTCATGATAGACCTTGATAAGTTTAAGTATTACAACGATACCTATGGGCATGCCGAGGGAGATAAGGTTTTACAGGGTATAGCGATCCTGCTGTGCGAAAACACGAGGCTTAAAGTTGATAAAGTTTGTAGATACGGTGGCGATGAGTTTGTCATCATCCTTCCTCATACCGATTGGAAAAGGGCTCTCGTAGTTGTAAAAAGGATCATTAAAGCCTATGAAAAGAACCCCTTTGAACCCGTTACCCTATCCTTCGGAATAGCAAGCCTTATAGACAGAGGAGACCTTGAAAAGTCTGTCTCTGACTTAATCATAAGAGCCGATTCTGCCATGTATCAGGCTAAAAAGATGCCAGGGAATACCTTCGTCGTTGACCCTGAAACGGTCATAGCAAGCTCAAAAGAAGAAGCTCCTCTCGTGGTTCAACTCTCTCCACACTCGCAGTAACCTCATCCCCAGGATTAACCTGAGGAAAACTTCCTCTCACCTCTCCCATAAGGTTAAAATCTGGCAGATAAACCTTAAGCAACCTCTCTTTTTTTTCTATCACAAGCCCTTTTAAGGGTTTTACTTCACCTTGCCCTTCCTTCTTAGCATAGTGCTTAGCAAGATACTTTAACAGAAAATAGCGCACCCTTTTTTGCTGTATCGCCTGTACCCTTCTAAAGTTTTCCTCTAACTCTGGGATTAACCTTTGTAAGTCCTCATGAGACAAGGCTTTTTCTGAAAAGAGATGGCTTTTTATCTGATGATGAACGATCAAATCTAAGCTCCTTCTTATGGGTGAAGTAAGAGTGGTGTAAAAGTTAAGACCGAGGCCGGAGTGAAAGCCTGGCTCCGTTGTTAGCTCAGACTTGGCAAAGTATCTAAGTTGTAAAAGTTTGTAAAAAAGTGAACCTTCAGCCTCTGGAAATACTTGAAAAGGAGGGTCTTGCTTCCGATAGATTATAGGGATGCCTGCCTCATAACAAAACTTTGCCGAAAGATGGTTGGTCAAGATCATAAGCTCTGAGATCAAGTCTCGAGCAGGCGTCATCTCAAACCTACTAACTACGATTTCCCCATCCTCTAATACCCTAACCTGAACCTCAGGTAAAATGATAGCAAATGCTCCCTGTGCCTGCCTCTTCTTTTTATGCTCTAAAAGCAGGGAATATAGGCTCTTCCAAAAGGGATGCCCTTCCTCAAGGTAGGTATCTACTTCCTCGTAGGTGAACCTTTTTTTAACCTTTATGATGGCTGGGATAACCTCAAAGGATAACACTTCAAAGGGCTTTTCTCGAAGCTCTATCTTGAAGGTAAGGGAGGACCTAAGCTCACCTTCAAGAAGGCTAAATTTGTCATGGGATAGCGAAAAGGGAAGCATAGGTATAACTTCATCCGGCAAATAGAGAGTTGAAGCCCTCTCAAGGGTTTCCTCAAAAAGAGGGCTCCCAATCGGTATAAAGCTTGACACATCTGCTATGTGAACATAAACTGTTATTGTGGTGCCCTTCTCCTCAATGCTAAAGGCATCGTCAACATCCTGCGTGTCGGGCGCATCAACCGCATAGGTCTCAAGATGGGTAAGGTCCTGGAAACGGTCAAAATGGGGCAAATCTTCAAGCCTCATCCTTAAGCATTCTTCAGCTTGAGAAAGGGAAGCCTGAGAGAACTCCCGCGGAAAGCCGAACTTTAAAAGTTCAAGGTTTTCGTCCTCCTTAAAAATACCTACCTTGACAAGGAGCGAAAAAACCTTCTGAGGCTGGGCTAAATTATGCTCAGAAAGCACATTATAAAGGTCCTTACCCAAGGCTTGCTCGTTTTCAAAGATGACAAACTGCTTTAAAGCGGAGATGAAGTCTTCGTCGTTAGAAGTGATCTTTCCTTCAGAAAGCCTTTGGAGAAAGTCTTTAAATCCTTCCCGAAGAAGCTCCTTCTCTCTCTCCTTTTCCCGCTGATGAATGATATTTTTGACCTCTTCTTCGGATAGGACTTCAACCTCCTCAAAGCTTTTAAAACGAAAGTAAAGCTTTTCTTCAAGGACAAGCCTTAGGAAGGCGCAGACCTCATCCGGCTTTGGCTTTCTTCCAAGGTAAAGTTCTACAAGATAGTCTGGGCTTGCGGAGGTAAGCTCTCCCTTCACAACCTCCCAGAGCTCTTCAAGGTTAAACTGGCTCTTTAGCTCCTCTCTTAAAGCTTGAACGCTCTTAAAAAGCTCTGAAAGACTGTTTAGGTCTACCTTTTCGCCAACCTTTGCCCCTATGCAAACCAGGACAGAATGAGAAACAGACTCCTCTTTTCCCGTAGGAAGATAAACAAGAAGACGCTTTCCCTTTACCTCCTTCACATAGGCAGGATAGATTTTATCCCGGTAGAAGATATCAACTAACCATCCCTTAAGGCTTGCTAGGTCCATTTTGATTAAAAATTTGCTTATTATGAAGGAGTTTCAAGATATCTTAGAGCAGCCTCTAAATCTAAGGTTCCTTCGTAGATAGCTCTTCCAGAGATAGCTCCAAAAAGCCCCTTTTGACTTAAGGGTTTGAGAAGCTTTAGGTCTTCAATAGTTGCCACGCCACCGGCAAGGATAAGAGGATGCCTTGAGACTTCTAAAGCCTTGGTTAGCCTCTCAGGGTCAATGCCCGCCTGCGTGCCATCCCTCTCTATCAAAGTTAGAATCAAAGCAAAAAGCGGAAAATCGTTTAATCTTTTGATAAAATCTAAATACCTGACAGATGAAACCTCAAGCCAGCCAGAGATGGCAACGAACTCTCCCTTTACATCGACGCTCACGATGACCCTTTGGGGGAACCTATCACAAATTCTTTCCAAAAAGCTTAAGTCCTCTACCGCCTTTGTGCCGAGGATAACTTGGGAAACACCCCCTTCAAGGTAAGAGGAGACATCTTCCTCAGTCCTTATTCCGCCTCCTACTTGAACGGGAATGCTGATTTCCTTAACCAAGCTAAGGATCAAGTCTTTATGAACAGGTTTACCATCCTTTGCCCCATCAAGGTCAACGATGTGAAGCCTCTTTGCTCCAACCTTTTCAAAGTGTTTGGCATAGGTAAGGGGATCATCTCCGTAGACCTTCTCCTTTGAGAAATCACCCTGAAAGAGCCGAACTACTTTTCCTCCTTTTAAGTCTATGGCTGGGATTAGGATCATCTGGCAAAAGGCGACCTACTAAGGATTTTTTCTAAACCGTTCTTGGCAAGCTCTTCTGCCGTGAGCCATTTTATGGACTTATAAAGGCTTAAGTTCAGGATGTTTTCGGAAAGGGGTTTTTGAGTTTCATCAAAGACCTCATGCCAAAGAAGCTTTCCCGTTTTTCCGTCGTAAAGGAAGAGGGCAAAGGCTACGCTTGCCGGCTCAGTAACCCCTATACCCCTTCCTACTCTTTCTTTAAAACGATAGATCCGTAGATAAAGAATTGAACCAGCTTGTGTAGAGTCCGCTATCATTCTAACCGCAAGCTCAGGGCTTTGAACCTTCTGCTCCAAGACTTTCTCAAGAAGTAGCTCTGCTGTCCCTTCATCTAAAAAGATGAAATGATGCCTATCAGAGAACTTCTCAAGGCTTGTCCGCAAGAGCCTTCCCATTACTTCTTTTGCAGAGGGGGAGATTTCACCAGGAATGATGTTCCGCACCGGGCAGTAAAAAGGTATAGGGGATGGAGGCTCGCAGTAAATATCAGCAGGCCAAACTAAAACAACTTTTAAAGAATCTAACTGCCGAGGTGTCAAGTAGGCTGGCTGCTCCCTTGCGCAGGAATAAAGAAAAAGGGTTAGCAAAATTAATAAAAGGCTTTTGAAGATTGAAAGGTGGCTCATCGAATTATCTCTTCATCTTTTCCACGAGAAAGGGACCATACTTCTTGTCCGTTCCCATGATGTGTTTTACAAGCCAATCCTTAAGAAAGGACATTAACTCAACGGTAAGAGTAACCTCACCTTTGGCTTTTTTATCTAAAAATTCCTTGATCTTTGCCTTAAAGGCTTCGTGCTCCTTTTTATGTGTTGCTAAATCAGGATAACCATACTTTGTCATCAAAGTCTCTTCAGTCGTAAAATGATAACCTGCATACTTTACCAACTCATCGAGCATCTTATCAAGGACATCCTTTCCCCTTCCCTGCTTCATGGCATCGTAGAGCTCGTTGATGAGGCTAACAAGCTTTTTGTGTTGCTCATCACATTCCTTAACACCAGTAACAAGCTTGTCGCTCCATTCTATAAACCCCATATTTGGCCTCCTTAAGTTTTTAGTTATTATAAAAACCCTTAGGTAAGTAGTCAATACCAAATACGCAAACCCAGTAGACTTTAACTTTTAATTAAAGAAGTTATGAATTAAAATAAAGTAAAATTTCTTCGTGTAGGAGGTTAGGGCTGTGCTCTATGTAGGGCTTGATGTTGGGTCTGGGACAGCAAAGGTTGTAGTAATGAACGAAAAAAAAGAAATTCTTTTCTCAAAATATGAGAGAACCCATGGGCAACCCATTGAGAAGGCAAGAGACCTCCTTTCCGAGGTTGAAAAAACTTTTGGGAATAGCCTTTCTGGTCTAACTTGCACAGGAACTGCAGGAAAAACCATATCCCAGATCCTTGGCGTTGCCTTTGTGAACGAAGTGATGGCTCATGCAAAGGCAGCAACCTTTTTCCATCCCGAAGCTCGCACCATAATCGACATCGGGGGAGAAGACTCAAAGCTTATCTTCATAACCCATGAAAGGGGGCAACCTGAAATCGAAGACTTTGCCCTAAATACACTTTGTGCAGCCGGAACTGGCTCCTTCTTAGAACAACAGGCAGCCCGCCTTGGATACACCATCGAAGAGTTTAGCTACAAAGCAACCCTTGCCAAGAACATTCCCCGCATTGCCGGCCGCTGCACCGTGTTTGCCAAATCAGACATGATCCATCTTCAGCAGGCAGCTGTGCCAGACGAGGAGATAATAGCTGGGCTTTGCTTTGCCATCATAAGAAACCTGCGGAGCAACCTCGCCAAGGGTAGACCCATTCGTCCACCCCTTGTTTTTCAAGGAGGAGTTGCGGCAAACCTTGGCGTTAGGCGAGCCATAAAGGAGATATTTGGTCTAAAGGACAATGAGCTCATTATCCCAGAGCATTTCAAGATAATGGGAGCAATCGGGGCAGCCTTATATGGGCTTGAAGGTAAGGCAAGCTCCCCTTATCGTGGCTCAGAAATCTTGTCTACCTATCTTAGGGAAAGAAAGGTTGAGGTGCCAAGGCATAAAGTCTTATACCCATGCGAGTCTTTAGAGGAGTCCGAAAAGCTCTGGAAAAGGTTTATCATCCCCAAGGTCGATAAGGATAAGGAGGTAGAGGTTTATTTGGGGATCGATGTAGGCTCAGTTAGCACAAAGCTTGTAGCTATCGATAAAGAAGGGCGCCTTATCGCTAAGACTTATCTATTCCATCATGGGAAGCCCTTAGAGAGCGTTAAAAAAGGTCTTCTTGACCTTAGGGCAAAGCTTCCAGAGAAGGTAAAAGTAAAAGGCGTTGGCACAACAGGTTCTGGTCGCTATTTGGTGGGGGATTTTGTAGGGGCAGATGTTATACGGAATGAGATTACCGCCCAAGCCTTTGGTGCCCTATACATCGACCCAGAAGTTGACACCATCTTTGAGATAGGAGGACAGGATTCTAAATACATATTCCTTGACAAAGGAACGATTGCTGACTTTACAATGAACAAAGCCTGCGCTGCCGGAACGGGTTCATTCCTTCAAGAGCAGGGGGTTAAGCTTGGCATCCCCATTGAGGAGTTTGGGGATTACGCCTTAAGAAGCAAGGCTCCTTTAAAGATGGGGGAGAGATGCACAGTCTTTATGCAATCTGACCTTTTACACTATCAGCAGCAGGGTTTCCCGAAGGAGGACCTCGTTGCCGGTCTTTGCTATTCCATCGTCTACAACTACTTAAACAAGGTGGTAGAAGATAGAAAGATCGGCAATAAGATCTTCTTTCAGGGTGCCGTAGCCTGCAACAAGGGCGTTGTCTCAGCCTTTGAGAAGGTCCTCGGCAAAAAGATCATCGTGCCCCCCAACAACGAGGTAACCGGTGCCATTGGAGTCGCCCTTCTTGCTAAAGAAGAAACCAAAGGAGAAAGTAAGTTCAAAGGCTTTGATTTGGTAAACGTGAAGTATTTAATTTCCTCCTTTGAATGCCATCACTGCCCGAACCAATGCGAAATCCACAAAGTAACCTTAGACGGCGGAACAACCCTATTCTACGGTGGAAGATGCGATAGATACGAGCTTGACCACAGAAAACCAAAAGAAAGCCTGCCAAACCCCATCTTAGAAAGAGAAGCGAAGCTCCTTTCCTTTGTGCCCCCCTTTGAAGGGGACCCCTCCTCAGATAGGGTCATAGGCATCCCAAGAGCCCTTCAGATGTTTGAATGGCTTCCCCTATTTGCCACCCTTTTTTCTGAGCTTGGCTATAAGGTCCTTCTCTCTCCGCCTACTTCAAAGGAGATAATCAAAATCGGCTGTGAGCTTGCCCCAGGGGAGCCCTGCTTTCCTGTGAAGGTCGCCCTTGGGCATATCTACAAGCTTCTTGAGCTTGGAGTAAAGAACATATTCTTGCCCCAGATAACGGACTTACCACCCGAGGCTCCCCAGTTCAAGCTTGGAAAGATTTGTCCTTGGGTTCAAGGTGTGCCTTGGGTCGTAGAGACAAGCCTTTCCTTTGAAAAATACGGGGCGAAAGCTTTAAGACCTGTTTTTCATCTAGGGAGAGGCGGAGGCGTGTTGAACGAGGAACTAAAGGAATTAGCCAAAATGCTTGATGAGCCCTTAGACAAAGTGAAAAAAGCTTGGAGGGTCGCAGAGCTTGCTCAAGAGGAATTTCATAACTTTTTAAAGGCAAGAGGCAAAGAGCTTCTTGAAGAGTTTGCGGACAAACTCATTCTTGTCGTGGTTGGGAGACCTTACAACTCTTGCGACCCAGGTGCAAACCTTGGTCTACATTTCAAAATACGGAAGCTTGGTCTTTTGGGCTTGCCTGTTGATATGCTACCCCTTGATGAGGTTAAAACAACGGATGGGCTCGAGGGTATGTATTGGGAATACGGGCAAAGGTTTTTACTTGCGGCCCATTATCTTAGGGAGAAGCCTAACCTTTTCCCCATCTACTTTACCAACTTCTCTTGCGGACCTGACTCCTTTATTCAGCATTTCTTTGAAGAGTTGCTTGCAGGAAAGCCTTATCTAGAGCTTGAAGTTGACGAACATAGCGCAGAAGCAGGCGTTATCACAAGGCTTGAAGCCTTTGTTGATAGCCTTAAAGGTAAGTTAAAACGCTTTGAGCTTAAAAGAAAATTCATTTCTCAAAAGGTTAATCCTTCAGAAAATAGAACGGTCTACATTCCCTACATGGCAGACCATGCAAGGGTTTTAGCAGCTGCCTTTAGAGCGTGCGGTGTTAAAGCTGAAGCGCTTCCTGAGCCTGACGAAGAATCTCTCGAACTTGGGAGACGCTACACCTCTGGCAAGGAGTGCTATCCCACGGTGCTTACAACAGGAGACCTTATAAAGCTCATCAACCGACCGGACTTTGACCCCGATAAAGCTATATTCTTCATGCCTGACGGATCTGGTCCTTGCAGGTTTGGGCAATACAACAGGCTTCACAGAAAGATTCTTCGAGACCTCGGGCTTGATAGGCTCCCCATTTATTCACCCCAGCAGGATATCGAGTTTTATGATGACCTTGGCATCGTAGGAAGGGATTTTACTAAGATCGCTTGGCGGGGAGTAGTTGCCGTTGACATCCTCGATAAGATGTACCGGGCCATAAGACCATACGCCGTTGATAAAGCCAAGGTTGATGAGGTCTACAAAGAAGGGCTTTCCTTGATTGAAAGGACTGTGGAAGAGAGAGGGGACTTAGTTTCAACTTTGGCTAAGATAAGAGAAAAGTTTATGAAAATAGAAAGAAAAGAAGTTGAACTACCTAAGGTTGGCGTTGTGGGAGAGATTTATGTAAGAAATAATCGCTTTTCTAATGAGAACCTCTACCGCATGCTTGAGGACCTGGGGCTTGAAGTGCTCCTTCCTCCTATTGGGGAATGGATCTATTTTATAAACTATATCTCTAAGAAATGGGCAAAAAGGGAGGGTAGGCTTGGTGCAGTCCTTAAGTTCATTCTGGAAAATCAATTTCAGATGAAGGAAGAAGAAAAGTTCATAAGGTTGATTGAGGACTTGGTTGAATTTTCTCATGAGCCAACCATCGAGGAGCTCGAAAGGTTAGCCAAAAAATATGTTCATCCAGATTATGAAGGCGGGGAGGTTATGCTTTCGATAGGAAAGGCACGGGATTATTTAAGAAAGGGGGTCTCTGGTTTGATCAATGTAATCCCCTTTGCCTGCATGCCTGGAAATGTTCAAGCAGCAATCCTTAAGAGAATTAGGGATGAAGAGGGAGATAGACTACCGCTGTTAACCGTCCCTTGCGATGGCCAAAAGTCCCTTGGAACCAAGATGAGGATAGAAGCCTTCGTAGAACAGGTAAAAGAATTCTTTGAAGGAAAAAGAAAAGCAAACATGCAAAAGATGGCAATAAATTTTTAAAATTGAAAGTTAAATGCTCTATCTAACAAAAAAAGGAATTTTTCCAACTTGAAGCAAAAACTTTAATCTTCTATTATTTGTAAAATTGAACGAACGGAAAGAGAACAATTTAAAATTTTTATTGACTGTTCTTGGGGAGAGTATTGCTATAGGTTTAGCTGTCATGGGGTCTATTTTAGCAGGTGCTATAACCGGTTGGTTTATAGAAGAAAAGCTTTTGCAGGGTAGGACTTCCCCATGGATAACAACCATCTTTATTATCTTTGGCGCCATTGGGGGGATAAAAAACCTTCTTTACTACACCAGAAAAAGGTTTAAGGAAAAGGGTAATGGAAAAAGCTGAAGCTAACCCTTTTTTTAAAGATTTAAGAAATTTAAGCCTATTTGCAACTTTAGCAGGATTTCTTTTACTTTCATTAATTTATATTTCCACGATAATATCCTTTTCTTTTTTAGTCGGGGCTCTTTTAGGTTACCTAAATTTTTTTACCCTTAAACAAGACGGTAAGAAGTTTTTACAAAAAGTGTATAATAATGTTATGTGTTGTATGGAGAAACCTTATCAGAAAGAAAGGACGCTTTTTTTAATAAAAGTTTATCTTAGACTTTTAGCTTTAGGGTTGATATTTTATTTTCTTATAACCTGGCTAAAATTACACCCAGTTTTTATGATAGTTGGTTTTACTTTAGTGTATGTCCAGATCTTTTTATTAACCCTTTGGTATACCTTGAAAAGAAAAGAGATTTGCTAAAGGAGGCGAAAGATGGAACATCCTATCCTATTTTTAACGCTCATCTTAGAAAAACTTGGGTTACCTTCTGGATATTACTACTATGAACATGCAGACAAGTATGGTATATTGGCCGTCCTTCTTGCACCCCACATGGTTCATAGCTATTTTGTTATTCTACTTATTTTACTATTAGCCTTTTTTGGGACAAGAAAAAGTGAATTTATACCAAGCGGTCTTCAAAATCTTTTAGAAATTGTTATAGATAGTATTTATAACTTTTGCAGACAAAACCTCCCTCACGATAAAGTTGATGAGCTCATGCCTACTGTTTTTCCTTTAATAACAGCTTACGCTTTTTACATTCTCTTTTGCAATCTTCTTGGTTTGATTCCAGGCTTTATGTCTCCCACAGCTAACATCAATGTTACCCTTGGTTTAACCCTAATTACCATAGTTTATTATCATTATCTTGGATTAAAGTACAAGGGCTTAGCCTATTTTAAGGATTTCCTTGGTCCTATACCCTGGCTAATACCTCTAATGCTACCTGCCGAAATATTTAGTCATGTAGGGAGAATTTTATCCCTTTCCTTCCGTTTGTTTGGGAACCTTCTCTCAAAAGAGATCCTTTTGGGCATTCTAACCATGCTTGCCGGTAAGTTTTTTGCCCCTCTTCCCGTTATGATCCTTGGAGTTGCGGTTGGTTTTATTCAAACCTTTATCTTTGTGCTTTTAAGTTTAGTTTACTTTGCCGGAGCTGTTGAAGAGCATCATTAAGTATGAGCAAATCAGGGGGTGTAAGACCTTCTGATTTAAGGGAAATAAAAATAAAAAACTTTTAAAGGAGGTGTGGGTATGCGGAAGCTTTTCTTGTTGTTTTCTGTTGCCATTTTGGGCTTGCTCTTAGGTTCACCTGCCTTTGCTCAGGAAGCAGCAAAAGCTGCTGCTGCAGTCGGTGACCGGATGGTAACAGGTTTTGGCATCTACTCAGCCATCATTTTAGCGGCAGGTATTGGCGTTGGGCTTGGTGCTCTTGGTTGCGGTATCGGTATCGGTCAGGCAACCCGCGGTGCCTGCGAGGGTATCGCCAGAAACCCTGAACTTTCCGGAAAACTAACCGTCACCATGATCTTAGGTATAGCTCTCGTTGAAACGCAGGTTATCTATGCTCTGGTTATCGCACTTATCTTGCTCTATGCTAATCCAGTTCTTCCTAAGTTTCTCCAGTTCATCGGTGTAGGCGGCTAATATCTTTGAATATCTTTGAAGTTCCTTAGAAATTAAGGGCGGAGAGGTTTTGCCTCTCCCCCTTTTTGATTAATGCTGAGTAAAGTTTTAAGCTTTGCTATCCTTGGTATTGAAGCTTTTTTAGTTGAAGTTGAGGTTGACCTATCTAAAGGTCTCCCTGGAATTACGATCGTTGGACTTCCCGATAGTAGCATCAAAGAAAGCAGAGAGCGCCTGCGCTCAGCCTTAAAAAACTCCGGTTTTTCTCCATCATTAAGCAAAATAACCATAAACCTTGCTCCTGCTGACCTAAGAAAGGAAGGGTCTCATTTTGACCTGGCGATGGCTGTTGGTATTTTGGTTGCCGAAGAAATCGTTCCTCAAAGCGCTGTTGAAAAAAAGGCTTTCCTTGGAGAGCTTTCCCTTGATGGAAGCATCAAAGGGGTAAAGGGGATTTTACCATCTGTTATGTTAGCTAAGGAGCTAAACCTTGATGAGGTCATAATACCCGCGGAAAACCTAAGAGAAGGAGCCTTGGTCAAAGGGGTGAAGGTTCGTGCTTTTTCTCATCTGCGGGAGGTTTTTACCTATCTCACTATCGGTGAGGGCGGACTTGAAGCCTGTGGCTTAGCGGAGGAGGTCTTTTTGCCCCAGTATGAGGTTGATTTTAGCGAGGTTGTAGGGCAGGAGCTTGCCAAAAGAGCAATGGAGATCTCTGCGGCTGGCAATCACAATATCCTTATCATAGGACCGCCCGGTGCTGGAAAAACAATGCTTGCCCAAAGACTGCCTACTATCTTGCCTCCCATGTCAGATAAAGAAATTCTTGAGACAACCAAAATATATTCGGTCTCAGGTCTTTTAACTCCTGAAAGACCGCTTATTAACTTTAGACCCTTTAGAAATCCCCATTTCTCTGTCTCAGAAGTGGGGTTGATCGGCGGAGGAAATCCGCCACGCCCAGGTGAGGTTAGCCTTGCCCATAATGGGGTCCTCTTTTTGGATGAATTTCCAGAGTTTAGAAGGGATGTGATAGAAGCTCTGAGACAACCCCTCGAAGACGGCTATGTGGTGATCACTCGTGCAAACGCAACCGTAACCTACCCTGCAAGATTCCTCTTAGTCTGCGCCATGAACCCTTGTAAATGCGGATACCTTGGTCATCCCACTAAAGCCTGCCAATGCACTCCTCAAGAAATAAGGAAGTACAAAAGCAAGCTCTCGGGTCCTATCCTTGATAGGATAGACCTTCATGTAGAGGTCCCACCCGTTGAGATAGGTGAGCTTTTGGCAGAAAAGAAGAGCTCTGGAGTGAGCTCCGCTGAAGTTCGCGAAAGGGTTTTATTTGCTCGAGAAAAACAGAAAAAACGTCAAGGTGAGAAAACAAACGCCGAGCTCAAACCTAAGGAGATAAAAAAGGTTTGTCTTCTTGAGCCCGGGGTAGAATCCTTCCTTGAAGCTTCAGCAAAAAGGCTTTCCCTTTCAGCAAGGGCTCTTCACAAGGTGCTAAAGGTTGCAAGGACAATCGCTGACCTCGAGGGGCGAGAACGTATTGCTAAAGAGCATGTGCTTGAAGCTTTACAGTATAGGGTTCTTGAAAGAAAACTCTATGAAGTTTAGGCTTGAGGAAAGGGGCGCTCAGTGCTAAAATAATAATCAATGTTAGAAAAGCTTGCCCTCTCAGAAAAAGTCCGAGCTTCGACTGAGCCTATCCTTATCCCGATTGCTCGTTTCTTACTTAGGCTTGGTGTAAAGCCAAACCATGTGACCTTAGCTTGTTTTTTAGGCTTTATAGCTTCTTCTGTCTTTATTGCTCAGGGGAAGTTTCTTGTAGCTGGTCTTTTGCTTCTCCTTTTTGCCCCTCTTGATGCCGTTGACGGGATGTTAGCAAGGGTTGGCAACATGGTAACTACCTTTGGAGCCTTCCTTGACTCAACCCTTGACCGCTACGGAGAGATATTCATCTTTCTTGCCTTTTGCCTTTACTACATATATGTAGGCTCAGGAGCTGGTATAGTCTTATCCTTCGTAGCCCTAACTGGTTCCCTTATGGTTAGTTATACCAGAGCTCGTGCTGAAGGTCTTGGGCTTCAATGCAAGGTTGGGCTTTTTACCCGGTTTGAAAGAGTCTTCTTGCTCATCATATCTCTTCTTTTGGAAGCCATCTTTCTCTATTTAACGATAATCTCCGTCCTAACTCATATTACCGCTCTGCAAAGGATCCTTCACGTTTACAAGCAAACGAGAAAATAAGATGTGTCTTGGTTATCCCTTTAAAATTTTAGAGATTACTGGTCCTTTTACTGCCCTTGCAGAATCAAAGGGAGTAAAGAAAGAAATATACATTTCTCTTCTACCCGAAGAAGTAAAGCCAGGGGACTGGGTTTTAGTTCATGTTGGGTTTGCCATAGCCAAGGTCGATGAAGAGCAAGCTCTTCAAACAATAAACTTTTGGGATGAAGAACTTGAAAAAGTTTGAAGTTCTTACTTTTCTTTCAGACCCCAAGGTATTAAAACCTCTTCTCTCAAGGCTTAAATATAAGCTTTCCGGACTTACTCTTAAAGACCGAATTAGAATCCTTGAGTTTTGCGGAGGACATACCCATGTCATCTTAAGGCATGGGATAGATGAAGCTTTGGGAGAGTGGATAGAGTTTGTTCATGGACCGGGCTGCCCTGTTTGCGTCATCGCTCAAAGTAGGATTGACTACGCCTTAAGCCTTGCCGAAAGGGAAGATGTAATACTTGCCACCTACGGAGACTTGATACGCATTCCTGGGAGCAACGGACTTACCCTTCAACAAATCCGAGCAAAGGGGAAAGATGTCCGAATAGTCGATTCAAGCCTTGCTACCATACCCATAGCTAAAGAAAATCCTTCAAAGAAGGTTATCTTCTTTGCCATAGGGTTTGAAACTACGACTCCTCACACCGCCTTCTTGGCTAAAAGAATTAAAGAAGAGGGTTTAAAGAATCTCCTAATCGTCTCAAACCATGTTATATCTACAGAAATCCTTGATTATCTCTTAATCAAGGGGTTAAAGGTTGACGGGATCATCGCTCCAGGGCATGTCTCAGCGATCATTGGGGCAAAACCCTGGCAAGATCTCAGCTTAAAACATCAGACCCCTATGGTGGTTGCAGGCTTTGAACCCTTTGACATATTGCATGCTCTGGACCATCTTGTTGATTTAATCAAAGATAAAAATCCTAGGGTCGAGGTTCAGTATAAAAGGGTTGTAAAACCTGAGGGAAATGTTGCTGCCCAAAGGCTTATGGAGGAAGTCTTTGAAGTGAGGGATAACTTTCCCTGGCGGGGCTTTGGATATGTCCCAAGAAGCGCTTACAAGTTTAAAGAAGACTTCTCTTTTTTAGATGCTGAAGCCATCTTTCCCTGCAAGTATGAAGAAAACACCCCGAAAGGTTGTCTTTGCGGGGTGATTCTGCAAGGTAAGGCAAAGCCCTGGGAGTGCAAGCTCTTTGGAAAAGCCTGCACCCCAAAGACCCCTGTCGGACCCTGTATGGTTTCTAACGAAGGAGCCTGCCTTGCCTACTTTAAGTACAGGATGGCTCCTTAGATTTGGTTTCCTTTTCTACTACCTCAGCTGGTAAAAACTTAGTCCCTGAAAACATCCCAGAAATAATGGCTTCTGGAGCACGTAGTTCGTTCCAAATAGCTATATAAAGATGGACTAATACAAAAAGGGTAAAAGCCCAGTGAAGAAAGTAATGAATAAACCTTGCTGTTTGTTGTGTACCAAAAAGCATTCCTCCTAATTTTTTAATGATGCCAACCTCAGGATAGAGTAAATATAACCCTGTTAAAATCATAACCAAGCTTGCTAAAAATAGCAAAGTATAAATCACACCTGCAAGAACTGTATGACCCACTCTCAATTCATGTTCATCTGTTAAGTAAAGATAAAACTTTAAGGTTTGCCAAAAAGAAAGGGCATTTTGGCGATTAATTGGAAGAAAATCAGTTATTCTTTCGTATTTATTACCAAAAACTAGCAAATATACTCTTAAAATGAATGCCGCGATAAAGAAGTAAGCGGCGACAAAATGAAAGTACCTAATCATGGCCATCAAAAAGGATGGTCTGAATTCAGACCAGGTTGTAGTAATAGGTGGATTGTGGATGTAAAGACCGGTTAAAATTAAAACTGCTATGGAAATAGCAAAAACCCAATGGAATAATCTTAAAGGACCGCTCCAGACAAAAACCCTTTTATACAATCTTGGTTCTACCTTCATTTTTACCCTCCTTTACAGAACTTTTACTCTGGTTATTTCCCTACCCCTACCATCGATAAGATGGACTGCGCAAGCAATGCAGGGGTCAAAGGAGTGAATAGTCCTTAACACCTCTAAAGGCTTTTCAGGAACAGCAACCGGATTGTCTATCAAAGATTCCTCATAAGGACCCCGCTTACCCTTTTCATCCCTTGGGCTAACATTCCAGGTTGATGGGACCACTGCCTGGTAGTTTTTGATCTTTCCCTTCTCGATTACTACCCAATGAGAAAGGGTTCCTCTTGGGGCTTCATGGAAACCAAAGCCTTTGATCTCCCTCTCAGGGAACTTGACACCCTTCCTGTAAGGATAGATTTCAAGGTCACCCTTAGCGATGTTCTGTTCAAGGAGGTCAAGATGCTTCAGGGCTAAATCAGCAAGAACAGCTGCTCTTATAGCCCTTGCTAAGTGTCTGCCCATCGTTGACCTTAGATGGTCTACGGTGATCTGGGTTTTGGCAAGGGCTGAACATTTCTCAAGGGCATAGTTTGTCCATTTTAAGAATAGTTCGTTCTTTGAGGCAATCCCCATCAGGACCTGGGCTAATGGTCCAACCTGCATCGGCTCCCCCTTAAACCTAGGAGCTTTAGCCCAGCTGTATTTGCCGTTAGGGTCAAACTTTGTGTATTCTGGTATTGTGTCGCCCTCCCAGGGATGCTTTGCTCCAATGTTCTTGTACCAGGAATGGATAACGGCCTCGGTGACATTGTCTCTAAAGTAGGGGTCGCCAAAGCTTGAAATGGGTTTATAGGTAGAAAGGTCGCCGTTGAATATGGTCCCACCAGGCAAGTCAAACTTTGTTCCTTTGGTGTCAAGAGGTAAATCCGGAACGGCAAGGTAATTATCCACACCCCGCCCAATCTTTAACCAATCACTGTAAAAAGCCGCTAAAGCTATGACATCGTTTAAGTAGACCTTTTGGGTAAAGGTTTTTACCTTTAGAAGAAGCTCCCGAGCATAGGCAAGCCTTTCCATGTTTAGAGCTGCTTCATTGTCAGGATTGATGGCTAAAGCAACCCCTCCCACTACCACAGTCTGAATGTGCGGAGTTTTTGCTCCAAATATCGCCACTACTTGGTTGGCATAACGTTGATAATCAAGAGCAGATAGATAATGAGCTACCGCCAAAAGGTTAACCTCGGGAGGAAGCTTCATCGCCGGATGTCCCCAGTAGCCTGAACCAAAGGGACCAAGCTGTCCTGAAGATACAAAGTTTGCCAAAGTTTCTTTCACATTCTTGAAGTATGTTTCACTGTTCCCATCCCAATCAGAAATTGCCTGGGCAAGCTCTGCGGTCTTTTTTGGATCGGCCTTAAGGGCTGAAAGTACATCAACCCAATCAAGGGCTGAGAGATGGTAGAAATGGACTATATGGTCATGAAGAGCATGAGCGCAGAGGATTATGTTTCTCACATACTGAGCGTTAAGAGGAATCTCTAAAGCCAGAGCGTTCTCAACTGCTCTTACAGAGGCAATGGCATGGACAGTTGTGCAAACTCCGCAGATCCTTTGGGTAAAAGCCCAAGCATCCCTTGGGTCTCTACCTTTTAAAATCACTTCAATACCTCTCCACATCTGGGCTGAAGCCCAGGCATCACGCACCCTTCCTCCATCTACTTCAACATCTATCCTGAGATGCCCTTCTATCCTTGTGATAGGGTCTATAGTGATCCTCTTCCCCATAGCTTACCCCTCCTTCTCCTCAGATTTTTCGCTGCATTCAGACATCATCTGGGATTCTCCTTTTTTCTTCTTAAGCCTACTTTTAATCACTCCAGCTCCAGCGTGAAGAGCAATGACGGCAGCAGCTCCTGTAATGGCCATCTTCCCTATCCTTTCTGCATCGGTTATTATCCCTTCACCAACAGGGATGGTAACCTTAGGTAAATGTTCATAGAAGGGGGTCATGGTGTCCCAGAACCCTGGCTCAGTGCAACCTATGCAGGGATGACCTGCCCCGATAGGCCAGGCCCCCACATCACAGAACTTAAGAACTGAACAGTTAGCGTAAGTAACTGGACCTTTACAACCAAGCTTATAAAGACAGTAACCTTTCCTATGCCCTTCATCTCCAAAGGTTTCGGCGAACCTTCCTTCATCAAAATGGGGCCTCCTTTCACAATGGTCATGGATCCTTCTTCCGTAAGCAAAGGTTGGTCTCTTAAGCTCATCCATCTCAGGTGGTCTACCAAAGGTTAATATATAAAGAACGGTTGAGAGAATGTTGTATGGGTTTGGTGGACAGCCTGGGATGTTTATAAGCTTATCCTTACCGATAACCTCACTTATCCCCACCGCTCCTGTAGGATTGGGATAGGCAGCTTGCACTCCACCGAAGCAAGCACAGGTCCCGTACGCAATGATAAGCTTAGCATCCTTGCTTACATCTTTCAAAATTTGTATGGCAGGTTTACCGCCTATCTGACAGTAGATGCCACCATCCTTTGTTGAGACAGCACCTTCCACCACCAGAATGTATTCGCCTTTGTAATTTTTCACTGCCTTGTTTAAAGCCTCCTCGGCTTGAGCCCCCGCCCCAGCCATTAGGGTTTCATGGTATTCAAGGTTTACTATTTCAAGCAAAAACCTTCCCAAGGGTGGATGAGAAGCCCTCAATAGCGATTCAGTGCAACCTGTGCACTCCATAAAATTGAGCCAAATGACGGTTGGCTTTTTCTTTGTGGCAACTGCCGCCTCTACTTTATCAACAAAGCTTGCAGGAAACCCCATCGTCGCAACCGCTGCTGTTAAAACCTTCAGAAACTCCCTTCGGTCAAGGTTCCATGCGCTCATAAAACCCTCCTTATAGCTTTTTGGTATATTTTTCACCAATAGAGCTTCTTTTAAAGGGGCTTTTAATAAATTTTTTTAATAACACTTTTCTAATAAATGTCAATGGTGAATTTTACCCCAATTTTATCATCCCAACTAAAGGGAGCTTCGCCACCTTGACCGTCCCGAGCGCAAGCCGAGGGGTCTCCTTTTGCCCTTCCTTTGTAATATAAAAATTTTCGCTTCGCACAGAATGACACTTGCTCGATAAGGAGATGACTTGCTCTCTTAGCTGAACATGGGGAAGGTCCTTATTAAAAAGCCCCTTGGACTTGCATAAAAATAAAAACCAGGTCAAACTAATTCTAAGATAATTCTTAGAAGGGTCTCCGAAAAAAAAATCAATTTTTTAAAAGTTTTATGTATTCAAATTTTTAACGACTTTGATTTATCAACAGCTACCTTATGGAGGATTAAGTTTTCACAGAGAGACTATCTCTTAAGTAAAAAGGCTTTTTAGCTCAGACTTTGCAGGGTAGCAGTCTCAAAAGTCTTACATTCATCGTATAGGAAGAGTAGGACGAGCCAGAAAAAACGGAAAAACTCTTACCTTAGCAAATCCTCAAGATAAAAAATCAGAACGATCCTCAACGAACAGGAGAAAATCTTATTACCAATAAGATCAATTAGTAAGGTGCGCTGTCAAGCGGGAGCGATGTCCTTCCTAAATTCTTTATCTCTTAATTATCTTCAAAAACTCATCAACCCTTAAGGCTGGTAAAGACATAAGCTCTACCGTCCCTCTTGAGCCAAGTTCGATAGACATCCTCATCACCGTTTCGTTATCTGGGGCTTCAATGATGTTTACAAAATCATAGGGTCCCAGAACAGCAAACTGCTGAAGAACCTTTACCCCCATCTCCTCTAGCTCTTTGTTTACCTCAAATATCCGGTTGGGCTTTTCTTTGATCGTTTCCCTCCCTTTTTCAGTAAGCTTTGAAAGGACGATGAAGATAGGCATGGCAAACCTCCAAAAGTTTTTTTTATTTAAAAGGTATTATTAAAAATAATCAACCAAAAATCAAGAGGGATTTTAGGCTGTTGTTATTACTAAGCGGCCACATTTTTCCTCCGCTTGGAAAATCATACTTTTGACCTGTCGCCCCTACATTTACTCACCCTGTAAATAAAAATTTTTTGTGTTATATTTATGCCCAAACAAAAGAGGTGAGCCTGAGTAAAGAAAGATGAGGGGGAAACCAGCAAAAGAAGAGCTCCTTCTCGTTTATAAAAATGTAGATTTTGAGAAGCTTCTTAATTCTTATGCTCAAAAAATAGAAGATTTAAGGAGGTGTCTTTGACTTAGATAGTCTCAAGGAGAGATTACAAGTTATAGAAAAATTTTTCTCCCAGAATATTGACTGGTCTTCTCCGGAAACAAAACGCCTCATCAAAGAAAAGGCTCAGTTAGAAGAAAGGTTAAAGCTTTTTGAGGAGCTTCAACATAAATTTTCTGAGCTCAAAGAGTGGTTTGAGCTTTACAAGGCTGAGCCGGAGCTCGAAATTTTAAAGGGGTTCTTAGAGGAGCTAAAGGATTTTGAACAAGAATTTTTAGAAAAAGAAACCACCATCCTTCTCTCTGGGGAATACGACCAATCCTCAGCCATCCTTTCAATTCATGCTGGAACTGGTGGAACCGATGCCCAAGACTTTGCCTACATGCTTCTTCGTATGTATGTGAGGTGGGCTGAGAAAAGGGGTTATAAGGTTAAAATAGTTGATGCCCTCCCAGGGGAAGAAGCAGGTATCAAGAGCGCAACCATCCTTGTTGAAGGACCATGGGCTTACGGAAAATTAAAGGGTGAAAAGGGAGTTCATCGGCTTATCAGGATTTCTCCCTTTGATGCTAACGCAAGACGCCATACTTCTTTTGCTTCGGTCACTGTAATTCCAGAGATCGAGGAAGAGATAGAAGTAGAAATAAGACCCGAGGATTTAAGGATAGAAACAATGAGGGCAAGCGGTCATGGTGGTCAACATGTCAACAAAACTGAAACGGCTGTCCGAATTACCCATCTTCCCACAGGAATAGTTGTCACTTGCCAAAATGAAAGAAGTCAATATTTAAATAAAATGACCGCTTTAAAGATCCTCAAATCTAAGCTTTATCAACTACAAAAACAAAAGCTGGAGGAGAAAAAAGAGCAGTTAATCGGAGAAAAAAAGGACATATCCTGGGGGAATCAAATAAGGTCATACATCCTTCATCCCTACAAAGTGGTAAAGGACCATCGGACTCAGTTTGAAGTCTTTAAGGTGGATGAGGTATTAGATGGAGAAATAGACGATTTTATTCGCGAATACCTCCTTTGGAGCTACAAAGCAAACAAAAAGGAAAATGAGTCAGGGGGATAATTGATGCATAAAAAAGATAGGCTCAAAGCCCTGATCATGCTCGAAGACGGCACTTATTTTTGGGGCTACTCTTTCACTGGACCCGGAGAAACCTTCGGAGAAATAGTCTTTAACACTGGAATGACAGGCTATCAAGAAATACTTACAGATCCATCTTACTACGGACAAATTGTCACCATGACTTATCCTTTGATCGGCACCTATGGAATAAACGATGAGGATATGGAAAGTGCTCGCATTCAGGTTGCTGGCTTTATCATTAGGGAGTATCAACCGTATTTTAGCAACTACCGAGCTAAAAAATCCCTTGGAGACTGGCTAAAAGAACAAGGCATACTTGGTATTGAGGGGGTAGATACTCGGGCTCTTACCAGGCATATCAGAAACTACGGAGCTATGAAAGGAGGTATAACAACCGAAACCTTAGACCCAAAAAAGTTCTTAGAAAAAGTAAAGGCAAGCCCTGATTATGTGGGGCGTGACCTTGTGAAGTTTGTCACCTCTCCAAAACCATATTACTACGGACCAGAGGGCTTTGACTTTAATTGTCAATCCTTTAAGAACAAAGCTCAGTACAGAGTAGCCGTTTTAGACTGTGGAATAAAATACAATCAGCTTAGGCTTATGGTCCAAAGAGGGGCTGAGTGTTTGGTTTTTCCTGCGGATACACCGGCTGAAAAAATCTTAGCCGAAGACCCTCATGGCATCTTTCTTTCAAACGGTCCGGGCGACCCAAGCGCCCTACCCTATGTGGTTGAGACGGTTAAAAACCTTTTGGGCAAGCGCCCAATCTTTGGAATCTGCCTTGGACACCAGATCCTTGGTCAAGCTCTATCCGCTACAACCTATAAGCTTCGCTTCGGACATCGTGGGATAAACCATCCAGTCTTAAATTTACTAAACGGAAGAGTTGAGATAACCTCCCAAAATCATGGATTTTGCGTAAGGGCAGAAGAGTTGCCAAAAGATGTAATAATCACTCACATAAACCTTAACGACAACACTCTTGAAGGTATTTACGCTCCCGACCTCAAAGCTTTCTCCGTTCAATACCATCCAGAAAACGCACCCGGTCCTTGGGATTCCCTCTATCTGTTTGATAGCTTCTTCAAGCTCATGCGCGGAGAAAATGAAAATCTATTCTCTTAGCGACCTCCCTTTACCCTTCTCTACCGTTATCGCTATCGGAGCCTTTGACGGGCTACATATTGGACATTTAAGGCTCCTTGAAGAGACAAAAAAAATTGGCGAAGAGTTTCTTGCCACGCCGGTGATGCTAACCTTCTCTCCCCATCCTCGCGAGGTCCTACAACCCCAGGTTCCTTTCTACTATCTTACTCTTCTTGATGAAAAAATAGAAATTCTATCAGCCCTTAGCTTTCCTTGTTTGGTTGTTCTGCCCTTTACCAGGTCGTTAGCTGAACTCACTCCTGATATTTTTGTAGAACAGTATTTAGTTGACTATTTGAAAGTAAGGGCTATCGTCGTTGGGTATAACTTTCGTTTTGGTAGAGGACGAAGCGGTGATGCAGAATATCTGTTAAAGATGGGTAAAAAGTATGACTTTTTGGTAAGAGTGGTAGAACCAGTAGAAGTTGACGGCATTAAAATATCAAGCAGTGTAATTAGAGAACTCCTTTTAAAAGGTGAGGTTGAAAGGGCAAATAGATTGCTCGGTAGACCTTACAGTCTTAGAGGAAGGGTTATCACAGGAAAGGGAAGAGGGAGGATACTTGGTTTCCCCACAGCAAACTTAGAAGTACCAAGGAAAAAACTAATCCCTAAAGAAGGGGTTTACGCAGCTTGGGTAAACATAGAAAATAAAAGGTTTATGGGGGCTTTAAATATTGGTAAAAATCCTACCTTTGAAAATAAAGAACTGTCAATCGAGGTGCATATTCTTGATTTTTCGGAAGACCTTTATAACAAAACAATAAAAGTTGAACTAATTAAATACATAAGAGGGGAACAAAAGTTCCCCTCCGTTGAGAAACTTGTAGAACAAATCAAAAAAGATTGTCAAGCAGTAAAAGAAATCTTATCAGGGTAAAACAAGGCTTATTTCAATAAGCCTTTACTCTTTAATTCTTCAACAAATTGATCGTAAATATTTCCTCTTTTAACAACCTTTTTAGGGATAGGAACTCCTCTCTTCCTCAGCTCATTGACTATTTTAGTAACCTGAAACTTGCTAATACCAAGCTTCTCAGCAATCTCAGAAGCACTCATCTTAGAATAATTCTCATAAACAAACCTAACATCATCAATAGTAGCAGGTCTGCTCCTCTTTCTCATGGCTATAACCTCCTACCCTTTTTGTTTTAATAAAAACATAACATTAAAAAACAAAAAGTCAATACTTTACAAGGTAGATATGTATAAAAATTTTAATGATCCCATTTAAGCATTCAAAGCAAAATCAACCTCTTCAATAGAATTTCCTTCCACACCAATTAAGAAGTTTATTATAACACTTACCAATTTTTAAAAACGGAATGGACAGAATAATCCTGATCGACTGCATTGAGATTTAAAAAAAAAGATAAAGAGGAAAAGATGGCCTACAATTGAAACTAAGAGGCTCTATCTAATTTATGCTAACCCAAACTATCTTTGTCGTTATATAAGGTCATTCACAAACTGCAATTCTGAGTAACTTCATTGTCAGACCGAACATAAGCCGAGGCAATCTTCGCCTTGTTTGAAGGGGCGTTTCATAAGAAGCCCTTTCGGATAGAACAATCAGTATAGTAAAAAAGCTTAATTATTTAACCAAACCATTTGTAAAAAAACAAAAAAAGGACCTTCCTTTATCAGGAAGGTCCCTTTACTTAGATGAAGCAAGAAAATGCTAAATTACTGCTGCTTTTGTTCCTGTTTCGTTTCTTCTTTCTTTTCTTCCTTCTTTACTGCCTTCTTAGCCTTCTTAGCCTTCGTAGCCTTCTTGGCTGGCTTCTTCTCCTCACCAGCTGCAGGGGCAGCGGCCTTATCACCGGCAGCCTGCTCGCCAGCGGCAAATACTGGGCTAACCATTAAACCAAGAGCAATAAGTAAACCTAACACCTTCTTCATAGCTACACCTCCTCCTCATTTTAATTTTTGCTTAAATGTAAGCATAACTCATGCCAATAAATAAAGGTTTGTTTTTTAAGCCTTCGAAAACATTAAACGACAAAAATGTCGAACAAGCCCGACAAATTTGAGTGGCTCTTAACTCAAGAAAATCACTGTTTAATAACCACAAAACGTATTAATATTATAAATACCATATGCAGCAGCAAAGCACACCATCAAGGTTCATAGGGTTGTTTTTTTTGCTTCTAATCTCTTTTTTCTCCCTGTCTATATATTCTTATCATCCTTTAGACCCAGGGATTGGGGTTGTGGGTGCTGAAGGGGTGCGAAATCTCGCTGGGCTTCTTGGCGCCTATGTTGCCTCTTTATTTTTTACCTTGTTTGGTTTTGCCTCCCTTTTCATCCCTCCCTTTTTAGTTTTGGGTTTCATCTTAAGATTAATCGGAATTTCTCCAGCTAAAATCTGGACTATCCTTCCTCTCGTCTTTATTACCCTAATTTTTTTGCTTTCCTATCTTTTTAGAATTTCCTCGCTTGAGAGCATGTATTTTCTTAACAGGTTCCCTATGAACTGTGGAGTCTTTGGTGAGGTCACCTTTCTTTTAACCTCAGTAATCGGAACGCTAGGACTTTTTCTCCTAATCTTCACTATGTTTTCAGTAGCCACCTATTTAGGGCTCAAAGAAATTAAAATCATACCTAAACTTGCAGGGGTCTTTTCAAGCAAGAAAAAAAGAGAAGACCTTCAAAATAAAACCCTGCAGTATACCCAAGGCGAAGCTGAGGTGACTGAGATTGAGAAAACTGTTAAACCCAAAGAAGAAAATAAGAAAAAAAACAAGCCCAAAAAGCATGAAAGTCTCGAAGAACAGAAAGAGTTTGAAGAGCCTGAAAAACTTGACCTTCCTCCACCTTTAAGTCTTCTTGAAGACCCAAAGACCACAAGCTCTAAAATCAGAGCTGAGGAGCTAAAGGAGAGGGCTTTACTTCTTTTGGCAAAGCTACGGGAGTTTGGGATAGAGGGCGAGGTTGTGCACATCAACCCCGGTCCAGTGATCACTGTGTTTGAGTTTAAGCCTGCACCAGGGATAAAGCTAAGCAAAATTCTAAGCCTCGTTGATGACCTTGCCCTTGGTCTTTCAGCAAAAAGCGTGCGCATCGTTGCTCCAATCCCTGGAAAGAATGTCATAGGTATCGAGATCTCAAACCCCCAAAGAGAATGGGTCTACCTCAAAGATATTCTTCAAAGTAAATCCTTTCAGGAATCTGCCTCCCCTTTAACCATTGCTTTGGGTAAAGACATATCTGGGAACCCTGTTTGTGCCGACCTTCGGAAGATGCCCCACCTATTGATCGCAGGAAGCACAGGCTCTGGAAAAAGCATCTTCCTCCATTGCGTGATCTTGAGCCTTATCTACAAATCCCCTCCGGACAGCGTAAGGTTTCTCATGATTGACCCAAAAAGGATTGAGCTTTCTGTCTACGAGGATATTCCTTACTTAATTCATCCGGTTGTGCTTGAACCAAAGCTTGCAACCAAAGCCTTGAGGTGGGCTGTGCATGAGATGGAAAGAAGGTACGCCCTATTTGAAGAATACTCGGTGAGAAATTTAGAATCCTTTAACGAGCAGTTTGAAGAGAAGCTTCCTTACATCGTAATCATTATCGATGAGCTTGCCGACCTCATGGTAGTCTCTTCCAAAGAGGTGGAAACACTTCTTACAAGGCTTGCCCAGATGGCTCGCGCTGCAGGGATCCACCTACTCGTTGCTACCCAGAGACCATCGGTTGATGTGATAACTGGGCTTATCAAGGCTAACTTTCCGGCTAGGATCTCTTTTCAGGTAACATCAAAAGTAGATTCCCGGACTATACTTGATGTTCAAGGGGCAGAAAGGCTCCTTGGGGCTGGGGACATGCTATTCTTGCCACCTGGGTCTTCTCATCTACAAAGGATCCACGGTCCCTATGTTTCTGAAGCTGAAGTTAAACGGGTGGTTGAATACCTGAAAAAAGTTGAAAAGCCTATCTATCTTGCCGACCTGAGCTTAGCAGAGGATGAAAAAGAGGAAGAGGCAATTCTTAACACAGGTGATGAGGATGATGAGCTTTATCAAGAGGCGTTGAAGATAGCCTACCAATACGGTAAAATTTCTACATCGATGCTTCAAAGGAGGCTCCGCATTGGCTACAACCGTGCAGCAAGGCTTGTGGAAAGGATGGAGAGAGAGGGTATTATCGGTCCAAGCGATGGTGTTCGTCCTCGTCCTGTTATTGCTCCTCCTCGTAAACCCTTATAAAGGCTACCCTCAAAGCATAAATCAAGTTTTGGATACCATTCAAGCCTTCTATGAAAACACCAAAAGCATAAGGGCTGAGTTTGAGCAAGAAACCATCCATCCAAACGGCCAAAAGGAAGTTCGAACTGGACGAGTTTGGATCAAAAAGCCCGGGCTTTTCCGCTGGGAATACCTAACTCCCGAAAAGTTCATCGTCATCTCCGACGGGACAAACCTTTATGTCTATTATCCTGAAGAGAAGCGGGTGTTTGTTTATCCTACGGGTAAGGCAATATCTTCCCAGCTTGCTCTTGGTTTTATGAGCGGAAGAGGCGACATAAGGAAAGACCTTCGGATTGAAAGCTACAAGAGCTTGTCAGAAAACCTCTGGGAGCTAAATTTTCTACCCCTATCTCAGGAAAATCAGGTAGAAAAACTTACGCTCTTTGTTGACCTTTCAACGGGCGAGGTAAAAAGGTTCGTAGTCTGGCATAAGACTGGAGAAAAGGTGCTTGTTAATTTTCGCAAGCTTGAATATAATGTAAACATGCCGGATAAGATATTTAAGTTTACTCCGCCTAAGGATGCTAAAATAAACTAAAGGAGGTTTGACCATGAAAAGAGGGGCAAAGTGGCTGGCAAGTCTTTTGGTGTTTGTTCTTTTGCTTACTGGGCTTAGCGCTTGCGTTGAGCTCGAGCGGAAGACCAAAGAGGGGGCAACAGTTGGAGCGGTAGCCGGTGGAGTGTTAGGAGTTTTGCTTGACAAACATAACCGCTGGCGCGGAGCTGTTGTTGGGGCAGCTCTTGGAGCGCTAATCGGAGGCACAGCAGCAACCATTATGGATAGAGCAAGCAAAGAGGCAGCAACAACCAAAAAACCTGTAGAGTATGTTAGCGAAGACAAGGTTCAAAGGGTCTACGCCAAGCCTGTAAAGTCTGAAGGTAAATGCGAATGGGTAACCGTCCAGTATTATGAGTATGGTAAGCTTGTGAAAGAAGAGAAAAAGCTTGTTTGCCCGTAAATTTTTCCTGTAGATTATAGGCGAGCGTCTGCTCGCCTTCTAAAAACATTTGCCGTAAAGCTCGTTGTCCTTCTGATTTTTAATGAACACATATCGTTTGCCCTTATATCAACATTATGAGTTTTTCATCACCTTGAGAGAGCTAGTCTCTTGCCCTTGGGGATGACTCGCTCTTGCTCCTCCTTATTCTCGCCATGACCAAAGGAGTGGTCTCTCTGCGAGATTCCGTCCTGAACGAAGTGAGGGATGTCTCTTGATATTTTTGACTTAAATAACTTTCTCCGTTAAAATTTTAAGCTCAAAAGGCACAAAGAGGGTAGATTATGCCTGAATAAAAGATAAAGAAGGTTCTTGTGGCAAACCGCGGAGTTCCAACGGTAAGGATCAAGAACACCTGCCGGGATTAGATGATCAAGACTGTAGCCATCCTTAGCACGCCAGACTGGTAAGCCTATCATGTCTTCTTAGCTTTTGAGGCTCTCCACATCGGAGAGGCTCCACCTCATGACTCTTACCTCAACATCTTACCTCAACAAGGATAAAATCATCCGCGTAGCTAAAGAAAGAGGTTGCCAAGCTATCCATCCGAGATGGAGGTTTTGGCTGAGAACGCCGATTTGGCTGAACGAGTGGAAAAGGAGGGTTAAATTTGGGTTGGTCAACCCCCAAATGTTATAAGGCTTATGGGTGATAAGATCCGAGCTAAAAGGATTACCCAGAGGGCTAATGTCCCAACAATTTCAGACAAAGAAAACATAAAGACCCCTCAAGACCTTTTAAGGTGGATGAAAGAAGATGAGGTGGAATTTCCAATCATGATCAAGGCAGAAGCTGGAGGCAGCGGGAAGGGAATGGTTAGGGTTGATTCTCTAGAGGAGCTTCCTCTTGCTATAGAAAAGGCAGCAAGCGAAGTAAGGAAAGCTTTCGGAGATGATACTCTTCTTGTTGAAAAATACGTAAAAAGAGGAAGGCACATCGAGGTGCAAATCCTTGCCGATACACACGGAAATGTCGTCCATCTTTTGGAGAGGGAATGCACCATCCAGCGCCGAAATCAGAAGATTTTAGAAGAAGCTCCCTCTCCAAGCATCGATGATGACCTGTGCATTGAGGTCTGCTTTACTGGCGTCCGCTTGGCAAGAGAGCTTGGCTACTACTCCGCAGGAACCATAGAGTTTTTGCTTGACCCTAAGACGAAAAGGTTTTATTTCCTTGAGGTAAACACCCGTCTTCAGGTTGAACATGGCGTTACCGAACTTTAAAGCGGTCTTAACATAGTGAGCCTTATGTTTGATATTGCCGAGGGCAAACGCCTACCCTTCACCCAAGATGACATCTATCCTAATCGTCATGCCATCGAGGTTCGAATTAATGCCGAAGACCCGTGCACCTTCAACCCCTCCTTTGGAACTATTACTCGCTTAGAAATCCCTCAGGGTCCGTGTATTAGGGTTGCTTCTGGGGTTTACGAGGGGTCGGAGGTCCCACCATATTACAATTCTTTGATAATGGTTGTCATGTCCGCAGGCACTCATAGGTATGAGGCTATTCGGATGACGGATAGAGCCCTATCAAGGGGCTTGAGGGTTGAAGGGGTAAAGACTATCGCACCTCTTCTTCTAAGCATCATAAGGCATCCTGATTTCAAAAGCGGAAACTTTTCCCCAAAGTTTATCGAAGAGAAGTATGAAGAGTTGGTGAGAGCCTTTCGGGAAAAGACTACCGATGACGAAGCCTTGAAGATCGCTCAATACATCGCCGAGGTCTCTGAGCTTAGACCACAGCCTTGGATGTAGTT